>Ga0187778_10003633_pt1 | contig 10315 bp, 8 predicted proteins | sample 1015_Q2_SP5_20_M_FD_132418 | JGI IMG/M metagenome (GOLD analysis project Ga0187778, IMG submission 132418) | Tropical peat soil microbial communities from peatlands in Department of Meta, Colombia - 1015_Q2_SP5_20_MG | ecosystem: Environmental > Terrestrial > Soil > Wetlands > Peat | place...
CGAGCGCGGCGTTGGCGCCGAACTGCGTTTCCTCGGCGTTGATCCCGACGAAGTTGAGCGGCGCGCCAGGCGTGCCGGATTCGTTGTCCTGCTACCCTCCAAGGATTTTGGTCATGGCTGGCGCGAGGTCACTCTGCTCGATCCCGACGGCTACATCTGGACTGTCGGCCTGCCGATTCCCTCGCAGCCTTGAGCCGCTTTCTTGTCCGCCGTCCTTGGATTCGCCGCGCAATCATGCCATCATGATTTGTTTTGGATTCGGGTTTTCATCTCCCAACAACAGACAGGGGACTTCCGATGAGACATTTCAGGCTAAGTGGCTTGCTCCTCGCTTCGTTTGCAATTGCGTTTTCCTCTTCTGCACAAACACCCTCGAAGCATCCGATGAGTTTTGATGACTTCATCAAGCTCCACCGTCTCAGCGGCGCTGCTGTCTCAAAAGACGGCAAGTGGGTCGCGTACGCCGTTTCCACGCCGGAACTGGAGGCTAATCGCAGTCTCAGCAACATTTGGATCGTCAGCACCTCCGGCGGCGATGCCATTCAAGTCACCCAAGGCGGTCGCGACAATTCCCCTGCCTGGTCGCCTGACGGCAAAACCCTTGCGTTCATTTCTGCGCGCGACGGAAATTCTCAGATCTACCTTCTCACCATGGAAGGCGGCGAAGCCAAAAAGTTGACACAGCTTTCGACCGGCGCAGATCTGTTCCACTGGTCCCCTGACGGTAAAACGATCGCCTTTACTTCCTCGGTCTATCCCGACTGCAAGGACGATGCCTGCAACGAAAAGCGTGACCAGGACAAGGAGAAGAGCAAGGTCAAAGCTCGCATCTACGATCATCTGCTCTATCGCCACTGGGATCACTGGTCCGAAGGCAAGCGCAGCCATCTCTTTGTTGTTCCCACGGATGCCAGCGCCACTCCTCGCGATTTGACCCCGGGCGCGGATTACGACGTCCCTCCCGAAGAACGCGGTGGTGCAAGCGATTTCAACTTCTCGCCGGACAGCCAAGAACTTTGCTTCACCGCCGTCACCGACGAGGTGGAAGCCATCAGCACCAACGCCGACCTGTTTCTCGTTCCTGTCACGGGAGGCGCGCCCAAGCGCATCACTTTGCAACCGGGATTTGATGGCAACCCGGCCTATTCTCCCGATGGCCGATACATCGCCTACCGTGCACAGCTCACCGCCGGCTACGAAGCGGACAGATGGCGCGTCATGCTCTATGACCGGCAGTCCGGCAAAATTGAGAATCTCTCGGAAAGCTTCGATCGCAACGCTAGCGAGCTCGCCTGGTCCCCGGACAGCAAAACTATATATTTTCTTGCAGAAAACGAAACGCTGCAGCCGGTCTACGCGATGGATGCCCGCGTCGGCGCGACACCAAAGAAAATTCTGGATGGCTACAATGCTGAATTTGCCTTCAGCGCCGACGGGCGAACACTGGTCACCATGCGCAACAGCATCACCATGCCCAACGAGGTTTTTCTCTCGTCTGCGGACGGTAGCGGCCTCAAGCAGCTCACCCACGCCAACAATGCCATCCTGGCCAACGTGGAATTGAACGAGCCGGAATCGTTCTGGTTCGATGGCGCCGGCGGCACGAAAGTGCAGGCCATGCTCCTCCGGCCGCCGAAGTTTTCTGCTGCACAGAAATACCCGTTGCTGGTCCTCATTCATGGTGGGCCTCAGGGCGTGTGGTCCAATGATTGGCACTACCGCTGGAACGCTCAGGTTTTCTCAGGGGCTGGTTACGTTACGTTGATGATCAATCCCCGCGGTTCTACCGGCTATGGCCAGAAGTTTACCGACGAAATCACGAACGAGTGGGGCGGCAAACCCTATGTGGACATCATGAAGGGCACGGACGCAGCCCTCGCTAAATATCCCTTCATTGACAAATCAAGGTTGGCGGCGGCCGGCGGCTCCTACGGCGGCTACATGGCGGATTGGCTGGCGACGCACACAGACCGCTTCAAAGCCATCATCAGCCATGCCGGAGTGTACGATCAGATCTCCATGTATGCCACTGAAGAACTTTGGTTCAACGAGCACGACCTGCAGGGCACGCCATGGAGCGCACCGGAAAACTACAAAAAGTGGTCGTCCGTCACCTTTGCAGGCGAGCTCGGAAAATTCAAAACGCCAACGCTTGTGATTGCCGGCGAGCGCGACTACCGCGTCCCCTACACGCAGTCCCTTGAGTTCTTCAACGCACTCCAGCGGCAAGGTGTGCATTCGAAGCTCGTGGTTTTTCCGGACGAAGGCCACTTCATCCTCAAGCCCCAAAACGCGCAGCTCTGGTACAAGACCTTTCTGGATTGGCTGGCGACTTACGTCAAGTAAAGGTCTTGAACCACTGTATTGGCAGAGGATTCGACGGGCTGCTCAAATCTCCGCGAGTTTCTGAAACGTCCGGCGTAGAAACCGGAACAGGTAATAGAGCAGAAAAACTGAAGTAACAAGCAGAACGCCGACAACGATCACCGCAAGGGTCGGATGTGCGGTGGCGAACCACGTCAGCCACACTGCTAGCACGTCCTCGCCGAGGCTCAGCGCCCAATTGCTCAACGGTTCCGGCGACAGGTTTGCCGCCGCTCGCGCGCTGGCCTTCGTCCCATGAGAAGTCAGCGCAATGCTCCCCGCCAACAGCGCGGCAGCCCAGCGCCAGGGCTCGGAAGCCGCTGCAGTCACGCTGAATGCCAACAAGGCGGCCGCGGGAGGCCGGATGAAAGTGTGCACGGCTTGCCAGACGGAATCGATGTACGGAACCTTGTCCGCAAGAAACTCGACGACGTAAAGTCCGATGGCCACGCCCAAGACCAACGGATGCGAAATCACATGCAGCTTGTCCGGAAGGTGGATCACGCCAAACCGCTGCAGAAGGCCGAGGGTGGCCACGGTGGCATAAAGGTTCAAGCCGGAAGAAAATCCTGTGCCTAAGACTAGGCTGATTGTTTCAATGGGGCTCATGGGTTCGTCGGCTCGGACTCACGCAGCGCATCGCTTGGCAGTGTTTTCAAGGTATCACGAAACTGCCGCGCTTGGTTCGTGCGGAACTGCATGCCCCAAAATGCGAACGTCCCGGCCATTGGCCGGGACATTCGCGCAGGAAGGTCTGGGAATGATCTTACTGTGTCGGCAGCATGAGCCGCGTCCAGCCCGTCGTGTTCGTATCACGGAACAACGGCGTGCGTGGCGGCAACAGCGTGGGGTTCAGGAAGTCTACGTCAAACTGGTAGCCGCGGGTGGGCGGAGCGTACACAGTCGCGCAGCACTTGAAGATGCCCGTCGCCTGCCGGTTGTAGTACATGCTGATGAGTGAGCCTGTGTAATATAGCGTCTGGTTGCTCCAGTCCTCAATGTACCGCAGGAAGTTATGGATTCCGCCGTCGCTTCCATTATCACCGGAGGATCCAAAGTACGGGAAGTTAATGCCCTTGCCAGCCACCGCTGCAGTGCGCCAGTACGATGTCGTGGCATTGCGCGTTTGGACCGTGCCGTTGAGGTTGTACTCGTTGTACGCGAATGAGTTGACGTCGTTCCAGTTGTCCGAGAGCAGGGTGAGGGCGTCGGCGGCAACGGAGGTCGCCGTGTGCGGATCGTTGAACCCGCCGCCCGCGGAATTGGCATTGTAATCGCCCTGGATGTAAGCAGGGTTTTCGGTCGTTATGCTCAAACCGCACGTCACCCCGCTCGGGCAAGTGCCGAGGCCAGTCAAGAGACTTCCATTCACGATCTTGACCGCACGGCGGAAGAAGAGGGGAGGATTTTCCCGGGCTGCGTTCGCAAGTGCGGCGAACGACATGGGCCAGATCGAAGCCGAGTAGCTCGGTGCCCCGCAGAAGTTGTTCGCGAGGAGAGCTGACGTGGTCAAGCTGTTGTAGACGCCATACTGGGGGTAGGTTCCGGCAAGGGCGCCCGTAATGGTGGACCCTGATATGCCGTACAGTGTGGTCTTCGCTGTTCCTGCGGCCATAACGTAGTTCGTGTCCGTTGAATTGGCGCCGTAGGTAAAGAGTTGGCCGACTCCATCCAGGTCTTCGCCCGGATCGAGGTTGCCGTTCTGGCAGCCATTGGTGACGGTTCCGTTGGCGATGTCGTTCCAGCCATATTCCCCGGTCTCATGCCCGCTCGGCGAAACCGCCGGCCAGCTTGTGCTCCAGGTCTTGCTGGAAGCGTAGTTGCCGCGGCGATCTGAAATGTAGACCACGAAATTGTTGGGGGCGACGTTCGGATCCTTCGTCGAAGGCCCACTCGTGCCGATGGTGCCCGCAAACCACTTGACCAGGTTCGAGGCATCCAGCTCCACGTAGTGCATCGTCCCGTTCAACGTCGGTATGTTCACATAGGCCCCGCTGTTGACGACGGTCTCGCGGAGTTCGCCCTCGCGTGTGTCAAACAACGTGTTGGGCCAGAAGTCGGATGGCGGAGACGCAGAGCTCACCGCACCGCACCTGTTCGCGTTCGTCCATGTTGACGGATTGTCGCGCAAGCGCTCAAGCCGGATGACCGCATTCGGATGCGGATCGGGGCATACCGAGGGCGCTAACTGCGAACTAGGCAGATTGGCGCCAGAGAGAGGCGCGCCCGCACTCGAGCTGGGGGCGGCATACTGTGCAGCGCTCAAGCCGGATTGCGGATTCAGATTCCTGCCCACATAGCCAAGGCCAAGAATCTCGAGGGTCACGTCCCTCCAAGTGCCACAGGGTGACCCGTACGTGGTTTGCGCCTCGATCTTGATGAAGCCCTTGATGATTGGGTAACCGTAGGGCAACCAATAGCCGTCCGCAGAGTTGTAGCTGCTGGAGTTGGTCGTATTGGTCGCGGCACCGGAGGCTGCCAGCGGAAGCGGAACATAGTTGGCGCCAGCCGCTGTCATGTTGGTCTTGAGCGTCGCGGCGGCACCGGAGGTCGGCCAATTCGCGACCGGCTGGGCCAGCTGGCTCAAATCGAAGGGCTGCGTGCTCGTGTCAACGCAGGGCAAGCTCATGATGTCCGTCGGATTGTCGGAGAGCAAAACCTGAAGGCTGGCTTGCGCAAAGTAACGTTCGCCCGTGACATTGGCGGATTCACCCGCCAGCGGCCTGCGGATGATGTCGACCGCTTGCGTCTGACCGCCTCCGATGGTGACGATGCCAAGGTTAAGCTGTCTCGCTCCCGTCGAGTACCTCGGATACTCGCTGCCCTGGCCATTTATCAGGTTGCCGCCGTAATCCGCTGGAGCACCCCCTGTGGAGATTGTGGGCCAGTTTGTGTTAGCGCAACTGCTGCATCCTGCACCAGCGGTCAAGCTGCCCTCACCCATGCCAAGTGACCTATAGCTAGTGCTTCCGGGGTTCGTGGTGATGCTTACCGTGCCGTTGTACCCGCTGCTCGTGGGCCATCCATCGGCCAGGTTCGTGCGAATCACGTCCTTGTAAGTATCCACCTTGTCTTTCATGGTCAAAGTGGAGCCATCGCCCTCGGCCAGGAACAGGTTGCCGTTGGTGTGGGTGCGCCCGCCAAAACTGAAGTCGGGACCCGCGTGGAACGTCAGGTCCATGTCGGAGAAGACTCCGAACTGGAACATCGGAATGCCGACCGTCTGGGTCGACCGCTGCAGCTTCACTTCTCGGCCAAGCGAAGTCCTTGCGTTGACCGTCAAGGTATATTGCGTGATCAACGCATTCATCCCGACATACGGGCCTGATTTGATCGTCGAGACCGTGGGCGCGGGATTGCCATTGGTGTCGGTCGCCAGCGGAGTAATGGTGTAGCCGGAGTGTCCGTCCCCCGTCACATAGGAAATTCCGCCAATGACCGGAGGAGTCGTTTGCAAGGCATTGATCTGCGAAATGCTCGGCGCATAGGTCTGGCTGAATAGATTTCCTAGGCCTGCCGTGAGCTGCTCCATGCCCGCTTCTGCTCCGTAGAAGGCTTGGACGTCATCATTCGTGGCCCCCGCCAACTGCTGATTCGAAATCAGCAGAATGGCGAAGCCCACCAGCAAGCTGGACATCAGGAACAGGAGCAGTAGAGTGGTGAGGAGCGCAATGCCAGCCTCGCGACCGAACCGTTTCGATTTTTTGTACAGAATTGTGCTCATTCTCGACTCCTCTTATTGGTACCGATTCACGTAGGAGAGACTGCGGAGGCTCACCTGCGTCATCATGTTGTTTCTGGCAAAGAGAGACTGGTTCCCCTTGCGAACTTTGTAGCTGGACCGTGCCGCCAGGTATACGTTCACGGAACGGATTTGGGATTCGGAATTGCCGGCGGGCACGGTGGCCTGGTTTGCAGGATTCGTGACCCCGTCCACGAAGTTATAGGTGAATTGCAGATTCTCCATGGTCTCGCCGACCGGCGTCGGAGGATACGAGTTCCCCACTGGAAGATTGACCTGCCGGACGAGACGCACGAATGGCGGAGCGCTGATGTTGTCCAGGTAGTACGTTACCATCCAGACGCGCGTGGCCGTGGTCGGCGGAAAACAAGAAGCCGCCCCGCCGCAGGAAGGCCCACCCGTTTCCAACTGGCGGATGGTTCCGCTGGTATCGGTCCGTCCGTTCAAGCCAAACGCGTCGCCTGAGGCAAACGTCAACGTTTGTCCGGCAACACCCGTGACCGCCAAAATGGCGCCGTTAGGATTGTTGGTGTTGTTGAACATCACCAGGTCGCCCACCTGGATAGTGATTCCGGCGGCGGCCAGGTTGACGCACGTCGAGTCGAACGTGACCGACAGCGTGCTGCCGGACAACGACAAGGAGCCGGCCGGGCATCCGGGACTAGGGGGACTTGCGGTCGCCGGCTGATTGATGGGCCGGTTGTCCAATCCTAGTGTGTTGTCAGCGTACAGAATCGTAATCTCGTCGGTGACGCTGTTTGGATTGAGTGGAGTGCCGGTGGTCGCGTCAGGAGCGGTGATGCCGGGTCCCAGCATGTTGCCTGGCTCGACCGCAGGGATTGTCGAGTTGCAAGGCGGAAACGTCGTCGTACCACCAAGTTTGGGCCGGTTAATGGCCGCCGTGGTGCTGCATGGGCTGGTGGTTGACCCGTTTGACGTGTAGGGAATGTTGACGCCGCCCACCGGGATCCCTGTGCCCGCCTGCTGCAGGTCTTGCTCGATCAGCGTCAGTCCCGCGCGCAGATTCTCGGTCATGTCCGCCGCTTGTGTCACCACCTGGTTGGAGGCCGAAGCGTCCTTAAATGTGGACACGGCCGCATACAAAAGAATCAAAGTGACCGCCATGGCGATCATCAATTCCAGAAGAGTGAAGCCGGCGAATTTGTGTTTGCGTTGTGGTTTCATCGGAGGCCTCACGAATAGTTCGAGACGTAACTGGTGATTTGGAACTGCCCCGTCTGGCCCTCATAAGTCCAGTTGATGGTCACTGTCACTTGGTTGAGGTTGGGAACATTGGGAACGGGCGTGAAGAGTATGGTGCGCGTCATCCAAGGATTGAGCGGGATCATAACGTCGTCAGCGGTTCCAAAGATGCCGTCCGGCCCCGGGCCAACGTCTATGCCGTCGGGGATCGCACAGTTATCGTCCTGAGTTCCAAAGAGGCCGTCAGGCCCGGGATCACAGAGCTGCTGAGGACCGTCGTTAAACACGCCGCCTTGGCTGACGTTCGTAATCTGCGCCCAAGTGAGTAGCTTGGTGTCTCGTGCCGTGAATATGGTTTCCATCGCCTCTTGGGCTTTTTGCTGGGCGATGAACTGAATCTGCGCCTGGTAGGAGTTCTTGAGTCCCTGTGTATAAAAGGATGCCAGGGAGAGCACGCCAAAACTGAGCACAGCCATGGCGATCATTGTCTCCAGTAGCGTGAATCCGTTCTTCCTGCTCGGCTTGGCTATTTTTTTCATAGAGCTGCTCCCTACTCGGTCCATCCGTTGGCCGAACCGGTATAGGTGTATTGCCGGACTCGTCCAGTACTGCCCAAGATCGTGACCGCGCGTGCCGTCGAGACCTGACTGGCGATGCCTACGAAAACAGTTCCGTTGAGCGTGTTGGTCCCGGTGTTATCTGTGAACTGCCCCGTGGACGTGAATTCCATGAATGGCGGCCCGCCCGCGACGCCTGCAATACACACGCCGGAAGAGCCGGAGCAGGTTCCGAAGGCCATCGGCGTATCCGGCACGCCACTCTCTTGCATGAGTTTTGTCTGGCGTGGAAGCGTCACCGTTACCACTGGGCCCGCAACGTCACCACTGCCCGCCCTCGGCAGTACTTGGTAAGAGATTGACTGCGGACTTGCTGCCGTATTGAAGGTGACCTGCACATATCGCCGCTGCGTGATGGCCAATTGTCTCGCCACGCGTAATTGGCTCACCACGATGTCCAGCGCGGAGTTGGCCTGATATCCTTCGAGCGAGCCAAAGCTCTGGACCACTGCGAGGCCCATCAAAATCATCATGATGGCCACCACAAACAGTGATTCCAGTAACGAGAAGCCCTGTTCCCTGCGGATTGCTGTTCTCATGGGCGACTCCCAATCCCTCATCCGATCCTGCTGAAATGAGTCAAGCGGCAGAAAATGCCGGTGTTCCCCGGAGCCTCGGGACCTTTGTCTCACCTGGGTTCTGAGGCCTTTGCCGGATTGCTCCGCACCGGGTACACCCGCTCCGCCGATACTCAGTCCTCCCCCACAAGCTACTCATGCGTCTATGCCACTACAACTGGACGTAGGGACGGGTTCGGACCAGCGCCGGTGCATCTGTCCTCGAGTTCCAACGGGACAGTTACTAAGGTTTGCCGAACGCGGGGTGATGGAATGAGTTAATTTCGAGCAGCGCAATAAAGCGTAACCTCTTATGTTTGTGTCACTTCGCATGCGTCCCGCCAGCGCGACCCGTTGAGCTGTCGCGGCTTGGGACTTTTTGCTTCCACAATTTGTACTTGGAGGGTTCCAATCACCCTAGTACTTCCCCTGTTATCGCTCCGACACCCAGTCCGCGAAGAATGGGTCGCGTTCGGGCGTGGAACGCCAATCTCGACTCCCGGCGTGCCTTTATTGCCTCACCTCTGGTGCTGCGAATGTCACCTTTATGTATCGAAGTCGGACCCTTAGTTCTTCGTCAATTCTTTTCAACGCGAAACGGCCGCTGCGAGATCGGCTCGATGCACGCCTGACCTCCGTATAGGTTTCCACCTTGATCCCCTTTACGAAATTCTTATGCGTGATCCATTACTTTCTAACGTCCGCCGACTTATTCTTCATTCTGGTTCGGCGTAGACAACGTCATTCTTGCCTCCTCGACACACTCCCAAATGTGGAATCTGTCGGAATTGGCGCGCACGGAGAGATTGCTGTGATGGACCTTATCTTTATTGCCTCGACCGCACTGTTCGTTGTGATTGCGGTTCTCTATGTGCGGGCCTGTGAGCGTTTGAAGAAGGGCTGAACAGAGGCGATCTGATGACATTCGAAAACGCGGTGCTCTTGCTGATTTGCCTGGGACTGTGCGGCTATTTGCTCTACGCGCTGCTGAGACCGGAAAAATTCTGACATGACCTCGAATGGCTGGTTCCAAATCCTTTTTCTGACCCTCGTGATCCTGGCTGTTACCAAGCCTCTGGGGACTTTCATGGCGCGTGTTTTCAACCGGGAAAAGACGTTTCTCGACCCGCTGCTGCGCCCGATCGAGAGGCTCGTCTATCGCGTCACCTCAGTGGAAGAGCAGCACGAGATGCGGTGGACGGAATACACCATCTCGATGCTCCTCTTCAGCGGCTTTTCGATGTTCCTTCTCTACGTTATCCAACGCGCCCAGCAATGGCTCCCGTTGAATCCTCAAAAGCTCTCGAATGTGCCGTCAGCATTGGCGTTTAATACTGCTGCATCCTTTACCACAAACACGAATTGGCAGAACTACTCCGGCGAATCCACCATGAGCTACTTCACGCAAATGGCGGGGCTCGCGTATCACAATTTCACTTCAGCGGCTACCGGTATCGTCCTCGCGATTGTGCTAATCCGCGGCATTGCACGCAAAGAAACGGAGAAGCTTGGAAATTTCTGGGTGGACATGACGCGTTTCCTGCTGTGGATTCTGCTGCCGATTTGCCTTGTCGGCGCGCTCGTGCTCGTCTCCCAAGGCGTGGTGCAAAACTTCAAACCCAATACGGCGGTGGAGCTGACCGAGCCGCAAAGCGTTCAAGCGGTTGACTCCAACGGCAAGACCACGGCGCAAATCGTCACCCAGCAAACGATCGCCCAGGGGCCGGTGGCTTCACAGGAAGTCATCAAGGAACTCGGCACCAACGGCGGAGGCTTCTTCGGCGCGAACAGCGCACATCCGTTTGAAAATCCTACGCCGCTGACGAATTTCC
>Ga0187778_10003634_pt1 | contig 10314 bp, 9 predicted proteins | sample 1015_Q2_SP5_20_M_FD_132418 | JGI IMG/M metagenome (GOLD analysis project Ga0187778, IMG submission 132418) | Tropical peat soil microbial communities from peatlands in Department of Meta, Colombia - 1015_Q2_SP5_20_MG | ecosystem: Environmental > Terrestrial > Soil > Wetlands > Peat | place...
ACAAGTCTCCGGCGCCCAAACCAAGGTAGCACCCACTAGGCCATACTGTTGATCTGGTGTATGTGCGCATTCGCCCCCCATGGAACCTTTGCCGCTAACGGGGAACGCTTGGCCAATATGATCCGGGGAGCGTACCCGACCCGGAAGGCGGCATCGAGGTCAATTCCACTTACCGCACGCTCAGAAAAAGCAAATTGACCGCCGCGCGGCGGTCTCCGAGACTGCGCTTCGCAGACGCTACATCGTATCGTCCGGGTGCAAGAGAAAGAACTGCTGGGGAACGGTGCAAGATGTTGAACTATGGCCTTGCAGAACGTGTCGTCGTCGTGAGCGGCGGCACGTCGGGCATCGGCCTCGCATGCGCCGTCGCCTTGGCTCGCGACGGCGCCCATGTCGCCATTCTCGGCACCAATGCCGAACGCATGGCAACATCCGTGATCAAGGTCCGCGAGGCAGGAGGCGGAAACGCCAAAGTGCTCGGCGTGCTCGCGGACGTGCGCGACCCTGCAGCCCTCGCCTTGGCTGAAACCTCCATCGTCAGCGACCTAGGCCACGTTTGGGGCGTCATCGCCTCCGCCGGCATCGCCGGCGCGGTCAAGGCGGAGGACATGACGCTCGACGAGCTGAACAACGTCTTGGCGGTGAATGTCGGCGGGGTCTTGTCGACTTGTCAGGCTTTCGTTCGCAGCATGCTCGCGCGGCGCAGCGGCAGCATCGTGCTCATCGGCTCGGTCAATTCGATCGGAGGTCAGCCGGGACGCATGCACTACACGGCCTCCAAGCACGCCGTTCTCGGCATGGTGAAGAATCTCGCGATCGAGTGGGGACGCCGTGGCGTCCGCGTCAATGGCATTGCGCCAGGGCCCGTGGACACGCCGTTGCTTCGCCGCAACGTGCCGTCGACGTTCTTCTCGCAGGTTTTCGAGGATCGCATTCCGCTCGGCCGTTTGGCAAGGGCCGACGAGATCGCAAGCGCGTCGCTCATGCTGCTGTCGGACGCCGCGAGCTTCGTCAACGGCGCGATGCTCGTCGTCGATGGTGGGATGACGGCCGGTCCGTACACGCGCCGCCAGGGTGCCGACATGGGATCGCGTCGGTTGCTCGACGCCGGCGTCTACGAAGAAGACTGAGTGACGGCGGCGCCCGGGAAGCGAATTGACGAAAACAACGCCGGAAACGGAAACGGTCGACTATTGCATCGTAGGCGCGGGACCGGCCGGCTGCGTGCTCGCGAGCAGGCTGTCGGAGAACGGCCGGCTCAGCGTCACGCTGCTCGAGGCGGGTCAGCGCGACCGTCATCCGTTCATGCACATCCCGGCCGCCTTCATCTTCGTCTACAACAACGCCCGCTACAACTGGCAATACAAGAGCGAGCCCGAGCCGAACCTGTGCAACCGCACGCTCGTAATCGCGCAAGGCAAAGTCCTCGGCGGTTCGAGCACCATCAACGGCATGCTCCACGTGCGCGGGCAGAAGGAAGACTTCGACCAATGGTCGCAGGCCGGCTGCCGCGGCTGGAGCTATGAAGACCTCTTGCCTTACTTCCGCAAAGCCGAGACCTATCGCGGAAATGTGCGAACCGATGCATCGCTGAGAGGTTTCCACGGTCCGCATGTCGTGTCGGATGCGACCGTGGTCCATCCCCTGACGCGAGCCTTCGTCGAGGGTGCGCAGGAGATCGGAATGCCGTACATCGACGACATGAATGGCGCTACGCGCGAAGGGGCCTCGTACTTTCAGCACAACCGGGACGGCCGCTTTCGCAGCCAGCCGGCGCAAACCTATCTGCGGATCGCGCGTAACCGGCCGAATCTGCAGATCAAGGTGGAGACGACCGCCACAAGGGTGCATTTCGACGGCACGCGCGCGACAGGAGTCAGCTACGTCCATGCGGGCCAATCGAGGAGGGTGAGAGTCCGCAAGGAGGTCATCGTATCCGCGGGGGTGTTCAAGTCGCCCCATCTGCTGCAGCTCTCCGGCATCGGCGACCCCGATGTGCTTCGCGACATCGGCATTCCCGTCGTCGCCGCAAATCGATCGGTCGGCCGCAACCTTCGCGATCACTTTCTGTCGCTCGTGGTGCAGCGCGTGCGCGGCATCGCCACGTTGAACGAAATATCGCGCGGGCCGAGGCTCGCGAAGGAAGTGATGAGGTATGCGTTCCTCGGAAAGGGCTTGCTGACCCTGGGGACCGGCAGCGCCGCATGCTTCTTCCGCAGCCGTCCGGGCTTGCGGGCGCCCGACGCGCAACTCATGTTCGTACACGGCAGCTACGGGCCTGTCCCTGGCGTTCTCGAAAGGGAGCCCGGGATGTCGATCGGCTCGTGGCCGTCGCATCCGCAAAGCCACGGCACGGTGTTCTCGCGTAGCGCCAATCCGCTGGACCCGCCCGCCATTCGGGTCAATTTCCTTTCTTCCGAGGAGGACCAGCGAATCGTGGCGGAGTGCATTCGCAGGAGCCGCGCGATATTCGCGAGCCGCGCGATGTCGCGGTGGAGCGTGAAAGAGGTCAAGCCCGGCAGCGACGTGCGCACCGACGACGAGGTGATCGCCTACGCCCGGCAGAATGGAAGATCCGGCATGCACTTCGCCGGCACCTGCCGCATGGGTGCGGATGAGGCTGCGGTCGTCGACCCGGAGCTTCGCGTCAGAGGCGTGTTGGGCCTGAGGGTTGTCGATGCGTCGGTGATGCCAAACTGCACCGTGGGTAACATCAACGCGACGATCGTCGCCATCGCCGAGCGCGCGGCGAACTTGATCTCTTCGTCACCGTAACGCCGTTCATGCCTGAGAGCTGGGCGGCGTGTCGAGCCGCACCACGATCCCTTCGAGATCGGGGCTCGGTGCCGGATACATCTTCATCACGAGCGGGTCGTGCCCGGGAATGACGTGGTCCCATGACCCTTCCGCGAGGCGCAGGATGATCCGATATCCTTCCATCATTTCATCGACCCTGTAGACCGAGGGAAACGGGGCGGCATTTCGAGCGTTGATGTACAGGTGCGATGCGTCGGACGCGAGCACGACCCAGCCGCGCCTGGTCCATATGCGCACGACCTGAGAGCCGCCAGTATGCCCACCCACGCGATGCACCGTCAGCCCCGACGTGATCTCGCAGTTTTCGTCTGCAAAGGCGACACGGTCGGCGAAGACGCATTTGACGAGGTGCACGACGTCGTCGGCCTCGTAGCCCCTTCGCAACAATCGCGAGCACATGCACCGGCCGGTGGCATAGGCCATCTCGGTATCCTGGACGTGGAACCGCGCGTTGGGATAGCGACTGAGCGTTCCAGCGTGGTCGTAGTGCAGGTGGGTGAGGATGATGTCCTCGATCTTCGTCGGATCGAGATCGAGCAGCCGAATTGCATCGGCGGGCACGCGCGCGAATTGCTCGCCGCGGCGCTTTGCGGTCTCCTCGCTCATGCCGGTGTCGATGAGGAAGACACGATCCGAGCGCTTCGCCACCCAGACGAAGTAGTCGAGGTCGGATCCCATCTCGTGCAGGTCCCCGCCGATGATGTTCTGGCCGACCTTGCGCGGCCCGTTGCGCGCGTATCGGACCGCAAACAGTTCAAAGGGCTGCATGTCTCACCCGTGGTCCGTTGTTGATTGCGCCCTTTGCGACCGAAGGCTCATCCCACATACGCCCGCTCCAGCCGGTCGTCGGAGAGCAGGGATCGCGGATTCGGCTCGTCGATGACGAACTCCCCCAGGCGCATGACATAAGCGTGCGACGAAATCGTGAGAATGCTGATGTTGTGCTCGACGATGAGAAATGCCGTGCCGTAGCGCTGATGCAGCAGCTTGATGGCATCCATCACGACGCGCATGATCTGCGGCGCAAGTCCGAGGAACGGCTCCTCGAGCAAGACCAGCTTGGGACGCAGCATCATCGCGCGCGCGATCGCCACCATCTGCCGTTCCCCGCCGCTCAGCGTGCCGGCGAGCTGATGCATGCGCTCGCGCACTTTGGGGAATACCTCGACCGCCTCGTCGATGCGCTTCTGCACCTCCGACGGGTCCTTGACGGTGTATCCGCCCAGGCGCAAGTTCTTCTCCACGGTGAAGTTGCGGAACAGCCTTCCCTTTTCCGGCACCAGAACGATTCCGAGCCGAACGGCGTTGGCGATCGTCGTCTGGCTGATGTCGCTGCCGTCGAAGCTCACCGTGCCGCCCATGTGCGTGACCTTGCCGATGAGCGAGCCCAGCATCGTCGACTTCCCGGCGCCGTTGTGCCCGAGCAGGGAAACGATCGCGCCCGTGGGAATCGTCATGTCCACGCCATGGACGATCTCCCGCGTTCCATACCCGGCGCGCAATCCGCGGACCTCAAGCATGGCCCGCCGTCCTGACTGTCGGAGTGCCGGAATCCGCACGCTCCGGAGGATCCTGGTCGATGCGCGCGAGATATACGCGGATCACCTCGGGGTGGCGCCTCACGTAATCCGGCGGCCCCTGCGCGAGGAGCGCGCCGTGATGCATCACGATCACGCGCTCGGCGTACTCGAGGACCAACTCCATGTTGTGATCGACCAGGAGCACGCTCTTGCCGTGCTCCTTCGCAATCCGCTGCAGCAGCGCGCCCATGTGCGCGACCATCGGTCGAGGAAGGCCAGACCCCGGCTCGTCGAGCATGAACACCTGCGCGTTGGTTGGAAGCATCCGCGCGAGCGCAAGCAGCTTCTGCTGCCCGTAGGACAGGTTGCCGGCCTTTTCGTCCGGACGCTCGTCGATGATGCCCACGGTCTTGAGAATCGCGAGCGCCTGTGCGATGAATTGGTCGCGCTGCCGCTTCACGGCGCGGGGTGTGAGAAGAAGCCTGCACAGGCGCTCGCCAAGCTGGTCCTGAAATCCCAGCAGCACGTTCTCGAGCACCGTCAACGTGGGAAATATCTCCACATCCTGGAACGACCTCGTGATTCCCAACGCGACGCGACGATGACCCGGCACGTCGGTGATGTCCTTGCCGGACAGTAGTACCTGGCCGCTGACGGGTCGCTCGAAGCCTGAAATGACGTTGAGCAGCGTGCTCTTGCCCGCGCCGTTCGGCCCGATCAAGGCAGTGAACTTGCCCGCTGGAATATCAATGCTGACATCGTCGAGCGCCACCAGGTCACCGTAGTTGCGGCATACGTGCCGCACCTCGATGATCGCCTCGACACTCATAACGTCGATTCCCGGCTCCGTGTCCGGCCGAGAAATGCGAAGCCATCCTCGACAGGCTTGATTCCCGGGAATCTTGCCCGCGCGAAGATGGGTGACTCCGGAAGTAGGCCGTTGGGGCGGAACATGATGACGGCCACCAGCACGATGCCGTAGAAGAGCCGCTGCAGCGCACCGATCTGGGACGTCGGAATGCCGGGAATCAAGGTAATCGCCTGCTCGAGCAGGATGAGCAGGAACACGGCGACCACGGATCCACGCAGGTTGCCGCGCCCGCCGGCCACGACGAACACCATGAGAATGACGGACAGGTAGACGAAGAACATCGACGGGTGAATGGTTCTCGTCAAGCCAGCGAGCAGCCCGCCGGCGAAGCCGGTGGCGGCGCCGCTGATCGCGAAGACCTTAAGCTTCAACGCGAAGGTGTTCTTGCCGAGCGACTGCAGCGCCTTTTCACCGTCGCGCAAACCGCGCAACGCGAGGGCGAAAGTGGAGCGCTCGATGTACAGCAGGAGGCCCATGATCACGGCGGCGCATGCCGTTGTGAAGGCGAGATAGGCCTCCAGCGTGGTGAATGAGAACCCGGCGATTTCCGGACGCGGTATGTTGAAGATTCCGAACGAGCCGGCAGTGACGCCCCGCCACTTGAGCAGCGTTTCGTACAGCGCCATCTGAAAGGCGAAAGAGGTGATGTTGAACGTGAAGAAGTCCATGTGCCGGGCGGCGATCTGAAAGCTCGTCCCAATGAGCGCGCCCATCGCGGCGCCGGCTACACATCCCCAGAAGAGACTCAATCCGAGCTTCGTCGCAAGCAGCGCGGCGGTGTATGCGCCCACGCCCATCAATGCGGCTTCATACGCCGAGAACCGGCCGGCAACACCGAGCAGGAGGTTGAGCGACATCGCGACGATCGCGTAGACCTCCATCAGCATGAATGTGGTCATCAGGAACCGCATCGTCAGGGTTCCTAGGCCCGGGCGTCCGCCCCGACCGTGCTCGCAGGGCGGCTGATCGGACGGATGCGGTTGAATTGATAGCGATCCCAGCTGTCGCGGGCAATGAGGTACGACACCATCAATGCGAACACGGCGAGCTCCTGAAGATCGGGAGAGAACTGCCAGGACCAAAGGCTGCGGATCACGCCGAACAGGAGGCTCCAGATGGCGACCGAGCGCAGGCTTCCGCGTCCCATGATCGTGATGATCAGCGCGTACAGCAACAGCGTGAAGCCGATCGCGGGCTTGAGCCCGGTATCGACCAGCATGACGATTCCCGATATCGCCCCAAGCGCCGCGCCCGCGGCATAGGCTCCCATTCGCATGCGCGAAGTGCGAACGCCGACAAGCTCGGCCATCTCCGGGTCGTCCATGGTCGCACCAAGGCCCTGCCCGAGCCGCGTGCGATTGAGGAACACGTCGATGGCCACGGCGACGATCACGAACCCGATAAACACGCCGATTTCGAGGACGCGCAGCCGCACCGGCCCGATCTCGACGATGTGCAACAGCGCGGGATAACTCAGCACCTGAATGTCGGGCCCGGCAACGATCTGTATCACATTTTCGACGATCAAGCTCACGCCGAGCGACGCCATCACCACCGGCAGCACCGATCGCAGCCGCAGATAGACGTACTTGTGCAAGGCGATGCTGATCAACACCGCTGCAATGAGGGCGGCCACGACGCCCAGCGCCGTGCCGAGCGGGCCGTCACCGAGCGCCTTCACCACCCAGTAGCACGGATAGGCGGCGGCGACCGATACGGCGCCGAACGCGAAGTGCATCTCGCGCGTCGTGTAGAAAATCAGCGCGAAGCCGAGGGCAGCGACGCCGACTTTCGCGCCGGCGACGCCGCCGGCGACCAGCAGTTCCAGGAACAGGTTCACGGATTCGTGAACACAGGCTTCCCGTTGACGAATTCGTACTGCGACATGTCGAGCAGGATATTGCCTTCAGCGTCGAAGTTGATCTTTCCGATAGCGCCGGGCCAGTCTTTGACCTTGACGATATAGTCGCGCACGGCGCGCGGGTCGTTTCCGACCTTTTGCATCGCCTCCCCGATGAGGCGCGCGCCATCGTAGGCGAGCACATCGGTGATTGCCGGCGGGCGCCCCGCTTTCTTGGCGAACTTCGTTGCGAACTCCTTCGCGATCGGCGAACGTTCAGGGTCGAACTGGAGGCTCATGCCTCGCACGCCGTTGATCGCCGCACCCGCCGCCTTGACGTTCTGGGGGTCCATCATGAACGTATTCGAGAAGATCTTGGCCGTGATACCGATTTCGCGAGCCTGGGCGACGGAATAGCCCTCTTCGGGAATGTTGTTCAGGATGACCAGTGCCTCCGGGTTCGCGGCCTTGATCTTCAGGAGCTGGGTACGCAGGTCGAGCGCGCCCACCGGATTGCTCTCTACGTCGACGATCTTGCCGCCCGCAGCCTTGTACGCGTTCTGAAAGTACTCGGCGACACTCGTGCCGAACTGGTCGTCCACGTGGAGGACAGCGGCTGTCTTGAGGCCGAGCTTCTTCACCATGTATTGCGCGAGCTCGCTGCCGTCGCGATCGGAGAGCGCCGCGCCGTTGATGACCCACCGATTCAGGGAGCGAAGCTTGGGCGACACGCCGGCGAAGTTGTAGACCAGCCGCTTGCGCTCTTCGGCCACCGGCGCGAGCGCTAGGATCACCGGACTCGCGTTCGCGATCACTACCGACACGTCGTTGCGGTCCACAAGCTTCTCGAAGCCGACCAGCGCGAGTTGCGCCTGCTGCTGGTGATCTTCGTAGAAGACCTGGAGATCGATGATCTTGTTGTCGGCGAGCTCCTGCTTCGCGATTTCCACGGCATGCTGCACGCCCACCCCGAAATCGCCCGATACCCCGCTCAACTGCACGATTACCCCGACCTTGCCGGTCTTGAGACCTTGCTGACCGACTGCGGTGCCGGCGACGAGCATCGAGAACGACGTAAGCAGCGCTGTCATCCATAGTCTGCGGTTCATGAGTACCTCCTCCGTTTTGGTGTTCCAACCGACCGTGAATCAGCTTCCATCGCGAGGGGCCGAGAAGCCCGACGACATGGCGAGCGTGCCGCCGTCCACACTGAGCGCCTCGCCGCTGATCGAATCGGCCTGCGACGATGCGAGAAACAGGATCGCGTTCGCGACGTCTTCCGGCTGCGCCCCGCGCTGCAGGGGAATGCGCAATTCGCGCTGCCTCATCATCTCGGGGTTCTTGCTGGCCACGAACTTCGACAGCTCAGTGAACGTCAGGCCGGGGCACACGCAGTTGACGCGGATGTTGTATTGGCCCCAGTCGACCGCGAGCGCCTTCGTCAAGCCGACGACGCCATGCTTGGCCGCCACGTACGCGGCGCACCGGGGCACGGCCGCCAGGGCGGCGCCCGAGCCGACGTTGACGATCGAACCGTTTCGCCTGGGGATCATCGAGGCGACGGCAACGGTCTGCGCCCAGAAGAATGTCCCTGCGAGGCATACGTCGATCTCCCGCCGCCACACGTCCTCGGGCAACGTCTCGGGCGGATGGTACGACGTGATGGCAGCGTTGTTGATGAGCACGTCGACCCGGCCGTAAGCCTTCATGACAGCATCGACATTGTCCCCCACTTGCGACAGATCGCTTACGTCACCCGTGACGCCCATTGCCCCGGCGCCGATCTTGTTCACCGCGGCATCGACTCGCTCCCGGTCGAGATCGCACACCACAACCTGTGCGCCCTCCCCTGCCGCCATCTCCGCCGTGGTGAAGCCGATACCGCGCGCCGCGCCTGTTATGACGACGACTCGGTCCTTGAATCGCATCGGCGGACTTCGGTCAATGGCTACGGCTGAGCATTGCCGCCAGCTCGGCCGAGTCGGAAAGATCTTCCAGATGCAGGATGCAATCGATGGCGGCATCGGCCGCCTTGCCGCTCAGCACGCCTGACGCATTGGCCCTGAATTTTTCGGCGAGCCCCCCGTCGGTTGCGCGGGTCTGCGGCACGTCGTTCGGAATCCAGTTCGCGAAATCGACCGCATCCGCAAACGTGCGTCCGCGGGCGTGCACTTCGACGCGGGCCGGGCGGTGCTTGAGATTGCGCCTGCCGTCGACGACGAGATCCTGGTGGCGCAGCTCTTCGCAGCGAGGGTAGACGACCTGCTCCACACGCTTCATGAGGGCGCGAATCTCCGGATTCTCGATCGCTTCACGCCATTGCCATTGCGGCCCTCGCGGCACGCGGTGCGCTGCGACCGCGATGTTGTAAGGAAGGCTCGCGGCAGCCTCGACGTGGTCCTGGACATCGGTGTTCATGTAGCGCGGCAACGAGTTCATCGCCTCGTTCATCACCACGACCTTCGTTATCTCGTGGGCGCCGATGTCATGGTCATTGATGATCTTCACGAACACGTCCAGGGGTGTCTGGAACATGCCGCAGCACGGCCAGTATTTGTAACCAATGGCGAGGAATGCCCACTCGACCCCGAGCGCGTGGGTCATCTTGTCCCATTGGCACGATGGCGAGCCGTTCATGGCCCAGAAGCCGTATTCGCCGTCGAGCACGGTATCGTCGCCGCGATATCCCATTTCGGCAAAGCGTGCGGTCACGACGCCGGCTTCGGCGACCCATCCCGATGGCCCGTACTTCGGGAGGCCGGGATGGATCGTGTACGTGTACTTGTTGTGAGAGGCGATCGGCGCGTAATAGCCTGCGAGGCCGAGTGCGTGCCGCATTCGCTCCGCGTCGAGCCGAAGGATGCGGGCCGCGCCCGCCGTTGCGCCGAACTGGTTGCAGCCCATGCCGAAGCTGCGGGCGGGCAAACCGCCCGGCGGTCCGCCGAGGTTGCCCAGAGAATCTGCGATCCTGCAGGCCAACTCGTGTGCGACCGCCAGGCCGGCGACGAGCTCCTTGCCTGAAACGCGCTGGACCTCGGCCAAAGCGAGGACGGACGGGATCACATAGGGCGCAACGTGCGCGGGAGGCTGCAGCGCGCAGTAGTCGAGCGCGTTCATGAGCTCGCCATTGACGAACGCCGCCATAGCGGCCGGCATCCTGTCGTCCGTTCCGAAAACAGTGGCCTCGGGTCGGCCGGCGCTTTGCCTCGCCAGGTGGAGCGCCATCTCGCCCTTGTCGAGCTTCAGCCCGCCAAGGCCGCAGCCTA
>Ga0187778_10003635_pt1 | contig 10314 bp, 9 predicted proteins | sample 1015_Q2_SP5_20_M_FD_132418 | JGI IMG/M metagenome (GOLD analysis project Ga0187778, IMG submission 132418) | Tropical peat soil microbial communities from peatlands in Department of Meta, Colombia - 1015_Q2_SP5_20_MG | ecosystem: Environmental > Terrestrial > Soil > Wetlands > Peat | place...
CCTACAAGGGGAAGTACATGTTCCAATTCATGGACGAAAGAGAGACGGCAATGTACATTGACATCCTATCCAAGAACTTCCCGTCCCTCTACCCGAGAGACAAGCTGGAAATAGAGATTAGAAACAGGCTGGTCCACGAAGAGTAGTCTTAGATGCCGAGGGCAGACCTCAGGCCCTTGTACCTGTTCCTTATCGTCACTTCCGTGACCCCTGCCGCCTCCGCCACGTCCTTCTGGGTCTTGTCCTCACCTTCGAGGGTGCACGCCACGTAGAGAGCTGCCGCAGCAAGTCCCATGGGGTCTTTGCCTGCGGATATCCTTGTCTCCTCCGCCCTCTTCAGAATCTCGAGCGCCCTCCTCTTGGTCTTCTCTGACAGCCCGGCCTTCGAAGCGATCCGTGAGATGCACTTCGTCGGGTCGACGACTGGCATCTTGATGTCCATCTCTTTCAGCAAGAGTCTGTAGCACCGCGCTATGTCCTTCTTCTTCACGTTGCTGACGGCCGCTAGGTCTTTGAGGGTCCTAGGAGTCTGAGTGTCCCTGCAGGCAGCGTACAGTGAGGCTGCTATGATTGCTGAAATAGACCTCCCCCTTACCAGACCCCTCTCGAGAGCCTTCCTGTAGATGTAGGCTGCCTTCTCTACGACGGCGTCCGAGACCGAGAGCTTGTCGGAGAGTCTGTCGAGCTCGCTGAACGCCTGCCTGAGATTTCTGTCGACAGGTTCATGCACCTGGCTCCGAGAATCCCACGTCCTGAGCCTCTCGACCGTTGCCTTCATCGAAGCTGAAAGGGACTTGCCCGAGGCGTCCTTGTTCATCCCCCCGATTACTGTGGCGAGCCCCATGTCGTGCATTGCGATGGAGGTCGGGATGCCACCCCTGCTCCTGTCGTCCTTCTCTTCCTTCGAGAAGGCTCTCCACTCGGGTCCCACCTCCTCAATCTTCTCCTTGACGACGAAACCGCACGAACCGCAGAAGAGCTCCCCGCCGGCGGAGTCTACGATCATCGGCCCCTTTCCGCATCTGGGGCACTTGTCCATGGCCTTTTGCAGGCGCATCAGTCTCGAGAAGTCTTTTTCTCCAAACATAACAATCACTAGCGAAATACTTACAAGCAACTCTCTCCCCACCCGATATATATGTCTTGTGGGGGATTTGTGGATATTCCATATGTTAATGAACGCCTTGCAGGTCCGGATGAAAGGATTGCAGGGGATAGGCTAACAGGGAGCATGTCCCCTGGCACCTTCTTCCCTGCCATAGAGGAATCGTGGGCCAAATGAAAGCAAAGGCCGGACCTGCTGCGGTGGTCCTAAGGCCGATTCTGGATACATACATGGATTCCGCCGTAGCAGTAGTCGGATGCAACTCCCGAGGCATTGGCAGGTACTCCTGCGAGCTCGACGTCATCTTGGTCACGGGAGAGCGGCGCCCCTCGACCTCTCTGAGAATCGGCGACGTCTACGTGGACCTGAGGTTCGCGTCGGAAAAAGAGGTCCTGAAACCGGTGAACCCCGAGTACGCGATGTCAATGGCCATCGCCAAACCCGTCCGAGACGCCTCCCTCGTGCTCTCCACGAGTTCGGCCGCCAACTCTGCTGTCATGGCAGAGTCTGCAAGGAAGGCCAGCGGGATTCGGCTGGCATCGGCTCTGAAGATACTGGGGCGGGCGGAGTCGGCCCTTGCGAAGACCGCCCTTGTTGACGCTGACTTCTGGCTTCTGGCGGCGTCCTACGAATACGGGTACGCCCTCCTCCTGTCAAGGGAGTCCATCCCCTGTCCCAGTCACCTGCTGGCTCAGCTGCGCGAGGAGTCCGAAGGAAACCCGAGAGGGTTCGAAGGCATGTCGATGGGGGCCGGGCTCGAGTCGGCCGGGCGCGCGTCGTGCGGTGCAAGACTCGAAGGGGTTGCCGTCCTGCATGACGTACTGCGGGAAGGACCGAAGGAGGCAATTGCCGAATCGGAGTGGCTGAAGGCACGGACTGAGATCGTGGCCAACAAGGCGGGGGAGCTCGTCAACAGGGTGGAGCTTGCAGAGTGCTACTCGTTCTTAGGCCAGGAACTGGTGGACGGCATGATCGCCCTCCTGAAACTACACCCGAAGCGGACGCTCACGTCCCTGACAGAAGGCAAAGACAGGCTGCTAGGGGAGAGACTCGTCCGCCAGCTCGGTTTGGCCAGAAACAGGAAGGCGGTGGAGTCGGGGCTTGACGCTCTAAAGCAACAGGTGTCTCTTCTAGCCAGAAAGAGCTGATAGGGTCTGGACTCAGAACTTCGCTTAAAGGCTTATACCTCATCTACAATCGCCTAACTGTGATGGAAGGGAGCACCAACGACGCTCTGGCCAAGATTGCCGGCAACGTGGTGGCCGCCCCTGACGCCGGCAGGGCAATGAGGGCGTGGAGAGAGAAGCTCTCGATAAAGCAGGTGACCCTTGCGGAAGCCCTAGGCATCTCCGCATCGGTGCTCAGCGACTACGAGAGCGGGAGGAGGCCCTCCCCCGGCGTGCAGTTCGTCAAGAGATACATCGAAGCCCTGGTCAAGATCGACGAGGGAAAGGGGAGGTTTGTGTCGCGTCTCTTGTCGAACGACAAGGACGAAGCGATTCTTTCGATAGGAGAGTTCACCTCCCCCGTGGGAGCCCCGAAGATACTTGACGCCCTCGCTGCCACCGTACTCGTCGGCGACCCCAGTTCAGTGAAGCTCTACGGGTACACCGTCGTGGACAGCATCAAGACCATTTACGCCCTGTCTGGGTACGACTTCTATCGGATCTTCGGCGCGACGACTGAACGAGCGCTTGTTTTCACAAAGGTCGGGATGGGGAGGAGTCCCCTTGTCGCCATAAGAGTGTCACAGCTGAAGCCGAGAGTGGTAGTCATCCACGGTCCGAAGGAGGTCGACCCCCTTGCCGTGGACCTCGCCCGCAGGGAGGGCCTCGTACTCGCGTTGTCCGCCGCTCCTACCGAAGAGGCGATGATAGAGTCCCTCGCCGGAGTGCAATTCTAGGCCGCCCTTGCGCTGCCCGCCCCTGCCAAAGACAGGATTGCCCTGGACGCTTCCTCCTCGCCGTTGAACTTCTTCGCCGGCTGCCTCCTTCCGTACGCCTCCCTGATGAGCTCCGGGAGCCTAGATATGTCCCCGCTCGTGTATCCCAGGGCCGCAGCGTTCCTCTCCTGCTCGGCGTGGTGCCTAATGGGGATGACTATGATCGGTGTCCCGGATGCAGCGGCTTCGTCGATCGTGCTCTTGCCTGCGGTGGAGACTACCAGGTCAGCGGCAGCTACGAGGTTCTGGTTGTCTGGCACGACCCCAAGATCATGGACCTCTCTCCCATCTATTCTCGGACCCCGGTTGCCCGTGATGACGAAGCTGACCCCAGCCAACCCTGCGATTGTCATGGCGTCTCTTACCCGGAGCGCAAGCTCCCTCCCCAGCCCGCTTCCGCTGGTCGCGAAGAGGACCATTCCTCCTTCGGGGAGGCCGTAGGAGGCCTTTGCCTCGGCAGGGGACATTGTAGGCGCCCTCACGATGGGACCCACGAACCGCCTGTTACCCCCGCTCTCGCCGGGCTCAGGGACTATCAGGAGGTCAACGGACTCCTGTAGTTTCTTGTACCACCTGTCCACTCTCTCCTCTATCTTGCGCGAAAGCCAGGTCCGCGCGAATCCGAGTGCCAGCTCGTCGGCAACGAACACACGCCTCACTCCGCGTTCCCCGGCAGCGATTATCCCGGAAAACTCCTCGTCGCAGACCACCAGGTCAGGCGAATAGGAATCCAGGAGCCTACGAGTCCGCGGAACCGTCCTCCTGTTCGCAACCCAGGACCTGATGTACCAGAGGGTCACTCTGCTCATCTCCCCGTCGGAGACGTGCGGCACGGGGTCCTCTACGATGTTGTCCACCCTGAAGCCCTTCTCCCGGATGAACTCGGCAGCCCTACCGCCTGAGAAGTACCTGACTTCCGCTCCGCTTCGCTCAAGTTCCTGCGAAAGGACGAGGGAACGCGTCGCGTGCCCCAGGCCGATGGGGCTGACGCCATAGAGAATCCTCGGCACGATTCTGGAGAGCCCGGGTACGTATTTATCTTCATGAAGCCGGCGGCGCCCCGGCCGTTGACAGGAGAGATTGGGGGAGTGGGCGCCCAGTGACCCTCGCAACCGTGGTGGTGGAGTTCTTCGTGGTGCTGGCGTTCGCCCTCGCCGCGGTACTGCTGAACACCATCGACGCCCGAGGGTTTCTCGCGAGCGCGACGGTAGGGTTCGCCGTCATGTACGGCGGTGGATTCTCCTGGTTCGTCATGGTCGCCGTCTTCTTCAGCCTCGGCGTAGTATTCACCCTCTACAAGTACGGCTACAAGCGGCGCCTGGGAAGCGCCCAGGGGAAGGGGGGCGCCCGAAACTGGCCCCACATCCTTGCAAACGGGGGTCTCGCATCCATCGCTGCCGTCTGGAACATGGCGAGCCCGGGCGTTCTTCCCGCTACGGTCTTCCTAGGAGCCGTGTCTACCTCCGCCGCCGACACGGTCGCCACCGAACTCGGCCTGTTGAGCCACAGCCAGCCGATGCTGATCACTCATCCTTCTAGGGCCGTGACGCCTGGGACGTCGGGGGGCGTCACTAGACTCGGCTTCGTAGGGGCCGCCTTCGCTTCCCTCGTCATTGGGATGATGGCGCTGCCGTTGGGAATACTCCCTGATCCCTACCTTATCCTCCCGGTCTGCGTCATCGGGGGGGTGTTCGGGGCAGTGTTCGACAGCCTCGTGGGCGCTACCGTGCAGCGGAAGGGATACTGTGTAGTCTGCCTGAAGCCTACAGAGGCTCTGAGACACTGCGGGGAGAGAGCAAAGGCCACCCAAGGGAAGTGGTACATAGAGAACAACATAGTCAACGTAGTTTCGACGATCGCAGGCGCAGTGGTCGCCTGCGCTACCCTTCTGGCCCTGGCCCCTGTAATCTAGGGAATCTTGTGATAGCACCGAGTCTGGCGACCAAGTCGGACACGGCCACCCTCTCCTGACCCCTGGTGTCCCTGTCACGGATGGTCACAGTATTGTCCTTCAGGGTGTCGTAGTCGACTGTCAGGCAGACGGGCACCCCTGACTCATCTGCCCGGGCGTACCTCCTCCCGATGGAGCCAGACTCATCGTAGAAAACGTCAAAGCCCTCGCGCAGCTCCGCCACGACGGACCGTGCGGCCTCCTGTAGCCCGTCCTTGTTAACAAGCGGGAAGATGCAAGCCTGGATGGGCGCAAGGTAGGGCTTCAGTGCCATGGTCCTCCTGTCCCCTTCGCCTCTCATGGAGAGCTCTATCACCACGTAGGTGCTCCTGTCGACTCCTAGCGAAAGTTCGAACACGTGAGGGAGGACCTTCTCCCCGCCGTCCTCTACCGTGAAATCAGCGCCGCTCGCCTTCTGATGCCCTCCGAGATCGTAGTCCCCTCGGTAGTTGCAGGCGACAAGCTCCAGCCACCCGGTGTCGATCTTGACCTCCAGGTCGTATGCGGCCTTCGAGTAGAAAGCCCTGTCCTCGTCGGAAAGAACCCTCAGCCGCTGTGAGCTCCGTGGAACCCCCGCCGCCTCATAGAACCTTGTGATCAGTGCGAGGTAATGGCCAATCAGCATGTTGGGGATGACGGCGTCCCGCAAAGCCTCGCCCACGTTCATCTGCAAGTCCTTCCCGTCGGGCATCCTGAACGAGAGGACGTCCCCCTTCGCCCAATCGTACATCGGAGCGTCCGTCTTCTTCGGGTTGAAGAAGACCTCCACCTCCGCCTGGTTGAGCTCCCTCAGCCTGAGCAGACCTTGCCGCGGGGCTATCTCGTTCCTGAAGCTCCTCCCAACCTGGGCCATCCCTATGGGGAGCTTCGCCCTCTGGGTCTTGAAGAGGAGTGGGAAGTCGACGAAGATGCTCTGGCAGGTCTCGGGACGGAGGTAGGCTTCCTCCCCCGCCGGCCCTATTCCGACCCTGAACATCATGTTAAAACGAGTGGTGCCCGAGAGGCTCGAACCGCACTTCGAGCACTTCACCCCCGCCTTTGCCATCAGCGAGTCGTAGTCTGCGTCGCTCAATTTCTCGGGGACAACCTTCCCCGTCTTCTCTTCAATCAGTTTGTCTGGCCTGTAGACAGAGCCGCACTTCGAGCACTTCACGAAGGGGTCGGTGAAGCTGGAGAGGTGGCCAGATGCCTCGAAAACAGCCTTGGGGAGGATCTGGGCCCCGTCTATCTCTATCATGCCATCCCGCTTTACAATCATCCTCCTCCAGAGCTCGATGATTCTAGCCTTCAAGGCCAGACCGAGGGGCCCGTAGTCAAGGAAACCAGCCGGTGCATTGGGGTAGCTGGGCGCCGTCTTGAAGAAGAAACCGCGCTGCTGTGCCATGCGTACGACTTCCTCGGAGGACATCCTCGTCGGGGCTCTCAGAGAGAGGATATATGGGCTCTGAGCTTGTCTAGCCATGCCAGTCAAACCAATTCTGGGCTTCTGTTCAGAGGATTGGAGCCGCCGTCTGCTCGTTCCTCTTCACCGCTTCATCTAAGCCCTGCGCTCCTGACCGAACTCGCGTATCCAGAGAAGTTAGCAGACCGAATCTGTGCAATGCCTTCCTTTTCTTTCAGGGCTAAGACGGGACTGGTAACTGGTACCATGCAAGAATGTTGATGGAACGCCCTCAGGTAGCGCCTGTCGAGCTAAGTATCGCCTTTGTCTCCTGGATAATCACGTAACGCCAGACGATGACGAGCACGAAGAAAGACCACAGGACAAAGAAGATGTCGAAGGGGAGGACGGAGGACGGCAAGGGGAATACGATGGACATCATCCCATCCAAAGAGAACATCACAAGGGAGAGCACGAACGTCAGTCCGACCAGCTTGAGTAAGTACTTCCTCGAGAATGCCTTGCCGTAAATGAGCCCATAGAAGATGAAGAACTGCGCGATCCCGAGAAGAACGACCAAGACCCCGATTGGGACTTGCGCAAGGGCCAAGTAACGTGCAATCGCGGGGATAGGGGGGTACACGTAGTTCGCATATTGATATGTGCTTTCGTTCGCGCCCTGTATGACATCGATTACTGCGCTGACTACTGAGAGGATGATGATGAAGCTCAGAAACTTGGACCTGCCTCCCTTTCCGTAGAGCTTCTTCGCGGGAGTCTGCGACCCTAGTCTGAACCCACAGTACGGACATCTCGCGTAGCCTGGCTCTAGCTCCCTCTTGCACGACGGGCAGAAGGGTTTCAATGGCATCTCGCAGAAGGGGCAGAAACTGAAGTCCTCCTTGACTTCATTCCCACAGTTGGGGCAGGTGGTCAAGGCTCTAACTACTGCTCGGCACTCCAGCACAGCGGGGGGAGCACCTGTTGATGATTCGGCTCACCGAAGCAACGCAAGTCCTGTCGACCATGTAACAACAAACGGTGGTTCCGGGAGGGGAGCACAACTATTAGCCCCAATGAAGAGCCAGCCATGACGAATTCCGAAGGGATTTTGAATTAACGGATTATGGACTCTGAAACTAGTGCCATCATCCATCTCTCCTTCGAGCACGAACGAACGACCCGACGGCTCACCGACACCTTATAGCCCAGGGAGCGCCAATCTACATGGCCTTTGGGGACCAGACACACCGGGCTAGCTGCAATTCTAGCATTAGTCATGCTAATCGCTGCCATCCCCTCGCTGGTGCAGCCTGTTGGTGCCGCAGAGCAGACCCACATGAGCATTAGTGCTCCGCCTGCAGTACACCTGGGAGACGAGTGGACGGCAACAAGTTTCCTGACGGATTCGACAGGGAACCCCCTAGGAGGGCTACCAGTAACCTGGTACTTGGACGGTCAGGCGCAGGGAAAGACAGCCACTCTGTCTGATGGATCGTCCCTCTTCGGGGTAGGAGGGTGGCAGCCGCCGCTTGGCGACAACACCGTGAGCGTTTCATTCAATGGGACGGCTGGTTACTTGCCTTCGAATGCAACAGCCGTCATTGATGTACTCCCGGCAAACCCGTCCACAACCATCGCAACCGTGACCACTTCAACATTCAACGGTCCAACGGTCGAGTTGAGCCCATCCAACGGCTCCACCGTGTGCCCGACCTACTTCAGGGGGAATGCGAGCGGAGGCGTGTGGGACCAGAGCACACTGACCTGCACCCTTGCTGGTGGGGGGAACGTCTATCCCGCCTTCTGCGTCTCGGTGGCCTCCGGAGGGTGTGCCCAATCAGTAATCGGCAGGCTCGTGATCGACAAGAACGTGAGCGTCGTCATAAACAACGGAGGGAACATGGCGATCTACAGCGAAGTAGACAACTATGGAACGCTTGTCGCTGACATCGTCAGCTACGGATTAGTAGTGAACTACGGAACCATAGACTTCAACGGCACCGATCAACTGCTCAACCTCCCCTACAATGGATTGGGGGTAATCAGCAACATGCAAGGGGCGACAATCAACAACTGGCGTTACATTACGAATGCAGGGACAATCTTCAACTACGGTACAATCAACAACTACGGTCAATTCATCACCCAAGAGTGTTCCCCCTGCACAACGGGCACCCTCGTGAACGATGGGACATACGTGGGAAGCGCTCCCGCCCCGGTATTCACATCAACAGTTGACTTGGCTGGCGGAAATGGTACCGCGGATCAAAACTCGACAGCGGGCGTGACAGTGACCATCACCGGAGCGACGGGTAACAACGTGACCGTGAGCACCCAGGTTCAAGGCCCGCGGGCCCCTTTAGGAATCGGGTCTGTGCAGTTGAGCTCTACCGCATATTATGACATACTCATCAGTGGAACGAAGACGGGGATTGCCACTGTATGCATTATGAGCAAGTCGCTGAATTCCAGCAGGGGTGAAATCGAGTACTGGAACGGAACCGGCTGGAACGGCGCGGCAGACCAGACGGTCTCGGGGAACTCTCCCCTCTTCACCTATTGCGGGGACATACCCGTGTCGGCGCTCGTTGGGACACCTCTTGCGGTTGGAGCTGCCTCGAGCACGTCGGGGAGCACCACCGTCACCGGAAAGACCACGGAGACCGGTGCAAGCACAAGCACTGTCACGCCGATTGCGACCACGCCGGGTGAACATGCGACTTCAGGAACGTCCGTTGCTGCGGCACCTGCCCAGTCGTTTTCGGTCTCATCGGTAGAGACTTCGCTCGTTCTCGCTGCCGTCGCGCTAGTAGTCCTAGCCTTCGTAGTGTCGAGAAGGCGGAGGCGGGAATAGGATCGTGCACTGCGGCACGACAAAAGCGATTGTAGGGGCGATGAACGATTTATAGGTCCCCGTGATTCCTAGAACCGTGTGAATGGTCCCCTTTCTCAGGATCAGATTTCGTCGATCTTCTCGTTCCATCCCAGTGTACACTTCGTCACTGTACTGAACGAAGACGGTACGATTCTAGACTCCGTCAAACGTGCTGGTCTGAATCCGTTGGAGCCACCAGAAGAGACCCGAAAGAGCATGGAGCGCTGGGCAGCCGCCAAGAGCGCTTTGGCCGGTTCAGACAAGTTCCTCGGAAACATGAGAACAATCATTGTCAGGCGAGAGAAACTCGTCGAACTTCTCTTTCCCTTGACCAACTTCATGATCGTAATTGGCGTTCATCCGGCGTTTCCACTTGACAAGACCCATCAACTCGAAGGTCTTCTGAATAAGTTGCAAGTTGGCGGGGACGAATGGCGGCAGGCGTGACAAGCGGTTCGCCAAAATTCCAGAGAATCCGAATTCGTTGGAAGGTGCGCCCAGCTAGACCGGGACGTAGGGGACGAGATTAGGTTCGAGCTCCGACATGTTTGCCTCAGTGCGGAATTCATAGACCTTCATGGGCAGGACCAGCTATCAACTCCTGAGGAAGGAGTCTTGCGAAGCTCTGGCCACTTCGCGATGAACTTGAACCGTGTAATGGCTCAATTGAGCCAACTTCTGCCCTGACTAGGACCAGGAGACCGGAGCCCGTCTACTTCAGTTCAACCAGAAGTGCTCGGCCCGGTGAGGTGAACTCCACCGCGTGAGACTCGCCATCTCTCCAATCAAGCTCCCCTGCCTTCATCTTGCGGTGTTCAGGCTTTCCTCTCTCTGGCTTTGAGACATATTCGAAGCGAGTGAGTGCGTATGCGAAATACAATGGATGTCTGTGCAAATCGGCCTTCGACCCTTTCTCAACGGTCAGCTCCATTACGCGGACCCTGTCGTTTTCGAAGAGGACTCTCGTGAGCTCGGGGGCAGCCTTTGTGATGTGCTTTGGCACAAAAACCCTGCGTGCGAGCGCGATTTAAGCCAATCGAACAGAACAGGTTTGTCC
>Ga0187778_10003636_pt1 | contig 10313 bp, 9 predicted proteins | sample 1015_Q2_SP5_20_M_FD_132418 | JGI IMG/M metagenome (GOLD analysis project Ga0187778, IMG submission 132418) | Tropical peat soil microbial communities from peatlands in Department of Meta, Colombia - 1015_Q2_SP5_20_MG | ecosystem: Environmental > Terrestrial > Soil > Wetlands > Peat | place...
ACCAGGTTCAGGTGATGGAGAGTATCCATGCCCTGACAACTTTCCACGAGGTCGGACACAATCTGAGGGAGTTCTTGGCGAAACAGAGGGGGCAGTTCGCACTCTATGTGGTCGGGCTCTGAAGGAAAGACCTTTTCTGCGGGGCATTCAGAATTAAGCTTATCCATACTTCTCACTCCTTTCTTGGCATTTCTTAGTAACTTCTCACCGTTGGCTGTTCAATCCTTTTTGACTCTAACCACGCTGGCCATGAATCGAATCTCCCTTTTTGCCCTTTCCTCCAATTTACTGTCCGAGTCCAGGAGGAAAATCCCAAACCTTCCATATTTTTTCTCCCAAAGGGACACCGTCTATGTTTATCCTCCTCTGAATAACACATTCCCAATACATGCTACCACACCTGGACGATCGCAGTCATTCACGAACAAGAAATGGCCTCGATGACCATCTTAAGAGCCTACTTTCGAATCGAAATAAAACTCATTCCCCTGAGTTGTTCAGTTGTGGGTTTAAGTCGTACGCGATCGGAGGCTGCGGCTCTACGCCCTGAAAAACAGAGATGGGGGTCGGTCACAGATTTTTGTTGACAATACCGAAATAACATGATTAACCTACAATTATCTCCGGGAGAACGTATCAGGGAACTCTTAATAAGTGACCCCCGTTAGAAATTCCAGCCGTTGCGACTCGAAACCGAGCGGGAAATCATTTCTAACGGGGTAAATGTCTAGTGAGGGGGTTATGTTAAAAAAGGGAATCGTCGTTTTGATAATCATTTTGATACTGATCGGGATTGGGTTGTGGTATTACTTCAACCGTGTCCATGTTTCGCAGATTGAAAGCATCCTTAGTAATCCGAAGGCATACGAGGGAAAAGTGGTCACGATTGAAGGAGAAGTTACGGACAGGACCTCTTTTTTCGGTGTTATTAAATTCTATAAAGTTAGGGACAAAACAGGAGAAATAATCGTCGTTACCAAGAGGGCTTTGCCTGAATTAAACTCAATACTCAGAGTAAAGGGCAGGATAGATCGGGCATTTCCAATCGGTGACCTGAAGTTGGTAGCTTTTTTGGAAGACTCTTTTGAAGAAAAAGGTAAAAATAAGTGACGACTACAATCAACAGAAGAATGAATGGCATTATTCGATGCCGGGAAGCCCCGCCGTGCCTGCCCCGTCCTAACGGGATGGGCGCGGATCTTCAATCGGAATATCAGGTCCGTCTCCTTTTCGAGAGGGCATGATCTTGCCTTCGACATATTCCCGAACCGTTCTCACTATTTCCATGTCCTCATCGGTGGCGTCCGGCGCACCAAAATATTTCTTGCGAAGATCTGAGATGGATATCATGTGACCTATCTCCTTTCTTGGAAGGATTGAGGCCAGGCGTTAAGAGAGAGTGATCGTACAGCGATCGCATGAAAGACAACGCGGATTATCGGCAAATAATACCATCCTTTCATCGATCATGGATAGCAATTGTCCCGGACTCTGTTTTCCTTATATCACCAGACGTGAACGGATCGCAAGCGTTAAATCATCATTCGCTGTTACCTTTCAGCAGGGCCCTCTGCGACACCTACACCTTTATCTAAACCTCTTGTTTGGCTTGCTTTTTATCCGTATTTCTGAACATTAAAGGTTAACCGCGCGCGATGATCAGGAGGTTTAACAAACAGCCCACTTCTTTGACTCTTTCCTTCTGAAAGTTTCGGTTGACCAATTTTCATAAAATAGGTATATTTGAGTCAGGAATCCCAAGGGTTGGAATGAGAATACCTCTTCGTTTGGCGAAGATGAAGCGGGCTGTTCTTCTGTCCTGGTGTCAGGAGGAAATATTGGTAAAACATAGGCAAAGTCAAGGATAAAGATTCGGCCCCGGATCCCTCTAAATTGCCTTCGCTCACTGCCGATCTTGACTAAAATTACAGGATTCACCCCATATTATCGGATATGCTTTTTGGTTAAAATACGTTACGGGCGCAAAGGGTTTAATGCTCAAGCTTCTTGCCGGCCCTCATCTGTGACATCGGGGTATTTCCCTGACCACGAAGTCAGAATCGAATCATGCGTACCCTCTTTATCAAAATCCTGATCGCTCTCGTGGTCGTCCTGATTATGCTGATTATCTCTACCCAGGTGATCCTCCAACGAGTTATCCGGAGGCAGTTCGCTGCTTTCATTAAGGAGAGCTGTGGGCGTTGCACCTTGAGCCTCGACCGGGTCCATCTGTCTGTTGTGCCTTTTTCAGTGATTTTGGAAGGAGTGCGTTTGGCCGGCGGTGATCCCAAGGCAACGAGGGTTGATGCAGAAGTCGAGCGCATTGTTGCCCAGAGCACTTTTCGAAGCCTTGTTTCTGGGAAGCTGCATTTCAAGGGGATTCAGATTCATGCTCCTCACGTCGTGGTGACTGAAGGCGATTTGCCCTCACCTCCACCGGGGCCTGAAGAGGGGACTCGCGGGATATACGTGATTGATGGCATGCAGATTGTTAACGGGAGATTCACTTATATACGGGTCTTTGGAGTGGGTAAGGAAGCGCGTGAGGCAATTCTTCATGTGAAAGATATACAGGGAAATGTGGGGATGCTTGGTAACACGCCACAGTTACGAGGCCAGATGGTGCGTGGGCAGGCGAAGGGTCACCTTGAAAACTCAGGTGAGTTTCTTCTTACGGTTGGAACCGTGCTGTTTTCCAAAGTTCTGCAAGTAGATGTTGACCTTCAGATGGTTGAACAGAATCTTGCGGATATTAGCCCATTCTTTCAAACAAGTGACGGAATCCGGATTACGGGAAAATTAAATAAGGGGCAGAGTTCCAACAAGATTCGAGGGGAAAACCTCACTGGATGGGTCCAGGCCCAGTACCGGGGGTTGGATATACAATTTGAAAAAACCAAATCGCGTGGCGAGGTTTTAAGTTTTTTTAACAATCTGATCAAATCCATGAAACTTCATTCGTCCACTGTGGGTAAAAAACCTACCGATCAGATCCAAAGCGTCCAACTACAACGTGAAGAAGGGGAAACATTGCTACATTTCATTCTTCGCGGCATGAAAGATGCCGCGCTCAAAGTAGCAGGGAATCCATAAATCAAGATGCGTTGGATGCCGAGCAAGATTACCATTGCTGATCTGTGCCGTCATCTTACGGGTTTCAATCTTTCTGGCATGGATGAATAGTAAATAACCCTTCGCTTAATCTATAACAATACCTCCCCCCACACCAAGTCAAAAAGATAATTTACACCAGTTCATTTTTGTATTGACAAAAAAACTTTTATATGATTGCATTTTATTCATCTCATCCCTGGGTGGGGACTTTTAGTAACGTCTTTTCTTCCTGGAGGTAGTATTTCAGCGCAATAATTTAACCTGAAAACATCGGGCCACCCGTGGACACAATTTGAGGATGGGGGTATTCATGAAAAAAACCGTTCCATGAGTGATCCTGGAGAGGGGGTGGGGAATAAAAAAAAGAGGACCAAAACCTTTTAAAAAATTATTCAGAGGAGGTATGGAAATGGGAAAGAAGATAGGCTTGGTTTTCCTGACAATGTTAATTGGCATTAGTTGTCCAGTCGTTCTTATACCAGCTTCTTCACAATCGGCAGAACCTGTTATTGTCGGAGTCCCAACCTCGCTGTACACTCCATTTGGGAGAGATGGTCTGAAGGCAGTAAATATGGCTGTGGAGGAGATCAATGCAAAGGGAGGGGTATTGGTAGGAAAAGAGAAAAGACCGCTCAAGGTGGTCGTCACAGATACCAGAGATGGCGAACCGACGACCCCTATCCATGATTCCCTCATGGCTTATGAAAAAATGCTTTTAGAGCAGAAACCTCATGCAGTGGTCATCGCTCCTTTCCGCTCGGAAGCTATTATTGCGAGCATGGATCTGGTGGCCAAATATAAAGTCCCACAGCTTCAGACCATTGCCCAAACCCCTCAATTTCAGGTGAAATTCAGGACGGACCCAGAGAAGTATAAGTACCTATTCCGAGTCACGACAGATGCCGGGATTGATGCGAGATATCTCGGAGGAGCTTTAGATTCTCTTAAAGAAAAGTTTGGCCTGAACTCGGTGTACTTCATCCCCCAGGATACCTTATGGGCACTCGGTTTTATCGGTGTATTGAGAAAGCACTGCGAATCGAAGGGCTGGAAAGAAGTGGGTTACGAACCTTATGCGGCAGGCGCAACTGATTTTTCACCCGGGCTGACCAAAGCTAAAGAAGGAAAGGCTCAGGTTATTGCAATGGTCTGGGATGTCCCTCTGGGCGCGGGAATATTTACGAAACAATGGGCGGCGATGAAAGTGCCTGCTCTCGTCATGGGCTTTGTTCCCCCCATGGCTGCGGCGGATGCATGGAAAACGGTCGGGAAGGATATTGAATATAGCATCCACGTGGAGTTTCCGGTTGGGTCTTCCCTTCCACTAAAGAAGTTGCCGAAGACAGTGGAGTTTCTCGATAAATTCAAGAAGAAATATGGAAAGACGCCTGAGGCAGCTGCTGTCAATTCATCCGCCTATGATTCAGTTTATATTCTGGCTCAAGCCATCGAGCGGGCTGGAAGCCTTGATGCGGATAAGCTCGTTACGGCCCTCGAGCAGACTGATTACAGGGGAGTGTCGGGAAGGCTCAGATTCAACAAGGACCATATTGTCGTTTTCGATTCAAACCCTGAAGAGACAGGGGTATGCGTCGTTTTCCAGTGGCAAAAAGGGGAAAGGATACCGGTTTTTCCTGCCTTCTTAGCTGAAGGGCAAATAGCACTTCCTCCATGGATGAAATAGTAGATAATCCCCCTACCCCCCTCTGGAAAAAGTGAGGGGTGGGGGGATTGAAAAATTAAGATAGAGTATGTCGCTTCTTATCTATGGCACAATAAGCAGTGTTGTCTTAGCCCTTTATGCCCTCGGCTTTAGCCTCACCTATGGCATTAGTGGGTTAGCCAATTTTGCTCATGGAGCCCTTTACATTCTGAGTGGCTTCATTGCTTGGTCTCTTCTGAACCAAGTAGAGCTACCTTACTTTTTATCCGCAATTCTCTCCATCATCATTACAGGGCTTATCGGTTTTGGAATCTATTGGGGACTATTGCTCCGCGTGAGAGGCATACCACTCGCTGAGCTTGTTGTCACTTTTGCAGCCGGAGTAGCCATTTTAGAACTCTTGATGTGGAAGGGTTTCTACGGCATCCAATATAGCCTGCCTCTCTTCGTGGAAGGGGGCATAGAAATAGGCGGCGTAGCCGTAGATTATCAGCGTCTCTTTATTATCGGAACTGGACTGGCCTTAGTCATTCTTCTCTATCTTTTCGTTCATCATACCAAGATCGGTCTGGCCTTCAGGGGAATGGCTCAGAACGAACGTACAGCTCTTTCAGTCGGTATCGAATCCGATTGGATAGGCTCTCTGAGCTTAGCCTTTGGTTCAGCTCTGGCAGGGGTTGCTGCCATTGTTATTCTGCCAATGGGACTTATGGAGTCCGCCATCGGATACGAGGTCATAATCTATGCTTTGGCGGTAGCTATTGTGGGCGGATTAGAGAGTACTTCAGGGATTATCGTGGCCAGCTTCATTCTGGGATTTGGACAAGTGGGAACGGCAAAGTTCCTCAGTGCAAAATGGATGATTATTGTGCCTCTCGTAGCGATCGTCTTTGTCTTGGTCATTCGGCCTTCTGGCCTATTCGGTAAATATAAGGAGCTCGAAGAGAGGATTTAGGTTGACTGAAGTTGCAGCCAGATATCGTAAGAAAAGGTTAGACCGTGGGATCAAAGCAAGGGCTGACACTGTTTTTGCTATCGCCTCATTCAAAGAGATACTTTACCTTCTTCTACCAAGAGCCGTGCCGGTCATTGCATTACTTGTCTTACCCATCGTGCTAAAGGGCTATTGGGGCAAGGTTCTGGTTTATGCCTGTATTTTTGGCCTCCTGGCTTTGAGCTGGGATTTCCTGGCCTGCTGTGGTTTATTCTCCCTCGGTCAAGCATTATTCTTCGGCCTCGGTGCCTATGTGGCTGGCATACTTAGTTATTACCTTCATTGGCCACCTGTCCTCACCATACCCGCAGCCATTTTAGGCGGGGGTCTGTTAAGCGCGGCTTTGCTTTCGCCCGTTCTGAGGTTGAGAGGTGTATACTTTGCCATGGTGACTCTCATGATGCCTCTTCTCTTTATGAAGATGATCGAGACGACTGGACTCTTCGGCGGAAGTCATGGATTATCTGCCCTCCCTCCTTTTCCCAATGAATGGGTTGCAAAATATCTCGCTGTTGGGGCGTTTTTGTTCGTTCTTTTTATTTTCCGAAGAATGATGAGTGAGGATTATGGACTCGTGTTGAAAGCGATTCGAGATGATGACCGTGCCGTCATGAGTGCTGGCATTAACATATACTGGCGAAAAACTCAGGCTCTTTTCGTTGCCGGCGCCGTGGGCGCCTTCGCCGGTGCCTTTATGACGCATCACTATCAGTTCGTAGGCATGACGGTTTTTGCCTTGGATTATTCTATCTTACCCCTCGCCGGTTCAGCGTTGGGTGGACCAGGAACGTTTGCCGGTCCAGCTTTAGGGAGTATGATTCTGATACCTCTTTCCGAGGCCCTGCGCGCCCTGGGAGGGCTAAGGATAGCTCTTTACTGTATTATTCTGATTTTGAGCGTCATCGCTTTGCCCGAAGGTGTTTTTCATTATATCGAGAGAAGATACCACCAATTTGAAAGGCTGGTGAAAGTTGGGTAAAACGGAACAAAAGGCCATTCTAAGGGTTGAGAGACTTGGAAAACACTTTGGTGGTGTCCAAGCGGTTCACGACGTCAGTTTTTCACTCCGCCAGGGAGAATTTCTTGGAATTATCGGACCGAATGGGTCCGGAAAGACCACGCTCGTCAATTTGATCACAGGGTTTGTCAAACCTGATTCAGGCAGAGTCATCTATCGAGGAGAAAATATTACAGCCAAAAAACCTTATACCGTCGCAGGGCTTGGGGTTGCTCGGACTTTTCAGATGGTGAGACTCTTTTATAATCTTCCTGCTTATAAGAATCTCATCATTCCTCTGTCTTCTCCAAGGGTGAAGAAACTCAGAGGAGGTGAATATGGCGAAAGGGATGACGTAGCCGTTGATCTATTAGATGATATGGGGTTTGAGCGCGATTCTTTCGTGCCCTATAAGTTGGCCGGTAGTCTTCCTCATGGCTACCTGAAACGTTTGGATTTGGCCCGTGCCATGGCCCTTCGTCCGGAACTCTTAATCCTTGATGAGCTTTTTTCCGGAATGGCTATGTCCGAAGTGGCGAGCACCCTGCCTCTCATTGAGAAATTCCACGAAGAAGGGTTGACGATCATCATGATTGAGCACAGATTGAAAGAGTTATTTCGAGTCGTTGACCGGGTGATGGTATTGAACTTTGGCGAAAAGATCGCTGACGGATCTTCTCAAGAGGTAATGACCACCGAGGCCGTCAAGAAGGCATATCTCGGGATCGAAGTGGAGATAGGTTAGCCCCGTAAATGAAAAAATGACGGAGAGTGCACAAAGGGTGCACTAAGATTAGAGGGGCTTTGATCAACTCAGGGGTTGACGCCTGTAACAATAGGGTTAATTCTGCAAATGGAACGGATGCTCACTGTCAAGAATCTCATGGTATTTTTTGAAAATGCCCTTGCCCTGAATGACATCAGCCTGGAGGTACAGGAGGGTGAAATTGTCGGGGTTCTCGGATCCAATAGTGCTGGAAAAACCACCTTGATGAATACCGTTTCTGGCTTGATTCTTGATATGAAGAAAAAAGAGGATCGTAGAGGCGGGGAGAGAATCAGTCTCCTCGGCGAATTGAGGTTTGAAGGGGAAGATATTCTTAATATGAAGCCAACTCAAAGAGTGAAAAGAGGAATTGTCCTTAGCCGGGAGAGGCACCCGATTTTTCGTGATAGCGATGTGGTGGAAAATTTGAAAATCGCCGGATATCTGCACAAGAAACATGAGGCTAAGCAAAAAATTAATTTTATTTTCCAACTTTTTCCACACTTAGAAGGAATGAAAAAGAGAAAAGCAGGGCTGCTAAGCGGTGGGGAACAGCAGATGCTGGCTATTGGTATCGCACTAGTCGCCAAACCAAGGTTGTTGCTCATGGATGAGCCACTCCTTGGATTAAGCCCCCTCCTTCAGGCCGACTTGGCCCGGGCGATCAAGGGTATTCGCGTACAAGGTATCACAGTTCTTGTGACCGAACAATTTGCCAGGACCCTCCTGCCGATCATCGATCGAGGATACGTGATAGAGAACGGGATGCTTGTCATCGCGGGTTCGAGGCAAGAGCTATTTGATAATCCCGAAGTCAAATCGGCATATCTGGGAATCTGAACTGACTGCAGAGCGCATAGGGCATAGCGTTCAAACCTTCTGCACCATACCCTTTGTTCTTTGTAATTATTTGAAATTTGTGCATCGGGGTTTTAAGTGCTATGCTCTTTGCGCTATGCGCTTTGCGATAAAAGGACATGGAGTTACTTGCCGATACCATTTATGGTTCTTTTGAAGAGGCGACACGAAGAAATCGCAATAAGCCAGCCCTCATCCATCTTGGAGAAAGATATCCTTATTCTGACCTGAAAGAGCTGGTACTTCAATTTGCTGCCTCTTTACATCGATTAGGGATTGGGGAGGATGATCGTGTTATTTTGAACCTTTATAATCTTCCTCAAACCGTCATTGCCTGGCTAGCCCTTCAGCGCCTCGGTGTCATACCTATCCTTGTGGCTCCTGTTTATACGGCTGAGGATCTTAAGTATCTGGCCAAAGACAGTGGAGCCGAGACGATTGTCTGTATGGATACAAACCTCAGGTATGTGGTTGAGGTTCTACCTGAGACCCCGTTAAAAAGGGTCATTGTCACCAATATGATCGATCTCGTTCCCTGGTGGAAGAAGCTTATTTGCAAAGGCTTCGATCGTGTTCCGAAGGGTAAGATTCCTTTGGGAAAGGATTTTTTCTCTTTTATAAAACTTTTAAAGGAAGGCCGCCCTTCTTCTCTCCCTCCTTTCCGGAAGAGGGGTGAGGGCAGAACAGCCCTCATGCTTTACACAGGTGGCACCACTGGGTTTCCAAAGGGCGTTCCTCTTTCGGAAAAGTTTTTTCTCATAAGAGCACTCGAATGGAGGGGGGCCAGTGAAGGGGTCACCCCGTTGGGAGAATGCATTACAGTGCTCTCCGCCCCTCTTTATCATATCATTGGTGAGATGGACGGCCTGTCGCCTATCATCATTGGCGGCGAGACGGTCATCCTGCTGCCACGGGTTGTCTTAGATGCTTTGTTCGATCATATTCAGCGATACAAGGCAACCAACATGTTCGCTGTCCCGGCAATGTACCGAATGATCCTGGAACATGACCGGCTCGATGACTATGATTTCAGTTCCCTTCGGTATTGTGGGACGGGGGGCGATGCCATGCCGGTTGAAGTAGGGAATCGGTGGCTTAAAAGGTTCAACATCCCTTTATACCAGGGCTATGGAGCAACCGAACTGTGCGGCGCGACTTCCCTCTCTTATGCCAAAGATGGAATTCCTCCAGAGGGTTCAGCAGGGAAAATCGTTTCCACGGATCGATTTAAACTGGTGGACCCTGAGACCCTGAGGGAAGTTTCACCCGGGGAGCCAGGAGAATTGTTAGCAACTTGTGACTTTGCGGTAAAAGGTTATTGGAATAATCCTGGGGAGACAGCAGAATGCTTTTTGAATATCGATGGAGAGATCTGGTATCGAACGAAAGATATTGTCCGTGTGGATGAGAACCGGTGGCTCTTCTTCATGGACCGATCTGTGGATATGATTAAACATAAAGGCTATCGAATTGCCGCTGCCGAAGTGGAAAGGGTACTCCAGGCACATCATGCTGTACTCGCTGCCTGTGTGGTGGGGGTACCAGATGCGAGTGTTGGAGAGCGAATCAAGGCATATGTTGTCCTTAAGACCGATGTGAGGGGAGTGAGCAGTTATGAGCTCACGAAATGGTGCAGGGATAGGTTAGCTCCTTACAAGGTTCCAGCGTATATAGAATTTCGAGACATGCTTCCGAAATCGAAGGTAGGGAAGATGCTGAGGCGTGAGATGAGGGAAGCGGAAAGAAGAAAAGTATGGAAATGACTGAAAAAGGTGGATCTTCATAGCTCTACTATTCGCGGCATTCTTAAAAGAGACGGCAGGCTACACGAAAACGAAACAAAGGTATAACAAACAGTCCACTTCTTTGACTCTTTTTTTCTGAAGGTTTCGGTGTAATTTCTGAAGGTTTCGGTTGACCA
>Ga0187778_10003637_pt1 | contig 10312 bp, 9 predicted proteins | sample 1015_Q2_SP5_20_M_FD_132418 | JGI IMG/M metagenome (GOLD analysis project Ga0187778, IMG submission 132418) | Tropical peat soil microbial communities from peatlands in Department of Meta, Colombia - 1015_Q2_SP5_20_MG | ecosystem: Environmental > Terrestrial > Soil > Wetlands > Peat | place...
GAAGAAGTGTTTGGCCCGGTGCTCGCAGTAATCAAGGCGAAGAATTTCGAGCACGCATTGGAAATCGCGAATAACACGGAGTTCGGCTTGACCGGGTCGGTGTATTCGAAAAACCCAGAGAAAATCCGCAAGGCCGAAGAAGCGTTTCACGTTGGCAATTTGTACTTGAACCGCAAGTGCACCGGTGCAATGGTCGGTGCGCATCCGTTTGGCGGATTCAACATGTCGGGGACGGACTCGAAGACCGGCGGCAAAGATTATTTGCTGCTGTTCCTGCAAGCGAAGTCTGTGGCGGAAAAAGTGAGCTAGTTTACGCGGCCTTCGATTCGCGGCGGCGGACAAACTTCATCAGCAAGAACACCGGATAACTCAGTATCAAAATCGCCAGAGCCCAGGGAGCGTTCTGGCGGTCCGTGGCGATGGAAGCAACGAGAAAGAGAACGGAGCCGCCGAGAGCGATGGCAGTGGTCCACGGATAGCCCCAGGCGCGATACGGGCGATCCATCTGCGGCTCGCGTTTGCGCAAAACGAAGAGCGAAGTGTACGTAAGCGTGTAATTCGCGACAAAGAAAAACGAGAGCATTGCGATGACGCGCTCGAACGATCCCAAAACAAAAATTATCCCGGCAATCGTGCTCAACAGCAGGGCAACCGTGGGCGTGCCGCCGGGATTTACTCTAGCGGCCTGACGGAAGAACAAGCCATCGGCGCTCATCGCGTAGAGAGTTCTGGAGCAAAAAAGCTGATTCGCGTTGAGGCAGCTCAGCATGGAAATAACCATGATGGAGCGGATGATGGGATCGCCGAGAGCGCCGAAGATGCGGCCAGCGACGGTGCCAAGAACAAAAGTATTTCCCGCAATTTCCTTCATGGGGAGCAAGTAGAGAGGCAGGAGGTTCAACAGGAGGTAAATGCCCATGATGGAGGCGACGCTGCCAAAAATGGCGCGCGGAACATCGCGGCCCGGTTCGCGAACTTCCTCACCAAAATAGATGACGCCGTCCCAGCCGTCGATGGAATAGAAAACCGCCTGAAGGCCCAGCATGAACACGACGGCGAACGGCCATCCGGAAGGCAGCACAAGAGAAGAAGTCGTGGATTGCAGGGCGGCCTGATGGGATGCGCCCCCTCTGAGGAAGCAAGCGAGAACGAGAATCAAGAAGCCGACGGTTTTCACCGCAGCGGTGATAAGTTGCGCTGTGCCGCCCCATTTGATTCCGCGCCACTGTAAAATGCCGAACCCGAGAATGATCGCGACGGAAATGATTTTTACGCGGCCATCCAGAAGCGAAAAGAGACCGGGGATGTAACGGCTCAGGACGAGGCTGTATTCGCTGATGACGATAGCGACGGCGGCAGCGGTGCCGCAAGTGGAGAGCCAGTCGCTCCAGCCGACGACAAAGCCGGCGTATTCGCCCATGGCGCGGCGCGAAAAATTGTACTGGCCGCCGCTGCGCGGAATGGCCGCGCCAAGCTCAGCCATCGAGGGCGCGCTGAAGAACGCATAGAGGCCGCCAACAATCCACACGCCAATAAAAAGCCAGCCATTGGGAAGGCCGCTGGCGATGTCGCCGGGAGTGCGCACGATTCCAGCGGAGATGGCGTTGCCAACGGCGGCGGCGATGCCGAACCACATGCCGAGGACTTTGAGGAGCCGGCCGCGGCTCAACTGGCGAGTTGAAGAATCGAGTGTGCTGGTGGTCAAAGTTTCCTTGTCGCGGAGGGAGCGCCCGCGGGGGACAAGGCGGACATCATAACTGCGGAGGGAGGAAATGCAAGGGCGAAGTGGCCGACAGCCGACAGCTAACAGCTAACAGTCGAAGAGGAAGAGTAGGGTGCAGGGATCAACGCGGGGTGCCGACGAAATTCCATTTGCCCCAGGCGAAGGATTCGTGCACCGGCACGAAATGATCGCGGGCCACTTTGGTGATGAGTTGCGGCTGGGTGAGCCATTGCGTGTAGGTGCGGATTTCGTGCTCGGTCATGGTGGCGAAAGCGTCCATTTTGACGGAAAGGCAGCGCACGACGGGAATCTCGGAAACGAAATGAACAAAAGTGAGAAACGGGGTGCGCCAGGGCTCGACGAACATGACGTGGCCGTCTTTGCGCAGAACGCGCTGCATTTCGGAAAAAGTTTGGTCGAGGTCGCCGGGTAAATTCGGAAGATGATGGAGGCCGCCCTGAACGATGAGCACATCTTTGCAGCGATCGGCGAAGGGCAGGTGGCGGCAATCGGCGACGGTGCACTTGGCGGAGCCTTTGAACTGGGCGATGAGGCGAGGCGAGAGGTCGACGCCCTCGATGCGCGTAAAGCCAAGGTGCTGGAGGGCAATCAGACCGTTTCCGCGGCCGCAGAAAAGCTCGACGATCTCGGCATCGCGCGGCCACTTAGCGGCACCGAGACGGTTGAGGCGCCCGATGAACTTGCGGATTTCCTCTTCCGGCGTTTCGAAGCGAAGATAGGCGGTTTCCCAAGGATCGGGGGTCAGAACAGCTTGTTTTTCTGTTTGCGTTTGAGCTTCAGCCATTTCGGATTGGGATTTCAGTCTCGCAACAAGGCGAGCAAAGAACCATGGCAGATTCCCACAGATTTTGCAGCAATTCAAGCGGCGGATTCGACCGCGAAATGCGGCAAATTGCTCATGGGTTTGGCTTGAGGCGTGAAAAGTCCACAGCGCCGCGATATGATGAAGTTCCAGATGAGCACACTTCTGGCATCGGAGGGGCCGCAGTCCGAGCAACTCAAGGCGAAGCCAACGGTGGAAGTGTCGGTCGTCATTCCCTGCCTCAATGAAGCAAATTCACTTGCATTTTGCGTCGACAAGGCCGTGCAGGCATTTCGCGCTTCGGGGCTTTCCGGCGAAGTGATTGTTGCGGACAACGGCTCGACGGACGGTTCGATTCAAATCGCGGAAGAGCACGGCGCCAAAGTGGTGAACGTTGCCGAGAGGGGCTACGGCGCGGCGTTGCGCGCGGGAATTGCGGCTGCCAGAGGCGAGTACATCATCATGGGGGACGCGGACGACAGCTACGACTTCACGGATGTGCCGCGCTTTGTGGAGAAGCTCCGCGCTGGAAACGAAATGGTAATGGGCAACCGCTTTCGCGGAGGAATCAAGCCCGGAGCAATGCCGCCGCTGCACAAATACTTCGGCAATCCCGGCCTGACGGCGCTGCTGAATCTTTTCTTTCATGTGGGCATTGGCGACAGCTATTGCGGGATGCGCGGCTTCACGCGTGAGCTTTACGACCGGCTGGATGTGCGAAGCTCGGGGATGGAATTTGCTCTCGAAATGATCATCAAAGCAGGGCAGATCGGCGCGGAGATTTCGGAGATCCCCATCGTGCTCTGGCCCGATAAGCGCGGGCGGCCTCCGCATCTGCGGAGTTTCCGGGACGGCTGGCGCAGCTTGCGGTTCATGCTGTTGTACGCGCCGAATTGGCTTTTCCTGCTGCCGGGAGCGATGGTCTTCGCCATCGGACTCTCCATGGTGTTCTGGCTGCTGCCGGGGCCGCGGCAGATTACACCTCGCGTGATCGTGGATGTGCACACCATGATCTTCGGGGTGATTTTCACGCTTTTGGGCGCGCAAATTCTTGCGATTGGCGCCTTCGCCAAAGTATTCAGCTACGCGGAGCGATTTGACCGCCACTCCGTCTCGTTGAAACGCGTGCTGAAGCGCGTATCGCTGGAGTTCGGGTTGCTTTTGGGAGGCGCGCTATTCCTGGCGGGATTCGCGGGATGCGCGTGGATCACCTGGCGGTGGGCGGCGAGCGGGTTTGGCGAATTGTTCGCTGTACGACAGGTGCTATTTTGGGCGATGTGGCTCTTCCTGGGGCTACAGATTATTTTTTCTTCTTTTTTCCTCAGCATGCTGGGAATCAGCCGAGGCACGTATATCGGCGACTACGATCTGAAATAAGTTTTGAAAGCCTGAATGTTCGCCAGCCTCACTTTTGATCCGGCTTTGGCTTGGGGGGCTGGTAGGGGACGACCTCGCTGTTGTCGAGGTCCGGCTCGACGAGCCAGATCTGGCGATCCTTAAAATAAGCGAAGAGCTTGGCATTTTGTTCGGCATCGATGTCGCGAGCCCAAAGGACTTTGGCGGAATCGATTTCGGCGCCGTTGTAGACCCACTCATCGTGCAAATTGTGGTCCGGCTCGTAGCGAACCATGATGAGATGCTTTCCCGGCAGGTGCGAATAATTCTCGGCAATCACCGCGCGGCTAGGGTCGCCCTGACAAGTCCACGACAAAGGATCGCAGCTCCGATTTGAGACGCGAATGGTGATGTCCGCGATGAGGAGCAGTATGGCCGCCAAGGAAAGCACCATGCCGATTGGCCGTCGTGCGATGCGTAAGAAGCGCAAATGCCGAATGGCTTGAACGAGCATCAAGACAATGACGCAGGTGACCGGAGCGGCGTAGTGCGGGAAGGACCAGATAAGGCTCAAAAATCCCAAGCAGGTCAGCGAAAAAATCAGAATGGGAATACGCACCTTGCGGTCGCAGAAAAGGAACGGAATCCCGGGTAAGAGAAGCAGCGCTCCCCACCAAAAGTAGGTGGTTGCGCTTCGCGTCAGTTTTTCCTCCGACACTCTCCAGACGTCGCCCCACGTGTTCTGATAATCCTCGCGTTCCCAGCCATTGTAGAAATCATCGAACTGGTCGTTGTGGTATTGGAGTGGTGGCTTGGGATGCTCCCAGAGAAACAGGCCTGTTGAGCGGTAAGTACGAGAATTCAAAACGTGAGGGAAGAGTAGCGGATTCCCGGTGAGCCGCCAATTGTAATAGCCCATGAAGACGATGGTCACAGTCAAGATGGCAGCGACTGGCACGAGGATTCGAAGAATGCGCTCTCGGAACGATGCGCTAGATTTCGTTTTTCCCGCCAGCCACCAGAAGAACCACGCGGCCACAGGGACGGAGAAGAGGAATCCTTCAAATGGGCGCGAGTTCGCGAGGATGGCCAGTCCCAGACCGAGGAGCAGCGCGTAGCGCGTGCGGGGGTTACGCACGATGCGCGGCATAGCTCCGAGAACCAGTGCGCCCCCGGTGGCTGCCACCGCTCCACCCCAGTAGCTGTTCATCCAGTAGCTGGCGATGCCGAACTTCACTGCGGTCAGGATTCCACCCAGGAAAGCCCATCTCGCCGGGAGCCAGGCCTGCAACATCCAGAGAATCGCCGCGCACATGACGCCCAAGCTTAGGACCACGCCAACCCAAGAGAGGCCAAGCAACTGGCCGAGCGCGAGCACCGCACCCTGAGCAGGCGGATATTTTGAAGAGTAGGTGGGAATCCAATTGATGTGGAACGATTCGAAACTGATCCACATGGGATGCGTGGGATTGGCGAGCCGGCCGTGCGCCAGAGTATCTCCCAGCAAGAGGTAGCTGAACTCATCATGGATTCCCGGAACGGGCACCGGCAGAAGGGGAAGAAGTGAAAGGCGCACGGCGATGACGGCGAAAAAAAGAATGATGGTAGCCAGCGTTTTGCGTGTCGTGAAACCACAGAAGAAAGACTCCATGCGGCGAAATATTCTTTGGACAAACCCTGGAAAAAGGACCGCAGAAATTGCGAAGCCAAAGCCGACGACGAGAGTTAGACGAAGCTCGCTTGAGAGATGCGCCGTTAGCGCGTGAAAGGAATCCGGCATCGAATCGGAAAATCTTGCGAGAGGAATTGTGCCACGCGCGGGAAAAAGTAGAAAGTGTCAGATTGTTGCAAAAAACTTGAAGGAGGAGAGAAGTGCCGCTTAGCGTTCGAACTCGCTGGTTTGATCGGGATCCTGCGCGTGAAGGCCGCGCAAACCGCGATTGCCAGCATGGCTGTCCAGGTAATCGGCCATTTCCAGGCGCAAGTTTCCGGCGTTGGTCGAGTAGCTCAACCCGGTCTCGAAGTCGACGACTCCGGCGCGGATAAGTTTTTCGATTTCGCCGTCGAAGTGCTGCATGCCCTCGGTGGTGCCATCGCGCATGGCGTCGAGCAACGTCTTGCCTTCGCTCTCGCCTTTTTCGAGGTATTCCCGGGTGCGCATGGTGGAGCGGAGAATCTCGACCGCGGCGATGCGGCCTTTTTTGTCCATTCGGGGAAGCAGCCGTTGAGAAACGATAAAGCGGAAGGCCTTGGCAAGGCGGGTGCGGATGGTATGTTGCTCCGAGAGCGGAAAGACGCCTACGATACGCTCGATCGTTTTTGAAGCGTCGATGGTATGGAGAGTCGAGAGAACAAGGTGGCCGGTTTCGGAGGCTTCCAGGGCAATTTCGATAGTTTCGCGGTCGCGCATTTCGCCGACGAGAATAACTTTGGGTGCCTGGCGAAGCGCAGCGCGCAGAGCTTGTGAAAAGCTTGGAGTGTCGAGATACAGCTCGCGCTGATGAATGGTCGCCTTCTTGTGACGGTGAAGAAATTCGATGGGATCCTCGATGGTGAGAATGTGATAGGCCTTCTCTTCATTCATGCGGTCGAGAATGGCGGCGAGGGTCGAGGATTTGCCGGAACCGGTCGGGCCGGTCACGAGCACGATGCCGTTGCGCAGATCGACGATTTCGCTGAGCGCTGGAGGCAAACTCAAATCTTGGAAGCCGGGAATTTTGTCAGGGATCACGCGCATGACCACGGCACAACTGCCGCGCTGCTTGAAAATATTGACGCGGAACCGGCCAACGCCTTGAACGCCGTATGAAAGGTCCGCGGACCCCTGCTCTTCCAGCTTGCGAATGTAGATTTCGCTTTTGCCCATAAGGTCGTAGGCGATGAAGCTGGTGTCCTGCGGGCTGAGCGATTCCAGTCCCTTGTATTTCAGTTCGACCAAGTTGCCGCTCACTTCGATTTGCGGGGCGCGGCCGGGGGAAAAAATCAAATCGCTGACATGCGGACTGGCTTTGAGCATGGCGGTGACGAGTTGCGCGGTGTGGATGTTTCTTTGCACGGGGGCCGCTGCCGCCGGCGGAGGCGCCGCGTTCTTAGTCGGAGCAGTCTGGGGCGGGACTGGCTGCGTTGTCGATGCCATAGAGCCGATTAATTCCTCGCGAGGCCCAACGAGCAGAGGGCGGGTCGCCTGAAGTGAATTCAACAAATTGTTTATGCGACTCTTCGATTGTAAGCGAGCGAGCGCGTGCGCGCGTTTGCGAGTTGGATTGTGGGTTCGCGGCAATTACTGTCCGCAGGGACAGGGATGCTGGCGCGAGAAAGTACAGTCGCGAGAAATTCGGCAGCGCAGGGGCCGCTTTACGGTTTGGCAGCCGCGTCGATAAAGCTGGCGACGTTTTTCTTGAGCCTGGCCAAGTCTTCATCGTGCAAGTACATCATGTGGCCGGCTTCGTAATACTGGTGCCAAGCGTTCTTCCGGATGTTGTCCGGGAGCCCCATGTGATCCACGGCGTATTCGACTTCCATGAAGGGCGTGGCGAGGTCGTAAATGCCATCTTCAAATTCGACTTTCAAGCGGGGATTGGAAATCATGGCTTCCACCAAGTCCAGCACGACGCTCGGAGAGCCGGGGAAGAAACCGAAATCGCTGCCTTCATGTTTCCAGTCCCAGCGGTTTCCTTCAAAGTCTGCCGCCGGTTTGTACTTTTTGTCCTGGCCGAATTTCAGTTCCTCGCGAATGTAGCTGTTGAACGCGCCGATGAAAGCGCCGCTGATGGCGGTTTCCTGCGGATCGTAGTCCGCGGCTTCGCCAATCAAATCGTAGGTTGGTCCCGCAAAGCGAGCATCCAGCCGGCCGGTCGTTAGTCCGCGGTTGCGCTGGAGTTCCTGCATAAACTGGCCGAGCCGCACGCGCAAGTTGGCTTTCACGAGGTAGTCTTCGCTCAAACCAGTAAAGCGAGAGATTTTCTTTGCGATCTCGGATTTGTCCGCCGCGCTGAGCGCATCGCCTTTCATCAAGGCATCTGCATATTCGCCGCGCGCGAATTTGCGCGCCTCGTCCAGAAACGCATTCAAATTTTCCGGGCGATCTTTCAAGGTCTTATGAAACCAGGCGGTGGCCGCGTAGCTTGGCAGATAGAGAACGTAAGCCAGGTCCAGCCCCGGATAGAAAGAGATGGTGCCCAGGTCGAGGACCGAGGAAACCATCACGATGCCGTTGAGATACATGTTGTCGTGGTTCTGCAAATAATTCCCAAGCGCGGCGTTGCGAAACGTACCGTAGCTCTCGCCCATCAAAAATTTGGGTGAATTCCAGCGGTTATTGCGGCTGATGTAGGTGGTGATGAACTGCGCGAGCGACTTCACGTCCGGCTCGACGCCCCAGAAGTCCTTGTCCTGCGCTTTGCCGGCGGCATGACTGAATCCGGTGCCGACAGGGTCGATGAACACGAGGTCGGTTTTGTCGAGCAGGCAATCGGGATTGTCCATCAGCTTGTACGGCGCCGGAGGAGTGACGTCGGCATTGATGGTCATCACGCGGCGCGGCCCGACCGAGCCCATGTGCAGCCACACCGAAGAAGACCCCGGGCCGCCGTTGTAGAGAAATGTGACCGGGCGCTGGCTCATGTCCTTGACGTCGCTGCGCGTGTACGCGGTCGAGTAAATCAGCGCAGTCGGCTCGTCTTTGTCGTTCTTGATCAGGATTGTCGAAGCCGTGGCCTTGTACGGGATGGTCTGACCGCCAATTTTGATGCTGTGATCGGTGACCGACGATTCTTCCTTGGGAGGAGCGGTGGCGGCCTCAGCAGGCTTTTCGGCGGCTTTGGCCTCTTTCTCCTGCGCACGCAGGTCAGTTGCGAAGACGCTCAGGCACAATCCAAACGCTAGCAGCAAACGAAAAGTATTCACACGGATCATCAGCTCTCTCCTTGAAAGCGCGATTGATTTCGCGGTCCGACGAACTTGGGATTCTAACTCTACCTACGAAGCACAGGGCTATTTTGTTCGACGCCGGAGAAACTGAAACGTCTTGTCGGGGCCGTTGAAATCGAAGGACAAGCCGGAACAGTCATCCACAATCCAGTCGGCACCCGCGTCGAGGAGCTCCGGGTCCGTGGCGGTGGTGCGCATAGCCACGACGCGGGCTCCCGCGGCTTTGCCAGCGCGGATTCCGGCCGGGGCGTCTTCCATGACGACGCACTCGGCTGCTGCGAGGCCGAGCAGCTCGGCGCCTTTCAAGTACGGCTCGGGGCTGGGCTTGCCACGAAGCACATCCGTGGCAGTCACGAGGTGTTTCGGCTTTGGGAGCCCGGCGGCGGCGATGCGCACGCCGGCGAGGGGCCGCGTGCAAGACGTTACAATGGCCCAACTTTCTAGGGGAAGCGTTTGCAGCAACTCCATCGCGCCGGGCAAGGGAATTACGCCATCCGTGTCAGCGATTTCGCGGCGCTCTACTTCGCGGTTTTCCGCCTCATGATCCGCATTGGGGAGCAATTCGCGGATGGTCATGATGCTGGGCCTGCCGTGAGCGATGCGCACGATTTCGTCAGGGTCACGAAAGCCGTGCTCGCGCGCCCAGCCGGCCCACACACGCGCCACGGCAGGAGTGGAGTCCACCAATACGCCATCGAGGTCGAACAACAAGCCGCGGCATCGTATCGGATTCATCCGTTCAGTGTAACTGGGAAACTCGAGTCCAGGAAAAAAGTAAACTTGACCTAGTCAGCTAACCTAGTCTAGCATTAGGAATATGAAAGAAGTGAACACATACGAAGCAAAAACGCAATTCTCGCGGCTGCTCCGCCGTGTGGCGGCGGGCGAAGAAATCACGATCGCCAACCGGGGTGTGCCGGTAGCCCGCCTAGTCCCAGTGTCCGCGAAAAAGCCCAAGCGCGAACTCGGGTTCTACGGCGATACCATCAAAATTGCTGATGATTTCGATGCGCCGCTTCCCGACGAGATTCTAGACTTGTTTGAAGGCCGGGAACGCCGCATCAAGAAGAAGACATGAAATACCTTGTGGATACGAGCGTACTGATCCACAGCATCATCTCCCAACCCAAACTAAATGCTCGGGCGTTACGGCTGCTTGCCGACGTAAGATCGGAACTCCACCTTTCCCCGGTCACTTCTTGGGAAATCGCCATCAAATCCGGCAGTGGAAAGCTTCAGTTGCCGGGAAAGCCGAGCGAAGTTGTGATTCGAGCCATAAGATTGATGTCCTTGCAGACTTTGGATATCACTCATCTTCACGCGCTAGCGGTCGAGGACTTACCGAATTACCACAGAGATCCATTTGACCGCTTGTTGATTGCTCAGGCGCTTACTGAGCGGATGGTATTGCTCACTGCGGATCGCGTCTTTGAGAAATACAAGGTTGAGCAGATTTATTGCGGAAAATGAAATTTGGGGTGGGAGATGGGATTTGAACCCAC
>Ga0187778_10003638_pt1 | contig 10310 bp, 7 predicted proteins | sample 1015_Q2_SP5_20_M_FD_132418 | JGI IMG/M metagenome (GOLD analysis project Ga0187778, IMG submission 132418) | Tropical peat soil microbial communities from peatlands in Department of Meta, Colombia - 1015_Q2_SP5_20_MG | ecosystem: Environmental > Terrestrial > Soil > Wetlands > Peat | place...
TGTTCAAGCGCGGCCGCGGCCCCGTCGCCCACGAGCTGCCGCACCTGCGCCGACGCCCCGACTGGAAGACGCGCTGGCGCCCGGCGATCCGGGACTGGACGGTCGGCCATCCGCGCCCCTTCCACCTCCACGTCGCGAGCAGCCCGAACGTCATCCACCTCGCGTACCACCTCTGCCGCTTCGAGGAGGCGACCGGGTTCGAGCCGGCGACGGCGCCGTTCGTCGTCGAGTTCGGAGGCGGCTACGGTGGGATGTGCCGGCTCCTCCATCGCCTCGGCTTCGCCGGCACTTACGTGATCTTCGACCTGCCCGAGGTCGCCGTGCTCCAGCGGTTCGTGCTCCGTCACGCCGGGATCCCGGTGCGGGACGGGGGCCCGGACGTCGACGGCACGCGCCCGGGCGTGGTGACGACGTCGGACCCCGCGGTGCTTCGCGCGCTGGTCCACACGCGGGCGAAGGGGCCGGCCGCGTTCATCGCCACGTGGTCCCTCAGCGAGAGTCCGCTCGAGCTGCGTCGCATCGTCCTCGGCGAGGTCGCGGGGTTCGACGCGTTCCTCGTGGGCTACAAGGAGCACTACGAGGGTATCGACAACCGCCGCGAGTTCGCGGCGTGGCGGGCCACGCTGCTCGAGCACGCCTGGCACGAGGAGTCGATCCCGCATCTGCGGAAGGCGGAGTGGTACCTCTTCGGCGTCAGGCGCTAGCCTCGCCGGCTCCGGCCGGGCTCTCCGGGTCGACCACGAAGGGAAGCGCCATCACGCACCAGGCGACCAGCACCACCTCCGAGTCGCCGAAGTTGAACTCGGTGAGCCCCGCGACGAGGAAGCCCGTGATCGCGGCGAGGCTGCCCGCGACGACGGCCCACTGTCCCCTGGGTCTCGGCGAGGCGGCGCAGCCGCAGGATCGCCCTCCCCGACGACAATCTCGACCAGCGATCAACCGGGAGTTCCTTCAAGAGCCTCCTCCTGTCGTCTACCCGACGTGACGCCGACAGGTAGTTGCCGGCACGCGAAGGCCCCCGACACCGTGGCCGCCCCCACGTCCAAACGACGCCGTGCTTGCAGATACCGATGAGAAGAAGCGCCGTGCCCGTAGCTGACCAAGGCTGGCGGGATGGACCAAGCAACACCTGGCCGATCGCCTAGATTAGGAGGAAAGTTACGATTGCGACGACAATCGTTCAGGGCATTCTTTCTTGCCCGTCACTAGCTATTGGGCGGCAAATCATCCGTTGCCTTGCCTATCCATGTCGAACGCGAATCGACCACCGCAGCCGGCGGTGAGGCAGCCGACATCGCCCTTGCTGGTATGATCCTGAGTGAATTGGTAGATGCGGCGGGACACCTGGCGGAAATCGCAGCGCGCAGGGCGGCCTCAGAGGCCGAGCACTAGGGGCTCGAAGGGGCAGCCTCTGGGCGAGGGCGAAGGATGAGCAACGCGGACTTCTGGCTGTCGGTCGGATTTCTGGGGCAGGCGTTCTTTTCTATGCGCTTCATAATCCAGTGGATCGCTTCGGAGAAGCAAAAAGAGAGCGTCATTCCCGTTGCCTTCTGGTTCTTCTCCATTGGCGGTGGGCTAACGCTGTTCACCTATGCCCTCCACCGTCGCGATCCTGTCTTCATCCTCGGCGAGGCGGCCGGAGTCTTCATCTACTCTCGAAACCTCTGCCTTATTTGGCGAAAGCGACAGTCGTCGCGTCGGAGTTAGGCCAAGCCTCATAGTGCAGGAGGCGAGAAGGACGCTACCAGCATCCACGGCCATCTGGCGCTCGCCTTTCTGATAGAATCCCACGTCGATGCGAAGCCTCGGCGTCGAAGCTGACCGCGCTGAGCTCAATCTCACCGGCGCGGTACACCATTCGCGCTTCACGATCAGCACGACGCTGCTCTTCCTCGCCACCTTCATGGTGAGCCTGACCAGCCCCTTGGGGAGCTCGCGAAACATGCCGGGCCACTGCTTGACGCTGTCTCGACACCGATGAACAATCCGCCCGCCCCCAGAGCCAACAAGATCGAGCTGTTCGTCACGGGCGCGGTCAACCGCCGGGGCCAGGATGTGCGGTCTTAGCGGCTTCGTCTCGCTGGTTGAGCGGCGCGCCGAAGCCGGTCTCGTGCGCCAGATGACCGCCACCCTGCAGCATCGCGGGCCAGACGAGGAAGGCTACTACGTCGACGGACCCGTCGCCCTTGGCCACCGCCGTCTGCGGATCATCGACTTCGCCACGGGCCAGCAACCGGTTGCCAACGAGACTGGCACCATCCACGTCATCCTGAATGGCGAGATCTACAACTTCCGCAGCCTGACCGAGACGCTGAAGCGGCGCGGTCATCGGTTCACGACGAGCTCTGATACCGAGGCGATCGTCCACGCCTACGAGGAGTACGGTGAGGACTGCGTGGGGCATCTCAACGGGATGTTCGCCTTCGTCTTGTGGGATGCCGAGCATCAGACGCTCTTCGCCGCCCGGGACCGAATGGGTGAGAAGCCTTTCTACTACGCCGAGCGCAACGGGTGGTTCGTCTTCGGCTCCGAGATTCGAGCGTTGCTCGCCCATCCCGAGATCAGGCGCGATCTCGACCTGCGCGGCCTCTCACGCTATCTCACGAGTGGCTACCTCCCCGATCCGCACACCATTCTCGACGGCGTCCAGAAGCTGCCTCCCGGGCACTTTCTCACCGTGACGTCCGGGAAGGTCTCGATCAGCCGGTACTGGGACCTCGCCTTCGAGCGCTCGCGAGGGAAGCCCTCACCGGGTCGGACCGTGGACGCGTGGGCTGGAGCGCTCTGGGAGTCGCTGTGCGCCGCAGTCCGACACCGCCTCGTCAGCGACGTGCCGGTGGGGATCTTTCTCAGCGGCGGCCTCGACTCCAGCGCCGTCACCGCCGCCGCCCGCGCAGTGGCGCCGGATCAGCCGTTCAAGACCTTCTCGGTCGGCTTCGAGGAGGCGACCTACAGTGAAGAGCCGTTCGCCCGCGTCGTTGCCGAGCGGTTGGGCACCGAGCATCATCAGTTCACATTCACGTCCGCCGACGCGACGGCGCTGCTGGGGCGCCTGGGCACGCTGCTCGACGAGCCGCTCGCGGATCCGGCCTTTCTTCCCACCATCCACCTGGCCCATCACGCGCGGCAGTCGGTGATCGTCGCCTTGAGTGGCGACGGCGCAGACGAGCTGCTCTGCGGGTATCCGACATTCCTGGCGGTCAGGCCAGCCGGATGGCTGCATCGTCTCCCGCGGGGCGTCGTCCATGGCGCGGCGCGCCTCGTCGAGGCTTTGCCCCCCTCGAGCCGATACGGGAGCCCGAGCTTCCTCCTCAAGCGGTTCTTCCGAGGCGCCGGGCACTCATCGGATCTCGCCACCCAGATCATGATGGGGGGGCTCACTCATCCCGAGCAGGAGCGCCTCGTGTCGCGGCCGGTGCGCGAGGCCTGCGCGGCCTTCGATCCCGCCGAGGACATCACGGACATCATGGCCCGCGCGCCCCTGGATGATCCGATCAGCCGCACGATCTACCACCATTGCAAGCTCTATCTCGCCGGACAGACGCTCACGAAAATGGACCGCGCTACCATGGCGTGCGGGGTCGAGGTACGCGCGCCCTTTCTCGATCCGGCGCTCGTCGAGCTGACCGGGGCGATGCCCTCGTCGGCGAAGCTGAGCGGCCTCGACACCAAGTCCGTACTGAAGCGCGCGCTTGCCGGCCGCCTGCCTGACGCGATCCTCAAGCGGCGCAAGCAGGGCTTCGGTGTGCCGATCGCTCAGTGGCTGCGCGGCCCGCTGCGCGCGCTGCTCGAGGAGACGCTCGACGTCGAGCGTCTCCGGGCCGTCGGACTCCTGGACGCCGAGCGCGTCGCCCAATACGTGTCCGAGCACGTCAGCGGGCAGCGGGATCATCGGGACGTGCTCTGGCGCCTGGTTGTCTTCGAGCGGTGGCGGGAGGCGTACCTGCCCGGCGTGCGGTGGTGACCGCCGACCTTGCGCTGTCCCTGATCCTGCCCGTGTACAACGAGGTCGAGAGCCTCGCCCTGCTGTGGCAGGAGCTGGCGACCGTGCTCCCTGGGCTGGCCGAGTCCACGGAGGTCATCGTCGTGGACGACGGATCGACGGACGGCAGCGCCGCGGTCATCCGGCAGCTCATGAGGGGGGCCCCGCAGATCCGGCTGCTCCGCCTCGAGACGAACGCGGGCCTGAGCGCGGCGTTCTACGCGGGGTTCCAGGCCGCACGCGGTCGCATCGTCGCCACCATGGACAGCGACCTGCAAAGCGATCCCCGAGATCTCGCACCCCTGCTCGCGGGCCTGGCCTCCGCTGACGCGGTCGTTGGGTGGAGGCAGATCCGGCACGACCCGTGGCTCAAGCGGGTCTCGTCGCGGATTGCCAACGGCATCCGACAGGCGCTGACCGGCGACCCCGTGCGGGACAGCGCCTGTAGTCTGCGAGTGATGCGGCGCGCGTGCGTGGCCGCGGTGCCACCCTACGCCGGCATGCATCGGTTCATCCCGACCCTGCTCACGCTTGCCGGCTTCCGCGTGGCGCAGGTCCCAGTTCATCACCGTCCGCGCCAGTTCGGCCGATCGAAGTTCGGGGTGCGTAACCGCGCGCTCACGGCCTTCCTCGACGTGCTGGCGGTGCGCTGGATGCTGCGCCGACGCCTCCGGTATCGGATCGTGGAGGACCTTGAGGCCCCGATGAAGGAGACGGACCGGACCCGCAGCCGACCGTGAGGCGGGCCTGATCTCCCGAACACTACGCCGAAGAAATGAAGGATATCGTCATCATGACCACCAAACGCTGAGCCGAGGTCGCTGCGCATGCCGACCCATCATGGCGCGTTCTCGCCGGGGGCCGTGGAGCCCGAGCGGAACTAGCACTTGGTGTCGAGCGACAAGGGTGCCTCAGTTCACCGTCGGATCCCGTGTGCTCTTGACCGCACCTCACCAAAGTCGCGGCTCGTGGTCAGCGTGCGGGAGGCTGTTGGGGTCGGCCTCGAGACGTGCTGCACACTGGGTCGTCTTCTTCATGGAGCTCTCTGTTCGCGACTCAGTTCCGACGAAAATACACCGGCCCCCAGCATGCCTCGCTCGGCGTACCCAACGCCGCCCGGACCTCATCGCACCGCGCCCGGTTGCCCACCGCATAGAACACCTCCGCCTCTTGCCACAGCGCGTTGGGAGCTGGCCGCGCCCGGAATCCCCACGCCTCTTCATCATGCGGATCCCCGGTCACGCGTACGGGCGTGCAGGAGTCCGGCGGCCTCGCCTCGCAATGCGCGGTGAGGACCTCGTAGCCCTCGCGCAGCCGAACCAGGCTTGTCGGCCGCCCCGCTGCGCAGGCGGTCAAGCACCCCATCAGCAGCGCGATCGTCAACGCGGGAACCAGCCGAAGCGTCGGCCCTGGGGCCATTCGGGCCAGGCGGCGACGAGGCAGCGCACGGCTCTGTTCGTCGGACCAGCGGGGCGGGGCCATAACGAGAGGATAGCGCCAGTCAGGGCAGGTCGCATTCCCACATGCCCTGACACGCGGCTCGAAGCCCGCTGCATGGGACGCGACGGAAGGGCACCGGCCGCGCTCGCCGCGGGTGCGCCCACGGCCGCCAAGGCGCGCGTCCTGGCGAGCCGTGCCGCCTGCCCGGCAGACTCGCGCCGTGTCCCAGCCGGTCGATCGCGAGGCCGACGATCTCACCTTGAGAATCAATCAACACAGTCCTCCCTCTGGATGTATCCGATCGTCGATCAAGCCGGCGACCAGCCGAGAATCACAAAGCGCCGCCCCCGCGCCGTTACACGCTCAAGCACACGGATCCGCGAGGACCGGCTGTCCTGGATCCCCTTCCACATCGCCTCGCTGGCCAGCACCGGCTCGCGGGTGCGCTCGAGGTAGCGCTCGAGGTCATCGTCCGCCCAGATCTCGTGGAGCGGGCGGCCGAGGTAGTAGTCGACTTCCAGCCACCCGCTCTCGCGGAGGACCCCGGGCTCCCCGCCTCGCGAGTACACCTCGAGTCGAGCGGCCAGCTGCGGGACTTCGCCGTCGCGGCTGAAGCGCGTGCGGTCGAGCCACGTGCCGTAGACGAGGAGTATCGCCATCGTCGCGGTCACACCGACGACGACGAGCGCCGGGCGGCCGCCTCGAAGCCCGGCCCATAGGCTCAGCGCGAGCCCCCATCCGGCGAGGAGAACCGGAATGAGTGCCCAGAAAAGAGGGGGAACGTGGAGGGATCCTCGCAGGCCAGCCAGGCCAGGGAACCCCACCAGGACGGTCGCTGCGGCGACGCCGGCCAGGCCGACCCAGCCAATGGTACGTGTCGTCATCGTCCGGTCGGCGCCGTGCGCATCGGCCCACCAGGCGACGAGCAGCGCGAACCCAGGAGCGGCGGCCAGCAGGTAACGCGTCCGGTAGTGTGCCGACATCAGCACGGCCACGAGCGGCACCGCGAAGGTCAGGAGCGCATAGGAGACGGCCGGCGTCCGTCGAGCCGGCACCGCCCGACTCAGCACCATGGGGGCGAGCAGAACCCACGGGAAGAAAAACCCGAGGGCGTCCCTCCCCCCCCGGGGGAGGCCGCGGCCTGGTCCGCCGTGCACATACGCCGACAGCCAGTCGTGCCACATCACCGTGTGGACGTAACTGCCGCTCCCCAGCGTGAGAAACGGTACGACCCAGGTTAGCGTGATGACGGCGCCGAGCAGGAGGCCGGTTGGGCTCCAGAGGCGCGTCGCCATGGCCCGCAGGCCATGTTGGCGGTAGAGCCAAATCGCCCCGACCAGGATCGGAAGCAGCCCCAACGGACCCTTGGCGTACAGGGCCAAGGCCAAGGCCACGTAGAAGAGCACGGTGGACCTTCGATCCACCGGATCCTCCATGGCGCGCCAGAACCAGTAGGCCCCGGCCGTCGCAAAGGCCACCACGATCATGTCGGGCAGAAGGATTTGGCTATGCCGGAAGAAGCCGACCGTCGTGGCCAGCACCAGCCCCGCCCAAAGCCCGACCCGCGGGTTGAACAAACGACCGCCCAGGAGGCAGGTGAACAGGGCGGCGAAGATGGCGGCGAGCGCGATCGGGGCCTGAGCCGTCCCTTCCGTCACCCGTCCCCCGGGCAGCGAGAGGGCCGCGATGGCCCACGCGTAAAGCGGAGGCTTTTCCCGGAAGAACGCGCCGCGCAGGCGAACGTTGAACAGCGTGCGCTGGACGAGCACTTCACGCGCGTACAGGACGAACCGCGCTTCGTCGGTGGTGGCAACGATCTGTTGCCCAAGGGACGGCAGGATGATCAGGGCCGTCACAACCACCACCATGAGGGCCCCGCGAAGGCCATTGCGGGCCACCACACGGGATGCATCCTCCGTGGCGGCGAGGCATAGGAGATTCACAAGTGTCTTCCCCTAGCTGGGGCGGGCCTCACGATGCCCGCGTTCATTGCGGTCCCGATGGTGGCTCCGTCCTACTTGGCGTAGTCGGCCGTTCGGGCCGCAGAGCCCGGCCGTCTACTGAGCGGCGGCGACTCTAGGCTCCTCTGGGTGCGGAGAGCTCTAGGGAGCGTTCCAGAGGAGCGTCCGCTCGGGAGCGGGTCAGCGCCCTATGTGCTCCGCATAGTACTTGATCTAGTCTTCGAACGACGCGACGGAGGCGTCCGGGGGTACATCGTCCTTCGCCGACCGTCCAGGAGAGGGGGGTCCCGCGTCTGAGGTCCCGGGTGGCCTTCCTCCCGAGCACTCTCCCGAGAAACTGGGCGCGATACCCGTAGCCCGGTCGGACCGAGCGGACGGTCGTGGTCGTGAACCGCGCGCCCTTGCGCACGTCCTGCATCACACAGAGAGAGCGGCGTCATCGGTCACCACCGCTGCCAGTACGGAGAGAGAGAGCAGCCTCTCTCTCCTCCGTGCCGCTGCGCGCGATCGCGGTGACATAGCGCAGCGGTCAGTTGCTCCGTGGCCAACCTGTCCGACGTGAAGCTCGAGCGCGCCGGAGATCGGGTCGGGAGCTCCACTCGGCTCTCCCCTCTTGCTCCCGAGGCTGATGTCCGCTCCCCCGGAGCCCGCGCTACCGCTGCTCGGCGGGCGTCATCGTGAACGGCAAAGCGGTCAGGCACCACGCGACCAGCACCACCTCGGAATCGCCGAAGTTGTACTCGGAGAGCCCGGCGATCAGAAATCCGGTGATGGCGGCGATGCTGCCTACCACGAGGGCGCGTTCCGTACCGGCCGAGTCTGCGAGCCGGCGCAGCACGCCGATCGCGCGCGCGTAGAACTGGCCCCAGATCGAAAGCCACGCCAGGCACCCGAGCACGCCGCGCTCGACGAGGATCTGCAGCAGCGTGTTATGCACATGCCCGGTGCGCTTCTTCACCGCCTCGGGCAGCGCGTAGGCCTCGTAACCCCGCTTGACGCCTCCGGGCCCGACGCCGAGCAGCAAGTGGCCCCGCCACATCGTGAGCCCGCTCCGCCACATGTACACGCGCTCCTTCACCGTGGGATCGTCGGGATCGCCCACGGTCAGCAGGCGCTCGCGCAGGTGCGCGGGCCCGACCAGCACCAGGAGCCCAGCCACCACGAGGCCGCCGACGAGGGTCCACCGCCCGCGTCGGGACGCGGGCAGCAGCACCAGCGCTCCGGCCGCGAAGCCGAGCCAGGCCCCGCGCGTGTAGGTCGCGGCCAGACCGCCGAGCGTCACCAGCCAGGGAGCGGCGAGCCAGCGGGCGCGTTCGGCGCCGGGCAGGAGCCGGGGAAGGTTAGCGAGCAGGACAAGGCTCGTGACGCCGGCCAGCGTCATGTAGATGCTAAAGAAGCCACGGCCGCGGTAGCAGCGATGGTAGAGCCAGAGCGGCGGCCCGTAGTCCGGGGCCGACCCCGGGCAGAGCCCGGTCTGCAAGATCGCGACGGCGGAGGCCACCGCCGTCGCGACGAGCAGGCCGGAGAGGAACCGGCGCGCGGCGTCGGGTCCGGGCAGCGCGTTCGCGGTAACGAAGAGCGCCGCGACCAGCAGCAGGCCCTTGCAGGAGAGGAGCGCCGCGCGCGGATCGTCCGAGACCCCTGCCGAGGCTAGCGAGACGACCGCGAAGGCGAGTACGGGCTGCCAGAGGGGCCAGCGCGCCTGCCCCCGGACCCGGGGATCGCGCAGTTGCCAGAGCAGCAGCAACGCCAGCGCGGCCAGCGCGGATTCCGACAGCGTGATGGAGACCCCCAGGCCAACGACGAAGGCGGCGAGGAGGACGAGGCGGAGCCGGGTCACCTCAGTAGGCGTTGCGGTCGAAGAGCACGCGGACGACGGTCAACACGATCGTCTTCAGGTCGAGCCAGAACGACCACTGCTCGATGTACTCGAGGTCGTACTGGATGCGCTTCTCGAGCGAGGTGTTGCCGCGCAGCCCGTGGACCTGGGCCCATCCGGTGATGCCCGACTTCACCTTGTGGCGCAGCATGTAGCCGGGCACGGTGCGCCGGAACCGCTCCACGAAGACCGGCCGCTCGGGGCGCGGACCCACGACGCTCATCTGCCCGCGCAGCACGTTGAGGAACTGGGGCAATTCGTCCAGGCTGAAGCGCCGCAGGAAGGCGCCGAGCGCGGTGCGCCGGCTGTCCCCCGCCGGCGCCCACATCGGGCCGCTCTGGGCCTCGGCGTCCGGTCGCATCGTGCGGAACTTCAGCATCGAGAACCGCTGGCCGTCCAGTCCCATGCGCTCCTGGCGATAGAGCACGGGCCCCGGCGAGGTGAGCTTCACCGCGCCGGCGATGAGCAGGAGGAGCGGGGCCAGGACCGCCAGCGCGGCGACCGAGAAGACCACGTCGAAGATGCGCTTGGCGATCTGGTTCCAGCCGTGGAGCGGCGAGTCGCGCAGGTGGATGAACGGGATGCCCTCGAAGTCCTCCACCCCGCCGCGGAGCGACGTGAAGCGGAAGACGTCCGGCACCACGTGAATGGCCACCGGCTCGTCGTTGATCGCGTCGAGCAGACCGGGCAGCCGGCTGTACTCCTCGTGGGCGAGCGCCAGCATGACGTGGTCGACCTCTCGGGCGTCGAGCACCGCCCGCAGGTCGGCGTAGCCGCCGAGCCACGGCACGCCCAGGCTCGTGTCCTTGTCGTCGCCGACCACGCCCACCACCTTGATGCCGACGTCGGGGCGTGACTGGAACCGCTCGAGCACCGCGCGCACCGACGCGCCGTCGCCCACCACGATGGCGTGGCGGAGGTTGTAGCCGCGGCGGCGCGCGAACCTCAAGACCTCACGGAAGGCCGCGCGCGAGAACCACACGACCGCGATCGAGAGCAGCCAGAAGTAGACGATGACCACGCGGGAGTAATCGTAGTGCCGGAAGAA
>Ga0187778_10003639_pt1 | contig 10310 bp, 7 predicted proteins | sample 1015_Q2_SP5_20_M_FD_132418 | JGI IMG/M metagenome (GOLD analysis project Ga0187778, IMG submission 132418) | Tropical peat soil microbial communities from peatlands in Department of Meta, Colombia - 1015_Q2_SP5_20_MG | ecosystem: Environmental > Terrestrial > Soil > Wetlands > Peat | place...
CGTTGCCGGAATCGGACACATCGAGGCCGTTCGGGGCCGCTTTTTGCGGGCTTTGTCGCATGACGTCAAGCCTTTCAACGTTCCGGGTAACCCAATGTTAGCGCCGAACGTGCTTAGAAAATGTGCCGCCTCCGGTTTGTGCACAACTGGGAGCGTGGGTGCCGCCATGGCCTTTGAAACCGAGCGCATGCGACTGCCGGCTGCCGCCTCCGGGCGCGCAGAACGCCGTGCGGCGCTGTTTCGTGAAAATCCGCTCGAGATGACTGAACGCTGGGTGCTCGGCATCGCCTGGGCTTTGAGCCCAAAACGGATCCGCGGCTTACCCAATCTGTTGAACCTTTGCTTCGACGAATTTCTGGCGCCCGACTATGCGTTGCCCGATCCTGAGCGCGCTGCTGACGAGCCGCCGGGCCTGGCGGGCGTCGCACATGATCTGTCGCTGTCAACTCTCATCGCGGCTTATCAACGTGGGCTCTATCCCTTTGCTCATATCGCGCCTTTGAAATGGTGGTCGCCACCGATGCGCTCGGTTCTTTTCTTCAACGAATTGCACGTCGCCAAACGTCTTCGCCGCCAGATGCGGCAGAAGCACTATACGGTGACATTTGATCGCGACTTCGACCACGTCATTGCCGCCTGTGCCGGTCAACGCGACGGCCGCTGGCATCTGACATGGATCACGCCCAGGATCATGCGCGCCTACGCTGAATTGCACGACCGGGGCTACGCACATTCCTTCGAAGTCTGGAACGAACGCGGCGAACTCGCCGGCGGCGGATATGGCGTGGCCGTCGGCAACGCTTTCGTCACCGAATCTCAATTTTCACGCGAACCGAATACGTCGAAGATGGGGTTCGCCGTCCTTAATTGGCATCTTTCGCGCTGGGGCTTTGATTTCAACGACGGCAAGCTAATGACGCCGACATGTCATGACATGGGCTTCCGTGAAATTCCGCGCCGAGATTATTTGACGCGTCTGGCAATGGCGGCTCGGCTCAAGGGGAAAAGCGGGCGCTGGCAGACTGAAACGGGTCTGGCAACGGTCGCAGATTGGCAGCCGGGCTAGTCCGCTCAATGGCGGACGTTGTCGACGACGTTGCCCAGAAGCGGAATTGACGAAATCCATTTGCCGATGCGTGAGCGTCCCTGCTCGTCAGACTTGGCTGTATCCACCGGAGGCGCCGGAGCCGGATCGGGAATCGATTGCGGCGGCACAGGATGGTCGGCATCGACGCGCTGAACGGGAGGCGGCGTCACTGTGATGGCCGGCGGCAATGCCGGCGCTACGGCCGGTGCTGGAACAGCGGCGGGCGCGGATGCTGTGGTCTCTTGCGGCGCGGGGCGCACGGTCGGTGCGGGCGCTGCGAGCGGCTTGGCACTCTCCGTGGGCTTGGGTTCAGGTTTGTGAGTTACCAGGGCCTGGCGCACGGCGTCGAGCCATTGCGAGTCGGACACCGCAGCGTCGCGTCGCTCTGCAACGGCGGGCGGCGTCGCAGGAACCGATTGTTTCACAGTTGCCTGCGGTCGCGGCTCGACCTTCCGCATCGTTTCTTTTGGGCGTGAACCAACAAACTCCGTTGCGGCGGACGCCGCTGGCGGCGTAGTGGCTGGTTTTTCGGCGGTGAGCAAAGTCTTGAACGCAGCCGTAGCCTCGGGATCGACCGCGGCACATGTTTTCTCAAATGTCTCGACGTCGCGACGAACCAGAGCGCGACGGGTCGTGGCGTCGACGCTTTTGTCGAGCAAGGAAATAATCCCGCTACGCAAGGTCTGACAGGTCGTCTCGGGGGAAAAATTGGTGCGATAAAATGAATAGGCGCTGGCTATGCCAACCGGCACTGCCAACAGCGAGCCTATAATCTGCACAGCCGCCAAAAACCGCGTGAACCCTGATGCTTTGGAGGTTGGAGGTCCGTCGGGATGGATTGACGCTGCTTCGTCCGCGTCCATGTGAAAAGGCGGATCGCGCCTGGCGACCAGCATGGAAATAACCCCGATAAAAAGTTTTGCCCTTTGCTAGACACGCGACTATCGCGGAAAAATTTGGCCGGGATTGGGGCGCAATCGAGGTTTTCCGTTTTCAATTTATTACCAACCGGTAACAAGCCCCTAGCCGCGGCACCTCAATATCGAGACAAAAAAGCCGTCGGTGTCGGTTGTCCGCGGGGTCATCAGGATGCCCTCGTCAGAGAGCCGCGCTGCCTTGCTGAACATGAAAGAGCGCTCCCCAAGAGGCTGGGCGACCTCGGCTGGCGGCTGCAGCGAAAATTCCGCATGGCGGCCGAGAAAACCGCGTACCTGGGCGCCGTTTTCCTCGTCCAGCACCGAACATGTCACATAAGCGATGCGGCCGCCCGGTCTGAGCAGCGGCACAGCGCGCTCGAGGATTTCGCTTTGCTCTTTTTGCCGTTGTTCAAGCGCGCCCGGTCGCATCCGCCATTTGGCGTCCGGATTGCGCCGCCAGGCGCCAGTCCCCGTGCAGGGCGCGTCGATGAATACGAGGTCCATGCGGCCCGCCAGGTCGTCCATCTCGCCTCCGATGGATTTTGGCGTGCGGACCTGCACGTTGCGCGCGCCAGAACGTTTCAGTCGGTCATGGATAGGAGCGAGGCGCCGTTTATCGTCGTCCGTAGCGAAGATCTGGCCCTTGTTCTGCATCATGGCCGCCATCGCCAGCGTCTTGCCTCCCGCGCCGGCACAGAGGTCAACGACCTGCTCGCCCGGGCCCGCCGCGGAAAGCAGGGCCGCCAGCTGCGAGCCTTCATCCTGTATCTCGATCAGGCCCTTCAGAAACGCCGGTTCGGCATGAATCGCGGGGCTCTTGGCGTCCGCCGGAAGGCGAATCCGCAGACCCCATGGGGACCATCGAGCCGGCTCAGGCTTCAGCCCGGCCAACATCTCGGCCGCTTTTTCGGTTTCGGATTTCAGCGTGTTGACCCGCAAATCAAGAGGCGCGCGAGAAGCAAGCGCGGCACCCTCTTCCACCCGCGCTTCCCCAAAGGCCCGGCTGAAATGAGGGTCGAGCCACTCCGGATAGTCGCCCGCAACATAGGCGGGGGCGCCGGTCATATTCCCCGCATTGAGATGCTCGGACTCGTCCGGACGCAGCGCCTCAGGCGCATAGTGCGATCCGTCGGCAAGCTTCGCAATCGTTTCGGTGTCGAGCTTGCGCTCGCGTTTGAGCATGCCGAGCAGAATCGCGCGCGGCGTATCCGCTCTCATCAAATAGGCACTGGAAGCACGCCTCCGCAGCGCGTCGTAGACCAGACCGGCAATCGCTGCGCGGTCGCCGGACCCTGCGAAACGATGGGTCAGTCCCCAGCTCTTGAGCACATCGGCAGCCGGACGACGCTCGCTTTCGATCGCAGAAAAAACCTCGATGGCGGCAGCAAGCCGAGCCGCCGGCGTCATGGCAACAGAAGGATATGGACGATGAATATCACCCACATAATGACCAAAATGATCGCGCCGACGCCATAGAAAGCGCCTCGAAGGCCGACGTTGTTGTTGGTCACATGAATAACCGCCTGGAGCACACGCATCGCAACAAAGATCCAGGCAAAAACAACGAACAATAGGTCCGCACTGCGAGTGAGGATCTCGAGAATCGTCAGAACATAAAAAAGAACCGGCAGCTCGAATTGATTTGAAAATGAATAGGCAAACTGGGTCGCGCGCACCGGCCAGTTCGGCTCGCGAAGGGCAATGTTCTCAAAGCGAGTCTCACCACGCCGCAGACTCGACGTGCGGAAAAACATCATGCCGAACATCACGCCGAAGGTGAGAAGCACTTCGGCGAACAGTGGCAGTAACACAGCCTGAATGGACATAAGCTTATCCCCGGACAGATTGACTAGGTGCGGCTCGGATAGTTCGGGCTTTCTCGGGTGATTGTCACGTCATGCACGTGACTTTCGCGCAGGCCCGCGCCGGTAATGCGAACGAATTCGGCTTTGCTGTGCAGCTCGGGGATGTTTTTCGCCCCGACATAGCCCATGGCCGCGCGCAGGCCGCCGGTGAGCTGATGGAGCACGGTTGCGGCCGCGCCCTTATAGGGTACTTGCCCCTCGACCCCCTCCGGCACCAGCTTGAGCGCGTCCTTGATGTCCTGCTGGAAATACCGATCGGCTGAGCCGCGCGACATCGCGCCGACCGATCCCATGCCGCGGTACGTCTTGTATGAGCGTCCCTGGTAGAGAAATACTTCCCCGGGCGTCTCGTCGGTGCCCGCGAGCAATGAACCGACCATCGCGACGTCGGCGCCGGCCGAAATCGCTTTTGCAAGATCGCCGGAATATTTGATACCGCCGTCCGCAATCACCGGGGTGCCGGTTGCCTTCGCCGCGTCCACGCAATCCATGATCGCTGTCAATTGCGGGACACCGACACCCGCCACAACTCTCGTCGTGCAAATCGAGCCAGGCCCGATGCCTACTTTGATGGCGTCGGCGCCGCAATCAATCAAAGCCTTGGCGCCTTCGACAGTCGCCACATTGCCTGCCACGACCTGAACTTTGTTCGATTTGCGTTTGATGCGGGTCACTGCATTGAGCACATACTTTGAATGACCGTGCGCGGTATCGACGACGACAAGATCCACACCGGCCGCGATCAACGCCTCGGTGCGCGCGAAGCCCTTGTCTCCGACCGTGGTAGCAGCGGCAACCCGCAGGCGGCCTTGCTCGTCCTTGCAGGCATTTGGATTGGCCACCGCCTTCTCAATGTCTTTCACGGTGATCAGGCCCACGCAGCGAAATTGCGCGTCGACCACCAGCAGCTTCTCGATGCGATGCTGATGCAACAGACGCTTGGCTTCGTCCTGGCTTACGCCTTCGCGCACGGTGATGAGCTTCTTGGTCATCAGCTCGGAGATCTTCTGGCGCGGGTCGGTCGCAAAACGCACATCGCGGTTGGTGAGAATGCCGACCAGCTTGCCCGGCTGCGCGTTGGTGGCGTGCTCAACCACCGGAATGCCGGAAATACGATTTTCCGACATCAGGTCGAGCGCCTGCTGAAGCGTCGCATCGGGCTCGATGGTGAGCGGGTTCACCACCATTCCGGATTCGAATTTCTTGACCTGGCGCACCTGCGCGGCCTGCTCCTCCGGTTCCATATTGCGGTGGAGGACGCCGATCCCGCCGGCCTGGGCCATGGCGATTGCCATTTGTGCCTCCGTCACGGTGTCCATAGCGGAAGCAATGATCGGGATGTTAACGGGGATCGAGCGCGTAATGCGGGAGCGGATGTCGACATCGGCGGGCAGCACCTCCGACAGACCGGGCTTGATCAGCACGTCGTCGAAAGTGAGGCCCTCGCGCGGGCTTGCATTGTTTTTTGCGGCCATCGCCAACTCCATCACGCCCAAAAAGGGTTCGGACCGGCCGGCAAGGGTTAAAAAAGCCCGTTGCGAGGGGTCCCTCGCCTTGCATCACGGCCCGCTTTTGGGTTGGCGTGGGTCGATAGCACGGGATCGCCCCGATTCCTAGGGCAATCGCGGATAGCTGTTATGAACTCGTAAACGTGAAGAAGCCTTCCTTCCGCCGCCGCTTTACGCTTCAAAACACCTGTTTTGATGACGTCCCAGCCCTGCCAGCCTCCCCATGCCTCGTGACCGCACTGTCCCGCTGATCATCGCGGTCGCACTGTTCATGGAAAACATGGATTCGACGGTAATCGCCACGTCGTTGCCGGCGATCGCGAGTGATATCGGAACCAACCCGCTGGCGCTGAAGCTTGCCGTCACCTCCTATTTGCTCTCGCTCGCCATTTTCATCCCGGCCAGCGGCTGGACCGCCGACCGCTTTGGCGCCCGCACCGTCTTTCGTGCGGCAATCGCCGTGTTCATGCTCGGCTCCATCGGCTGCGCCCTCTCGGGCTCCCTCACGGATTTTGTGATTGCCCGGATCGTCCAGGGCATGGGCGGCGCAATGATGACGCCGGTGGGGCGCATGGTGGTGGTGCGTACCATCAGCAAACGCGAGCTTGTCGGCGCGATGGCCTGGGTGACCACGCCGGCGCTGATCGGCCCTGTGCTCGGCCCGCCGGTTGGTGGATTCATTACCACGTATGCAACGTGGCACTGGATTTTCATCATCAATGTTCCGATCGGCTTGCTCGGGATATTCCTCGCCACTCGTTACATTCCGGATGTCCGCGCCGAAGAGCACGAACGCTTCGACGTGGTCGGCATGATACTCGCCGGCCTTGGCATCGGCGGCATGGCTTTCGGCCTTTCGGTGCTCGGACTGAATTTCCTGCCGTGGACTTTCGTGGCAGCTTTGATTTTTGGCGGCGCCTGTTTCTTCGCGGCCTATCTCGCGCACGCGCGGCGTATCGAAAATCCAGCTCTCGACCTTTCCTTATTCCGGCTGCCCACTTTTTTCGCGAGCGTCTGCGGCGGGTTCATCTTCCGGCTTGGACTCGGTGCGCTACCGTTCCTGCTGCCGCTTATGCTGCAAATCGGATTCGGAATGACACCGTTTCAATCGGGGACGATCACATTCGTATCCGCTCTCGGCGCGATGGGTATGAAATGGGCGACGGCGTTCATTATCCACCAGTTCGGCTTCCGCAATATTCTAGTGGTCAATTCTATTGTCAGTTCCGCGTTTCTCGCCGTTTGCGCCGGCTTCACTGCAACCACACCAATCGCGTTGATGACAATCCTGCTTTTCGTCGGAGGATTTTTCCGTTCACTTCAGTTCACCAGCATCAACACGATCGCCTACGCCGAAGTCGAACCGCGGCGTATCGGACGAGCGACCGCGCTGGTGAGCGTCGCACAGCAACTGGCAGTATCGGCTGGCGTGGCGATCGGCGCCATGGCGGTAGAGTTGACGGTCTATTTGAAAGGCAGCGGTGCTTTGCAAGCCGCAGATTTTCCGCCCGCCTTTCTGGCCGTCGCGCTAATTTCCACGCTCTCGGTCGTTATTTTTGCCCGGCTTTCGCCCGATGCCGGCGCGGAGCTAGCCGATCGCCTGCCAACTCCGGCAGAAACGTCAGACCAACGCGCTGGTTAATTCGCGCCGCGGAATCCCGTCGCAAGCAGATAAAGCTCCGCCGAATCCGAACGGCTTGCCGGCGGCTTGACGTGTTTGACGTTTCTGTAGTCGCGCTTGAGCGACGCAAGCAGGGTCGCTTCAGTTCCGCCTTGCAGCACTTTTGCAAGAAAGGTCCCGCCCGGAGCGAGTACCTCGCGGGCAAAATCGGCAGCTGCCTCCACAAGTGCGATAATTTTCAGATGATCCGTGCGAGCGTGGCCTGTCGCATTGGCGGCCATGTCGGAGAGGACAACATCGGCTGGTCCGCCCAACATTTCCTTGAGCTTCCCGGGCGCTTCCTGATTGAGGAAATCGATTTTTGCAAAATCGACGCTGACCACAGGATCCATCGGCAATACGTCAATAGCAACAACACGGCCGGTGGGGCCGACTCTTTGCGCGGCGACCTGGCTCCAGCCGCCGGGGGCGGCACCCAGATCGACCACGCGTGCTCCCTTTTTAAGAAAGCGCGCCTTGTCATCGATCTCCATCAGCTTGTACGCGGCGCGGGAGCGCATGCCCTCGCGCTTGGCGCGACCCACGTATGGATCGTTGAGTTGCCGTTCTAGCCAAAGCTTAGATGATTGGGAGCGGCCTTTTCCGCTGCGCACGCGCACTTTCATTTGACGCGCGGCACCCCGTTTGCCGCGTGAGTTCACGGTGCAGCCGCCTGGTTGCCGCCTCCCCAGGCCCCGTCCTCGCGCATCATCTGCACCAGCATGCCCTCGCGCAGCCCGCGGTCGGCAACGCGTAGCCGCGGACACGGAAACGCGCGACGAATTGCCTCGAGGATCGCGCAGCCGGCAAGCACAAGGTCTGCGCGTTCGACACCGATGCAAGGACTGGCCACCCGGTCCTCGTAGCTCATGGCAAGTAATCGTTCGAGCACGGAACTAATATCCTCCGTGCTCATCCAGCAGCCATCGATGCGGTTACGATCGTAGCGTTTGAGGTTGAGGTGCACGCCGGCAATGGTCGTGACCGTGCCCGAGGTGCCCAGCATATGGATGCTTTTCGCGGCCTCGCCGGCGTGGTCGCGAACGAATGGCATGATCAATGCCGCTATTTCACCCACCATCGCCTCATAACTCTCGCGCGTAACGGTGATGCCGCCGTATCGTTCGGCCAGCGTAACCACGCCATGCGGGATTGAAATCCAGCCGCGGATTTGCGGCAGCGGCGGACCTCCCCGACTCTTTTGCGAGCGGGAAAGCCGCACCAGCTCGGAAGAGCCACCGCCAATATCGAACAGAACAACGCCGTCAGATTCCGGATCGATCAGTGGCGTGCATCCGGTGGCGGCAAGCCTTGCTTCGGTTTCACGATCGATCACCTCAAGTTCAATCTCAAGTTCATTGGCGACGCGGGCGAGGAACTCTGTGCCGTTCTCAGCTGCCCGGCACGCTTCAGTCGCGATCAATCGGGCCCGCGTCACGCCTTTGTTCTTCATCTTGTTGCGGCAGATAACCAGTGCCGCCATCGCCCGCTCGATCGCCATTTCGCTGAGCCGCCCTGACAAAGAAACGCCTTCCCCGAGCCGGACAATGCGCGAAAACGCATCGACGACACGGAAACCCTCGCCCGACGGCCGCGCGATCAACAGACGACAATTGTTGGTGCCAAGGTCGAGCGCGGCATAGGTCGCGCCGCCCCGGTCATTGCCGAAGCCAGCGTTGGGCCGCCCAGACGACCGCCGACCCCAACGGGCCCGCGCCGGCGGCGCCCGTTTCATAGCGGGGTCGAGGCCTGGGTTATCCCCGGCCTCGCCAGTCATTTATCAAAACCTTCCTGCCGCTCCGCCAGCTGCCGCCCTCCGGCGCATTGCAGTTACGGCCGTTTTCCTCGATCGCGAAAAGTTTAGCAGCGCCTGTATCTTGCGCAACCCTCCGTCGCAAAAGCTGTTCTTGTGGGAGACGCCGCGCTGCTTTATCTGAGATCACTCAACCACCAGACTACTTCCCCAAAATGGATGATCGAACCACAGAAGCCGCCCTTTCGCTGACCAAGTTCGGAATCGGTCAGCCAGTACCGCGCACCGAGGATCCCAAGCTCGTGCGCGGTGAAGGCTGCTATGCGGATGACGTCAGCCGGCCTCGCCAGGCCTATGCGGTGATGGTGCGCAGCCGTGAAGCCCATGGCGTGCTGCGGTCGATCGACACCACCCAGGCCAAGACGATGCCTGGTGTATTGGGCGTCTACACCGCGTCTGATTTGTCCGCTTATGGTCCGCTCAAGTGCAATTTGCCGCTTAAGAACAGGGATGGCTCGGCAATACGCTACACGCCGCGGCCGGCGCTCTCCGCCGACAAAGTGCGTTACGTCGGCGATCCGATCGCCTGCGTGATTGCTGAAACCGTCGCGCAGGCGAAAGACGCCGCCGAAGCAGTGTCAGTCGACATCGATCCTCTGCCTGTCGTGCTCAAGCCGGCGGAGGCTGTGAAGGCCGGCGCACCGCTGGTTTTCGATGCAGTCCCAAACAATATCGCACTCGATTACCATTACGGCGATGCCGCCAAGGTCGCGGAGGCTTTTGCCAAGGCCAAGCACGTCACGCGGCTCGAAACTTCCAATCAGCGCATGGTAGTGAACGCGATGGAACCGCGTGCCGCGATCGGCGAGTACGATGCGGCCGCGCAGAAATGGACGCTCTACTCGACGAGCCAGGGCGTTCACGGCATGAAGACTTCGCTGATGGATATTTTGGGCGCTCCCGCGGATAAAGTGCGCGTCATCACCGGTCAGGTCGGCGGCTCGTTCGGCATGAAGGCAGCGGTCTATCCGGAATACGTCTGTATCTTGCATGGCGCGCGCCAACTTGGACGCCCTGTAAAATGGACTGACGAGCGTTCCGGCAGCTTTGTTTCCGATCACCATGGCCGCGCGCAAGACATGGTGATCGAAATAGCCTTCGACGAAGATGCACACATCCTCGCGCTGCGCCTTACCGGTTATGGCGATATGGGCGGATACTTGGCCCAATTCGGTCCGTTGTTATCGACCGGCAACCAGGTCAAGAACGTTGCAAGCGTTTACCGCACGCCACTGATCGAGGTGGCGACCAAATGCGTGTTCACCAACACGAACTTTGTGTCGGCCTACCGTGGCGCGGGGCGCCCCGAAGGCAATTACTACGTCGAGCGCGCGCTCGATCTCGCCGCCGCTGAGCTCGGCATCAACCGTATCGACTTGCGCCGGCGCAACATGATCCGCAAGAGCGATCTGCCGTTCAAAGCGGCCTCCGACATGACGTACGACAACGGCGATTTTCTC
>Ga0187778_10003640_pt1 | contig 10305 bp, 9 predicted proteins | sample 1015_Q2_SP5_20_M_FD_132418 | JGI IMG/M metagenome (GOLD analysis project Ga0187778, IMG submission 132418) | Tropical peat soil microbial communities from peatlands in Department of Meta, Colombia - 1015_Q2_SP5_20_MG | ecosystem: Environmental > Terrestrial > Soil > Wetlands > Peat | place...
AGGACCACCGAGTGCTCCTGCAGGTTGTGGCCCTCGCCGCCGATGTAGCTCGTGACCTCGTAGCCGTTGGTGAGGCGCACGCGACAGACCTTGCGCAGCGCCGAATTCGGCTTCTTGGGCGTCGTCGTGTAGACGCGCGTGCAGACACCGCGCTTCTGCGGGGAGGCCCCGAGCGCCGGTACCTTGGTTTTCTCTGCCCTCGTCCGGCGCGGTTGCCGGATGAGCTGACCCGTGGTCGCCATCTGTGTCTTGTCTCCAAACGTTGCGGGAGTATGTGACTCGCGCGAATGAGCGACCTCAGAAGAACACCGGGCCGCCTGCGTGAGGCGGCCCGGGCGTCTGAAAGTCGCTGTTTCCGGTGCCGGCGTGCTTATGAAGGGCCGGCCCGACAAAGGCCGGCGATTCTAGGTAGGGACCCCGGGAGTGTCAACCGCCCTCAGGGCCGGGTTGCTGCTTTGCGATTGATTTGGCCCTAAGCCCCATTACGATAGCGATAAACGGGTAACAGGGGCTCCCGCGCCCCGCCTCCATACTAAAGGTGTCGGCCCAAGGCCGGGTCAGGGATTCCGTGGTCTCGAGGGAGCTCAGGTGGCTTGTGGCCCTGGCGGCGTGCCTCACAGGAGGCTCCGCGGCCGCCGTGCCGGCTGCGGCACCACCGTCGGCCTTGCAAGCCCCGCTTACCGTTGAGGTTCTCGACCCGACGGGCATAAGTCCGACCGAGGCCGCGGTCACCGACGGCTCGCTGGATGCACATTTCCGCCCGTTCAAAGCCCGGGGCTCGCATCTCATCACGACCCCCCTCTGGCTCCGCCTGCTGCCACCCGCGCCTTCCGCGGCTGGCGAAACACCGGTCGTGCTTGCGCGCTCAGGTGTCGATCAGCCGGTCGAGATGTTCGCGCGTCGCGAGGGGGCGGTCGTGCCTCTCAAGGTTGCTACCGTGGTACCGAAGTTCGGTGGCGGACAGGACACGGTGTTCGCGCTCACCCCTTCCCCCGATCCCGGGATCCCGCTCTACGCGCGCGTCTCCCGCACAGGCCACACCGTCACCGACCTGCAGTTCTTCACCTCGACGCTGGAGCGCACGCTCGCCGAGGCAACCGCCCACTCCCGCGTGATCTCGTTGGCCTTCGGGGCGCTCATGGCGATGGCGCTCTCGGCGCTGCTGGTGCGCTTCGTGCTCACCGATCCGCTCTACCCGCTCTACGGGACGCTGTTCGCGCTCGAGGCGATCTATCTCGCCTACTTCTCGGGCGAGGGGTTCAGCTGGCCACTGCTCTCCTGGGCCCGGCCGCTCGGCAGCTACACCTGGAACGTTCCGATCGCGGTGGCCGGCACAGCCGCATCGCTGTTCGTGCGCGAGTTCGCCAACCTGCGGCTGTTCTCGGAGCGGGTGTACCGGGCCTTCGGCTGGCTCGCGTTCGCCTTCCTCGTGCTCGCCGCCTCGAACCTGCTGCGCCTCCTCGGGCTCGCGACGCTGGTCAAGGACGTCGGCAATCTCATGTTCGTCGGCAGCGCGATCTTCACGCTCACCGTCTCCTTTCTCGCCTGGCGCCGCGGCAACCGCGCCGCCGGCTGGTTTCTCATCGCCTGGGCGCTGCTGTGCACGTTCCAGATTGCAGCCGCGCTGTGGCTGCTTTACGGGCGTGCCGACAACGCCGACGCATTCCTCTGCTACGGGTTTGGCCCGTCGGTGGTGGCCGCCGCGATGCTGATCGCGCTCGGGGTCGCCGACCGGATGCGCGCCCAGAACGTTGCGCTCACCGAGGCGGAGCGGCGCGCGCAGACCGACGCGCTTACCGGGGTACTCAACCGCCCGACCCTGATCGAGCGGCTGGATGCCGCATGCCTGCGGCTGCAGCGGCGGGGGCTCCCGGTCTCGGTGCTGTTCATCGACCTCGACCATTTCAAGCAGATCAACGACTCCTACGGGCATGCGGCAGGTGATGCCTGCCTGGCGGCGGTGTGCGCCTCGATCCAGGCGGAGCTGCGGCCGTCGGACATCATCGGTCGATATGGGGGTGAGGAGTTCGTGGTGGTGCTGACCGGGGCGGATGCCGCCGCCGCGGCACCCATCGCAGAGCGCATCTGCGAGCGCGTCTCGGACGTGCCGATCGTCGGGTTCGGGGCGGCCATCCACCTCACCTGCAGCATCGGCGTGGCGAGCACCGACACGCTCGGGGTGTGGGGGCAGCACCTGATCGCGCAAGCCGACGCGGCGCAGTACACGGCCAAGCGCGCCGGGCGCAACCAGGTTCAACGCGCCAGCGGCGTACCATATGGGCCGTGACGCCCGTGACCGTCCGCGCCGCCGCTCCAGGGGACATTCCGCAACTCCTCGCGCTGGTGCGGCGCTACTGGGACTACGAGCACCTCGACGGCTTCGAGGCGCTGCGCGTGGAGCTGCTGCTGCAGCAGCTCCTGTCCGAGCCGCGCCTCGGAGCGGCCTGGGTGGCGGAAGCTGAAGGCCGTCTCACCGGCTACCTCATCGCCGTGACGGTGCTGAGCCTCGAGCACGGCGGGATCATGGCCGAGATCGACGAGCTCTTCGTTCTGCCGGAGGCGCGCGCTCGTGGCGTGGGCACGCAGCTGCTCGCCGCGGCGGAGGCTGCGCTCGCCGCGCGCGGATGCGTGCGGCTGCAGTTGCAGCTCGCCGTGGGTAACGCGCCGGCACGCGACTTCTACCAGCATCGCGGCTATCGCGCGCGCGAGGGCTATCGGCTGCTCGACAAGGGCCTGCCATACTGACGGCGCGCGGCCTTGGGTCACCCCGCGCAAGGAGTGTTTATGCCTCGAGTGAATTTCGCGCCCTCCCGCGCCTGCTTCCTCGCTGCGTTCTTCACCCTGAGCGCGCTCGCCGCCGCCGCCGCGAGCGCGGACATCTACGACGCCGCCGTCGCGCATGCCGGGCGCAGCGCCGAGGATCTCAAGCGCGACCCGATCGATCATCCGGCGGAAGTATTGCGCCTCTCGGGCATCGGGCCCGGAATGCGCGTGGCCGACATCCTGGCCGCCGGCGGCTATTACAGCGAGCTGCTGAGCTTCATCGTCGGATCGCGGGGCGAAGTGCTGATGCTCAACAACAGGGCCACCGACATCTGGAGCGACTACTACTACGAGAAGCGCCTCGCCAACCGCCGGCTGCCGAACGTCAGGCATCGCCTGATCGATCTCGAGCACCTGCCGCTCGCCAATGCCTCGCTCGATGCCGAGATCTTCATCAAGGACTACCACGATCTCTACTGGGTCGATCCCGACCCGAAGAGCCCCTGGCCGAAGATGGACCCGGGTAGGGTGCTCGATGAGATGGCACGCGTCTTGAAGCCAGGCGGAATCCTGCTGCTGGTCGATCACTCCGCCAAGCCCGGCACGGGAAGCAGCGCTGCCGGGCCACTGCACCGGATCGACGAGGCCTTCGCACGCGCCGACTTCGAGAAGCATGGCTTCGACTTCGTCGCCGCGAGCGATGTGCTGCGGCGGCCCGACGATACCCGCGACCAAATTTCCTACAAGCCCCCGGCGCTCGGCAAGACCGACCGCTTCGTCATGGTGTTCCACAAGCGCGGCTGAGCCGCGCAGGGGCTCGACCATGCCTGCGTTCGAACGTCTGCTGGCGGCGGCTGCCGCTCTCGGCGTGCTGGTCCCTCCGCTACCGGCATCGGCCGCGCCGCTCGAGACCTACGGGCGCCTGCCGCACCTCGAGGACATTGCCCTGTCTCCCGACGGCAGTCGCGTCGCATTCGTTCGCACCGAAGGGGACTCGCGCATCGTGGCCGTGGTCGCCCTGGAGAAGGGCGAGCTGCTCGGCAAAGTGCGCGCGGGTGATGAGAAGCTGCGCGCCATCGGCTGGGCCGACGGCGATCACGTGATCATCGAGACTTCCGTCGCCAGCTTCCCGCGCAACGACCCCTCGCGCGGCGTCATCTTCCGCGGGGGCAACCTCAACGAGCTCTTTCAGATGCAGGTCTACAACCCGGGGACCGGCAAGTCCTTCATGATTCCGCAGCCCAATGCCTACAACGATCTGCTGCTGATGAACATCATCGTCGGGGCCGTGTCGGTGCGGCGCGTGAATGAGCGCACCGTGCTGTACGTCCCCGGGATACAGATCGGTCAGCAGGGAGGCCGCGCCCTGCTCGGCGTCGACCTCGAGACCCAGACCGCCCACCTCGTGGCCCCCGGCCGGCCCAACAATCTGCGCTGGGTCGTCGACGGCGCCGGCGAGGTCGTGGCGGAGGAGACCTACGACCAGAGGAATGGACACTGGGCCATCCTCATCCGCCGCGACGGACGCATGCAGCAGGTCGCCGGCGGCGAGGGACTGATCGAATTTCCGCGCATCCTCGGGCTCGGACCGAGCGAAGACACGCTGCTGGTGTCGAGCATCGAGGGCGAGGAGCCGGTGTGGCGGCTGCTGTCGCTCAAAGACGGGTCGATGAGCGCGCCCATGGCGGAGCGCAGGACGCTCGAGGGCCCGATCGAGGACCGGGCGACGCACCGCATGATCGGCGGCGTGCACATCGCCGACTCCGCGGAGTTCGTGTTCTTCGATCCCGCCGTCGAGCGCTCGTGGCAGGCGATTCTCCGCGCTTTTCCCGGCGAGCGGGTGCACTTCCTGTCCGCTTCCACGGATTTCCGCAAGGTGATCGTGCGGGTCGAGGGTGAGCGCGACGGTTACGGCTTCGAGCTCGTGGACCTCGCCACCCACCGCGCCGAGCCTCTCGGGGACATCTTCGAGGGCGTCACCAAGCCGTTCGAAGTGCAGCGGATTACCTACGCGGCCACGGACGGACTCGAGATCCCGGCCTATCTCACGCTGCCGCGCGGCAGGCCCGCGCAGAAACTCCCGCTCATCGTGCTGGTGCACGGGGGTCCCGCCGCGCGTGACACGGCGGATTTCGACTGGTGGTCGCAGGCGCTGGCGGACCAGGGTTACGCGGTGCTGCAAGCCAACTTCCGGGGCTCGGACCTGAGCCGCGCCTTTCTGATCAGGGGCTTCGGCGAGTGGGGACGGAAGATGCAGACCGACCTCTCCGACGGAGTCCGTTACCTCGTGAAGCAAGGCATCGCCGATCCGGCGCGGGTCTGCATCGTCGGCGGCAGCTACGGCGGCTACGCGGCGCTCGCGGGCGTGTCGCTCGACCCGGGTGTCTATCGATGCGCGGTGGCCGTCGCCGGGCTCTCCGATATCCCTCGCATGCTCAACTGGGTGAATGCGCGGCAGCTCTCGAGCGGGGCCAACCGGGCGCAGCGCTACTGGGACCGTTTCATGGGTGTCAGGGGACCGAGCGACCCGGCGGCGGACGCGATCTCGCCGGTGAAGCACGTGGACGCAATCAGCGTGCCGGTGCTGCTGATCCACGGCAAGGACGACACCGTCGTGCCCTTCGAGCAGAGCCAGGTCATGTACGACGCCCTGCGCAACGCCCACAAGCAAGCGGAGCTCGTGCCGCTCAAGGCCGAAGACCACTGGCTGTCCCGCAGCGCGACGCGCCTGCAGACGCTCCAGGCATCGGTCGCGTTCCTGCACGCCCACAATCCGCCCGATCCATGAGCGCCGACCCTTACGACCTCGCGCGCTTCGTCGAAGCGCAGGCGGGCTGCTACACGCGCGTACTGGAAGAGCTCGCCGGCGGCGAGAAGACCAGCCACTGGATGTGGTTCATCTTCCCGCAGCTGCGGGGGCTCGGCATGAGCTCGACCGCGCGGCGCTTCGGGCTGTCGGGGCTCGAGGAGGCGCGCGCCTACCTCGCACATCCGCTGCTCGGCGCGAGGCTGCGCGAGTGCGCGCGGCTGGTGCTGGCGGTCGAGGGTCGCTCGGCGCACGAGATCTTCGGCAGCCCCGACGACCTCAAGCTCCGCTCGTGCCTGACGCTGTTCGCGCAGGCCGCGGCGCGCTCGCCGCCCCCGGAGATGCGGGTGTTCGGCGAGGCGCTCGCGAAGTACTACGGCGGGGACCCGGATCCCCGCACGCTCGAGCTGCTCATTTCCTCGGCTTCCTGAACTTCAGGATGAACTGATCCGTGTGCCCCTGTATCGGGGGCTCGAACACCTTGCCGGTGTGCGGGTCGTCCTTGTTGCGGAGGATGTCGCTCTCGCCGGCCAGCTCGAATCCCGCGGCCTTCACCTCCTGCTTCACCGCCTCCTCGTCGATACGGTGCAGGGTGTTGGTATCGCGCGTGCCGGAGCCGGCCTCGGCGGCATGATCCAGTATGAAGTAGATGCCGCCCGGCTTCAGTGACGCGAAGATCGCGTGGTTGAGGGCGGCTACGTCGCCGTTCGGGATGTTGTGGAAATCGTGATAGTTCTGCGTGGTCCACACGACGTCGAAGCTGTTGGTCGGCTTGACGTCGATGAGCCGCTGCAGCGTGACTTTCACGTTGCTGTAGTGCGGATCGGCGGCGATCGCCGCCACCGGAGGCGGCGGCGCGTCGGGCTTGGGCGTCGTGAGGGTGTAGTTCGACACCTGACCCTTGGGTCCCACCACCGCGCTCAGCAGACGCGTGTAGTAGCCCCTGCCCGGAGCGAGCTCGAGGACCCAGTCGCCCGGCTTGACGCCGGCGAAAGCCAGCGTCTCGGCGGGCTTGCGGCTGGCGTCGCGCTCGGTATCGGCTGCGGGGCGGGCCTTGTCGGCCACCGCTTCGGTGATGTACTTCGGGATCGAGCCGTGACGGGCGGCATAGGCGCCCGGGGTTGCGAGGCCGAGGGCGACAAGCGCCGCGGCCACGAGAATCGCTGCACGTTCCATGGATCGCCTCCTCAGAACAAGGAGCTCGCCGCTCCCCGAGGCGCGCCACTCTAACAGGAGTTCGAGCGCCCTCACTATCGTTCCGGCGCGCGGCGGCGGCGTTGCAGCGCGTCTTCTGTGTCAGAATCGCCCGGCGACCCCCATAAGCCACCAACAAAGGGCCGAATGCGCAGCCAGCTCTCTCCGTTCCCCGCGATCGCTCTGTACGCGTGCTTTGCCGTCTCTGGCACCGCGGGCGCCGCAGCGCCGGAGACCCCGCCCGCCGGATCGCACGACCCCCAGAACAGTATCGTCAAGGTGTTCGCCACCGTCAGCGCTCCGGACCTGTCGCGGCCGTGGTCGAAGCAGCCGCCTGCGGAGGTGACCGCCTCCGGCGTCGTCATCGAGGGCAAGCGCATCCTGACCAACGCCCACGTGGTGAACTACGCCAGCCAGGTTCAGATCCAGGCCAATCAGGCGGGCGACAAGGTGTCCGCCACGGTCGCGGCGGTGGCCCCCGGCATCGATCTCGCGGTCCTGAAGCTCGATGACGAATCCTTCTTCGACACCCACCCCCCACTGCCGCGCGCCGATAAGCTGCCGCGCATCAAGGACGCGGTACTCGCCTACGGCTTCCCGACCGGCGGTACCTCGCTCTCGATCACCAAGGGGATCGTGTCGAGGATCGAGTTCGTGCCTTACCAGAGCGTCAACTACGGTCTTCGCATCCAGATCGATGCGGCCATCAACCCCGGCAACAGCGGGGGACCGGCGATCGCCGACGGCAAGATGATCGGGCTGGCGTTCAGCCACCTCAGCAACTCGGAGAACATCGGCTACATCATCCCCGACGAGGAGATCGAGCTGTTCCTCAAGCAGATCGCCTCCGGACCCTATGCGGGCAAGCCCGCGCTGCGCGATGAGTTCCAGACGCTCGAGAATCCGGCGCTGCGCGCCTTCCTCAAGCTCGACGGCTCGGTGCACGGGGTCGTGGTCCGGCGCACCTTCGAGCCGGCCGCGATCGCGGTTCTCAGGCAGTGGGACGTCGTCACGAAGATCGCCGACGTGCCGGTCGACGACCAGGGGATGATCCACCTCGAGCCCGATCTGCGCCTGTCAGCGGGATACGAGGTGCAGAAGGCGGCGCACAACGGCACGATCCCGCTCACCGTCGTGCGCGAAGGCAAGACCCTGCAGCTCAACGCGCCGGCCCCCGCGCATTACCCGATGATGGTCGAGAGCCTGGAGGGGCACTACCCGCGGTACTTCATCTACGGTTCGCTGATCTTCGAAACCGCCACGCAGGACTTCGTGGCGGCGAGCGGCAAGGAGCTGGGGGGTGTGCTGATCGCGATCGGCAGCCCGCTGATAACCGAGCTCGGCGGCCCGCAGCGGCCCGAGCGCACCGAGCTCGTCGTGGTACCCGCGGCGATGTTCCCGCACAGGATCTCCAAGGGCTACAGCTCGCCGATGGGTGCGATCGTCAAGACCGTCAATGGCACGCCGGTAAAGAGCCTCGCGCACCTGGTCGAAGTGCTGCGCGACCTCAGGGACGAGTTCGTGACGTTCGAGTTCGACGGCCGCCTCGGGGAAGCGCTGGTGTTCCGCCGCGAGGAGATGCTCGCCGCCACCGAGCAGATCCTCACCGACAACGGCGTCCGTGCCCAGGGCTCGCCGGACCTGATGAAGATCTGGCAAGCGAAGTAGCGCGGCTCAAGCGCGCGCCAGCGAGGCTCCCGCTAGTGCCTGAGTGAGGCGCTGCCGCACGCCGGGCCACTCAGCCGCGACGATCGAGAAGCGTGCAGAGTCGCGCGGCACGAGATCGCTCGCCAGGCGGTGCGCGCGCAGCGTCCCTTCGAAGACCGCGCCCAGGCGCGCGAGCGCATTGCGCGAGCGCTCGTTGCGCATGTCGGTATGGAAGCACACCCGCTGCACGCGCCACTGCTCGAAGGCGTACGCGAGCATCAACAGCTTGGCCTCGGTGTTGGCCGCCGTGCGGATGGCGGAGGCGGCGAGCCACGTATAGCCGATCTCGCAGCCGTCAGGACTCGCGCGGCTCGCGTTCGGGTGGCCGGCCGGCCACTCCCAGCGCTCGATGAGAAAGAAGCGCGTCGACCCGAGAACCCTGCCGTCGGCCTGGCGTACGGTCGCGAAGGGCAGCGCCGTGCCCTCCTCGCGCCGGCGCACCGCGGTATCGACATAGCGGGTCATACCGGCGGCGTCGAGCGGCAGCACCGTCCACCGGTAGAGCGCCGGATCCTCGGCCGCCGCCGCCACGAGCCCCGCGACGTGCGCGCGCGTCAAGGGCTCGAGGCGCACCTGCCGCCCGGTGAGGATGACGGGATCGGTGCTCAGGTATTCGAACGGACGCACGCTTCATGATAGCCCGCTCGGTTTCCGCCGTGCCATTGGCGCGCCGACCTGTGTGCGTGCCGCGGAAGCCTACCTGGGCGTGCCGCCGGGCCGCTAGCGGAAGCTCGCCTGCGGCGGCGACTTCATGCCGCGCGGGTCGCTCGTGCCGAGCGATGGTCTAGCGAGCGCTGTCCGATTTCTTCGGCGTGACCCACATGGTGATCACCGCGCGGCATACGGCCTCGTTCCCGCGGTTGGTCACCGTCACGTTCACCTGGTAATCGCCCGGCGCCGCCCAGTCCGGCTTCGACCCGGGGGTCGCGACCGCGACCAGGTCGGTCGCGGCTTTCTTCAGGTATTCGACCGTCATGCCCTTCGGGATCCAACGGTGGGTCGCGGGGATCGTCACCTCGGTCATGGTGCCGCCGGCGAGCTCCGCCATGTTGCACATCGCGATCGCGTGGACCGTGCCGATGTGATTCGTGACCGCGCGGCGCTTAGTGATGGCGATGCGGCAGTATTCCGGCCGCAGCTCCTCGAACCTCGGACGGATGCTGCCGAAGTACGGTGCCTTGAGGCATACCAGGCGCGAGAAGGCCCACTTGCCGCCGGGCCTCGCGGCGAAGCGTTCCCAGATCGCGAGAGTTCCCATCGGGCAAATCTACCGCAACACCGCCCGGAAAAAAAACGGGCTGGCGATCTCCCGCCAGCCCGTTTGAGCGTCTCAGTTGCGGCCCCGCGGGTTAGCCCGCGGCGCTCTCCGACTCTTCTCCGACGCTCGCGCCCTCCTCGCTCTCCGGCAGCCCGCCGCCCACGTCCATGAAGCTGCGGCGCTCGGTGCCTTCGAGCTTGCGCCGGCGGGACTCGTGGGCCGCGAAGCCCGTGCCGGCCGGGATGAGGCGTCCGACGATGACGTTCTCCTTGAGTCCGCGCAGGTCATCCTTCAGGCCCCGCACCGCGGCTTCGGTCAGCACGCGGGTGGTCTCCTGGAAGGAAGCCGCGGAGATGAACGACTCGGTCGCCAGGCTCGCCTTGGTGATGCCGAGCAGCACCGGCTGCAGCCGCGCGCCCTTCTTGCCACCCTGCTCGGCGCGATCGTTCACGTCGAGCGCGCGCGCCCGGTCGAGCTGCTCACCGCGCAGCAGCGCCGTCTCGCCGGCCTCCTGCACCTCGGTCTTGCGCAGCATCTGGCGGATGATCACCTCGATGTGCTTGTCGTTGATCTTCAC
>Ga0187778_10003643_pt1 | contig 10297 bp, 8 predicted proteins | sample 1015_Q2_SP5_20_M_FD_132418 | JGI IMG/M metagenome (GOLD analysis project Ga0187778, IMG submission 132418) | Tropical peat soil microbial communities from peatlands in Department of Meta, Colombia - 1015_Q2_SP5_20_MG | ecosystem: Environmental > Terrestrial > Soil > Wetlands > Peat | place...
CGGGACATCGCCGGGACCATGTCGGGCGTCGTCATCGTCGTGACAAGAATCTCGCCCGGTTTCAGCTTCTCCATCTCGGGAGGTCCATGAAGGATCCGGGCAATGCCTGCCGCCACTCCCGGGCTCGCTCCGAACCCTCGCACCAGGGGCGCCTCCTCCGCGCTGGCTCCCTTCGGTCCTGGGTGAGCTCCTTCCGCGGCCGCTCCGGGTGCCGTGGACTTAGGAATGGTCGTCACAGGACGGGCCTGCACGATGTAGAGCGATTCCGCGTCCCCGCACCATTCCACGTCCATCGGACGTCGGTAATGAGACTCGATGACGCGTGCGAGGGAGACGAGCCGTTGCAGACGGCTGTCGGGGAGCTTCTGGGCCTTCCGTTCGTCTGCCGGTACGTCCTCACGTCGGTTCCCTCCACCTTCCGCGCGAACGAGCCGAACCTTCTGCTCGGATAACTGCTTGTGCACCACTTTGAGAGTCGACCCGTCGATGACGTAGTGGTCCGGGGTGACCTCGCCTCCCACGATCGCCTCTCCGAGACCCCAGCCCGCCTCCACGATCATGTGGTTCTCGCCGGTGTTCGGGTCGCGCGTGAAGAGGATCCCACTCACGACCGCGTCGACCATCTTCTGGATGAGGACCGCCAATCGTACCGTTCGCTGGTCGAACCCCTTGCGGTGGCGGTAGATCAACACACGGGGCGTGAAGAGGGACCCCCAGCACTTCCGGACCGCCTCGAGGACGTGGTCGGTTCCGGTGATGTTGAGGTACGTCTCCTGGAGCCCCGCGAACGATGCTCCTTCGAGGTCCTCGGCCGTGGCGCTCGAGCGGACGGCGCAGAACCGCACCGAGTTCTGCCGTGCGAACGTCTCGTAGGCCTCGGCGATCTCGTCGCGCAGCTCCTTCGGGAACGGAACGGTCTCGAACAGGGTTCGGACACGCTTGGAAGCCGCCTCGATCGTGTCCGGCTCTTCGGGACGAATCGATTCGAGGGCGGCCGGTAGCTCGGTGCTCAGGCTCGTTTGACGAACGAAGGCGTCGTACGCTTCCGTGGTGAGAACTAATCCGGGCGGCACCGGGAGTCCCTCTCGGACGAGCTCCCCGAGCTTGCACGCCTTGCCTCCGACGAGAGCGAGGTCGGACTCCGACACTTCCGAAAGACTCACGACTCGCGCCACAGTTCTCCCTTCACCCCGACCGCTCGAACTCGAACGCAACCAGGTCGGAGGCAGGCGAATACGGGTGGACGACGTGAACCCCAGTGACGGAGAAGGCACCCACCTCGGTGAGCAGGTCCACGAGCGCACTCCCTCTGCCTACGAACTCCGTCCGGGAAACGACCTCGTAATAGTACAGACGTCCACCGGGCGCGACGGTCCGCGCCACCGAGGTTAGGTACTTAATCCCTTCGTGGGGAAGATTCATCACGACGCGCTCGACCGGCTCCGCGGTCGGAAGGAACGACTCGAGCTGCGCGTGGACCGGTCGCACTCGGCGTTCGAGTCCGGCGCGCTTCAATGTTGCGCGAAGGAGGTCGATCGCGTGTTCGTTCGAGTCGACGGCGGTGATCGTGCTCGCCTGAGCCGACCGGGCGATTGTCACCGCGAAGGGCCCCACGCCGCAGCACAGGTCGTACACCCGATCCCCTCGCCGAACGGCTTCGGCAACCCGAGCGTGTTCTCGCGCGAGCCGGGGTGAGAAGTACGCTCGCTCTACGTCTACCTCGAACTCGAGACCGTTCTCGCGGTGCCGCGTCCTCCAAGGCCCCGCCCCGGCGATCCGCTCAACCGTCCGGAGGCGTTCGGTACCGTGGACGCCGAGGTCCAACCCCACCAACCTCGCCCCAGGGACGAAGCGGAGGAGAGCGGCCCCCACCTCCCCCTTCCGGTCGCGCAGCTCATTTGGTAGCCGGACGAGGACGATGTCCCCGACGACGTCGAACGACCGGGGCAATGCCTCCTTTTGGGACTCCGTCCAGGGAAGCAGGTCCCGGTATCGTGTCACCCCTCGGCGGGGAATCGGTCGGAAGTCTCGGACGACCACCGTTCCCCACGCGGGGGGAACTTCGCTCGCCTCCGCGTCGATGGGCAGGACGAGGGAATCCCCCTCATGAAGGATTTCGAGGTCCGGTCGGAAGAGACCAGACTCGACAAGCTCCTGACGGACTTCCTCGCCCTGCGAGCGAGGAACGACCAGCCCCGAGGCGTTCATGTCCCCGAACCGGGGGGATGGAACAGGAGCTTGAGGACGTCCGAGCCCGTTCGATGGCCGAGCTCTCCCCGGGCCGCTGTGAGCTCACCGAACTTTGTGCCACCGTTCTTCGAAGCGGGGGCAACCTCGGCTCCGTACAGAAGCAACGGAACCGGATCGTCGGAATGCCCCTTCAGGATGCACGGCGTTGCGTGGTCGGCCGTGACGGCAACCCGGACGTGCGCGGTGTCGAGACCCTCCAGGAAGGGACCGAAGAAGGAGCGGTCGATCGCCTCGACGACCTCCCGCTTCAGCTGCGCGTTCCCGTCGTGGCCCGGCTCGTCCGGGCCCTTAAGATGAACGTACACAAACGGGCACCGGGACAGCACCTCTCGTGTCACCTGAGCTCGTTCTCGATACCCCGCATCCCGGTCGGGTCCCATCGGGCCGACGTACCGGTCTTCGAGACCGAGGACGACGGCAATCCCGCGTTCGACCGGCATCTCCGTGACCGCGGCCCCCGGGATGCCATAGCGGTCCGCGAACGACGAAAGGGGGACTTTGGGGAGAGCGCCGGCGTTCCTCACCAAAAGCCCATTCGCGACTTTCTTCCCCCCGATCGCACGGCGCGCATTGACGCGATGCCCCGCCAGGAGCGCCTGGGCCCGAGCCAGGAACAGGTTGACCGCCCTCGCGGTCCGTGCGGCTTCCCCCGAACCGTCGGTCGGTGTCACGTCGAGGAGCTTCGGGTGCTCTGGTCGACGCGCTTGTCCCATACCTCCGACCCTCTCGTAGAACGGGTCGGCATTGGTCACCTCCGGGGAGAGCGCTCCTCCCTCCGTGGGGTGAAGCCAGAGAACACCGCGGTGTCCCACGGTGGCTCGGACTTCCGCTTGAATCCCCTCGGATGCCAGGAGATTCGCTTCGGTGAGGCTGCGAGCCAACTCTCGCGCCTCATTGGTTCCGAGCGAGCGGCCCACTCGGGAGTCCAGAATTGTGCCATCACCGTCGATGGTGGCGAAATTCAACCGAAGGGCCACATCCCCCGCCACGAGCGGGATCCCGACACCGAGGGCTTCCAGCACTCCGCGCCCCGGAGAATCGCGGACGGGGTCGTAGCCCAACAGGGCGAAGACCCCTGCATCCGACTCGGGTGCCACACCGGGTCCGATGATCGTCACATCCCCGATCGTCCCCGAGGCGACCATGCGGTCGAGGTTGGGGGTCGACGCAGCCTCCACGGGGCTCTTGTTTCCGGTCGCCGGATGAGGTCGGTCCCCGAGGCCGTCCAGCACGATGAGAGCGCATCGGACCGAGAGTTCGTTTTCGTTTCGGGTGCCCGCTGCCATGAGCTAATAAGGAGAGACCGGTCTCTCCGGTGGTTCTGTGGCGCAGCAACCAGGGGGCGGCTTTAGACGTTTTCTTCAGTCCACCGTGGGGAAGATCCTGATCATCCTTCTCGCGGTCGGCATAGGGACCGGGGCATTCATCTTCTCGGTTCTCCTCGCCATCCCCGCGGTTCTCGTATTCGGGCTCGCGATTCCGATCTGGGCAGGGCTCAAGCGCCCACGGTTTCTCACGTTGGTCGGCCTCGTCATCATCGTGGCGGTCGCTCCTATCTCCACCGTCTACTTCACTCAGGAGATTCTCACACCGGTAGGGGTCTCTGCGTCGAACTCGGGGCCCCCGTACTCGTCCGTCAACGGTCCGCTCATGGAGAACGCGAGCGTGACCCCGTTCACAGGAACCACCTCGACGAACTTCACGTGGAGCGTCACGATCTACCCGCAAAACCATCCACCGGGAAACACAACGCCGGTCGAGCTCGACTTGTATATCAGCACCTGTCCCGGCGCCACGGGAAACAATTCGCCGTATTGTTCCGCGGGATACCCGCTCACCATCCTGAAGAACACGACGCTCCCCCAGGGCCCAAACCTGACCAAGTACGCAGTCACTTTCCACTACCGCATCGGATCGGATGGGGTCTGGACCTGGCAGATGGGTATCTACACCAACAACACCACCACGAAGAAACCATTCTACCAGCTCCTCGCTGGTGATCCACAGTACAACGGCATCGAGGGCCCAGTCATCGGCGGGTTTGGCGTGATCTACGCCGACATCCTCGGTTCCGTCTACTTCGAGGACGGACTCCTGCTCGGGGCACCGTTCTACCTCGTCCTGTTGATTTACATGATCTTCAAGAACCGCGAGCGCCGCCGGAAAGAGGCTCAGCAACGAGCCCCCGGCCCTGTTCCTGCCACGGAGGCAGCCGGGACCCCGAGCCCGACGGGCGGAGCGGGAGCACCGCTCCCCTCGAGCAAAGGTCCTCCGACGGCTCCCCCGGGCACGCAAGCGGCCGCCGCTGCCCCGGACGAGCTCAACTGCCCGAAGTGCAACGCAGTGGTCTACCGGGGCGAGACCACATGTTGGAAGTGCGGAGCATCGCTCTCCGCCACGCGGTTATCAACGCAGTCATCTTAACGTCGGTCGCGACTTGAATCCGGGAGTGACCGATCCCACCGGGATGGTTTCCAGGTCCTACGTCAGGCGGACCGTCGTGGTGGCTGACTGACCGCTCGTGAAGTCAACCGCGGTGAACGGATAGACGCCCGCCCCGACCGAGCTAGCGATGATGTAGTAGCAGACGAACCCGCCGCCCGCCGTAGTCGTGATCGTATTCCCGGCAAGAGTCCCGGAGCCGGCTAGGCATCCCGTCGGAGTGATGACGACCCCGTTGAACTCGATCGAGACGAACGAGCTTCCTGCGAACCCAACACCGGTGATGGTCTCATTCTTCGCGGTTCCGTGGGCGTAGGACGTCGTTGAGAGCGAGATCGTCCACGCGGTCACGGTGAACGTTGTGGTCGCCGTGGTCCCCCAGGTGGAGCTCGTGGCGGTGAATGTGTCCGCCCCCGCAGGGGCGTTGTTTGGCACCGTGAACACACAAGTGAATCCCCCGGATGAGCTCGTCGTGATCGTCTGCCCAGAGAACGACGAGCCTCCGCTACAGCTCGTCGGTGTGAGCGTGATTCCCGCGAGGGAGACCGTTACGGAGGCGGATGAGGCCGCGAAGAACGTCCCCGTGATCGTCACGCTCGAGCCGATGAGCCCACTGGCCGGGGACGGAGAAATAGCCCAATCGTTGACCGCGAACGCCGCCGTGTCGTTCTGGCCCGTGGCGGGGTCGATCGCGAGCATCGTGGCCGCGGTCGCTGGGGTGTTCGCGGCGATCTGAACCGTGCAAACGAATCCACCCGCCGCCGTTGTGACTACACTAGCGGCGGTCGACGAAGTAGAGGACGTGCAGCCGGTGATTGTCGCTCGGACACCGCCCTCATAGAACGAGACCGCTGTGAGCGGGACAAAGTTCGAACCGGTGGCAGTGACAGAGCTCCCGATCGAGCCAGATGACGCGCTGAGGGTCACGTACGGGGGTGTGAATGTCATCGTTCCGGGGACCGTTCCTACCGTCGCGACAGTTGCGTTCGCGTACACCGTGAACGCCGTTCCAACGGTGGGATTCGCCGGAAGGGTCCAGTAGGTCTTGCTGACCACTGTGACGCTGGATCCCCCGACGATCGTCGCTCCGTTCGGAGCCCACCCCGTCCAACGGTTGCCGGCGACATACGGGTTAGATATGGCGGTGAAGCTGACGTTCAGCGCCTCGGGGGTGCCGAGCATGCCCGTGTAGGTGATGACCGCTTGAACCGACTCCGTAGCCCCCGTGTTGGGAGGGGAGGGGACCAAGATGATTCCGACCGAGAACGGACCGTTGGTGGTTCCTCCACTCGTCGAGATCGTGATGACGACCGCTCCGACCGCCTTCTGCCCTGAAGAGCTGGACGCGTTCACGAAACCGTAGAACGTCCCGGCGGTCGTTGTGACGCCGATGCCAACAGGGTACGTCCACTGCCCTTGTGCATTCTGGGTCATCTTCTGCGGGGTGCTCGGGGCCCCGGGGACCGCCGCGAGGTTCACGAAAACCGAGTTCGCGGTGTAGACTCCCGCCAGGGTGGCATAGACGGTGAACGATTGTCCCACCGTCGGGGCCGCGGGAGAGATCGAAGTGGAGACGACCGTGGGCGGTGCGAAGAGAGACTGGCCGGGAAGGATCACGCTGAACAAGAGTGTGCCGGCGGAAACGATGTAGATGCTGATGTTGTCGCGGGAACTCGGAAGATTGGGGGAGCTGAACCCGACGGTCCACGTCTGACCGAGGTTCCACACCGGTGCCCCTGAGAGTCCGGAGGACACAGTGTACGGGGTCTGAAATTCGGCGCCGCTCGGATTGATGGCGGACTTGAGGTAAATGAGCCCGGTGCCGGGCACGGAAGGACCGGCCAGGTGCACGATGTTGATGGCCGTGACGTAAGTCTGATTCGAGGCGAGCACCTCGGACGCCTGGAACTGAGTGCTGCTCTGGACCTGCGGGGGCGGGAACGACGTGATGAAGGCGAAGATGGCGGAGAACAGCGTCACCGTGAGGGCCAAGAGCAGAATCGTCGCCACCACGTCGGACACGGCACGTCGGCTTCCCCGGCGTCGCGGACGACCCCATCGCCCCTTCGCAGAGCGATTCTCGACGACCACTGACGTAGAATGCATGCTGTAGGCCCCCCCTTGTTCGGTAGCAATGTTATGAAGGCCGGCGGCGGCTATTTAGACGTTGCCGTGAGAATTGTCCGGAAGAAACGCGACAAAAAGAATCGGGCACGGTGACGGGCATCCCGCCACCGTGCTGGGGGAAAAGGTTCTCTGAAATCCGGACGAGCTGTCTACGGCAGGGCCAGCGAGGTGGTTCCCGAGTAGCCGCTCGCACCGACCGTGACGAAGGAGAGACCGGTCCCCGCAGGGTTGGTCGTCCCCATGTCGACCACGATAGTGTAGATCGTGGTCAGCGGGGTCGAGGTGGCACAGACCGCGCTGTTGCACTCGCCCGTCGGTCCGAAGCTCGAGAATACCGATCCCATGGCCATCGCGCCAGCGGTGACGACGATCGTAACGACCTGCGTCTGGATGTTCAGAATCGAGAAGCCATCGTGAGCTCCACCGGCGGCCGGTGTGTAGATCGAACCGCTCGAGCTCTTGACCTCCCAGAGCATGCTGCCGAAGGTGATGGTCGAGGATTCGACCGTCAGCGTGTAGATGTAGTCACCCGGGTTGCAGCCGCCCGTTGTGGCCGCGACCGGCGGAATCGTCTGAGCGGCTCCTGCCGCGCAGGTTGAGAGCGTCGGAGCGCCTGCATTGAATGCGCTCCCGATGGGCTTCGAGCCCACACCACCGCCCGTCAGTCCCGAAATCAGCACGTACAGCACCGCGGCTAGCACGACCGTAATCGCCACAAGCAAGATCGTGGCGATGATCGGCGACACCGCGCGCTTCCGCGCCTTTCTCCAGCTCCGTTCGTTCTTCCCAAAGACGTTCATTCGCGTTCGTTCCTCCGATGTGTGGGCCCTTCGACCCGCGGGTGAGGCTATGGCCGACTCCTGCTATTTGAATCTACGGGCCAGTGGAAACGGCACATGACGGACTACAGTTCGTCTTTCAACGTAATGCGCACAAATACGCATAGAGGCGCATGCGCCCGGGGAGACTTCGCGCAATCGGTGACTCGACTGCAAGCATTGGACGTTGATTGGGCCCGCGGACATCCACTCCACGCGCCCCGGTTCAAGTTTTCAATCACGCAGGCCGGCCCCCCACAAGCGCTCGCGGACGTGTTATACTGTGAGATCGCCTCTTCGGGACACAGTTCGACACACATCTTGATGTGTTCGACACGTCAGGAAAATGGAGAAATCGGGTCGATTCGAGATTCCTGTCGTGGACTCGTGCTCGTGTTTAAGTATATGGAGTTTCCATCCCTCTGCTCGACTGTGTTCGACAACGCCTCCCAACGAGCATCGAAGGCTTCTCCGAAGCCTGAGTCCCGTGGGGAGGAGCCCGAGGACGCGCGCATCGCCCTACGGTGCAACCGCAAGGAGCTCCAGCTGGTCGACTCGTTCGTGGCAAACGGCGAGTTCCCGACCCGCTCAGAGCTCATGCGGGCGGCGCTGCACGCGTTCCTCCGCTCCCACGCGATGTCGGCCGCGCCGACGCCTGCCGTGGACGCCGAGGGCTTCGTCGAGGTCCCCGTTCGTCTGCGGCCCGAGGAGTACGCCACCCTCGAGACCTACGCCCATCACGTCGCCAACCGAAGCTCGGTGAAGGACATCCTCGCCGAGATCGTGCGACACGGCGAGATGGAGATGAAGGTCCACGAGCTCGTACAACGGACTCGTGCCACGGTGCGCGAGGCGGTGGAAACCCGGACTCAGGTCGGAGCGCTCGGAGAGAGCGCGAAGGACCTGGAGCGAAAGGGGGTCGTCGGGCGGTAGATGTGCGTGGGTCGTTGGAGCGCTCGGTCGGGGGGAGCTTGTGGGGAGCTACGAGGCCGGGCGAGAGAGTGACGGTCGAGACCTAACGAACGCGAACGCGGAGCCGATCGGCGGAGGCTGGGAGAACTCCCTCCGCTTGGGGCAAGAAGTCCGAATCGTGCTCGCGGCTGTCGGAGGGGGAGCGATCCGGGTCACTCGGGAGATCGCCCGCCATCACGTTCGCCATCTCGAGACGGTCGCGATCAACTGCGACCCGAGAGTCCAGGGGTTCGACGAGTTCGATCGACGCGTCTACCTTGGTCCCGACTCGGGCGCGGAGACCGACACCGGCGGTTCGCCGTTCGTCGGAGGGGTGCTCGCGCGCGCTGCAGAGCCAGCGCTCCAGCGGATCTTCCACGGCGTCACGTTCGTCATCGTTGTCGGCAGCCTCGGCGGAGGTGCCGGGAGTGGGGCGTTCCCCTACGTCCTCGAGGTCGCCTCCCAGAACGCCGAGGTCGTGAGCGCGTTCGTGATCAAGCCGTTCCGCTGCGAGGGCGACCGGCGGGGGCTCGCCGAGCGCGCCATCGGCCGCCTTCACTTCGTCGAGTCGTTCGTCGAGAAGCGTCAGCGCGGGATCGCGACCCTTCAGGTCCTGGACAACGAAAGCCTGGTGGCAAAGTGTGGCTCGCTCGCCTTCACGCGCATCGCCGACCATTGGGCGTCGGTGGTCGAGGAGCACATTGTACGGTCGTTCCTCATCCCGACCGAGGCGATCCTGAACGCGGCGGAAACCGCGCCCGAAGCGGTCACCCCGACGCTGGAGTCTTCCGAACTCGAGAATCCCCCGCTCGGAGTCGTGCCGCCCGCCCCGTCTTCCGGGCCGATGGCCCCGCCTCCTATCCCAGCGCTCCAGGGCGCTCCTGAGGATGTCGAGCTCACGTTCGAAGTAGAGGGAAAGGCCCGTCCTCCCTCAGCTCAGTAGACTCGAGAGACGATTCCGGGCGGAGAACCTATCCCCCTTGGCTCTCCGCCCAACTGCCGTTCCCGTACCTTTATGAGAGGCATGGGCTCGGGGAGACTCGATGGACGGTCGACTGCTCACCATCCTTCTGTTCCTCGTGCTCCCCGCGGCGCTCATCGGGCTCACGATCGCCGAGTTCAGTTCGAACCCGGTCTCGATCTTCGCACTGATCGCGGTAATGCTCGTCGGGACGTTCTATCTCCTCTCGTACAAGGAAACGTTCGCATGAGGTAGACCGGGTCGACCCGGTCCTCTCTTAGCCATACATGCCGGGGGTCGGAACCGCCGGTCCCTGAGCGACCTGAGCGGTCGCAGGATGGGATTTCATGACCGCCCGAAGCACCTTCTCGATCTGCTCCGCCTGCGCCCGGAGAGGGCCGGTATCGATCTTGACTTCGGGGAGCACTCGGTCGAGGGTCTCGATGAGCGCCGCGCCCGCCCGATGGTCGGGTAGTCCCTCGGCCACCCGGGCGCTCACGAGGAGGACCACCACGGGCACCGGGCGGCCCATGCCCTGGACCAGGAGCGCCCCCGAGACGCCGCCAATGACGCCGTCCTCGAGGAGACGGGCCTTGGCGTTCTCGAAGGTCTTCACGAGGCTCGAATCCTTTCGGGAGTAGGCGACCCACACCTGTTCAGGACCCTGCTCTTCCGCTACGGCGCTCTCCGTTTCCTCCTCCGGCTCCTCGTCTCCCGGGGGATGCGGGACGACTCCCTCGAACCCCAC
>Ga0187778_10003644_pt1 | contig 10296 bp, 8 predicted proteins | sample 1015_Q2_SP5_20_M_FD_132418 | JGI IMG/M metagenome (GOLD analysis project Ga0187778, IMG submission 132418) | Tropical peat soil microbial communities from peatlands in Department of Meta, Colombia - 1015_Q2_SP5_20_MG | ecosystem: Environmental > Terrestrial > Soil > Wetlands > Peat | place...
ATGAGGCTTACTACCTCTATCGGCCGGAAAACGAGCGCGACTACGGGCAGGAAGCCATCGAGATACTGCTGCAGGTCATGGAGAACCAGCGCGACGAGCTGGTGGTGATCCTGGCCGGCTACAAGGAGCGCATGGAGGCGTTCTTCCGCTCCAATCCGGGACTTTCTTCGCGCATCGCGCATCATCTGGATTTCCCGGACTACGCGCCGGCCGACCTGCTGCGCATCGCCGACAAACTGCTCGAACAGCAGAGCTATCGCTTCGCACCGCTCGCGCGCGAGGCATTCGAGGAGTACTTGACGCTCCGTATCCGCCAGCCGCACTTCGCCAACGCCCGCAGCGTGCGCAACGCGCTCGACCGTGCGCGACTGCGCCAGGCGAGTCGTCTGTTTGCCAACCGCGAGCGGCGTTTCACGGCCGAAGAATTGACGACGATCACGGCGGCCGACATTCGCGCGAGCCGCGTGTTCCAGATGCCCGCCGCACAGAGCCAGCCATGACCATCGAGGAGTCGCACGCCATGTACCTCGGACGCACTACAGTCTCGAAATTCCTGATCCAGCAGCTGACCGGCATCGCGGGCGCCAGTGACCTGGGAGCGCTGCTGGTCGATGTCGCCGCCGCCGTCAAGGCCATCGCGTCGATGACCGCCAAGGGCGCACTCGGCGGCTATCTGGGCGAGCACGGCGGGAAGAACGTGCAGGGCGAGGCGCAGCAGAAGCTCGACGTGCTCGCGCATGAGGTGATGATCCGCAGCTGCGAATGGGGGGGGCTCCTCGCCGGCATGGTGTCCGAGGAGCTCGCCGAGCCTTATCCGATTCCCACCGAGTATGCACGCGGCCGTTACCTGCTGGTCTTCGACCCGCTGGATGGCTCCTCGAACGCGGATGTGAATGTGTCCGTGGGCACGATCTTTTCCGTGCTGCGCCACGACGGCAGCGAGCCGCCCGCCGTCACCGACTACCTGCAGCCCGGTATGCAGCAAGTCGCCGCCGGCTACGCCATCTACGGTCCAGCGACGATGCTGGTGCTCACGGTCGGCAAGGGTACGCACGGCTTCACGCTCGATCGGGAGATCGGCAACTTCATCCTGACGCATCCGGACCTCGAGATTCCGGCCGAGACCAGCGAGTTCGCGATCAACACCAGCAACACCCGCTTCTGGGAGCCCCCGGTGCACCGCTACGTGACCGAGTGTGAGGCGGGGAAGTCCGGCGTTCGCGGGCGCGACTTCAACATGCGCTGGATCGCTTCGCTGGTCGCGGAAGCGCACCGTATCCTGATGCGCGGCGGGGTGTTCATGTACCCGAAGGACACCAAGGACCAGAGCAAGCAGGGCCGCTTACGGCTGCTGTACGAGGCGAATCCGGTGAGTCTCCTCATCGAGCAGGCGGGCGGACGCGCCACGACCGGCTACCAGCGCGTCATGGAGGTGAAGCCGGAGTCGCTCCATCAGCGCGTGCCGCTGATCCTGGGCTCGCGCCGGGAAGTCGAGCGCATCGAGCGCTACCACGCCGAGTACCAGAGCGGCGCCGACCGGCCGTTCATCTCTCCGCTCTTCAACGAGCGCTCGCTGTTCCGACCCGAGGCGCGGCTCTGAGCCGCGCGCGCGCTGCTGCACCGATCCCGAGAGCTCCTGCATGTCACTCCAGCATCCCATTATTGCCGTGACCGGATCATCCGGCGCCGGTACCACCACGGTCATGAATGCCTTCGCCCACATCTTCCGCCGCGAGGGCATCAAAGCACAGGTCATCGAGGGCGATTCCTTTCATCGCTACAACCGCGCCGAGATGCGCGAGCGCGTGCAGGCCGCCGACCGCGGCAGTGGTTCGCCCATCAGTCATTTTGGCCCGGAGGCCAATCTCCTTGGCGAGCTGGCCGACACTTTTGCCGAGTACGGCGAGACAGGCCGCGGTAAGGTGCGCCGCTACGTGCACGATGCGGCCGAGTCCAAAGAGCTCGGCTGCGAGCCGGGGACGTTCACCGACTGGCGGTCAATGATCGAGGCGAGCGATCTGCTGTTTTACGAAGGCCTTCACGGCGGTTACGTCGGCGACGGCATCGATGTCGCGCGCCACGTCGACCTGCTGGTCGGTGTCGTGCCGATCGTGAATCTCGAGTGGATCCAGAAGCTCCATCGCGACCGGCATCAGCGCGGCTACAGCCAGGAGGCCGTGGTCGACACGATCCTGCGCCGCATGCCTGACTACGTGAACCACATCTGTCCGCAGTTCAGCCGCACGCATGTCAACTTCCAGCGCGTGCCGACCGTGGATACCAGCAACCCCTTCATCGCCAAGGACATTCCGAGTGCCGATGAGTCCATGGTGGTGATCCGCTTCGCCAACCCCAAGGGCATCGACTTCCCGTACCTGATCTCCATGCTGCAGAACTCGTGGATGAGCCGGCCGAACAACATTGTGGTACCGGGGGGCAAGATGGGGCTCGCGATCGAGTTCATCTTCACGCCCATGGTGCTGCGGCTGATGGATCGGAAGCGCCGCGTCTAAGAGGAAGGCTGTCCGCATGAATGCTCAGATCCGACCGGAGCCGCTCGAGCGGCGGGAACTTTCTAACGCGCTGCGCTTTCTCGCCATCGATGCCGTGGAGGCCGCCAACAGCGGCCATCCCGGCATGCCCATGGGTATGGCCGAGATCGCGGAGGTGCTCTGGCGCCAGCATCTCAAGCACAATCCCGCCGATCCGCACTGGGTCGACCGCGACCGTTTCGTGCTCTCGAACGGTCACGGCTCGATGCTGCTCTACGCGCTGCTGCACCTCTCGGGCTACGCGCTGCCGCTCGAGGAGCTGCGGCGCTTCCGCCAGCTGCACAGCCGGACTCCCGGCCATCCCGAGGTCGGCATCACGCCCGGTGTCGAGACCACTACCGGTCCACTCGGCCAGGGGCTGGCCAATGCAGTCGGCATGGCGCTCGCGGAAAGCCTGCTGGCGGCGGAATTCAATCGGCCGGGTCATACCATCGTCGATCATCGGACCTGGGTATTCGTCGGCGACGGCTGCCTGATGGAAGGCATCAGCCACGAAGCGGGCTCGCTCGCCGGAACGCTCGGCTTGTCGAAGCTGATTGCGATCTACGACGACAACGGCATCAGCATCGACGGCCAGGTCGAGCACTGGTTTGCCGACGACACTCCGCGGCGCTTCGAGGCCTACGGCTGGCGCGTGATCCGCGACGTTCCCGGCCACGATACGGCGGCCATCGAGGCCGCCTTGGCGCAGGCCCGCGGGGATTGCGGCCGCCCCACGCTCATCTGCTGCAAGACGGTCATCGGTCATGGCAGCCCCAACAAGGCGGGAACGCACGACGTGCACGGTGCCGCGCTCGGGGCCGCCGAGGTCGCCGCCACCCGCACTGCCTTGCACTGGACCGCCCCGCCGTTCGAGATCGCCGACGAGATCCGGGCAGCCTGGGACGCGCGCGAAGCCGGCGCCGCATCGCAAAAGGACTGGGAGCGGCGCCTCGCTGCCTACGCCAGGGCGCATCCGCAGCTCGCCGCGGAGTTCGAGCGGCGCGTGTGCCGCCGCGCCCTGCCGGATGGTTGGCACGCGGCGAGCCGACGGCTGCTGGCTGCCGCGGTCGCCGCGGCGCCAGCCATCGCCTCGCGCAAGGCCTCGCAGAATGCGCTCGAGGAGCTGCGGGCGCTGTTGCCCGAACTGCTCGGCGGCTCGGCGGATCTCACCGGCTCGAACCTGACCGCCGGTCGCGGCAGCGTCGCGGTGCGCCGGGGTGTGCGGGGTAACCACATCAACTACGGCGTGCGCGAGTTCGGCATGAGCGCTCTGATGAACGGCATTGCGCTGCACGGTGGCTTCATCCCGTACGGCGGCACGTTCCTCACGTTTTCCGATTACAGCCGCAATGCCATCCGAATGTCGGCGCTCATGCGTCAGCAGGTCATCTACGTGCTGACGCACGACAGCATCGGACTGGGCGAGGACGGGCCGACTCACCAGCCGGTCGAGCAAGCGAGCAGCCTGCGTCTGATTCCCGGCAATGCCGTCTGGCGGCCCTGCGATGCGGTCGAGACCCTGGTCGCGTGGCAAGCCGCCCTCGAGCGAGTCGACGGGCCGGCCTGCCTGCTGCTGTCGCGTCAAAACCTGCCGCACTTCACGCGTAGCGCGCAACAGCTCGATGACATCCGCCGCGGCGGCTATGTCCTCACCGAGAGCGATGGGGCCGCCGCGATCACGCTGCTTGCGACGGGGTCGGAAGTCGCCCTCGCCATGCGCGCGCGCACCGCGCTCGCCGTTGAGGGCATCGCAGCGCGCGTGGTCTCGATGCCGAGCTGTGACGAGTTCGACCGGCAGGCAGCCGAGTACCGCGCCGAGGTCCTGCCGCGCGCGGTGCCGGTGCTCGCGATCGAGGCCGGCGTGTCCGTCTTCTGGCGCGCCTATGTGGGCCTCGACGGCGATGTGGTCGGCATCGATCGGTTCGGCGAGTCGGCACCAGCCGCAGACGTGGCCACGGAGCTCGGCCTCACGGTGGATTCGATTCTGCGGCGCGCGCGCGAACTGGTGCGGCGACTCAGAGCTTCCTCAGCATGACTGCTGCGGGCCCGCCTGGGGTGGGCAATCTACAGGCGGTGCTGTTCGACCTGGACGGCACGTTGCTCGACACCGTAGCCGATATCAGCCTCGCGCTGAATCGCGCGCTCGCCGAGCACAGCCTCCCGAGCCTCCCCGTGCAAGAGACCCGCGCGCTCATCGGTCGCGGTGCACCCACGCTCATCGCGCGCGCCCTGGCGTGTCTCGGAGCGCCCGCTGCTCAGGTTGAGCCGGCAGCGCTACTCGCGCGCTTCCACGTTCAGTACCAGGCGATTCATGAACACGGCGAGATCCAAGCGCGCCTGTATCCCGGCGCCTCCGATGCACTGACCGAGCTGCATGCGCTGCGCCTGCGTCTCGCCGTGGTCACCAACAAGCCGACGCAGCCCACCCTCGATCTGCTGGCACGAACGGGCCTGGCCCAGTGGATCGATGCCGTGGTGAGCGGTGATGGCCCTGACCTCAAGCCGCATCCACAGCCGCTCTGGAGTGCGTGCGAGCGATTAGGGGTCGCGCCCGCTCAGGCGCTCATGGTCGGGGACTCGATGAATGACGTGCTCGCGGCACGTGCCGCCGGAGTGCGCATTGTGTGCGTGACCTATGGCTACAACGAGGGAGCTGATCCGCGCACGCTACCGTGCGACTGGTTCGTGGAGAGCCTGGCTGAGCTGCCACAGCAGGCGATCGCCCGCTATCAGGTCGACGGACAGCAGCTCTTCTAACCGGACGCGAACGATTCGCGCGCCTGGTCGAGAGGAGCGCCCATGTGCTCGCACGCAATTCCCCGAAAGACCACGTCAGGAAAGTCAACTATGAAATTTCTTCGCATTTGCCAGGTGATGCAAGTCACCGGCCTTTACGCGTCGGGTTAGCTGCGATTCGCACGCGCGAGCGCGACGCGTCGCACGCGTGCTCGCAGCAGTGCGCCGCTCGAGGAGATTCCAACAGGGGTCACCTGGTCGCGGCAGCTTAAGAAGACGTGTTGGCACAAGGGCTTGCGCGAGTTTCGGCGCTGGAACCCGGGGAGCCATTTACCCCTAATCCGGGGGTCGCAAGTCGTCTCACCGCGATCGCTGTTGCGCGTATATAGCTATAAAAACAGCCAGTTACGCGATCAAGTCATCCCGGTCGCTGACATTGCGGCGTGGGCGGACTCCCGCCCGATCGCTCACTTGCGGGTAGGGCGCTCCTGATTCACGCGGGCTGTGCTCGCGCCGCCGGCGGGGCTTCGGACCAAATGCTTAGGAATCGATCAATACCCGAAGCATGGCCAGTAGTTCGTCCGCGTTGACCGGTTTGCTCACGATGCGCACTAAAGGATCCCGCGGGAGTTCTTTGATGGCCGACGAGGTGTCACCGGTCATCAACACAGCCTTGAGGGGCCGGCCAAGCTCCGCCTGCAACGAAGCAATAACCTGCGTGCCGGTTTCCCCATCGCCGAGATGATAGTCAGTGATCAGCAAACCGATGTACGGATCCGCTCTCACCTCTTCTAGCGCCTCTGCGATCGTGGCAGCCGTGGTGACCTGATAGCCATCGCTCTTCAACAGCATTCGGGTCGCGCTCAGGACCGCCGGATCGTCTTCCACCAGCAGGATGCGAGCCTGCGCGTGCCGGGTGTCGGCTTCCGGCTCTGCTTCGATACGAGCGGCTGGGCGCACAGCCCCCTGACTCGCTGGCAATGTAAGGGCGAATATCGAGCCCTTGCCCACCTCTGACTGCACGTCAAGTTTCAGCTCAAGGAGGGTCACCAGCCTCTGCACGATGCTCAAGCCCAGGCCGTAGCCTTCGCGGGTCGCGTTGGCGGGGACTCCGACCTGGTAGAACTCGTCATAGATGTAGCGCAGCTGTTCCGCGGGTATGCCGATGCCGCTATCGAGGACTTCGATCCGCACACAGGAGGGCTCGTGCAGGCAGCGCAACCCCACCCACCCGGCACGTGTGTACTTGATGGCGTTAGAAACCAGGTTGCGCAGGATCTGTCCGACGAGCGAGGGATCGCTGTGAACTGAATCCTCGCACGTCGCCACCTTAAGGGTCAGGCCCTTAGTGCTCGCCAGGCCTGCAAACTCCCGGCGCAACTCTTCGAACAGTGCGCTGACAGTGAAATCGGTGGGATCGGGCTTGATGGCGCCGGACTCGAGCTTACTGATGTCGAGCAGGGCATTAAGCAGGCGCGACATGCCGATGATGGCATGCTCCTGCTGTGCGATGACCTCCTTCCCCACCGCGTCGGTCGACATCCGCCGCAGCGTTCCATTGAGAAGGGACAGCGTCTGCAGCGGCTGCCGCAGATCGTGGCTCGCCGTAGCCAGGAAGCGGCTCTTCGCCTGGTTGGCCCGACTGGCCGCATCGCGCGCGGCGCGTACGACTTCTTCGTCGTGAGCGCGCGCGATGAGCTCGGAAACCAGGCGCATGTAGATGTCCGTCAGCTGCAGTTCTCTGTCTGAGGGACGATGAGGCTTGCGAAAATGCGTGGAAAGCATGCCGATGATCGTCCCGTCACGCGCACGAATCGGGTTGGACTGTACCGCACGATATCCTGCGCGTGCGGCAACGGCGCGGTGCGGGAGATAGTCAGGGTCTTCTTCGACATCCTCGATGATGGCTCGTAAGCCCGCTCGCAACGCACGGCCGCAAGCGGACGGCTCGTTCACATCAACGCTCGCAAAATGTTCGAGGAAGTCCGGGGAGAATCCGCGATGCGCCACGATCCTGAGGATCCCGGTTGTCGGGTCGCACAATTGAATGTTCCCGAAATCCGATCGCTGCAAAGCAATGGCCCCGTCCAGAATCTCCTCGAGCAACTTCGGGAACTCCCTTGTCTCAACGAGCCGTGCACTCACGTCGCGAAGACGGTCCATGTCCTCGAGCCGTGCAGTAAGTTCAGCCTCGACGCGCCTGCGCTCCGTGACATCGCGAATCGCCGCTGCGACCAGGATGCGACCCTCATCCTCGATGGGGCTGAGGCTGATCTCGACCGGAAACTCACTGCCGTCGCACCGCCGTCCAAAGAGGCTCAGGCCAGCACCCATCGGACGAACGCGCGCATTCTTCGCGTACGCATCGCGCATCGAGAGGTGCCGGTTGCGCAGGCGTTCCGGGATCAGGCATTCGACAGGCTTGCCGATGAGCTCGTCATGCGCATAAGCAAATAGCGCCGACACTTGTCGATTGGCAAAGCGGATCGCGCCCATCTCATCAATGATGATCATGGCGTCCGGCGCCGCGTCGAGCGCACTGCGCGCGAGTTGAGAAGGTAAGCTCCGCATAACCCCGATCTCAGCCGGGCTTTCTATCCGCCTGACGGGAGCTTAACGGTCAGCTACGAGGGGTTCAATCGCGCGGGGAACCTGTGAGAAATTGTCTACTGCAAGTTCCCGCGAATCGCTCAGTTGCTAGGAAAGCGCTTCCGCACTCGGATTGTCGCCAGCACAAGAGTCTCCAATCCACGCTGAACCGGACTCAGGCCTATGTCGACGGGGCATTCAGAACCATCCTTGCACAGAGCGAACAGCTCGAGACCCACCCCCATCGGCCTGGTGCGACGAGTATCGGTGAAGCGCAGCCGATGACCGATGTGCGCCAGGCGATACCGACCGGGAATGAGGAGTTCAACACTCTGACCGAGAAGCTCGCCTGCGGCATACTTCAGGACTTGGCAGGCTTGATCGTTCGCAAACAGCACGGTCCCCGCCTCACCAACGACGAGCGCAGCGCCCGATACTTGCGCGAGGAGGCTTTCCAGACTCTCGGGTGAGTACATCGTTAGCGAACCCCCTGAAGCGGGCAAGCATGCAGCGTCGGACAAAAAGCCAGAGCGAATGGCGCCGAGAAGCCGGTGACCCTCAGTGCCGTCTCCTTTGACCTGGTTTCCAAGCTCCGCGCGCGCCGAAGGCCCGCCGAGCGCGTTTAGCACGCCGCTCTTGCGGCCTGTAGCTAGTCGGTTGATATAGATCAGGAAGCCGCCTGTTATAGACGTAGCTAGACCCAGTCTGAGATCCGTGGCGCAAGCCTGGCGCTATCCCTCGCCGAACGCCTGCCGTAGCATCCGCGGACTGGGAGGCGACCCTTATGATCTCAGCAAGATGCGAGATCCGGTGTGCGCGCTGCCCGCTCGCACGCCGTTGTTGGGGCTCGAAGCCGCTGCCAGTGGACGGCATTCGTGGCCGACCGCAGCCCCTGCTCGAGCGTGGAGCCAGGCTCATTCGCCAGGGCGAAGAGTCGCGCTCGGTCTATCTCGTGGTTGCGGGCTGCTTGATCCTGCGCGAGACGACTGCCGAGGGCACCGAGAGAACGGTCGGTTTCCGTTTTCCTGGCGAGGTCGTGGGACTGGAAGGCTGGGCTAGCGGGTCACAATCCTTCACTGCGATTGCGACCGACGCAACGTCGGTTTGCAGAGTCGCTATTGCGCCTGCCGGTCGGGGCTATTCCAATGCGGCCCTTCTCGAGCAACTCCTCGTCAAATGCACGATTCGGCTCGAGCGATCCAAAAAGGTGTGGCGAGGCCTTCCTGCAGTCGAACTCGTTGCTGCATTCCTAGAGGATTTCACTCAACGCACGCACGTCAACGCAAGTGTGACCGATCTGCGCAGACTGCCAATGACACGAGCTGATATCGGCTCGTGCCTGGGACTCGCGGAAGAGACGGTGGTCCGCGCCCTGACGGAGCTGCGTTCTCGCAGGGGAGCCTAGTCGCACCGATAGGGCGTCCCGGAGGCAAGCGATGAATTCCGTTCCGGTCTCGCCGAGAGCCGCTTAACGGAGGGGTCGCTTGATCGTAACTCGTTGATGAACCTCGAATCGACTCGGAAACCTGTCTGAGTTTCGATGCTTTTCCCGCGTAACTCGGGCAACGGGGCGCGAGGTATCTGCGCAAACCGGAGACAAACTCGGACCGACTTCTCGCGCCCAGTGGACTAATGATCAACTTCGAGCGTCTGCGGCGAGCCCCGGACGAAACGGCACACTACAGGAAATATCAACATGAAGTTCCTTCGCATCAGACAAGTAATGCAGCTCACCGGTCTCTCGCGCATGACGATCTACCGCCTCGAGCTCGCCGGCGAGTTCCCCAAGCGCCGACAACTGAGCAAGAACTCCGTGGCCTGGCTCGACTCCGACCTCACACAATGGGCGGAGTCGCGACCCATTAGCCGTCTAAGGGGAACCTTGGACGCGCCGGCGCACTCGCGTGATGCGAGTTAGGATTGGATCACGCAATCCCAAGAAATTTCACGCGGGCTCGCCCCAGCCCCCTTCGCCGCCGCAACCCAGGGAGCCCCCAATTTCAATATCTTGTTAAGTCTTCCAGAGGGCGCATCGACAGCTGATGAACCCCGCATCGTGATGCGCCTCTCAGTTTCCCGGAGATTGCGGCTTCTCCGTATACGGCGCCTTCTCCGACTGCCGATACGTCCTAGGTAAGGACACCCTGTCGGGAAGGTGACTCAGTGAAAGCCGTCGCGTCCGTGGACTCGATGTTCGCCTCCTACGCGCAGCTCACAAGAGTGCTGTTGCCGGAGACGAAGGGAATTTCACTGCTCGACGGGACCCTGACGCTTCTAGGTCACGCAGGGCCCATCGATCCGAAGGCGCTCACTAGCTGGGTCGACTCCCTCGGATGGAAAGGCAAAGGCTCGCGGGCGCCGGCGTTCAGCACGCTGCGCCGCGGTCACCGCATCACCGCACTGCCGCTCGAGCGCACCGATGGGTCGTTGGTCGGGG
>Ga0187778_10003645_pt1 | contig 10293 bp, 9 predicted proteins | sample 1015_Q2_SP5_20_M_FD_132418 | JGI IMG/M metagenome (GOLD analysis project Ga0187778, IMG submission 132418) | Tropical peat soil microbial communities from peatlands in Department of Meta, Colombia - 1015_Q2_SP5_20_MG | ecosystem: Environmental > Terrestrial > Soil > Wetlands > Peat | place...
CGCGAAGTCGCCAAGCTCATGGCCGCCCGCGCCCGCTACAACGTCACTCCTCCCCCGGGCGGTGGCGCTGAACTCCCCGAAACTTGCGATACCGGCGAAGGTGCGACAGAGGAAATTACGCTCACTCGTTCCGAGCTTGACGCCCTCGTTGACGAAGCAGTTCGCAAAGACCGCGCTCGTCGCTAGCTGGTTTTGTGCTACGAGTGCGGCAACACTGGACCCCAGTCCGTCACAATCGCAATGACCCTACCGGGTGCGCTTTTTGTGTCGCCACTTGCGCGTCCCGGCACTAAAATGTCGCTGGGTACTCCCTCATGCCTCTCAAACAAACTCATCTCTTTCTTGCTTTCGTGTTTGCCGCCGGACTTGTTCTCGCCGCTGCCTGCTCACCGCATTCTCCAGGAGGTGCTCCCATGACATTGCAATTGAAAAGCCCTGATTTCCCCGCGGGTGGGACTATTCCGAAACAATTCACATGTGAAGGCACGGACATATCCCCTGCGCTTGAGTGGAATGATCCTCCCGCCGCTACGCAGAGTTTTGCCTTAATCGCCGACGACCCTGACGCGCCCGTCGGCACTTGGGTCCACTGGGTGCTCTACGATCTCCCCGCGACAGCCCGCTCACTCCCGCAGAATTTCCCGAAAAGCGAACAAGCCGCTGATGGCTGCCGCCAGGGCCGCAACGACTTCGGCAAGATCGGCTACGGAGGCCCGTGTCCCCCGCCCGGAAAACCGCATCGCTACTACTTCAAGCTCTACGCTCTCGACACCAAACTCAACCTCAAGCCCGGCGCTTCGAAGAAAGACGTCGAGCGCGCCATGCAAGGCCACATCCTCGCCCAGGGAGAATACATGGGCCGCTATTCCCGCTAAGGCCCATGCATTTTGACGCCTTCCGCTTTTTGGGGCGCCCTCCTTATCCAGTGCCATATTCCTCTCGTGCCCTTTTGACTATAATCTGCCCAAGGTAGACCATGCCTTTCGCTACAGGCCTTCGTCTCGGCCGCTACGAAGTCGTCAACCTGCTTGGAATCGGCGGCATGGGAGAAGTCTATCGCGCCCGCGATCTTCGTCTCGGCCGCGACGTCGCCGTCAAAATTCTTCCACCAGGTTTCGCTTCCGACCATCAGGCTCTCCAGCGTTTTGAGCGCGAAGCCCACGCTATCTCCCTTCTCACTCATCCCAACATCTGCACTCTCTATGACATCGGCTCGCAAGACCGCACTCATTTTATTGTTATGGAGTTTCTCGACGGCCAGACTTTGAGGGAAGCCATCGGCGGCCGTCCGCTTCCCTTTTCGTCTGTCCTCAAGTGGGGCATCCAGATAGCATCGGCGCTTGAAGCCGCTCATTCGCGCGGCATTATTCATCGGGACATCAAGCCCGCGAACATCTTCATCACCAGCCAGGGCATCGCCAAGCTTCTCGACTTTGGCCTCGCCAAATTTGAGAATCCCTCCACGGCACCCGACTCGGCCACGGACCAGACCCTGACCGTTGTGGAATTGACCACACGTGGTGTCCCCATTGGCACTGTCGCCTACATGTCTCCCGAACAAGCTCAGGGTCTGCAGGCCGGCCCCCAGACCGATCTCTTTTCCTTTGGCGCGGTTCTCTACGAAATGGCCACCGCCTGCCGCGCGTTTCCGGGATCGTCCACCGCCGAAATATTTGCCGCCATCCTCAACGCTGATCCCATCCCTTCGAGCCGTCTGAATCCTGCTATCCCCCGCGAATTTGATTGCATTCTCGCGCGACTTCTCGAAAAATTGCCCGAGGCTCGTTATGCCACCGCCCGGGAAGCCTTGGCTGCCCTTCAAGTTTTGCCGGATCTCCGTCCATCCTTTCCCGATATTCTGCTGACTCCTCCCCCCGCACAGTCCGCCGCCTCAACCCATCGCCTGCAATCTCTCGCCGTACTTCCCCTCTTGGACCTGTCCCCTAGTCCGTGCCAAGACTATTTCGTCGACGGCCTCACCGAAGCGCTCATCACTGCCGTCGCGCGTCTCGGCGGTGTTCGCGTCATCTCCCGCACCTCCTCCATGTGTTACAAGAACACGCAAAAGAGCGTTCCCCTCATTGCGCAGGAGCTCAACGTGGATGCAATCCTGGAAGGCTCTGTGCTCCGCTCTGGGGAGCAACTCCGCCTTACCTGTCGCCTAATCGATCCGCGAACTGAAGGCCACCTCTGGAGCGATTCCTTCGACCGCAATCTTCGCGATATCCTCTCTCTCCACGACGACGTGACCAACGCCATCGCTTCCGGCATTCGCACCCGCATCCTGGAGCACTCTCACCCCGCTGCTCCACCCGTCCGCACACTCAATCCTGAATGCTATGACTCATACCTGCGCGGCCGCTTTTTTTGGAATAAGCGCAACGAAGCCAATCTCAAAAAGGCCATCGAGTGTTTTCAACTCGCCCTTGATCTCGACCCGCTCTACGCTCCTGCCTACGCCGGTCTCGCTGACTCCTATTTTTATCTGGGCTACTCCTTCGGCCGAATGGATCCCAATGACGCCATGCCCCGTGCCAAAGCCGCTGCCCTTCGCGCTCTCGAACTGGACTCGCGTCTTGCCGAGGCCCACTGCTCGCTTGCCCTTGTTCAGGGAATCTATGACTGGGATTGGGCCGCTTCCGAGGCCAGCTATCTGCGTGCCCTTGCGCTCAACCCGAGTCTCGGCACAGCCCATCACTTCTACGCGCTTCAACTCTCCGCGCTTCGCCGCAATGAAGAATCCCTCGCGCACATCCACACGGCGCTGCAGGGCGACCCACTCTCCCTTCCGATCAATAATTTTGTCGGCATGATGTATTTCGCCGCTCGTCAGTACGATCCCGCCATTGCCGCCTCCCGCAAGACTCTCGAGATGGATCCCCAATTCGGCTTGGCTCACTCCGTGCTTGGCGCCTCTCTTGAGGCCAAGGGGCTGCTCGAGGAAGCGGCCGAGGAATACCTCTGCTCTCTGATCGTGGGCCGACACGCCCGCGAAGAATGCGAGGCCATCCGCCGCGCCTATGAGCAACGCGGCATTTCCGGTTTGCACGAGGCGGATCTTAGCCATTGCTTGCAACGGTGGAGCGGCTGGCACGGCCTCACTTTTGACATCGGGGCACTCCATGCCGGATTAGGCCGACTTTCCGACTCACTCGATTGGCTTGAACGTGCTTGCGACGCCCGCAGCGGCCTCCTCATGTGGTTGAACTCCGGCACAGCCTTCTCCCGCGTCGCTCAATATTTTGACAACCTTCGCTCCAACCCGCGCTTCGCCCGCCTCCTCGACCGCGTCCACCTTCCAGTTTGAGATTTTCCCCATTCATTGACACCGGCGCGCCTCCCCAGCAATACTTTCATCCAATGATTGGTCTTCTCCGCGGCCGCCTCCTTGAAAAACGCCCTAATCAGGTCATTCTCGATGTCGGTGGGGTTGGCTATCTCGTCGCCATTCCGCTTTCCACCTTTGCGGCCCTCGGCGAGCTCCACGCCGAAGTTACGTTGCTCATCCACACCCACGTTCGAGAAGACGCTCTTGCTCTTTACGGTTTTCTCTCTGCGCGCGAAAAGCATCTCTTTGAGCTTCTTCTCGGCGCTTCCGGCGTCGGCCCGACACTGGCTCTCAAAATTCTTTCGGGCATGAACGTTGAAGAACTCGTGCCCGCCATCCGTACCGGCGATCTCGCGCGTCTCACGAGAATTCCCGGCGTCGGGCGCAAAACCGCCGAGCGCATGGTCGTCGAATTGAAGGATAAACTCGAAGCTGTCGCAGTTGAAGCCGAAAAGCCTGTCGCGGCTTCCCCTGCCGGTGCCGAAGCCGACGTGAAGTCTGCTCTCCTCAATCTCGGCTACGATGAACGCACCGCGGAATCCGCCGTCGCCGAAGCTAAGCGCCAGGCTGGTACCTCAAGCTTCGAAAAACTCCTACGCGCCGCGCTAGCCGCGCTCACCGCAACCCAGAAGCGCTGACGCACTCCTCACTTTCCGGATATCTGATATCCTCGAACCAGCATGCCCAACTTCGGCCCCAAAAAAGCCCACACCAACAATCAGCCCGACCGTCCCTCCCGCATCGTTTCCGGCGCGGCATGGGACGACGACGCGCGTCTCGACGCCAGCGTTCGCCCCAAAACGCTTTCTGAATACATCGGGCAGAAACGCGTCAAGGAAAACATTTCCATCGCTCTTGAGGCCGCGCGAAATCGGGAAGAAGCGCTCGACCACGTCCTTCTTTACGGCCCGCCCGGACTTGGCAAGACTACACTCGCGCAAATCATCGCCAACGAACTCAACGTTCCCATCAAAACCAGTGCCGGTCCGCTCCTCGAACGCAAGGGCGACCTCACCGCCATCCTTACTTCCCTCGAACAGCGTGAAGTTTTCTTCCTCGACGAAATCCATCGCCTCCAGCCCGCTGTCGAAGAAGTTCTTTATCCCGCCATGGAAGATTTTCGCGTTGACCTCGTCATCGGCCAGGGCCCCGGTGCGCGCATCCATCCCTTCCACCTCAATCACTTCACCTTGATTGGCGCCACCACCCGCGCTGGCCTCATCACCGCTCCGCTTCGTTCCCGCTTCGGTATCGTCCACCGGCTCGATTTTTATGAACCCGAGGATCTCCTGGTCATTCTTCACCGCTCGGCCAAAATTCTGAACATTCAAATGGCCGATGCCGGCGCAGAAGAAATTGCCGGACGCTGCCGGGGCACGCCGCGCGTCGCCAATCGCCTTCTTCGCCGCGCCCGCGACTTCGCTGAAGTCCGCGCCGACGGTCACATCACGCGTGAAGTCGCCCAGGAAGCTCTGCACATGCTTGGTGTGGATGAACACGGTCTCGACGAAGTTGATCGCAATCTCATGATCGCTCTTCTCGATAAATATGGCGGCGGCCCGGTCGGCCTCGGCACGCTCGCCGCCGCTCTTAGCGAAGAAGAAGACGCCATCGAGGAAATGTACGAGCCTTACCTCATGCAAATTGGCATGCTCGACCGCACGCCCCGCGGCCGCGTCGCCACTCCCCGCGCCTATCAGTACTTCGGCCGCGAACTGCCTCGCCGCCAGCCTCGCTTGTTTTAGATTGCTTCCTTTCGCTCTTTTCACCTTTGCTATGGACATGCGGTTTGAATCGGCGTAAGCTTTGCCTCAATTTTCTCTGGAAAGTTCATCACAAGGAGACTCTCATGGCACGTCGCCAGTTTCTCGCTCAGCTTTTGGGCCTTCCCCTGCTTTCCCTGGGAATGAAATCTGAGGAGGCCAAGAAGCCGCTGAAGATCATGATGAAGAGTGCCTGGGGCACCGACGATCCCACGCGTGCCTCTTTTGTCTTTTCGCATGGTCTCGCTCTCAGCGAAGCGGGGCACGAGGTTCAGATTTTTCTTCTGGGTGAAGCTACCCATCTGATGAGAAAAGCCACCGCTGCGGCCGTGCTTCCGGTCGGCTGGCCTCCGGTCAGCGAGACGCTGGAAAAAATCGCCGCGAAACACATACCTGTCTTTGCTTGCGGGGCCTGCAGCCGGGCGCGTGGCGTTACGGAAAACGATCTGACCCCTTGGGGAGCAAAGTTTGGAAATCCCACAATATTCGTGGGTCTTGTCGAGTGGGCAGATCGCATCATCGTTGAATGACTTCTGCCCTTCACCTCAATTGACTTTCAGGAACCCGTCCACGTTCGTAGCAACCGCCTTCTGCCTGTCACGGACTTGCGGGGAGGCGGGCCGCTAGCCATCACGCGGCAACCTGAGCAGCTCTATACGGTTATCCCGATCAGTTGTGCTTCAAAAACTCCCCCGCTTTCCCCGTCAGCGAGTTGTACAGCGTCTCAATGAACTTATCGCTGTCAATGAAACCACTGGACCATTTCTTCCAGGGCTCCAGAATCTTCTCCTGCTTCATTTGCTCCACAGTCTTATGCGAATCAATCGCTTTCTGCACCGCTGCGGAGGTCTCCTTCAACATCTGCACGAACTCCCTCACATCGTCCAGGTTCGAGAGCCCGCCATGGCCCGGAATGACCTTCACGTCCTTCGGCAACTCCGCCGACACCTTTTCCATCGCACTGATCATCCCTTGCACGCTCCCGCCGCTCGTTACGTCGATAAACGGAAACCCGTACCGCACAAAATCGTCGCCCATGTGCACGACGTTGTTCTTCGGGAAGAAAATCACCGCGTCGCCGTCCGTGTGTCCGGCGGGGAAGTGCAACGCGCGGATGTCCTCTCCGTTCAGGTGCACCGTGACGTCGTGCTCGAACGTAATCACCGGCAGCGCCACTTTGGGTGAAGGCTTGAATTCCATTTTCAACGACCCGCCGTTACCAGCGCTTCCGCCTGCTTCCAATCGCTTGCGTACATTGTCCTGCGCGATGATCGTCGAACCCGTATTCGCGAACGGTTCGTTTCCGCCCGTGTGGTCTCCGTGGTAATGCGTGTTGATTACGAATCGCACCGGCTTGTCCGTGATCCCCAGGAACTTCAAGGCCGCCTGAATCTTCTCCGCGAGCGGCGCAAACTGGTCGTCCACAATCACAATCCCGTCTTCCCCGACGGACGCTGCAATATTTCCGCCTGCGCCCTCCAACATATAAATGTTTCCGGCAACCTTGGTCACCTTGATCTGGACCTTGGAAAAGTCCTGGTCTTGCCCGCGCGCCACCACGGCCAACATCAGTGTCAGCGCCACAATCGTTGCGACTCGCAGAACTCCTTCAGCTATCCACTTCCTCTTCATCGTGCCCTCCTCGGTCATCCGCGCCGCATTCTATCACCTGAACCACCCGATGGAATCCTTGGATATGAAGTAACTTCTCGGCACATCCCCCCAATTCGCTGGCAGGCGCACTCTCCTGGTAAGGTATCTTCAATTCATCGAAACTATAGCCGCCAACGATTCTGGATATTCTCGTGACTGAATCTTCTCCCGCGCAATCTCAGCCCGCCGGCTCCAAGCGGTTCGCCGTTCTCGTCGCTGCCGGCATTTTTCTCAGCCGTGTCGCCGGCCTCATCCGCGATCGCGTCTTTGCCCACTACTTTGGCAACTCCGATGCGGCCGACGTCTTTAAAGCAGCGTTTCGAATCCCCAATTTCCTCCAAAATCTTTTTGGGGAAGGTGTACTTTCTGCTTCTTTCATTCCTGTCTACGCCAATTTGCTCGCTCGCAACGACAAGGAAGAAGCCCGTAAAACTGCCGGTGCCGTCGCCGCTCTCCTCGCCCTCAGCACTTCTATCCTGGTCCTTCTCGGTGTCCTTACCGCGCCTTGGCTCATTGACGCCATCGCCCCGGGTTTTCACGGGGAGAAACGCGAGCTTACCATTCTCCTTGTCCGCATCCTCTTTCCCGGTGCCGGACTTCTCGTGGGCTCCGCCTGGTGCCTCGGGGTCCTCAACAGCCATCGCAAGTTTTTCGTTTCCTACACGGCGCCTGTTCTCTGGAACATCGCCATGATCGCCGGAATGATCGCATTCGGCGCCGGTCGCGCGCAAAACTCGCTTGTGGTCATCACGGCCTGGGCATCCGTAGTCGGCAGCGCCCTGCAAGTAGCTGTTCAGCTCCCCACTGTGCTGAAACTCCTCGGCGGCTTAAAATTCTCCCTCGCCCACGAGGCCGAAAACGTTCGAACGGTCATCCACAATTTCTTCCCTGTATTCATCAGCCGCGGCGTTGTCCAAATCAGTGCCTATATTGACGCCTTTCTTGCCAGTTGGCTTCCTACAGGCGCTGTCGCCGCGCTTGCCTATGCGCAAACGCTTTACACCCTGCCCGTCAGCCTCTTTGGAATGTCTGTTTCTGCCGCTGAACTTCCTATGATGAGCGGTGCTCTAGGAGCAACGGACGAAATTGCCGGCATTCTCCGTGCTCGCCTCAACAATGGCCTCCGCCAAATCTCGTTCCTGGTCGTTCCTTCCGTCGTCGGCTTCCTCGTGCTCGGCGATGTGATCGTCGCCGCCATATACCAATCCGGCCGCTTCACACACTCCGACGTCATCTATGTCTGGGGAATTCTCGCTGGTTCCACCGTGGGGTTGCTCGCTTCCACTCTCGGCCGTCTATACTCTTCTGGCTATTACGCTTTGCGCGACACGCGCACGCCTCTGCGCTTCGCCATCGTTCGCGTTGTACTAACTACTGCCCTCGGCTATCTTGCCGCACTTCCGCTGCCGCCCCTTCTCGGCATCGAGCAGCGTTGGGGCGTCGCTGGGCTCACCATCTCCGCCGGCATCGCCTCATGGATCGAATTCACGCTTCTCCAACGCGGCCTCCGCCGACGCATCGGCCATGTCGGACTTCCCATATCCTTTTTGATTCGAGTCTGGATCGCTTCGCTGCTCGCCGCCGCCTCTGCCCGGGGCTTGCTCTTCACCCTGGGCCATCGCGGCCCCATCTTGCTCGCCGTCTTCGTCCTCAGCCTCTACGGCCTCGTTTTCTTCAGTGTCGCTCTCGCCCTAAAACTTCCCGAAGCGGCGTCCGTGCTAAGGATTCTTCATCGCCGTAGCGGCTTACAATAAGAAGCGCAGATGCCTCCTGTTTATCTGGCGCTTGGCTCGAATCTTGGCGATCGCGAGCAGAACTTGCGTGAAGCCACGCGCCTTCTTGCGCAATCTGGCATCCAGATTACCAAGCTCTCCGGCATCTACGAAACCGAGCCGGTGGATTACCTCGACCAGCCCTGGTTCCTCAATGCCGTCCTCGAAGCCCAAACCGATCTTTCCGCCGCGCAACTGCTCACTACGCTGCGCAGCATCGAATCGCACATGGGCAGCAAGAAACCCTTCGCCAAGGGCCCTCGCCTTATCGATCTCGACATCCTTCTCTACGGCGACGAATCTATCGACACGCCGGATCTTCGGGTCCCCCACCCGCGCATGCTCCAGCGCAACTTCGTTCTTGTCCCATTAGCCGAAATTGCCCCGTCGCTCCGCCACACTTCCTGGCCGGGAACAGCGCAGGAAATGCTGTCTCGCACGCCCGACCGCAGCATTGTCCGTGTCCATAGTCAGTAGGGGCACGATATATCGTGCCCCTACCGTTGCAATGTCCTTGTCTTTGTGTGTATATTAATCATCCGTGATAGTACTTACACGTAATATAGTTCGCCGACGCTCAATCCGTCTCCCCGGTTTTGACTATTCCCAACCCGGCGCTTACTTTCTTACGATCTGCTCCGCCCAACGAACCTGCATCTTCGGCTCCGCAGAAAAGGGCCAAGTACTCGAAAACGAACTCGGAAAGCTTGTTCGTGCCTGCTGGCTGGAAATCCCTCAGCATTTCCCGACGACCGAAACCGACGCGTTCGTCATTATGCCCAACCACCTTCATGCGATCTTGAACATTCGGAGAAGCCGGCTGGAAAACAATTGTTCACGTCAAGAGGTCTTCTCTCTTCCTACGATGGATTCAGTTCCAACAATCGTGCGCACATTCAAGGCAGCGGTGACGTGGCAGGCCCGAAAGCAGCAACTAGGTTCCGGAGAGGCAATTTGGCACAGAGACTACTATGAGCATGTAATTAGGGACGAGAACGAGTACGTCGACACGTGCCGCTACATAAGCCTCAACCCTTTGAGATGGGACCTGGACGAGAATCATCCATCCCTCTTAGGTAGGGGCACGATATATCGTGCCCCTACTCGGCATTTCTGATTGGCTTGCTCGCTCAACTCGTTCTTCGTACCATCAGCCGGTGCAAGGTCATGACCTTCGGTTGCAGCGCATCCAATTCAATCTGCGACAGGCTTCCCACGCTGATTTCCCGCCAACGGTAAACCCCGGGCTCCGATTCCGTCTTCTCACGTCCGTTCAGTCGCTCCAGGAATTCCCGCGCATCTTCCTTTGAAGCCACTTCCCGCAGCGTCGGCCGCGCTACCGCCTCCACCGCGTAACTCCGAAGCAGCTTGTTCCAATACTGCTCGAGCAGTTCGGCGGAAGCGAAGATGTCGCTCCACGCAACCTCTCCACCGTAGGCGACAACCACGCCTACGACGCGCTCTCCTTTCAACCCAGATGTCTCTCTCCGGAAACGCCGCTGCACTTCATTCACCATAGCGTCCACCGATGGCGCCACGCGCCTTGATTCGTAAATCCTCGAATACGACTGCGTCGGCGCTTCAGCTTCCACGGCCCTCGCCAGATCTTCCTGCCGTACCCGCGCCGGGGGTGTTCCTGCAGGTGCTGGTGCCGCCATCGTCCCGCCCGTCACCGAAGCCCAGACGTCTGCCTGTCTCTGCTTGACCGCGGCCTGCTCGCGCACGCTTGGGTGCACAATTGTCGGCGCCGACGTGAATTTTGCTCCTGCTGACCATC
>Ga0187778_10003646_pt1 | contig 10292 bp, 10 predicted proteins | sample 1015_Q2_SP5_20_M_FD_132418 | JGI IMG/M metagenome (GOLD analysis project Ga0187778, IMG submission 132418) | Tropical peat soil microbial communities from peatlands in Department of Meta, Colombia - 1015_Q2_SP5_20_MG | ecosystem: Environmental > Terrestrial > Soil > Wetlands > Peat | place...
ACTCGGGCTCGAGTTCGCGCGGCAATATGCCGCCGACGGCTGGCAGGTGCTGGCGCTCGCGCGCACCGTCAGTTCCGAACTTTCGGAGGTCATGGCCACGGGCGGCGGCCGCATCCGCCATCACGCGCTCGACGTCGAGGATTTAGACGCGATCCGCGCGCTGGCCACGGAACTCAAGGGCACCGCGATCGACGTGCTGATCAACAATGCCGGCGTCATGGGCTCGAGCGGCCGCGGCAGCGGCACTAGTCGCTTCGGCGCCACCGACTACGCGGCCTGGTCGACGGCATTCAGAGTCAACGTGCAGGCGCCGCTCGCGGTATCGGAAGCCTTCGTCGAGCACGTCGCCGCGAGCCGGGAGAAGAAGATCGCCACCTTGTCGAGCCTGATGGGGTCGATCGCAGCGAATCGCCTCGGCGGCTTCTACGCGTATCGCAGCAGCAAGGCGGCAGTCAACGCGGTGGTGAAATCCATGGCGCTCGACCTGGCTCGCCGCGGCATCGTCTGCCTCGCATTCCACCCCGGCTGGGCACGTACCGACATGGGCGGCCCGCAGGCGGACGTGCCGGTCGAGAAGAGCGTCACCGGCATGCGGCGCCTGATCGCCGAGGCCGGCCCGGCGCAATCCGGGCATTTCCTGCAGTACGACGGCGCCGAACTGTCCTGGTGATCACCACTCCCCGGTATTGGGCATCGAGCGCCACGGCTCCTTGGGCGCCAGCGCCGGGCCTTTCTGCAGGAGCTCGATCGAGATCTTGTCCGGCGAGCGGATGAACGCCATGTGGCCGTCGCGTGGCGGCCGGTGAATGGTGACGCCTGCGGCGGCAAGCTTCTCGCACAGCGCATAGATGTCATCCACCTGGTACGCCAAGTGACCGAAGGCGCGGCCGATGCCGTAGGCCTCAGCATCCCAGTTGTAAGTCAGCTCCACCTGCGCCGACTCATCGCCCGGCGCCGCCAGGAACACCAGCGTGTACCGGCCCTTGGCGTTCTCGCTGCGGCCGACCTCGCGCAGGCCGAGCTTGTTGCAGTAGAAGTCGAGCGATGTCTTTAGATCGGTCACGCGGACCATCGTGTGCAGGTATTTCACGGCGCGCTCTCCGGTTGGAGCGCTCATCATGCCGCGCGCCGCGTGTGCGGTCACGCACGGCGCCGCGTCACGACGCTGTGCTAGGCTGCCGCGTCCGTCGCAAGGGCTACCGCACATGCTGATATCGCACGAGCTTCGCACCCTGGCCGCAGGCTTGATCACCGGGGTCCTGACTATTTTCGTTGCTGGCTGTGCCACCGAGCCCGGCATCACGCGCGAGCAGGGCGATGCGATTCTCGCGGAACTGAAAGCCATCCACGAGGCGCTCGGCGACAAGGAGGAACCGGAGCCGGCCAAGCCGCCGCCGACCCTGCACGTGTCGACTGTCGGTGGCCAGACCTTCGGCAGTCCGACCGCGCCGCTGACCCTCGTGGAATTCACCGACTTTCAATGTCCGTTCTGCCGCCGGTTCCACGAGCGCACCTGGCCGGACATCAAGAAGAACTACGTCGACGCCGGCAAGCTGCGCTATCTGGTGCTCGACCTGCCGTTGCCGTTTCACCCCGGGGCCAAGCCGGCCGCGCTCGGCGCGCGTTGTGCCGCGGATCAGGGCAAGTACTGGCCGATGCACGACCGCCTGATCGCCGTCCCGGAGGACCAGCTGACCGCGCCACACATCCGCGAACTCGCCGTCTCACTCGGGCTGGATGCGACCCGCTACGACGCCTGCATGAGCGGCGGTCAGGCCGCGGCGCAGGTTGACGCCAGTGCCAAAGTCGCGAATGGCGTCGGGCTGACCGGGACGCCCTCGTTCGTGCTCGGACGCGCGAGCGGCGATGCTGTGGACGGGGTCGCGATCGTCGGCGCCCAGCCCTACGAGGTATTCGCGTCGCGCATCGACGCGGCGTTGGCCGGGCTATCCGCGCCGGCCGCTCACTGAGTCCCTGGTTCCCAGCCAGCGATATACCGGGTAGCTGACGGCGAGCACCGCGAGCGCGAACGCACTGTTGAGCGGATTGCTGACCATGAACGCGATCAGAAGCGCGAGCGATCCCAGGATCGCGAACCCGGGCAGCCACGGGTAGCCCCAGGCGCGGAATGGCCGGGCCAGTTCCGGTTCAAGGCGCCGGAGCGCGATCAGCGATACGAGCAGGCTCGCATCGACTAGCGCACTCAAGAACGCGGTCAGGGCAAAGAGCGCCGTGAAGCCGATGCCGGCTGCGAACGGCAGCGCGATCACGGCCGAGATGACCAGCGCCACCTGCGGTGTACCGCCCACGCCCACCTGGCTGGCTGCCGGAGTCAGCAGGCCGTCGCGGGCGAGTGCGTAGAGGATGCGCGGGGCGACCATCACGTGCACGTTGAGAATGCCGATCAGCGACACGATCGCGATGGCCGTGACCACCCGGTTGCTGTGGCCGCCGAACACGCTCTGCGCGGCATCGGCCACGGCGAGCGGCGCACCGGCAAGGCGTTCGATCCCCAGTACCCGTAGCAGCCCGAGATTGACCAACAGGTAAACCGCGGCCACGAGCGCCACACTCGCGGCCAGCGCCCTGGGTACGTTGCGCTCCGGCGCCCGGTCCTCTTCCGAAAAGTAGATGCCGGAATACCAGCCGGCGTTGGTCTCATAGACCATCTGCAGGGCGAGCACCACTGGCGTAAACGCGAGCGCAGCGCCCAGGTGTGGCGCCGGGGCGGTGGTTGCTGGCGCCGGCGCCAGGAAGAACGCGGCCACCAGCGCCGCAAAACACACGACCTTGGCCAGCGACATCACGTCCTGGGCGCGCGAGCCGGCGCGGATGCCGATCCAGTTCAGCGTCGCGGTGGCGATGATCGATCCACAGGCGATCGCGTGGCTGTAGCCGCGGGTTGCCGGCACCAAGAGCTCGCAGAAATCGCCGATCGATACCGACAGAAAGCCGATGCCGGCGATCTGCAGCGCCCAGTCCACCCAGCCAACCGCGAAGCCCGCGTAACGGCCGAGTGCGCGGCGCGCGTATACGTAGGGTCCGCCGGCGCGCGGCACGGCGCAGGCGAGCTCGGCGACCGAATTGGCGCAGATCGCGACGAACACCGCGACCGCGATCCAGACCGCGAGAAATCCGGCGGTGTTCGGCACGTAGCTCGCGACCAGGCCCGGCGCCCGCAGAATGCCGGTGCCGATGGTGCCGCCGATGGCCGCGGCGATGCCGAAAGTCAGGCCGACCGCGCGCAGCAGCGGCCGCTGGGTCGCACCCGCGACGCTCACCGGATCCCCGGTCACGGGCCGGGGTATCCGGTCTCTTCAGAACATTTCCGATTCATCCGGAGGGCGCACCGGCCGGGCCGCACCGCGATCGGCGATGAAATCGCCGGTGATCATCTCGTCGTAGGACTGCCCGGGGCCGACCATGGGATAGACCCCGGCGTCAGGGTCGATCATGACCTCGAGGAATGCCGGGCCGCGATGGCCGATGAAGTCGGCCACGACCTCGGGCACCTGCTCCTTGCGGTCGAGCCGGCGCGCCCAGCCAAAACCGTCGGCGCGCGCTGCCGCTACGAAGTCTTTCTTATGGAGTGATTTGTCGCTCGCCGACAGCCGGCCCTTGAAGAACAGTTTCTGCCACTGCTTCACCATGCCGTCGCCGAAGTTGTTGAGCACCACGACCTTGACCGGCAGGTGGTAGGTGGTGACCGTCTCCAGTTCACCCAGGTTCATGCGGATGCTGGCGTCGCCGTCGATGTCGATCACCAGCCGATCCGGGTGCGCGAACTGGGCGCCGATCGCGGCCGGCAGCCCGAAGCCCATGGTGCCCATGCTGCCGGAGGTCAGCCACTGGCGCGGTCCGCGAAAGTCAAAATACTGCGCGGCCCACATCTGGTGCTGACCGACACCGGTGGTGATGATGGCCTCGCCCTGCGTCAGGCGGTTGATCTCCTCGATCAGGTAATAGGGCTGGATCAGCGGGCTGGAGCGGTCGTAGTTCATCGCGTAGCGGGCCCTGAGCTCCGCGCAGTGCGCGTGCCAGGCGGAATAGTCGCGGGAAAATCCCTGTGCGCGGCCATAGTCGATGAGCGAGGTCAGTGCCTCGCCCAGCTGACCGACGTGACTCCAGTGCACGCGCTTGACCTTGTTGATCTCCGACTCGTCGATGTCGATGTGCGCGACGTGGCGGGCGCACTTCGCGAACTTGGCCGGCACGGCGGCCACCCGGTCGTCGAAGCGCGCGCCGAGCGCGATCAGGAAGTCGCAGTCATCGACGGCGTAGTTGGCAAATGCCGCGCCGTGCATGCCGAGCATGCGCATGGACAGCGGGTCCCGGGTGTCGATGGCACCGATGCCCATGAGCGTGGTGACCACCGGGATCGAGAACTCGGCCGCAAACCTGCGCAGCTCGGGAGCGGCGCCGTCGTTGATCACGCCGCCGCCGGCATAGATGAGCGGCCGCTCGGCGGCGCCCAGCATGGCGAAGAACGAAGCGGCCGCACGCTCGTCGAGCTGGTTGGCGAGCAGCTGCGCCAGCCGCCGGCGGTAGCCCGGGACCTCGAGCCGACCCTGACCCGCGAAATTGCCGCGCCAGTTCTGCACGTCCTTCGGAATATCGATGACCACCGGCCCCGGGCGGCCGGTGCGCGCAAGCTCGAAGGCGGTGCGCATGGTCGCTTCCAGGCGCTTCGGATCGGTGACCAGGAAGATGTGCTTGGCGACCGCGCCCATGATCGAGGCGACCGGCGCCTCCTGGAAGGCGTCGGAACCGATTGCGGCTGACGGCACCTGACCGCAGATGACCACGATCGGAATCGAGTCCGCCATGCAGTCGCGCACCGGAGTCACGGTGTTGGTCGCGCCCGGGCCGGAGGTCACCATGCACACGCCGACCTTGCCGCTCGCGCGCGCGTAGCCCGCGGCCATGAAGCCGGCACCCTGCTCGTTGGCCGGCACGATCAGCGGCATCGGCCGGCCGTGCGCCTGCTGGTTGTGGACGAAAACCGCATCGTAGGTCGGCAGGATCGCGCCGCCGCTGTAGCCGAAGATGACGTCGACGCCCTCGTCCGCCAGCACCTGGATGATCATCTCCGCGCCGCTCATAGTGCGGCCGGCCAGCGCGTGCGGCGCTTCGCTCAGTCGTTCGGGGCTCTGGTTCACGGCAATACCCGGGGCGATCGTCGGGGACGACATCGCCCGCCGATGACCGCCCGAGAGTAGCAACCGCGCCCGCCTGCGTCTATGCACTGCAAAAGAAAGCGGGTTATGCTGCCCGGCCCGCGTCACCGGATCCGATTCCGACATGCGCCACATCATCGCGGTCCTGCTTCAGAACGAGGCCGGGGCGCTCACCCGCGTCGCCGGGCTGTTCTCCACGCGCGGCTACAACATCGAGTCGCTGTCGGTCGCGCCCACCGACGATCCGACCGTGTCACGCCTGACGCTGGTCACCACCGGCGATGACAGCGTGATCCGCCAGATCCTGTCGCAGCTCAGAAAGCTCGTGGACGTGGTCGAGTCCGAGGACATGACACGCGGCCTGCACTTCGAGCGCGAGCTGGTGCTGCTCAAGCTCAGGGTGCCGGAGCGCGAGCAGGCGCGGCTCACGGCGCTGGTCGCGGAATTCGGCGGCCACGTGCTCTCGGAAGTGTCGAGCGCGGTGGTCATCGAATACACCGGCAGCGAAGCGCAGGTGTCGCGCTTCATCGCGCAGGCGAGTCAGCTCGGCGAACTTCTTGAGGTGGTGCGCAGCGGCGCGCTCGCAGTCGCCCAGGGTCGCGTCACGCTGTTGAGCACCGAGCCCGTATGAGCTACCGGTACACGCTTTACGACTTCCTGCCGTCCGGCAACGGCTACAAGGTGCGCCTGGTGCTCAAGGCGCTGGCGCTGCCCTATGCGCTCATCGAGCTCGACATCACGAAGGGCGCGAGCCGCACGCCAGAGTTTCTCGCCAGGAATCCCAACGGCCGCATACCGCTGCTCGAATATGCGCCGGGCCGATATCTCGCCGAGAGCCACGCGATCATCAGCTATCTCGCCGAGGGCTCGGAGCTGGTGCCGGCCGAGCGCGAGGCGCGCGCACTGATGTGGCAGTGGCTGTGCTTTGAGCAGTACAACCTGGAGCCCAACATCGGCACGGTGCGCTTCTGGCTGCACTCGCTGCACAAGACGCCCGAGGAGCTCGGCGAGCGGCTGACCGAGAAGCAGGAGAAGGGCCGGGCCGCGCTCGCGGTGCTGGAGCAGGGCCTCGCCGGCAAAAGGTTCCTGGTGGGCGAGACTCTCTCGCTCGCCGACATCGGCCTGTACGCGTATACGCACGTGGCCGGGGAAGGCGGCTTCAGCCTCGATCCTTATCCCGCCATCCGCGCCTGGATCGCACGCATCGAAGCGCAGAGCTACTGGGCGCCGATCACGCAGCGCTAGAACGACTGTTCGGTCTGCACCGTGATCTGAAAGTGCGGTGCGTTGGGCGCGGTATTCAGGGTCCACGAGAAGTCGACGTGCAGCACGTTGCCGAGACCTGACCGCGAGTTGCCGACTCTCAAGCCGACGCCCGCATCGCTCAGCCAGCCCAAGGGCGGCGCCCCGAACGGGCCTGGCCCCCACACGCGTCCGGAATCGACAAATACTGCGCCGCCGACCCGCACTAAGCGCAGCGGGTACCAGTTCGAGAACAGCCGCTCCTCGACCGTACACAGGACATCCGATGTTCCCGCCTGATAGCGGATCGGGTAGCCGCGCAGACCGGTGTCGCCGCCCAACAGCACCTGACTGTCGCCGTCTAAGCGCTTGGTCGCCTCGCCGGTGAGCAGCGCGTAGAACAGCGAGTGCTCGTTGTGGATCCAGTAGTAGCGGCTCGAGAAGTTAAGAATCCCGTTGTCGAGCCGCCCGTACTCGAGGCGTCCGCTGCCGCCCAGACCAACAAACAGCCGCTGCTCGTGCTGATGGTCCCAGTGCCAGCCGTCGTTCACCGTGAACCTGGGCAGCACGGCATTGCGGTCGGCGCCGAACGCTGGGCTCGAGTAGCCCAATTCGGTATAGAGCGAGAACCCGTAATACAGGTCCTCGGTGCGCCCGATCTGGTCCTGGTTCTGGGCCTTGGCGTAGCTGTCCTGGTCGACCTCCCAGGCGACGTAGGGATAGCTCAGGCGCCGCTCCGGTGGCGACGGATAGGGCGTGGCCGTGAACGGATCCTCGCGAAAATCCGCGCTGTCGTAGCGCGCACCCACGTACCAGCGCCGTGTCCAGCCGCCGATGTCGCCGGAGGAGCCGCCGTAGTACACCTGGATCTGGTTCTCGCGTTTGAGGAACTGGCCGACGATCTGGCCATAGTTGTAGATGTCCACGATGCTGGTCGCGTCTGACCCGGATATCCCGTAGGCCTTGCGCGTATCCAGCGAATAGAACGGGTGCTCCAAGTCATACTGCGCCACCTTGCCGTCGCTGTTGTTCTGGTAGGAGAGTGCCGTCTTCCACCAGGTGTCGCCGAGATTGTTGGTGGAGAACGAAAAGATGGTTGAGGTGCGGTCCACGGTGAACTCACGCTCGATCTCGATCGCGTCGCCGGAGCCAAACAGGTTCTGCTCCTGGATGTTGTAGCCGGTCTTGTTGGTGCCGCCGGTGTGGCTGAAGTTGAAGTTGGGCGACAGGGTCCAAACGTCGCGGACCGTTACCGAGACATTGACGGTGTTGGTGGCCGCATCGTACGACTCAGGCACGATCCAGGCGTCGAACAGGTATTGCCGGCCGCGCAGGATGCGCTCCGTCTCCGCGACCCGCCGCGGTTGCACGGTGTCTCCCGTCTTGAACAACAGCTGCGTGCGCACCACGTGCTCGCGGGTGCGCATGTGCAGGGCATTGGCGGTACGGTACAGCCAGGCAGACTCCTTCGGATCGTAGGGATTGAAGATGTTCTCGACGTGCACGCTGATGGCGCCGATGACCGCGCCGTGCGCGGCCAGCTCGCTCCAGCTCGGAACGCCAGGGGGCGACGTGTAAATGCCGCGATCGCTGAGTGCTGCGCCCGGCCGGGGAGCGAGCGTGAGCGCCGCCGTCAGCACGCTGAGCGCGAGCGCACCGCGCGCCACGCTTGCGCGCTCGGCGGTGCGTCGATTGTGAGTCATTTACGGCAGCAGCACTGTGGATCCCGTGGTGCGACGGCCTTCCAGGTCGCGATGCGCCTGGGCGGCGTCTTTGAGCGGGTAGCGCTGACCGATGTGGATTTTTACGGCGCCCGAGGAGATGACCGCAAACAACTCGCGCGCGGCACGCTGCAGGTCGCCCTTGGTGGCGGTGTAGTGCGCGAGCGTCGGACGGGTGACGTACAGCGAGCCGCGGCGCATGAGTTCGAGCAGCGGCACCGGCGGCACCGGCCCGGAGGCATTGCCGAAGCTCACCATCAGGCCGCGCGGACGCAGGCAGTCGAGCGAACTCTGAAACGTGGCCGCGCCCACCGAGTCGTAGACCACGGGCACGCCTTTGCCGCCAGTGAGCGCCCTGACCCGCTCAGCCAGCGGCTCCGATCCGAGCACGATCTCATCGGCGCCGTTGGCGCGCGCCATGTTGGCTTTTTCGCCGGTGCTCACGACGCCGATCACGCGCGCGCCCAAAGCCTTGGCCCACTGCACCGCTATCAGACCCACGCCACCGGCGGCGGCGTGGATCAGGATCGTGTCGCTGCGCCGCACGCGGTAGGTCCGGCGCAGTAAGTACTGAACCGTGAGGCCCTTGAGCATGACGGCGGCCGCCTGCTCGTCGCTGATCCCCGGCGGGATTTTCACCAGGCGGTCGGCGGGGACGTTGCGCGCAACGGTATAGGTGCCGGTGGTGTTGAGCACGTAAGCGACTCGGTCACCGACCGCCACACTGCTGACCGCGCTGCCCACCTCCTCAACCACCCCGGCCGCTTCGCTGCCGAGCACGGCCGGCAGGGTCACCGGATAGAGTCCGGTGCGGGCATAGACGTCGGCGAAATTGACGCCGATCGCCCGGTGCCGCACCCGCACCTCGTTGCGCTTCAGGCGCGGCACCGGCAGCTCCTGCCATTCCATGACCTCGGCTCCGCCGTGGCGCTGGATGACGATTGACGCAGCGGTGAGTTCGGCCATGGTCGCGTTCCTGGCGAGAGGCGCCGGGAGTCTAACAAAGGACCGTGCAGCTTCCGGTCAGCGGCCGAGCCGGCCTGAAGTCAGCGGTCGAGCGGTTCCGTGGCGATGCGCAATTCGGCGACCGGCACACCGCCGATCAAATGCTCCTGGATGATGCGCTCGAGATTGCGCGGGGTGGCCTCGCGGTACCAGGTGCCGTCGGGGTAGACGAGCGCAATCGGGCCGGCAGTGCAGATCCGCAGGCAATCGGCCTTGCTGCGCAGGACGCCGCCGTCGCGATCCGACAGCCCGAGTTCCTTGAGGCGGCGCTTGAGAAATTGCCACGACTCTTCCTGCTGCTCGCGCGGCGCGCAGCGTCCACCGACGCACACGAAGATGTGCCGGCGGTTGTGGCCCAGGTGCAGGCGCTCAACCGCGGCCTCAACCGTGTCCGGACTCACGCTCACCGGCGGAACCGGATCAGAGTGCGGAATCGTCGCTCTCGCCGGTGCGGATGCGCAGCACGCGCTCGATTTCCGCGACGAAGATCTTGCCGTCGCCGACCTTGCCGGTTTTGGCGGCGCCGACGATTGCCTCGACCACCTGGTCGACGAGGGCATCCTTGACCGCGACCTCGACCCGGGTCTTTGGTACGAAATCCACGACGTACTCGGCGCCGCGATAGAGTTCGGTGTGGCCGCGCTGGCGGCCGAAGCCTTTGACCTCGGTGACGGTCATGCCGGAGATGCCGATCTCCGACAGCGCGGCGCGCACGTCGTCGAGCTTGAAGGGCTTGATGATTGCCGTGATCAGCTTCATGGCCCGAGGTTCCTAAGCTGCCGGAGCGACCCGGCCTACGCGTGCAGATTCCGTGCCGGCCGGCGCGCACGAAATCATGAACTTAAAGCGGACGCGGTCGGGTCTGCGCACCATGACGGCCCGCGCGACTCCCGCCCGTGCCTCGACCTGGTGCGTCCGGGCGCGCTCGGCACAGCATAGCGATCCCGGCTATAAAGTGGCAGGGGCGGCACGGGAGGGGCGATGCAGCAGACGATCGTGATAGTCGGCGGCGGCCAGGTCGCCGCCCAGGTGGTCGAGAGTCTGCGCCGCGAGGGCGCTACCGCGCACCTGATCGTGATCGGCGAGGAGCCCTATCCGCCGTACCAGCGGCCGCCGCTGTCGAAGAAATTCCTGACCGGGGAAATTG
>Ga0187778_10003647_pt1 | contig 10287 bp, 12 predicted proteins | sample 1015_Q2_SP5_20_M_FD_132418 | JGI IMG/M metagenome (GOLD analysis project Ga0187778, IMG submission 132418) | Tropical peat soil microbial communities from peatlands in Department of Meta, Colombia - 1015_Q2_SP5_20_MG | ecosystem: Environmental > Terrestrial > Soil > Wetlands > Peat | place...
CGAAGTTGACCTTGTGGCGCGCCTTCTCAGGGTCTTAGAAGTTGATCGTATTGACCTTGAGCAGGGCGAAGTATCGTTCGCCTTCCTTGGGAGAGCGGATATGACCTTCGACGGTGTCGCCGGTGCGCAGGCCGAAGCGGCGGATCTGGCTGGGTGAGACATAGATGTCATCGGGTCCGGACAGGTAATTGGATTCCGGCGAGCGCAAAAATCCGAAACCGTCGGAGAGCACTTCGACCACGCCTTCGCCGATGATGTCGACTTCCTGGGTCGCCAATTGCTTAAGGATCGCGAACATCAGCTCCTGCTTGCGCATGGTGCTGGCGTTCTCGACCTGGTGTTCTTCCGCGAAGTCTACAAGTTCGGCAGGCGTTTTGGACTTGAGGTCCTGGAGTTTCATTTCCCGCATTGGGGGTTTACGTCCTTGGGAGCGTTACGGCGAAGTCTTTGAAAAATGAATGACTTGCGCCGTGTCTTGAGAGAGATCGCAGGTCTTGGGTGACGAGGAAGCTGGGAAAGAAGCCCGGAACCCGATGCTGCACCGGCCCAAACTCTGGGAGCCGGAACGCGACTGCATCCGCCTGCGTTCGGTGGGATATATTCAAGATAAGTTGAGCCGGCGTTCCGCGCAAGTGCCGACGCGGGCGAGTGTGCAGATGTGTGACAGCTAAAACGGCTTTACTGTTGCCAATACCACAATAATGATTAGGAGGACCGTCGGTACCTCATTGATAATACGATAGAATTTTTGAGTATGCCGATTCTGGTCGGAGTTGAATTCGTTTACCCAATGCGAAAATAGTCCGTGCAGAATCGTCATGGCGAGCACGGCGGCAAGCTTGACATGAAACCATCTGGCTCCAAGCCACTGCCCCTGCACCAGCAATAAAATACCGACGACCCAAGTCGTCATCATCGCCGGCACCATGATGAAGTTGAGGAGCCGACGCTCCATTGTTTTGAAGGTCTCGGAGAGCTCGGAGCCCGGCGCGGCCACCGTGTGATAAACGAACAGGCGGGGCAGGTAGAGCAAACCCGCCATCCAGGCGATGACGGCAATGATGTGCAGGGCTTTGAGCCAGAGATACATGCTTTAGCCCCGCAGGCGCTTGAGCATGCGCTCCACATGCGCGATCGGTGTTTCGGGTAAGATCCCGTGACCAAGGTTGAAGATCAGTGGTCCATCGCCAAGTTGTTGCATGACATCGTCCACTTCACGGTCGAGCGCTGATCCGCCGGCCAGCAATGCCAGGGGATCGACATTGCCCTGGACCGGGACACGCGATTGAAGAGCACCGCGCGCAATCGCGCGTTCATACGTCCAGTCTATTCCGATCGCACTCACGCCCGTCATTTCCACGTAGGGCAATGCCATTGCCCCGGCGCCTCGCGGAAAACCAATAATCTTTGCCAGCGGTACTTGGGCGCGCACTCCTTCAACGATTTTTTGCGTTGGCGCGATGCACCAGCGCTCAAATTGACCGGCGCCGAGCACACCAGCCCAAGTATCAAATATCTGCACAACCTCAGCACCGGCTCTAAGCTGTCCGACCAGATACTCAACCGAGGCATCTACCAAACGGTCGATTAGACGCGCAAAACTGACCGGATCGCGATAGGCAAACAAACGCGCCGGAGCCTGATCCGGTGTCGCCGCACCAGCCACCATGTACGTTGCAACCGTCCATGGCGCTCCGCAAAATCCAATCAGAGCGGTATCAGCACCCAACAGTGCCTTCACCCGACACACGGTGTCATAGACAGGCGCCACAATCTTCTCATCAACAGTCCCACGTAAGCGATCTATTCCAGCGGCATCAAGCGGATCCAATTTTGGTCCCTCACCGGCCAGGAACTCAACCTTTCGCCCAAGAGCCAGTGGTACAACCAGAATATCGGAAAACAGAATAGCGGCATCAAATCCGAAGCGCCGCACCGGCTGCAAGGTTACCTCAGCCGCCAACTCTGGATTAAGACAGAGATCGACAAAACCTCCGGCTTTCTCTCGAACCGAACGATACTCCGGAAGGTAGCGTCCAGCTTGCCGCATCAGCCAGACCGGCGGCACCGCCTCGTGGTTACCAGCAAGCACGCGCAACAGCTTTTTCCCCATTGCACGTGTCGGTCCGCCATCTTGCATAAATAACTCTTCTAAGAATCTGTTGTAGTTGTTGGAGTGTTGATTGGACTCATGCCTGCCAGTCAACACTCTGTCCACCGGGTAGCCTGCGCCAATCCAGAATCGAGCCAAATCCAGCGGTATGCACTCCACAGCGAAAAGTGCCGATTTACAGGGCTTTTACAGGCCTGTCCCCACGCATCCCCAGCCGCCCGTCCACATCACCATGACGTAAGCTGATTACTGCTTGGCAGTCGTCCCGTTGTCAGTGGTGTGGATTGATATTGAACTCATGAGCGCTGACAGCTTGCTTGTCACATCAAGGCGTGGCCTCCTCCCGTTCTGTCCCCACGCTATCTGGCCGCTATACATGCCTGAGACCGGTTATTTCCACTTGCACTTGGTATCCGACGCTACCGGCGAGACCTTGATTACCGTCGCGCGCGCGGCGGCGGCGCAATACGCCAATGTATCGCCGGTCGAACACCTTTATCCTATGGTGCGCTCGAAGAAGCAGCTGGACCACGCGCTGGCGGAAATTACGGAGTCGCCGGGACTCGTCCTGTACACGCTGCTCGAAGAGGACCTGATCCAGCTGCTCGAGAAAAAATGCCGCGAGCTCGGCTTGCCTTGCATGTCGGTGCTCGGTCCCGTCCTGCGCCTGTTCCAGTCATATCTCCACGCCGAGACCATTCATCGCGCCGGCGCACAGCACGTGCTCAACGCCGAATACTTTCAGCGGATCGATGCGCTCAACTTCACGATGGTGCACGACGACGGCCAGCATGTTGAAGGGCTCGAGGAAGCCGATGTGGTACTGGTCGGAGTGTCGCGGACCTCAAAAACGCCAACGTCGATTTACCTGGCAAACCGCGGGGTCAAGACCGGCAATGTGCCGCTGGTGCCAAATGTACCGCTGGCCCCGCAGGTTGAAGGCCTCGTGCGCCCCTTGGTGGTCGGCCTTTATGCCAGCCCGGAACGTATCGTTCAGATCCGCGAAAATCGCTTGCTTGGTCTCAAAGCGCATCGCGATGACGACCAATACATCGACAAGACAGCAGTGGCGGAGGAAGTCTCCTTTTCGCGTCGCCTCTGCGCCAAACACAATTGGCCGACGATCGATGCGACGCGCCGTTCCATCGAGGAAACCGCCGCCGCGGTCATGCGGTTGTTGAGCGAACGGCGGCGGCAGCCGGCAACCTGATCCATGGCACTCTGGCTTTCTTCCCAGCCGCTGGTACTCGCGTCCAGGAGCGATATCCGTGGCAAGATTCTCGCGGCAGCCGGCCTTCGCTTTGAGATAAGACCGCCGCAGATCGACGAACGCGCTGTAGAAGCCCGGCTTGGCGAAACCGACGCGGCGGCGATAGCGCGTCATTTGGCCCGAGCCAAGGCTGACAAGATTGCCAGCACACTGCCAAGACGCATTGTCCTCGGCGCGGATCAGACGCTCGCTCGTGGCACGTTGCGATTTGGCAAGCCTGCCAGCCGCGAGCAGGCTGCCGAACAATTGCGCGCGTTGCGGGGCCGCACCCATGAGCTGCATTCCGCGCTCGCGCTTGTGCGTGACGGGGAAGCGCTGTTCGCCTGTGTGAGCACGGCGCGTCTAACCATGCGCAATTTTTCCGACCGGTTTCTCGACGAGTATCTTGATTTGTCTGCCGACGCCGCACTCAGCAGCGTCGGTGGCTACCAGCTGGAGGGCATCGGCATTCATTTGTTCGAACGGGTTGAAGGCGACTATTTCACCATCCTCGGTCTGCCGCTCTTGCCGCTGCTCGCCTTCCTGCGGCAAAGTAAGCTCATCGACGGCTGACGCATGTTCGTTCTTGGTCTCACGGGCTCGCTTGGCATGGGCAAGTCGACCACGACCAAGTTTTTTGCGGAGGAGGGCGTGCCGGTGCATGACGCCGACGCCGCCGTGCATGCACTTTACGAGGGCGAGGCGGCCCCACTGATCGAGAAAGCATTCCCGGGCGTCACGGCCGGCGGTAAGGTCGATCGCAACAAGCTCGCGCAGCGGGTGCTTAACAATGCCACCGCGATTGCCAAGCTTGAGGCGATCGTGCATCCGCTCGTCCGCTCGGCTGAGAAACGCTTTCTCGCCGAGGCGGAACACGCCGGGGCGGCAGTCGCGGTGCTCGACATTCCGCTGTTGTTTGAAACCGGAGGCGATAAGCGCTGTGATGCGGTGGTCGTGGTCTCGGCGCCGGCCGATATCCAACGCACACGTGTTTTTGAGCGTCCAGGCATGACCGAACAGAAATTCGCTGCATTGCTTGCCAAGCAGATGCCCGACGCCGAAAAGCGAAAACGGGCCGATTTCGTGGTGGATACATCGAAGGGCTTTGCTGCCGCACGTACTCAAGTGCGTGATATTCTTGCTCGCATTGGTACAATGCCGAAACGGCAGAAATGATTCTGTCGCCGGAAAGTCTATGCGCGAAATCGTCCTCGATACCGAAACCACTGGCCTCGATCCCACCCAAGGCCACCGTCTGGTCGAGCTCGGCTGCGTCGAGTTGCTCAACCGAATTCCGACCGGTGTAACCTTTCATACTTATCTCAATCCGGAACGCGATATGCCGGCTGAGGCCTTCGCGGTGCATGGCCTTTCTTCCGAGTTTCTGAGCGGACAAAAGCTGTTCGCCGAGGTCGCCGACGAATTCCTCGCCTTCATCGGTGACGCACCTTTGATCATCCATAACGCCGGTTTCGACCACGCGTTTCTCTGCGCCGAGCTAAAGCGCGCGGAACGCATGCTCATCGCACGCGAGCGGCTGATCGATACCCTGCTATTGGCACGCCGCAAGCATCCGGCGGGGCCTAACCGGCTCGACGATCTCTGTGCACGTTACGGGATCGACAACTCGCGCCGGACGAAACACGGCGCGCTGCTTGATGCCGAGATTCTCGCCGAGGTCTATGTCGAATTGATTGGCGCGCGCCAGGCGCAACTTGGTCTTGCTGAAAGCAGCGAGCAACGCCTGAACCGTTTGGATGGAGGCGTCTTGATACGCGAGCGGCCACAGCCGCTGGCGCCAAGGCTGAGCGATGCCGAGATTGCCGCACACCGCGAGTTCATAGCCGGGCTTGGAGAAAACGCCTTGTGGCACGCGTATCGCGCGGACGCAGCCTGACCGCCTAACTGTTTGCCACAGGCGCCGGCGCCGGCTGCATCTGCGCCATTTTCTGGCGGTAAAGCCCGGCAAAGTCGACAGGATCGAGAAGAAGCGGAGGGAAGCCGCCATTACGAACTGCGGTGGCAACAATCTCGCGCGCGAAAGGAAACAGCAGCCGCGGGCACTCGATCAGCACAACCGGATTGAGACTTTCTTGAGGAACGTTCCGGATTCGGAAAATACCGGCAAATTCCAGTTCGAAACGGAACAGCAGCGTGCCGCCGGTTTCCGCCTTGCCTTCAAGTTTGATGGCAACCTCAATGTCGGTATCCGACAGCGGTGTGGCGCCAACATTGATCTGAATACTGATCTGCGGCTGCTCTTGGCGCGCGTTAAACGATTGCGGGGCATTCGGATTTTCAAATGAAAAATCCTTGATGTACTGGGCCACCACGGTCAGTTGCGGCTGGTCCTGAGCCGTGCCTGGCGCGGCGCCTGGAACCGGCCCGCCGTTCGTCGTCGTCATTTACGTTTCCTCGCGTCACGTAACCGTTAGCGCGGCGGTTGGCTAACATAGGGTCGACAAGGGAACAAGGACGCTTTCGGCTGGCAGGCGCACGACATTATTTCCGGCCCGCTACGTGTTTGGTCTCAACACAAATCAGTGATCAGGCCGTTCGGGTTTTGCATCGTCGGTACTCCGAGAACGGTTTGCGCGGCCGGGCAAGGAAGGGTCGGGCACCTGATGCCACTGCCTGGGCGAAAGATCCACGACACTGTCGCCGCGAGACGGCGACCCCCTGCCTGCGCCGCTTAAGATTCGGCGCAGCGATTCCGCAAGACAAAGAGGGCGATGACGTCGGTAATAAAGCCCGGAATTAACAGCAGAATTCCCGCGAGCAGAACCAGGCTGCCGCTGCTGTCACTTTAGTAGGGCGGTAAAACTCCCTTCGCCCAGGACAACGCGTACGCGGCCCATATGTGTGCCGCCCGCGCTGCGCAGCATCAATGCACCGGCGAGCGATCCCGCGAGCACCAGACCTAAAGCCCAGGCAAAGCCGATTGCCGCAGCCATGGCAACAAACGCCCCCAGTTCCAGAAAAGTCAGCGCAAGCAGCGTTAATAGCAGCCATTTTGCCACATTCATCGGTGTTTCTCTGGTCAGGCGATGTTGGCCTCAGGGCCCTGATCGTCTAAGGTTCGGCCCAAGAAGCCTGAATTGCGCCGAGATGTGGGCACAAGGCTTGGCCCTGGATGCGGCCACGGTGGAGGCAAAAGCGTAGCCGGCCGTATCGCTGACTGGCCGAAACGCTGAGTCCGGCCAATATAAATGCTACGGTAGCTCGAAAGATGCGAGACGTGTTCGACATCTACACCATTATTTTCCTGGCGCTCGCAGTATTCATCTTTCTGCGGCTGCGGAGTGTGCTTGGTCAGCGCACGGGAAGGGAGCGCCCGCCCTACGATCCATATTCGGCGCGTGAGCCGGTCCGGCCGGCGCCGGATAAGGTTGTCGCATTACCAAATCGGACGGCGGAAGCCGCTCCGCCCAAACCGGCCGAACCGGTGGAAGCCTCAGCTGAACGCTGGAAAGGAATTGCCGAAGCCGGCACGCCGATTGCGACGGGCCTCGACGCTATCGTAGCGGCCGATGGCAATTTCGACGCCCCACATTTCCTGACCGGCGCTCGCGCCGCCTATGAAATGATCGTCAACGCCTTCGCCGAGGGCGATCGCCGTACATTGAAAAACCTGCTGGCGCGCGAAGTCTATGACGGATTCGAAGCCGCCATCGGCGAGCGCGAAAAGCGCGGTGAGACGGTGGAGAGCCGTTTCGTATCAATCGACAATGCGGACATCACTGCCGCCGAGCTGCGTGGACGCAACGCGCAGGTGACCGTGCGCTTCCAGTCCAAGCTTGTCTCCGTCACGCGTGACAAGAACGGCAACGTGATTGACGGTAACGCCGAGAAGGTGACCGATATTACCGACGTCTGGACATTCGCACGCGACGTCACGTCTCGGGATCCGAACTGGAAATTGCTCGCCACCGAAGCCGGGCAATGACCGCATGGATTTGCTTCGCCTTCGTTTCCTCTGCGGATTCGTTTTCGGCTTCTGGTTGATCGCAAGTGTGGGCATGCCCGCGCTTGCCAGAGGTGGCCTCAACCTTCGCAACGCACAGGTTGAACCGCTTGCGTTTGCCTCGCTCGATGGCTGGCGCGATGACGATCACGCGGCCGCCTTCGAAACATTCCTGAAAAGTTGCGGCCCCATCCTCAATGGCAGCAAATTCATGCGCATGGCGCGTCCTGTTTTCGGCGCGCTGTTCAAGGTCTGCGAACGTGCGGTGGCGGCGGGGCCACTCGATCGTGAACATGCAAGACTCTTTTTCGAGGACAATTTCAAACCGGTGCGTGTCATGCCGGCCGGCCGGACCGAAGGCTTCTTTACGGGCTATTACGAAACCGAGGTGGAGGGGTCGCGGTTCCCCAGCGACGAGTTCACCATACCGATCTACGCTCCACCCGCGGAGACTGTGCGAAAGAAGCAGAGCAAGGTCTTTTCCGATCTCGATCGCACCAAGATCGAAGACGGTGCGCTGGCCGGCAAGAATCTGGAAATTTGCTACATCAAGAATCCGATCGACGCATTCTTCGCGCAAATTCAGGGATCGACCCGCGTCAAGCTCGACAGTGGTCGGCTCCTGCGGCTCAACTATGTTGCCAGCAATGGCATGCCCTATACGCCGGTCGGGAAGTTCCTGATCGATCGCGGCATCGTTCCCCGCGAAGAGATGTCGATGGACAAGATCCGCGAGTACATGGAAGCTAACCCGGAAGAGGGTAAAGAGCTCCGCCGCAAGAACCGCTCATTCGTTTTCTTTGCGGAAACGCCGCTGGGCGCAAATGACGAGTGTGTTGGCGCGCAGGGCATTCCGCTCACGCCCGGACGTTCATTGGCGGTCGACAGGCGGGTTCATGTTTATGGAACGCCCATCTGGGTTGAGGCGGAACTGCCAATCGCGAGCGAAAAGCCGGACACACGGTTCCGCCGCCTTCTGTTTGCGCAGGATACCGGTTCCGCCATTGTCGGACCGGCGCGTGCCGACATCTATTTTGGACACGGTGAGGAAATCAGCCACGTCGCAGGCCGCATTAAGCAGTATGGACAATTCGTCATGCTGGTGCCGCAGAGCCTTGCCGTGAGCGGCACTGCGATCGCAGCGAGCGATATTCCGCTGCCGAAGCCACGGCCGCAGATCACCCTCAGCGCCGCTGCGCGGGCGAGCCTTGGGACAACAGGAAGCGTTCCAATTCCCAGGCCGCGTCCTTAATATCCATGACTTCCCGCGACGGTCAGCGGCGCCGCGTTCTTTCCCCTGAAGAACGTGTTCTTTGGACCACCGTAACCAACTCCATTGCACCATTGCGTGAAACGCCCGCGGCGAACGCGAAAGCTGAGACGCAGATAGCTGGCGCGCCGAGCACCGCGCCATCTGCGCGGAAACCGGCTCCTTCTCGCCCTTTATCGGCAGACCCAAAACCATCGCCGCCATTGGCGCGGCTGGGCCGCCGCATGAAGCAGCGTGTTGCGCGCGGCAAGGAAACGATCGATGGCCGCCTCGATCTCCATGGGCTGACGCAAAGTGAAGCGCACGCGACACTGCTGCGTTTCTTGCGCAGCGCGAGTTCGCGTGGGGCACGGCTGGTGCTGGTTATCACCGGCAAAGGCGTGCGCGGCGAAGGAGAGCGTGGCGTCCTTAAACGGCAGGTGCCGCAATGGCTGGGCTTGCCGGAATTCCGCGCGTTCGTGCTCGGATTTGAGGATGCGCACGTCTCCCATGGTGGTGAGGGCGCGCTCTATGTGCAGGTGCGGCGTGCGCGCGCCTAGTTAGTCCCAGGGATGCAGAACGATGCGGCCAATCAGGTCGTGTCCGTTTTCCAGTATCCGGTGAGCTTCGGCTACCCGCGAGAGCGGCATCGTTGCGTGCACCGGCATCTCGAGCAGGCCTTTTTCCAGGAGCTCGATGACTATGCGTTGATCGTTGCGTGTCGACGCGCGCACGCCATGAATGTTGAGCTCCTTGCTGACCAGGTCGACCACCCGCACCGGCAATTCCTTCATCTCGCCGGCGACCGGACAGAATGTGCCGCCGAGCCGCATGCTATCGATGCAAAGCCGCATTAATTCAGGCGCCCCGGTATATTCGACTGCAGCATCGACGCCTTCGCCCTTGGTGAAATCACGGATTTGATGTGTGGCGTCCGGGCGTGTCGTGTCCACCACCAGGTCGGCGCCATGCTGTTTGAGCATGTCCGATTTTTGTGCGTGACGTGTGGTCGCGACAACCGATGCCCCGGCGAGCTTCGCCAGAACCATCGTCGCGGTGCCCATGCCCCCGGACGCACCGGTAACGAGAACGACGTCGTTTATGCTTAGGCCAAGCCGGCCCGCCACAACGTGATGCGCCGTGGCGCAGGCCCACATCGCGGCCGCGGCCTGGTCGAATCCAACCCGATCCGGCAGCTTGATCCAGAAATTTTCCGGGCGCGCCACGAATTGTGCATAGCCGCCGAACATGGTGTGACCGGGAAGATCGACACCGCTTGACAGATTGCCAAGCCCGCGAATGGTTGCGGTGGACTGCGGGTTGTCCGGATGCGGCAATCCGACGACACGATCGCCGATCTTGAAACCGGTCACGCCCGCACCGACCGCGACAACTTCGCCGGCGGCATCGCGGCCAAGCTGCATCGGCATCGGAAAGCTTCGCCTGCCGGCAATGCCGCCGGAATGTCCGGTCGCCTTGCCGTAGAACTCGTGCACCTCGCCGGTCCGGTACTTCAGGTCCCAGCGCGAGACCGAGGTGGCCCGCACTTTGACCATTACGTCGCCGGCACCATAGTCTGGAAGCGGGTAATCGCCGTACACGAGCTTGTCGGGCTCGCCAAACTCGAACAACCGAACGGCTTTCATAGTGCTCATGTCGGGGCGATCATCGACAATCGCCGCGCAGCGGGCAACAGCGCTACAGGATAAAGC
>Ga0187778_10003648_pt1 | contig 10283 bp, 17 predicted proteins | sample 1015_Q2_SP5_20_M_FD_132418 | JGI IMG/M metagenome (GOLD analysis project Ga0187778, IMG submission 132418) | Tropical peat soil microbial communities from peatlands in Department of Meta, Colombia - 1015_Q2_SP5_20_MG | ecosystem: Environmental > Terrestrial > Soil > Wetlands > Peat | place...
AAAACCGACCTAGGAGGGGGGTAGGTGTATCTTCGTATGTACAAACATCCCAAGATACAGATACTCTCCATCATGAAAAAACCGACCGTGGATAGGGGTAGGTGCATGTTCGGATGATGCAACATCCCAAAACTGCGGAAAAATTAGGGGTTCAGATTCTAATCATATATTCTTTTGAAAACAGGTTTCTGCTCTGAATTCTTCTAGGGTTTTCGAAGGAGATAGTTGTCCATCACGAGGCAGAGAACATCGAAGACTTCCGGCGCGCTCAGGTAATCAGTGTCTAAGATGAGATGAAAAGGCTCAAAGTCTTCACCCAAACTGAAACCATAAAGCCGTTTGTAGATACTTTTCGTCCCGGCTTCCTTCTCTTTCAAGGCTTTCAGAGCCAGCTCAAAACTCATGCCGTCCCTCCTGGCAATCCGCCTTGCCCTCTTCTCAATGGAAGCCTCCAGCCAAACCTTAAAACCACAATCAAGAAGCCACGGCATAGTCCAACTGTCCAACACCACGTCGCCCACCCTCGCAAACTCCAAAAGCTTCGCATCCACCACCCTGTCAAACTCAGAATCCTTACCCCTCAACTCAAGAAACCGCAAGCCCTCAGCACTCTCCCACCACCCACGCTTAATCCCCCCAAGACCCTCATCCAACGCCAAAGCCTTGAGCGCATCACCACCAGAAAAATACTTCAAACCATACTTTCTAGCAAGCCTACGCGCCAAAGTACTCTTCCCGCTTCCAGCCAAACCGCAAACACAAACAACCGACCCATAAACCCTCCTAAGCTCGGAAACCGAAGCCACCTGCCCCCCCCGAAAACTAAGCCTTAGACACTCTTCGCTGCCTGTCTCAGACCGCGCTTGAGGCAATCGGAGCATATTTCCCCTCCGAACGGACGCTGAACAGTCTTCCTGCCCCGATTAACCTTGACCGCCACAAACCTAGAAGCACGCGGAACCCCAGCCAACGGACGCTTACAGATGCGACAGCACCGCACGGCTCCAACCCTCAACTTATAATGAGTTCCCTGTCCAGCGCCAGGCAACCCCTTAGTGACGCGCTTACGACTCCTAGTACGACAACTTCGTCTCGGCACCTTACTCACTTACCTCCACAATCCCAAACACATGAGAGAAAACCGTCCCGAACATCATCGAACACAAGAGATACCACCACAACAACGAAGCAAAACTAAAAACAAGGACCTTAAGAATCGATCCGATACCTGGAAGATACGCGATAGCTATCGGCTCCGCCGGACTAGTCTTAGTCGCTGGAATCGTGTAGAACCCGCCCAGAATCGACCATATGATGATCAGGGGAACAAAGAAAATCAACGTCACCTTCATCGACTGCCACATCATCTTAGACTGAAGCTGAAGAATCTCCTTCTGCCTCTTCATCACTTTCTCCAACTTCTTCTTATCCCCCTCACGCCTAGCATCCTGCATCTCCTTGTTCCAATCTGAAACCTCCCTCCGCACCGCCTTCGACTTCTCCGGATCCGTCAGAAGACGATTGGTCAGCGAAGTCAACATCGCGATCAAAGCAGCCAACGAAAAAAGAAAAAGCGTAGAAGAAGGAATATTCTGAAGAACGCTCAGAAGCACCTCAAACAACTAGGTCAACCCCCAAAGTGTTCGACAAGGGCGCCGCTGCATCTTCACACATGTCTCCAAACTGCCCTCGACCGACACTGCTCATCGCGATCATCTCTTTCTCAAACGTCCATGATATGACTATTGTAATATCCATGTCATCTACTCCCCAAAGATCCGCCTGAACGCAGGAATCGCCTCGGCAGCCTGCTCCTTCACCAATGTCTCATAGTACTGATACACGATACCAACCGTGAGCAAGACACCCATTCCAGAACCATAGACCCCGAAGAAGTCTGAAATACCCGCAACCAACGCAACGAGTATACCTCCCACCACAGTCACAGCTGGAATGTACCTCCCCAGAATCGACTCAATAGCCCTCCCAGACCGCCTGTACCCAGGAATCTCCATACCAGCATCGACCAACTGCTTAGCCACCGTCGAAGCCCCCAACCCACCCACTTCAAGCCAGGTAAGAGAAAAAACAACACAGAAAGCCATCAGTATCCCCAAATACGCAAGAGCCTTAACAGGATCGAATACAGTCTGCACGAAATTGCTAGGCGCGGTCACGTAGTACACTAGGCCGCCTGAAGGATTGTACCCTGTTACTTGAGTAGGCGCACTCGCATTTCCGTACACCGCCCTATATTGCCCTAGAATATCCATCCAAAAGTTAGTTCCAGCAGCAGGCTTCCCACTCATGCTCCAGAAGATCTGCGAGAAAAAGTACACGTTAGCAAACAGTGCCGACGCGAAGATCACCGGCAAGTTTGAAACGTAAAGAAGCTTAATCGGATATCGACTGCGGTATCCTCTATAGCCAGCGTAGGACAAGGGCAACTCTATTCTTACCCCTTCCATGTAAATTATGGCCAAGAACGCTCCTATTGTAGCTATGAGCCCCAGCATGGACGGATTTGCAGGGTTAAAAACAGACACGGGTGCAGCCGTTGCTATACCATGACCATTCAGCAAATCCCAATTGTTGTTTCTAAGCCACATATTCGACAAAGGTTGACCCGATGACAAAGCCTGCCCAACGGCGAAGAAGAAACCATAAGCGCGGAGTTCTCCAGGGGCAGATACGGGAGAAAAACTCTGCCAGAAGATGGTTTGAGCGACTCCTGCCATGATGAACAGGCTGATTCCACTGCCGAACCCCCAGCCTTTCTGCACCAACTCATCCAGCAGTAGCACTATTATTCCCGCGGCCAAAAGCTGAAGAAAAACAACCAGAGCTATTTGCGTAGTCAGAGTCCCATACATGCCTCCCACGATGTACGCCAACGCCTGAACTCCCGTCAAGAGGATCGAGAAGACCTTGCTGGCGGTCGTGAACAAGCCACGATCCTCAGGATTCGACATGTCACATTCTATCATCGATGAACCAGCCAACAGCTGCAGAATCAACCCAGCAGTGACAATAGGGCCTATTCCAAGCTCCATGAGACTACCACGGTGAGAGGCAAAAATGACTCGAAGAGCCGCAAGTTCGCCCAATGGTTCTGCACTTATACCAAAAAGCGGAACTTCGGACATCACAAAGTAGATAATTAAAACGAGACCTGTCCAAAAGAGCTTCTCATTGAACCTCACCCGACGCTCTGGCGCCTTGATTTCAGGGACGACCCGCGCAATGGGCTTAAAAAGGTTTAGAAATCTTCCAGCCATTGACCAGCAACTACTCTCCCTTTTCTTCAGTTACCGCTAGGACCGTTCCACCAGCGTCTCTTATCTTTTGGGATGCAGATTTCGAGCAGAAAGCTACCTTCACGGTCAAGGCCCGAGTGACCCTGCCCCTACCCAGCAGTTTGCCGTAGCCAAGCGTCTCCAAATCAACAGAGTGTTTGCCAGCCTCGATTGGAAGTTCCGCTGCGACTCGATCCAATTCCTCGACATTTATGACGCGAACATTCCGCCCCAAGCTTCTAGGACAAGTAAACCCTCTCTTGTCGAAATAATTGGGCTCATACCTCTGAACGTATGACCACTTATGCTTGTGTCGTCCACACTTCCGCTCTGGTTTCGATCCCTGGTCTCTATGCTGACCCACTTTACCGTAACCACAAGTCCTTGAACCGCGATTCTTTCTACTTTTTCTAAGACTATGAGGCATTTTCTGATCTACAACCCTTATCCAACGTTTTCTTCTGAACTGCTTTTTTCAACTGAATTTCAAGTACGCCATTCTTGTATTTTGTACATATGGTGTTTGGAATCACTCTCTTAGGAAGATTTAAACTTTTGTAGTACTTGCGGTTAAGAGCTTGAGCACATAAAGTCAACTTGTGATTTCCCACGTTAATCCTCAAACTGTCCTCTTTTAAACCTGCGAATTCAGCGACAATTATTATTCGACTTCTCTCTTCAAGAACATCCACAAGAGGCTCAGGCTCCCTCATCCCCTTATCTGAATATGATTCTAGAACCCTTTGCTTCCCAGAATATGACCTGTTCTTCAATCTCCAGCTGTCCAGATAAGAATTCCAAGTTCCCTTCTCCCCCATACCCCTGAGAGAAGGGAAAAAACCCGACTTTTTTGGATGCCTTCTGCTCCTACGCCATTTCGCACTCAACAATTCCTTCCCCCAAAGGATACAATGGCATCCAAAGAGTCTCTATAAAATGTATCGCCCAAAAATACCTGAGAAGTAGAGTCTAAACCATTCTCTTTACCAGTTCATTGATCTTTTCGCCTTGATATCCGAGTTCTCCACCAGCTCGGTAGGCTTTCTTAATGTTACCCCTAAATCCCTTCGTCGGCGGAGGCAACTTGAATGCAGGCTGAATATTCGGCAACCGCCAATATTCGACCCGACAATCAAAAACTGCTTTGGCCAGGTCCTCAATCGTTTTGTAGCCAATCTCTTGTAGATACTCCGCCGTAGGTTTCTTGTTGCCCAACAGTCTCCCACGCTGACTGATCAACTTGTTCACAACTTCCATTGAGGCTTCCCCCCAACTCACATAGCCTTGTACAGTCTTTAGCATCCCAACAAATGATGGTCGACTATCGATCAGTACAGCACGGTGATTACGGTTCAAGTGAAGCAACTCAAGAGTGTCCCTCGCCTCCTTCCTGGCGCTAATAGTCCCACGAATCCTCACGGCTACGATGCTTCTGTTTTCCCCAGTTTCTTGAACCACTACGTCACCCACTCCAATGGAGTTATGAGACTGTATGTTCTCTTCAGCGCGTCAAAAACAGCGTATGCAAACGACGGAACCGTCCTAGTTGACCCATAACTTCTGGTCCAACAGTCCTTTATCCCCGCGAGCCCCAACACTACCTTTGCAACTTCACTCGCCACCAAACCCAAGCCACGTGGACCCGGAATCACATCTATTCTCACACTTCCACATTTTCCTTCGGTTCTGAATGGAATCGAATGAGGTTTTCCACACCCACACTCCCAACTCCCGCATCCTCTTTTTATGGGCACGATCTTTAAACGTGCATCTGCAGCCGCTTTTTCAATAGCATTTCGAACCTGGCTTGCTTTTCCAGATCCCATGCCTACATAGCCATCTCTGTTTCCCACGGCAACTATAGCCTTAAACCTTGACTTTTCACCGGCGTCAGTTTGCTTTTGAACCAGATTGACGTTTATGACTTCCTCCTGAAGATCTGGGATCAAGGAATCAACGATTTGGGGCTCACGCAACTGAAGGCCGTTCATGAATATCTCTTCAATAGAAGTTATTCTGCCTTCTTGAATCATCTTACCAACATGGGTCTTAGGAACCCATTGCTCCAAAGTCTCAGCTGGCCGCCTCCTATCAGATTCCCTGCGACTTTGACTCCTCATTTCTTTTTGCCTCCGTTCTTAAACGCGACTAGAATCTCCTTTTTGGTCTCAGCAAATCTCTCGGTGACATCTTCTGGTTGAACACCGTGCTCAATGTATTTGGAGAACTTTTTCTGGTACTCCTCTGCATTAGAGGAAAAGCTTTTTGCGTACTTCACGATGTGTTCACCATTCAGTCTTTTTTCAATAGGGAGTTTTTTTTGGTCAATTGGTACTTGTATTCCTGCGTCAAGAAGCCCTTTCAACGCTGCGAAGACTCTAGAACCCTTCGAAGGTGAATTCAATCCTATGTCAGGAATTGCTTCTTCTAATCCAAGCGACTTGGCTTTTAGGCCGCAAAGAAGCCCTGTCAAGTATGCCGTTGGAAGGTTTCCTCTTGAAGCCTTCCACCCATACTTTCTTTTCAGTTCTCGGCTATGTGCTGATATCAGGAGTTTATCACCTTCAGGTTTAGCAGTGGCTATCTGCGCAATCACGTTCTTCAGTGAACTGCGAATTACGACTCTAGGCCTCCCAGATAAAACAAGCGCTCTTCGCGCACCGTAATCGGTCTTGCCCTCTTTCCTCCGCCGATATGGAGTGCAGTACCGCGAGTTTCTTGCCATTTACCTTTTCCTTCCTACGTCATGAGTTTTCAAGTGCCGTTCTAGGTCGGCAACTGACGCAAATCTTCCACTACTTGCCATAGTGTATAATTCGCGGTATACACTCTCCGTAATGGTTTTTCGAGCCTTCAGCTTTCTGAGCTTCTTCCTCAAAGCTCGAATCTTCCCCATCCAAGCTTCTTTCTTAGAAATCCTAGCGTACGGTGACCCTGACCTACTGCCTGTGCCACTACGTAAACCTTTCTTCTTCTTCTCGTGCAGGACCTTTGCTCGTGCTCGGCTCACTCCTTTTTCATGGTTCGACTTTATTATACCTTCATGGATTAGTTTTCTAACGTCTTCTCTAGTTATCGCTGTTTCTGCATCGTCAACTTTTTGAGGATCTATCCAAACGCGGTTCTGACCGACTTTGAGTATTTGTGCTGCTAGACGCCGCTGAGTGTTGAGATTGGTCACTGCTGCTTAGTCTCCTCTTTACGTTTCCTAATCCTCTCCGGCTTCTGGTCGGCCCTGGAGGATTGCGCTTCTCCTGGTTCTGTCTTTTCTTCTCCAAGCTTCTCTTCTGCCACTTTTTCTTCTTTCATAATCACTTCTTTCAAATTCAAAACTGTGAGTCTCTTCTTTCTTGCCTCAGCTAGTATTCTAGTCTTTTTTCTTTTGCCGACCGCATGTGCGATCCTTACAACTTGGGTCTTTGGGTCGATTCCTCTGAGTCCTTCAACATTGTATACCAAGATTTCTCTAAAACCTGAGGGATGAAGCCCCCTCATTGCTTTTAGACCCTTATACCCAACACTAGCGCTTGGAGGCCAACCATCGTATTTGAGACGCATCTTGTGATCTAGACCTCTAGGTCTACGCCAGTTCTCTTTGATTCGTACGTAGCGCCAACTTTCTGACCTTACGAAATTTGGCTTTCGCTTCCTCATTTTCTTCACTAGCTTCAAGTCTCTTCCTAGGATCTGTTTACTTCGCACGGTCATGCTTCTGTCCCTTCAGTCCGTTCGTAAACATAGATGCCATCCAAAAAGATCCTAGGGTCCTTTCTCTTAACTCGAGTGGCTTGCTCAATGTTTGCCGCAGTTTGGCTCACGCTCTCCAAGTCGAGATCTTGAACGACTATGTCCTCGCTTTCAATCTTCACTTTAGCATTGCCTGCTATCTTTGCCTTTCTGGGATTTCGCTCCCCAGTGAAGTTTTCGATTAATACTGTTTTGTCTTTGACTTTCGCTGAAATCGGAAAATGCGAGAAAACTATTTTTAGTTTGTATGTAAAACCCTTTGTTACTCCTTTAATCATGTTTTGAATGTGAGAATAGATAGTTCCAACAAGTGATGCCTCTTTCTTTCTGGGCCACTCAGCCCAAATTCTCATTGTCTTACCTTTGGCTTCCATCGATACAGGCGCATGCTGAAAGTCTCTAGTCAGCATTCCCTTTGGACCCTTGATGGTGATCTTTCTGCCATCGAGAGCCACTTCGACGTCTTCTGGAATTTGAATAGTTCTTGAAACTTCAACGGCTCGCATCAATAGACACCTTCTTAGTACACGAATGCTAGCAGTTTACCTCCAAGATGCTTTTCTTTTGCTTCTCTATGAGATAAGATTCCCCTCGGCGTTGAAATTACCATCGTGCCAACTTCTCGTGATGGAAGGACCTTCTTTTCCCACTTCTCAAACTCTCCAATTCTAACGGAATACCTTGGCCTAATGGCCCCGCATTTGTTTATCCTTCCCAAGAGCTGAACTTTGAATTTCCCTGATCTACCATCATCTACGAATTCGAATTCCCCAATGTAACCGTTCAGCTGCATAATCCTCAGGACCCTGCCTAATAGCCTGGAAGCAGGGCGAATTATACATTCGCGTTTGTTACGCATCTCATTATTGACAAGTGTTGTTAAACCATTTGCCAAAGTGTCCATTACAATTTTCCCCGTTACTCATATTTCTTGAACCCTAGTTTTTTTGCGACTTCTCTAAAACACTGCCGACAAAGATATAGGTTGTAACGACGAATCACTGGTCCGTAGGATCCACATCTACTGCAAGGTCTGGTTCCTTTCCCGTACTTTCTTTCCTTCTTTGGTTTTTGTTTGCCCATGCTACACGTCCTCCAGTCTATATTATTTCGACTCCCAACACGTTCTTGGCAAAGACAATGGATTCTTCTGGACTAAGAATGTGCCTTGAACCGATTTTTGCCTTTTCCCTCCGCCTAGTTTTAATCCTGTATCCTGGACGTGCCATGGACACGCATACATCCATGCCGAATATTCCTACGTCCGGGTCGTATTTTACTCCTTGAATATCAATATGCTCTTTTATTCCAAACGAAAAGTTACCCTGTTTATCAAAGCTTGACCTTGGTATTTTCTTATCAATCACAGGCAAAGCCTTGTTAAGAAATTCCATTGCGCTCTGTTTTCTCAAAGTCACTATACAGGCTATCGATTCTCCCTGTCTGATGCCGAAATCCCTTATGGTTTGCTTTGCTTTTCTTCGGCAGGGAGTCTGACCCGTCAACTCCTCCAAAACCTTCACAGCTTTTTCAAGTGGTTCTCCTGACTTTCCAACGCTCAGGTTTACGACCACTTTGTCTATTTTCGGTTTCAGCATGGGGTTTTCTTCCCACTTTTTGTTGATCTCGTCGTCAGACAATTCAGTTTGCCTCCGGTAGAGATATCAGTGGCCGCGTTTCGCCTATGACAAAGATGAAGGCCAACGTTGTTTGGAAGCGATTACCTTTCTTGTCCTCAATGGTTACCAACGTGTTTCTCCGCTTTTTTCCTGTCGTTTCTTCGATTTGGATTATGCTACCGTGTTTTCCAATGTTCTTGCCGCCAGTTATGATTGCATAGTCTTTCTCCTTCATCTTTAAGGATTCAACAATCTGTTGGTCTGAAAGGACAATTTTCACAGTTCCGAGGGTCTCGAAAGTGTCTTCCTGCCGATTCTTCGCATCAGCAACTTTGATGAACATGTTCGAGCCATCATGCAGGTTAAGCTGCATGTTCCCGTTTTTGACAGTAATCTTGCTCTCGATTCTGCAGAGCTTGAACTTCGCCTCTTCTCCATCAATCGGGTGGAGAACCAATCCTTTCGCAGATGGTAGAATGCGGAAGTTCCTGTCGATATCAGGCACTGAAATCACATCTGCTAGGCCCACAGGGAAGCCATCATCCCGCCGGATCTGCCCGTCAACACATATTCTACCTTGTGAGACCATTGTCTTAGCTTCCTTTCTGGTCTTGGCGAATCCAAGATAATCGCGCAGAAGTACTGTGATAGGCAAGCAGTTGTTTCCAAAGTGAGACCCAGGAGAGGGCTTCACCACCCACATGAATTCTTTTCGATGAATTGGCCAGAATTTCGGCGCAGGCTTGCGTTTTAGACCAGTAGATCCCCCTTTTCGCCCCACTTACGCTCCTCCAGTCTTCTTGTCATCTTCTCGTGTTGTCGTCTGCCTCTTTCTTTTTGACCCTTGTTTAAGTTCTGTTTTTTCCTTCTCTTTTTCAGGCTTCTGCCCAGCAAGTTTTTCTATTTCTCTTCTTTTCTTCTCTGCAGGTTTCTTTCTTCCAACTTTCTCCTTCACGATGCCCTCTTTTTCAGCTGATTCCTTGGGTTCAGCAATTACCTCAAGTTGTTTTGTTACAGTCTCTCTGACTTTTTTGCGAGTCTGTTTCTTCCTTTCTAAAATGTTCTTTCGCCACTTGTCGTCTAGGACTAAGGCTTTGATCGTTACCTTGGAAGGGTGGACTGGCACGAATATCGCAGTTCCATCCACCTTTTCTCTAGTAAGACCCTCAACATAAACCCTGAAATGAGTTTGGTCTATTCTCGAAATTTTGCCTTCAAATCCTTTATGGTCTCCTCGCATAATTCGAACGGTATCGCCATTTCTTATGGGGAGCGACTTAATTCCATGTGAGGCTTGCAGCTCTGCTGAAAGAGGCGCTGCAAACAATTTGCGCCTTATGTGATCAGGTGCTTGATATATTATTCTTCTCTGTTTTGATGGTTTGGCCGTCAGTTTCATCGTATGCACTCATTGTCCTCCTGCTATACTATTATGTTGGACGCACTTGCAATTCTTGGCCATCTTTCTGCAGCTTCTTTTGCCACTGGACCACGGATCTCTGAACCTTTCATTTCTCCTTCGGGAGTAACAATCACTGCTGCGTTGTCTTCAAACTGAACCCAGATACCATCAATCCTTCGAAAGGGTCTCCTTTGTCTCACGATCACTCCCTGAAAGATC
>Ga0187778_10003650_pt1 | contig 10283 bp, 9 predicted proteins | sample 1015_Q2_SP5_20_M_FD_132418 | JGI IMG/M metagenome (GOLD analysis project Ga0187778, IMG submission 132418) | Tropical peat soil microbial communities from peatlands in Department of Meta, Colombia - 1015_Q2_SP5_20_MG | ecosystem: Environmental > Terrestrial > Soil > Wetlands > Peat | place...
CTCTAGACCGTTGTGTCGGCCCATCACCGCGCCGGAGGTGTCAACGATTTCACCGGGTTCACCGAACCCTCCCGCAGCGCCCATTCCCACCTCGTCCATATAGCTCTGGATGAAGCGGACGTAACTCCCTCCAGGCACGAAGCAGATTTCCTGGCTCTCAGGCTTCTCGGCAACGGGCACGGCGAGACGACGAGCGATCTCGCGCACTTCTTGCTTGGTGAGATGGCCCAGCGGAAACTCACTTCGTGACAACTGCTCCTGGGTAAGGCCAAACAGGAAGTAGGACTGATCTTTGGACTCGTCGACGGCGCGCAGCAATTCGTAGCGTCCTGTGTCGGGATTCTGGCGAACGCGGGCATAATGGCCCGTGGCGATTCGCTCCGCACCGATCTGGCGAGCCGTGCGGAGCAGCTGATCGAACTTCACCTCATTGTTGCAGTGCGTGCAGGGAATCGGAGTGCGCCCAAACAGGTAGTCCTCCACAAACGGGCGTACCACGGTCCGTTCGAACTCGCTCTCGAAATTGACAACGTAGTAGGGAATGCCGAGATGCTCGGCCACGCGACGCGCGTCATAGACATCGTCCAGGGAACAGCAGCGGTGGCGCCTCGGCCCCCCACCCTCGAGCTCCGGAAGCCGGCGCTGGTTCCAAAGCTGCATCGTGAGACCAACGACCTCGACCCCGCGCTCGGAGAGGATCGCGGCAACGGTCGAGCTATCGACCCCACCGGACATGGCCACGGCGACGGGCGTAGCAGCTACGGTCGCGCGCCCTTCGGCTTCGAATTGTGCGGTTGCCGTCATCGATGGGTTTAGCGGGCGGCCGCTACATGGGGCTCGCGCGGAGAGAGCGCACGAATGCGTTCGACAACGGCTGGTATCACCGACACGCCGTAATCGATTTCGTCTGAGGTGGTCGGACGGCCGAGGCTGAAGCGGAGGGTCGAACGGGCCTCCTCACACGTCAGGCCTAGGGCCAGGAGAACGTGCGAGGGCTCGGTTGAACCGGAGGAGCAAGCCGCGCCCGTCGAACAGGCGATCCCTTGAAGATCGAGCGAGATCAGCAGCGCTTCGCCACCGGCGCCAGGAAACGAGACACTCGCTGTATTGGGGACGCGATAACCGCGGTCACCGTTCACAAGCGCCAGAGGAATGCGCTCGAGCAGGGCCGTTTCGAGACGGTCGCGAAGCCTACCGATACGTTCGGAATCTTCCTTCAGCAGCGTGCGGGCGAGTTCAGCGGCCTTGCCCATGCCGACAATACCGGGCACGTTCTCCGTACCGGGGCGGCGGTCACGCTCGGCATGCCCCCCAAACGAGCGGGGCGTGAGGGGCGTTCCGGTGCGAACGTAGAGCGCACCCACCCCCTTGGGGCCGTAAAATTTGTGCGCGGAAATCGAAAGCAAATCAACGCCCAAGCGATCGACGTCGAGCAGGACCTTGCCCGCCGACTGAACCGCGTCTGAGTGGAAGCGAACCCCCGCCTGCTGAGCGATGCGAGCGATCTCCTGAATCGGCTGAACGACGCCGAGTTCGTTATTGGCGTGCATGACGGTGACAAGGACTGTCTCAGGGCGCAGCGCACGTCGAATCTCTTCCGGATCGACGACGCCCGATCGTCGAATGGGCACGATCGTGACATCCACTCCCTCTCGCTCGAGCTCTTCGCAGGTGTGCAAAATGGCGTGGTGCTCGATCGCGGTTGTGATGACGTGCTTCTGGGGCTTGACCCCAGCTGCGACGGAGCCGAACAGCGCAAGGTTATCGGCTTCGGTGCCACCGCTGGTGAACACTATTTCGCTCGGCTGCGCCCCGATCAGGGCTGCTACCGATGCGCGGGCCGTCTCAACGGCTGCGCGGGCGCGCTGCCCGGGTGTGTGGACCGATCCGGCGTTACCGAACTCCTGTCCGAGAAACGGCAGCATGGCTTCGACGACCGCCGGGGTAACGGGAGTCGTGGCGTTGTAGTCAAGATAGACTCGCATGTAAGGCCTTTGTATTTTTCAGAATAACGGCTGTCGCAAAACGGGTCAAGCCATGGCCTTCGGCGATGCTAGAGAGAAAGGCGTGAAGGAAAGCCACATCCTTTGTTTTCTGTCAGTTAAAGGCAAACTGCCTTGGCTCACTCGACGGGCGGCTAGCGGGAGACCAGGTGGAACAATTGACCGATGAAGAATTCAGCGATGCACTCTTCGAAGCCTGCTCGTAACCAGGCGGGTTGCCGACCCGATCGGTTTATGCTGAAACATTCTAGGGCCAGAAAGCGTATCTTGCCGAGGGAGGTGACTAGATGGCAGAGCCGGAGCGCCCACTGAGGCACAGATCCTTTGTAGGGCCTGTGGTCCTGATCGTTCTCGGCACGTTTTTTCTGTTGATTCAACTGTATCCGCAGTTCGATCCGTGGCCATGGCTATTCCGGTACTGGCCGCTCATTCTGATTGCGATCGGCTTGGGAAAGATCTGGGACAGTTACTACGCCTATCAGCATCCCGAGCGCGCGACAGGTCCATGGATTACCGGGACCGGACTGGCTTGGCTTATTCTCATCCTGTTCTTCATGCTTCTATTCTGGCGTGGGCCCCATTGGCGAAGTTGGGGTCCGCGAGAACCTTGGGGCGAGCTGCGTGACACGCAATCGGTAGAGCTCGGAGGCGCGAAGTCGGTGACATTCGATCTGCAGTTTCCCGCCGGACGGCTGGCCGTGGCTGGAGGGTCGACGAAGCTCCTGGAAGCCGATTTCCGCTATGACCGAGCCTCGGAAAGGCCGAGTGTGGATTACTCGGTTTCCGGCGGGGATGGTCGCCTGGTGGTGTCGAGCCGAGGAGGCGGGATCCATTTCGGGCCCACCGATAACGACTGGGATCTCAGACTCGGGGGGGATGCAGCGATCAGCCTCAATGTGAATATGGGAGCGGGGGAAAGTTATCTGCGACTGGGCGGTCTGGAGGTCGAGAACCTCAGGATTAACATGGGAGCGGGACGGTTGGACCTCGATCTGACCGGGCCGCGCAAAACGAACCTGGACGCCACCGTGGAAGGGGGCGTTGGATCGGCGCTGATCCGACTGCCGCGAGATGTGGGCGTGCGTGTGAATGCGTCGGGAGGAATTGGATCGGTAAATGCAGACGGATTGCGGCGCGACGGAGACAGTTACGAGAACGACACCTACGGCAAAACCCCGAACCGCATCGAGATGACGGTGCATGGAGGCATCGGCGAGATCGACCTGATCGAGCAGTAGCTCTGATTGCGCGTTACTCACTCGCCGCAGGCGCGGCGGATGGCTTTGACACCAACCGAACGCTTCCGCTAGTTTCAAGGGCAGGCTCTGTCAACCTCTTCGGCGAGCCATGACAGGAGTGAACCTTGGCGCGGCCAATTGTCACACTGACCACGGACTACGGGATGAACGATCACCTAGTCGGGGTCATGAAGGGCGTGATTTTAAGTATCAATCCCGACATAACGGTGGTGGACATCACGCACGGCGTGATCGCGCATGACATCCTGGACGGGGCGTTGACGATTGGCCAGGCCTACAAGTATTTCCCGCCGAAGACGATCCACATCGTCGTCGTCGATCCGGGGGTGGGCACCGAGCGCCGACCCATTTTGGTCGCCAGCGATCAGCATTATTTCGTGGCGCCGGACAATGGCGTGCTGTCGTCTGTCTACGATCAAACCGAAGCCCTCTATGTGTGGCACATCATTTCCGAACACTATTTCCGTCAGCCGGTGAGCAAGACCTTTCACGGACGGGACATTTTTGCGCCCGTGGCAGCGTGGCTTTCGAAATCGTGGCAGACATCGGCGTTCGGCGAGGCGATCACGGACTTCACCCGCTTCGCGATTCCCAAACCGAAGACCGCCGGCAACACGATCCGAGGGGTGGTCCTGCGGGTCGATCAATTCGGCAATCTCATCACCAACCTGCGCGTGGAAGACGTGCCGGCGCTGGCTTCGGCCGATGGCAAATGCACCATCAAGGCTGGCAGCGCGGTTGTGGGGAAAATTGTGGCGACCTTTGCCGAAGGTGCGAGCGGCGAGGTAGTCGGAGTGATTGGATCGAGCGGATATCTAGAGATCTGCGTCAATAAGACGAATGCGGCGCGTACGCTGGGAATTGGGCGAGGCACAGAGGTGACGGTCGAGCTAGGTTAACGCCTCTTCTCGCACCCTTTGCTGGCCGAAGGCACTCTTCGAACCCCTATCAACCCACCGCAGAGAATCAACCACCTTCGCCTGCTCGCACGGAAACTGCTGCGGAGATCAAATACGAGCGCATGCGAGGATCCATCCAGTCACGCAGCGCATCACCTAAAAGATTGAACGACAGGACGGCGAGCATGACGGCCAGCGCGGGGAAGAGCACGAGGTGTGGCGCATCGAACAGATGGCTCCGCGCGTCGTTCAGCATCGCGCCCCAACTGGGCATGGGCGCCAGAACGCCCACGCCCAGAAAGCTGAGGGTCGATTCGGCAAGGATCGCACCGGCCATGCCGAGCGTCGCCTGAACAAGAACGGGCTGGAGAATATTCGGCAACAGATGCCGGAAAAGAATGCGTGCCGGTGAGGCACCGAGCGAGCGGGCCGCCAGCACGTATTCCATCTCCTTGGCCTGCAGGATTTGCGCGCGAGCCAGACGGGCGTAGCCCGCCCAGCCTGTCACGATCAGAGCGAAAATCACTTTGCTGATTCCGGGACCCAGAAACGCGGCGAAGGCAATAGCCAGGAGAATGCCCGGAAACGATAGAAACGCGTTGATGAGGACGATGTTTACGAAGCGGTCTAACCAGCCGCCACAGTAACCGGCGAGCGAGCCGACGACCAGTCCCACAATCCCGGCGCCAAGGACGACGCTCAGGCCGACAAAGATCGAAACGCGCGCCCCGAACAAAACGCGAGAGAGAATATCCCGACCGAGCTCGTCGGTGCCCATCCAATGAGAGGCATTGGGAGTTTCGAGCCGAATGGAGAGACTCTGTGTGCCGGGGTCGGCTGGGGACAACCATGGTGCGGTAAGCGCTACGATCACCAACAGTAGCGTGAGCGCGAGCGCCCAACGTCCCATGCCGCTCTGGCGGAGGAATTCGCCAACTGCCTTCATTCCAGACGCACCCTGGGATCGACGAGCACGCAAAAGAAGTCCGTCAGCAGATTGACCAGCACGTAAGATCCGGCGATCAACAAAATGCAGCCTTGCAGCAAGGGATAGTCGCGTGCGCCGATCGCTTCGACAGCAAGCCGTCCAATGCCGGGCCACGAGAAGATCGTCTCGGTCACGACCGTCCCCGCCAAAAGCGTTCCGAATTGGAGTCCGAGGATGGTCAAAATGGGAATGAGCGCGTTCGGAAGCGCGTGGCGAAACAAAACGGCGACGGGTGAAAGCCCCTTGGCGCGGGCGGTGCGTACGTAGTCGCTTGAAAGCTCTTCAATGACCGAGCTGCGAACCATACGCGTCAGAATAGCGGCCAGCCCGGCTCCAAGCGTAATCGCCGGGAGAATCAGGTGCGTGGGACCGCCGCGGCCGGAGACGGGCAGCCAGCCGAAAACGACCGAAAACACAAGGATCATCACAGGACCGAGCGCGAAGTTCGGGACGGAGAGACCCAGCAGCGTGAAAACACCGACCGCGCGGTCGCTAGCGCTTCGGCGGCGCTCCGCCGCAAACAACCCCAAGGGAATACCGATGGCGGCACAGCTGAGAAGCGCCACGACCGCAAGCTCGAGGGTCGCTGGATAGTGAGCGAGTACGACGCGAACGACCGGCTCGTGGAAACGGAATGACTCGCCCAGATCGCCGCGAACGATCCCCTTTAGATAGTGCGCATATTGAGTGGCCACAGGAAGGTCCAAACCCATGGCGTGGCGGAGCTGCTGCAAATCCTCGGCACGCGCCCCTTCGCCCAGCATCTGCTCGACCGGATCACCCGGGACGACATGCGCGAGCAAAAACACCATCGTAATGATCAACCAAACTGCCGGCGCAACCCATAGGAGCCGCAGGGAGAGGTAGCGGATCATTTTCTACGGCGTTCCTCCGCAGGCGTCAGATGCGAGGCGGCGGGAAAGGCTGCATCGGCCGGCGGGATGGAACGATCGACCGAAACGGCGAGCGGCTTGATTTTTACTCGCGACACCCGGCGACGATCCATCTCCATCACCGTGAAGCGGTAGCCATCGGTTTCGAAGCTTTCGCCGCCGCGAGGGATGAATCCCAGGCGGCTGAGGACAAAACCGCCCACAGTCTCAAAGGGAGCGTCATCGGACAACCGGATGTGGTAATGCGCCTCGAGATCCCGTGTCTTATAGGCGCCGTCGAAAATCGTGCTGCCGTCGGGGAGGGTCAGCGGCCGCTCGACGACGTCGAACTCGTCGTGAATTTCGCCAACCATTTGTTCCAGGATGTCTTCCAGGGTCACCAGGCCCAGGATGCTGCCAAACTCGTCGACGACCAGGGCAAGGCCGATGCGGCCGGAACGGAACTCCATCAGCAGCTCGCTGGCCGGCTTTGTCTCCGGAACGATCAACACCTCCCGGAGATGACTCTTGAGCAGGAACGGTGAAACGAGGACCTGTTCGTCGGCGCGCCGCCCTCGTTCGAGCAGCACCCAGATCAGGTCCTTGATGTGAACGAAACCGAGGATGTGGTCGAGCGAACCCTCATACACCGGCAGGCGGGAGCGCTGCGTGGCGGCGAACATATTCATGGTGTCTTCCAGGCTGGCATCAGCGGGAAGAGCGTGCATATCGGGCCGCGGCACCATGATCTCGCGCACTTGCACCTGCCCGAGTTCCATGGCCTTCTGAACGAACCGCACTTCGGACGCCGGAATGAGGCCGCGGTCCTGGGCCTGCTGAACCATCACCTGCAATTCTTCCAGAGACCGCACCAGCGTGTGGCTGTGCGGCGCAATGAGGCCCATGGCCCCGACAATTTTCTCCGCAATACCGTCAAGCAAGTCGATGGCCCAACGGAAGGTGTTGAGAAACCAATGGAACGGGCGAGCGATGAGCAGTGCGACGCGTTCGGCACGGGCCAGGCTCATGCTTTTGGGAACCAGTTCCCCGAAAACCACCTGAAGCACCGTTAGGAGCCCGAAAACCAGCACCAGGGCGAGGGCGTGAGCCAGGATCGGAGCCCAGGGGCGGGTCATTTTTTCAACGAAAGGACGGAGAACCGCCGCGAGCGTGATTTCGCCCAGATAGCCGAGCGACAGGCTGGCAATGGTGATACCGACCTGCACACCCGACACAACGCGACTCATGTCGCTCAAAAGATGCTCCACGATCTTCGCTCTGGGATCACCCTTTTCGACGAGTTGGCGCACGCGTGAAACTCGAACGGCCACGAGCGAAAACTCGGCAGCGGAGAAAAACCCGTTCATACCGATGAGGAAGACCACGCCGAGAATATGCAGGGGAGTCATGAGGCAGCCGCCATCTGGAAGGCACGGGAGGTATGGGCATCCGGATGAATCATCAGCAGCGCGCGCCGATCGGCTGGCGCTCGCGTAACAGGTTGGCTAGCCACCATTGCTGATGATTCTATCAGGGAGGGTCGTCCCTAGGGAGAATGCCTGACCAGGTGTGCGGTGGCGGGGGACCCGTTAGCGCTGCGACGCGAGGCCCGCATTCACGCGCGCGTTGAAATCAGTCGACTTGCCGCGAGGAATGCTGAGGGACTTCCATCGATCGGCCGCGTAATGCCTGGCGATATAGACGATCTGCCCGATGTGATAGGCGTAGTGGGCGAGCTGCCGGTTGATCGCCTGCATCACGGAATGGCGCTCTCCGCGAATGCGGATGGTCCGGTCGAGGTCTTGGTCGGTCAGAGGGGCGAGCGAGTCGAACACGATCTTCCACGCCGATTCCCAGAGCGCTAGGATTTCCGCCCGCGTCTGGGGCGGAGCCTCAAACTCGGAGTCTCGATTGCGGTCGGGCTTCTCTCCGTCGGAGGTGAGAAAGTCAGTCCAACGCGAACGCATGTTGCCGGCCAAATGCTTGACAATGATAGCGATTGAGTTCGACTCCGCGTCGAGCGTAGCAAGGAGCGCTTCGTCGGAGACCTGCGCCATAGCCTGCTCACCGAGTTTCTTGTAGTAGCGCAGAATGTCGAAGGAATCCTTGACGTACGAGGTGGTGAATTCCAGAGCCATGGGCTTCATTTTGCATCCTCACCCGTCACGACGCAAGCGCCTTCGGATTGAATTCGCTTCTCCCGCCAGTCGACGCTCGATAAGGCATTGTTGCGGTTCTGGGGGCTGCGCTAGAATGCTCCCACAGTCCCGCGCTGATCTCGCGGTGACATCGATGAGTGCGACGATCAACAAGACGGCGGAGTCGCCCCGCAAGGGAGAATTCGAGAAATCGCTCGCGCGGCTCGAAGAAGTTGTGAAGCGGCTTGAGAGCCCTGAGCTATCGCTCGATGAGGCCATGAAGCTGTTCGAAGAGGGCGTCAAGCTTTCGCGCGAGTGCCAGAAGCAACTGGAAGAGGCGGAGGGCCGCGTCGAAATCCTCCTCAAAAAGGCGGACGGCAAGATTGTGTCGGAGCCGTTCGAGCCCGAAGATGAACCGTCTTAGGGTTTCTATGTGGTATGGCTGTTTGGCGCTTTCCACATTTAGCAATCCAGCCGTAGCATGACACTTCCCGATTTTTTTGAAGCAGACCGCGCAGCAGTCGAATTGGCTCTCGAACGGATGCTGCCTTCGGAAACGACGCATCCACACTCGATCCATCGTGCCATGCGGTACAGCATTCGAGCCGGGGGCAAGAGGGTTCGGCCGGTGCTGTGTATCGAGACGGCGCGTATGTTTTCACAAGATCTCGAAGGCGCGATTCGGGTCGGGGCTGCCATCGAGCTGATCCACACCTACTCGCTCATCCATGATGACTTACCTGCGCTGGACAACGACGATCTGCGCCGAGGCAAGCCCACCAGCCATAAGGTGTTTGGTGAGGCGATAGCCATCCTGGCCGGTGATGCCCTGTTGACGCTTGCCTTTCAAACGCTTGCCGCGGCCCCGATCGAGCCCGCCCGCGGCGTGCGGGTGATCGCGGAAATCGGAGCCGCCGCAGGGACCATTGGCGGCATGGTGGGTGGACAGGTGGCGGACCTCGAAGCGGGAGGGAAGCCGGTCGATCCACAGACGATCGAATACATTCACCGCTCGAAGACCGCTGCGCTGATTCGCGGCGCGATCGTGGCGGGTGCGATTGCCGGCGGTGCGGCGGGCGATGACGTGGAGCGCCTGCGGCGATTCGGCGACTACATCGGGTGGGCCTTCCAAGTCATCGACGATGTACTGGACGTCGAAGAGTCATCGGCCACGCTCGGCAAAACAGCGGGCAAGGATCAGGCGCAGGCCAAGGCAACGTACCCGGCGCTGTATGGAATCGAGGCGTCGCGCGCGATGGCGGCTGAGCTTGAGGAAAAGGCCCTCGCGGAGCTAGCTTGCTTCGGCGAGCGAGCCGCACGCCTGAGACAGCTTGCGGCGTTTTTGGTGGCACGACGTTCCTGATGCGACCCCTTGCTATGCACCCAGAAGTGCCAGACCGACCGTCCGACCGCACGTCATTCCGAAAAGGAGCAAAGCCGGGCAAGGTGCGGCTGGATCGGATTCTCGTCGAGAACGGGCTCGCGCCGTCACGACAGCGTGCCCAGGCGTTGCTGCTGGCGGGGCAGGTGCAGGTGAACGGCATCACGGAGACCAAGGCCGGAGCCCAGGTGGCGGCCGATGCGCGCGTCGAACTCATCGGCAAACCGCTACGTTACGTGAGCCGAGGAGGCCTCAAACTCGAGGGTGCACTCGAAGATTTCGGCGTGAACGCGCAGGGGAAAATCTGTCTGGACGTCGGCAGCTCGAACGGCGGATTCACCGACTGCCTGCTCCAGCATGGAGCGCGTAGGGTGTACGCCGTCGATGTAACCATCGACCAGCTGGACTGGAAACTGCGCCAAGACCCACGCGTCGTGCCGGTTGAGCGCAACGCACGGTATTTGCGCCCTGAGGATCTCGGACAGGCGGTTGAACTGGTGGCTGTTGATGTGTCGTTCATTTCGGTGAGTAAGGTCCTGCCCGCCATCACCCGGTTAGTCACCCCGGACGCCGATTTCCTGATCCTCATCAAGCCGCAGTTCGAGCTAGAGAAGCGAGGGGTTGGAAAAGGCGGCATCGTGCGCGACCCCTCGCTCCATGAGAAAGCGATTGGGCGAGTCACGGGATCGGCGAGGGAGGCCGGACTGGAAATCGTGTCGGTCCGAGCCAGCCGCGTGGCCGGC
>Ga0187778_10003651_pt1 | contig 10280 bp, 9 predicted proteins | sample 1015_Q2_SP5_20_M_FD_132418 | JGI IMG/M metagenome (GOLD analysis project Ga0187778, IMG submission 132418) | Tropical peat soil microbial communities from peatlands in Department of Meta, Colombia - 1015_Q2_SP5_20_MG | ecosystem: Environmental > Terrestrial > Soil > Wetlands > Peat | place...
CCCACGCGCGGCCGCTTCCGCGTGCCGGGCTGCCCGATCCGCCTCTCGGACAGCACGCCCGAGACCACCCCGCCCCCGCTGGCCGGCCAGCACACCCAGGAGGTGCTGGGCGAGATGCTGGGTCTCACGCCCGACGCGGTCGCCGAGCTCCGAGCGCGCGGCGTCGTCTAGCCGGTGCACGTCTGATCGGTGCAGTTCAGCCACGTCCCCGAGATCTGGCGGCGCTTCCCCCAGCTCGTCCCCGGCGTCCTGGTCGTGGGCGGCATCGACGCGGCGGCCGACGTGGCGCCACTCCTCGAGCCCTGGTACGCGCGGTCGCGCGAGCGTCTGGCGCAGGGTCCCGAATCCGAGCTGGCCGAGGTGTCGGCCTGGCGGCGCGCCTATGCCCAGATGGGGCTCAAGCCGACCCAGTACCGCTCGGCGGCCGAGGCCCTGCTCCGCCGTTTCCGCAAGGAAGGCGATCTGCCTCGCGTGCACCCGCTGGTCGACGTGTGCAACGCGGTCTCGCTGGCCTTCGCGCTTCCCGTGGCGGTGTACGACCTCGCCCGGATCGACACCTACCTCGAGGTGCGCCCGGCTGAGGGAGGCGAGGAGCACGTCGGCTTCGGCGGCGAGGTCGAGCACGCGGAGCTCGGCGAGGTGATCTTCGCCGACGCCTCCCGCCACGCGCACGCGCGCCGGTGGACGTTCCGGCAGAGCCGCCGCTCGACCGTGTCACCCGAGACGCGGGACGTCCTGATCGTGGCCGAGGGCCTGCACCCCGGCGCGGGGACCGACGTGCCGGCGCTGCTGGACGCGCTCGCCGCCGCTCTCGCTGGGCCCTGGGGCCCGCCGCGTCAGCGCGCCGTGCTCACCGCCGCCGACCCGCGGGCCACGTTCCCATGACCTGGCGGAGGATCGCGAACTCGCCGATGTGATACGTGTTGTGCTCGGAGACGATCAAGAGCTCGCGGATCAGCGTGTGCTGCTGCGCGTAGGGCAGTCGCGACCCGAGCGCGACGCGCGGATTGGCCGCGATCTTCTCGAGCGCGGCGCGGTCCCGGCGGAAGTCGGCTACCGTCTTCTTCCACGCCCGGGCGTCCGCTTTCTGGTCGGGTTTCGGCCAGTAGTCGTCCGGCCAGGAGGGCAGGCGGTACTCCGGGTCCTCGATGTACTCCAGGATGTCGCGCTGGGCGATCCGCATGTGCTCGAGCAGGTGCCACGGCGTGTACGGTACGCTCGGCGGCCGCGTGTTGATGTGCGCCATCGGGAAGCTGGCCACCACGTCCTCGAACGTCATGTAGGACGGCCCGTGGACGAGGTTGGTGACCTCGGCGCGCACCGGGTCCTTCGCGCCCGCGCCCCGCGCCCGGCTCACGGCCGCCACGTGGGCCAGCTCGGAATCGCTGGCAGCGTCCGGAGGGCCTCGCGGAACGCGTTCCAGAGGAAGAGGTGCTGGCCCATGCCGGGGCCGACGAGCTGCGGTCCGAGGCCGAGCTGCGTGGCGGCCAGCCGCGAGGCCTCGTGCACGTCGTCCAGGGCGAGGAACGTGCCGTCCGGCTGGCGGCGACTCAGCGTGGGCGTCGGCACCGGCCCGCCCGACCGGAACCCGAGCAGGTACTCGTGCCCGTCGTTGCCCTCGATCAGGATCCCCATCACGCTGCCCTGTCCCTTCATCGCGCGCCTCCCGATCGCACAGTAGCACGGACCGGACTACACTCGATGGCCAGGAGCCCAACGGCGAGGAGGCCAGCGACCATGACGACGCGCAATCCGTACGCGTTCCAGATCCACCCCGGTATGCGGCAGGGCCTCCGCGCGGAGACGCCGCTGCCGACGCGGCTCGTCTCCAACGAGGAGTTCCCGCCGCTCCCGCAGACCGCGGCCCAGCGCCGGGTCGAGCACCGCATCCTCGCGGAGGCGGGGCGGCTCGCGCCGCGGCTGGGGCTGAGCCGTCGCGACTTCCTCCGCACGAGCGGCGGCATGGCCACGTCCCTGATCGCGATGAACGCGGTGTTCGGCCGTTTCTGGGACGTGACCCCGGTCGAGGCGGCCGACCCGGCCGCGTTCAAGGAGCGGAGCGGCCCCGCGTACTTCATCTTCGACGTGCAGCTGCATTACGTGAGCGCGGGCTACGATCCGCAGAACGAGGAGACGACCCGCCGCGGCGCCGTGAGCAAGCTGGGCCTCCTGAGGCTGCGCCAGGGATCGCGCCGGTTGAACCCGAAGCTGGCCGCGGACCAGGGGACGATGGCCGATCTGGCGTGGGCCAACATGGTCAAGGAGGTCTTCCTCGACAGCGAGACCGACATCGGCCTCATCTCGACGCCGCCCGGGCCCTATCCGCAGGAAGCGGTCGTGCCCCCGAAGGAGATGACCCACGTGCGCGACGAGATCAACCGCGTCACCCAGTCGCGGCGCATGCTCGCCCACGGCCTGATCACGCCGCAGCTCGGCCAGGTCGATCTCGACTTCATGGACCAGCAGGCCGCGACGCTCAAGGTCGACGCGTGGAAGGGTTACACCGGCGCCGCGCCCAAGGGCTTCGATCACGGCTGGTTCGTGGACGACGAGAAGATCGCCTACCCGATGCTGGAGCGCGCCCGCAAGCTCGGGATCAAGCGCGTGTGCCTGCACAAGGGCCTGCCGCTGGGGCCGGTCGCCGACTACAACCACCCGCGCGACGTCATCAAGGCGGCGCGGGACTTCCCGGACATCGACTTCGTGCTCTACCACGCGGGGCTCCTGACCGTGCCCCGCGGCACGTCGGCGACGGTGCCGTGGACCACCGAGTTCTGCGAGATGAAGAAGAAGGCGCCGGGGCTCTCGAACATCTACATGGAGCTGGGCTCCACCTTCGGACAGCTCGCCACCACCAACCCGACCGCGTGCGCGCACGTGATCGGGCAGATCGTCGACGCCTTCGGAGCCGAGCGGCTCCTGTGGGGCACCGACTCCATCTGGTACGGCACGCCCCAGTGGCAGATCGAGGCCTTCCGGCGCTTCGAGATCCCGCAGACCCTGATCGACGCCCACGGCTACCCGCCGCTCACTCGCCAGGTGAAGGAGCAGATCTTCGGGCTGAACGCCGCGCGCCTCTTCGGCGTCGACGTCGCCGCCAGGCGCAACGAGCTGCCGAAGGACTACCTGAGCCAGATCAAGATGGCCTACCTCGACGAGGGCCCCCGCCCCAGCCACCGCTTCTACGGCTGGACGGCGTAAGCGGGGTCAGGTCTTGCATTACGACAATGTCGTAATGCAAGACCTGACCCCTAGACGTACACGCGGGGGATGCGGGTGTTGAGGTTGGTCAGCACCTCGTAGGGAATGGTGCCGGCCCAGTCCGCGAGGTGCTCGCAGGTGATCAGCTCGTCGCCGTCCTGGCCGAGCAGCGTCACCACGTCGCCGTTGTAGGCGGTGTCCCATTCGATGTTGACCATGATCTGGTCCATGCAGACGCGGCCCACCACCGGGTACTTCCGGCCGCGGATCAGCACGTGGGCCACGTTGGAGAGCGCGCGGAAGTAGCCGTCGCCGTACCCCACCGGCACCGTGACCACCCGCACCGGGTGATCGCTCTGCCACGTGGACCCGTAGCTCACCGGGTGCCCGGGCTTCACGACCTTGAAGTAGACCACCCGCGAGCGCAGCGAGAGCGCGGGCTTCACCGCGATCGTCTTCCGTACCTCGTCGGAGGGATAGACGCCGTAGAGCAGGATGCCCGGCCGCACCAGGTCGAGGTGGCTCTCGCGCAGCTGCAGCACCGCCCCGGAATTGGCCATGTGCCGCACCGGGGCCTTCATCCCGTGCTCGTCGTACCACGCGAGCACGTCGAGGAAGCGCGCGAGCTGCAGCCGCGCCGAGGTCAGGTCGGCGGCGTCCGCGTTGGCGAAGTGCGAGTAGATCCCCTCCACGTCCGTGTGCCGGCACTCCGCCGCGCGCTCGAGCAGGCCGCGCGCGCTGTAGTAGTGCACGCCGATGCGCTCCATGCCGGTGTCGATCTTGAGGTGCACGGTCGCGCGGACGCCCATCTTCCCCGCGACCTCGTCGATCTGGGCCAGCTTGTCCATGGACGACGCGGTCAGCGTGAGGCGGTGGCGGAGGAAGATCGGGATCTGGTCGCCAAAGATGCCGCCCATGACCAGTATGGGCAAGGTGACGCCGGCCTCGCGCAGCGCGACGGCCTCCTCGAGGAACGCGACGCCGAGCGACCGCGCCCCGAGCCCGACCAGGTGCCGGGCCACGGGCACGAGCCCGTGGCCGTAGGCATTGGCCTTGACGATGGGCATCACCACGGCCGGCGCCACCGCCGCCTGGATCGCGCGGAAGTTCTCCGCGAGACGGGCCAGGCTGACCTCGACGACGGTCGGCCGCAGCGAGCCCTGGTCCACCGTCTACTTGGGTACCACGTTCTTGAAGCGGGGCATGACCTCCTTGGCGAGCAGCTCCATCGAGTGGTGCCACGCCTTGGGGTTCTCCGTGTAGTCGAAGCAGAACACGAGCAGGGTGCCGAAGCCGCCGACCTCCTCGTAGATGTCGTGGAGCTTCTGCGTGACGGTCGCCGGCGAGCCCATCAGCCAGTTGTGCTTGGCGCAGTACTCGGGCGTGACGTCCCCGTCCGGCACGCTCGGATCGTGCTTGAGGAACTCGGTGAAGCCGAACGCGGCGAGCAGCGGCAGGAAGTACTCGGTCATCATGCGGCCCATCATTCCCCCCGCGGAGAGCCGCAGCGCCTCCGCGTCGGTGTCGGCCACGAACACCTCGCGGACCATGCGCCAGTCCGACCGCTTCGGCGTGCGCCCGCTCCGGGCCGCGCCCTGCTCGACCGCCTCCCAGTGGCTGCCCACGTAGGCCGGGTTGAGGTTCAGGCTCATCGGCCAGAAACCACGCTCGCCCGCGAGCTTCAGCGTGTCCGAGCCCTTGCTGAGCCCGGCGACCCCGATGGGCGGGTGCGGCTTCTGGAACGGGTAGAGGTGCGGCTTGAGCGTCTCGAACATGGTGCCGGTCTTGGTGACGTGCCAGAACTTGCCCTTGTGGTCGAACTCCGGCTCGTCGCTCCAGAGCCGCAGGATGATGTCGAGCGACTCGCGCGTCATCTCGCGGTTCTGGCCGGACATGCCGTCGACGTTGAACTGCGACCAGTCGCTCGGCAGCCCGCTCGCGGCCACCCCGAAGTTCAGTCGGCCCTGCGCCATGTGATCGAGCATCGCGATCCGGTTGGCCAGCTCGGCCGGGTGGTGGTAGGGCATGAGGAAGCCGCCCGGGCCGATGCGCATCCGCTTGGTCTGCATCAGCGCCTGGGCCACCAGGAGGTCGGGCGAGGGGTGCGGCTCCCACGGCGAGGTGTGATGCTCGCCGATCCACGCCTCGCTGAAGCCCAGCTCGTCGGCCCAGCGGAGCTGCTGGAGATCCCACTGGTGCCCGTCGAAGAGCTTCCGCTCAGGCGGGTGCGACGGCATCGTGAAGAGCCCGTATTCCATGGCGTACCTCCTGGAAGATCTCGCCTACAGATCATCTCGCTCGAAGGGGAAGAGCGGCCGCCGGCGGTTCCGATAGGTGAAGAGCCGCAGGTCGGAGCTGGTCACGCCGTCACCGTCGCAGAGGACGATGTGCCGGGCGATCGGCTCGAAGCCGGCCCGGAAGTGCTGGCGCGACTTGATCAGGACGTACTTCTTGCGGCGCGGGTCGATCCCGCAGTGGGTGAAGACGCCGAGGTCGAAGGGCTCGCTGCGGCCCTCGGAGACCACGATCTGCATCGCCCCGGTGTCGAGCACCGCGGTGCGGCCCATGCGCACGCGCGTGCCGGTGGCCATCGGTCCGGTGACGATGAACTCCCCGTCGGTGATCCTGACGACCTTGCCGCTCACGGTGAGCGGCTTGCCCGGCAGGTTGATCTGGGGCATGTCGACGCGGCCGCCCAGCGGCAGCGTCACGCCCGCCGCGGTCCCCGCCTCCACCAGCCGGCGCACCCCCGCCGGATCGCAGATGGGGCCCGCCACCACGTCGGTCAGCCCCTGGCGCATCACCTCCTCGACCACGCTCATCACGTCCTGGGTGCCGCCGGACGCGGTGTTGTCGCCGTGGTCCACCAGCACGATGGGCCCGTCGCCGAGCGAGCGGGCGTGCGCGACCTGCCCGGCGAGCGGCGCGCCGCGGTAGAGGAAGTCCTCGCGCCGCTCCCACGCCATCGCGAGCAGGCGGTCCCGGAGCGCGCGGCCCGCGTCGGCCTGCCGGTCGCACACCACCACCGTGGAGAGCGAGGTGTGCGGGATGTCCGCGTGGGGGAAGCCGCCGAACACCGAGGCGTTCAGCACCGCGCCCGAGGCCTCCGCGGCCATCGCCATGTCCATGACGTCCTTCATCGGCTGGCGCGACGGCGTGTGCACGAGCGTGCTGGTCATCATCGGGCGGGAGCCCCACACCATGACCGGCTCGATCTCCCCGCGCAGCGCCCGCATCATCGTGCGGCCCGCGCGCTGGCCGGTCTCGCCCATGTCCACGTGCGGGTAGGTGCAGTAGCCCGCGATCACGGTGGCGTTGTCGACCATCGCCGCGGTCATGTGCGAGTGGAAGTCGAGGCCCACCGCGATCGGCACCTGCGGCGACACCGCGCGGATGCGCCGCAGCAACTCGCCCTCGCCGTCGTCGACGTGCTCGGCCACCATCGCGCCGTGCAGGGCGAGGAACACCGCGTCGCAGCCCCCGCGCACCGCGCCCACGATGGGGCCCGTCATGTCCTCGTAGGCGCCCTTCTCGACGTACCCGGACGGATGCGCGCCGCCCGCCACCGGCAGCACGATCTCCGCGCCCACGCGCTGCGCCACGTCGAGGAAGCCGCCGAGCTGGGTGTTGGTGCCCTCGAGCTCCGCGATCGCCGCCTCGCCCTGCAGCGGGCGGAAGGAGGCGAGCGGAGTCGGCACCGGGGAGAAGGTGTTGGTCTCGTGCATCATCATGGCGAGGACGAGCTTCAGGCGGGCCATGGCCGGAGCATACTATCGCCCGGGAGAGGACCTCAACGGGCTTCGCCGGGCTCAGCGCCCGGCGAGGCGCGCCCGGTAGGCGTCGAGGATCCGCGCGCCGGGGGGGCCCATCTGGCGGAGCCAGTCGTCGAGCGCGGGACGGCCGGCCGCCCGCAACGCCTGGCGATACTCGATGGACAGCTCGGTGTGCAGCGTCACGCCGGCCGCGCGCATCTGGACGTAGTTGGCGGCGACCCGCGTCCGGAGCACCTCCCACTGCCGCGCCTCGGTCTCGGTCGCGGCCTCGCGCACCGCCTCCTGCTGCGCGGCGTCGAGCGCCTGCCACGCGTCGCGGTTGATCGTGACCATGCTCAGGGTCACCGCGTACTCGATCGCCGTGAAGTGACGCAGCGTCTGCATGAGCCGCGCGCCCGCGCCGCCGTCGCCCGAGGAGAGCACCGCGTCGAGCTGGCCGCTCCGGAGCAGGGGCAGCGCGTCCGTGAAGGACACGGAGACGGGATGCGCGCCGGCGGCCCGGAAGGCGATCACGCCGTTGGCGTCGGCGGTGCGGATGCGCAGGCCGCGGAGGGCCTCCACTGAGTCGACCGGCTTGTTGGCCCAGATGCCCGCGGCGGGCCACGGCGAGAGGAAGAGCAGCACCTGGTTCTGGCGGGCCACCGCCCGCTCGTAGCCGGCCCGGGCCACCGCGGCGAGCGCCTGCCCCTGCTCGGGCGTGGTGGCGAGGAACGGCAGCGAGGGCAGGAGGAAGATCGGATCGACGCCGTTCAGCGCGCCCATGTACGTGTTGCCGATCGGCAGGTCGCCGCGGCGGATGGCGTCGACCATCTCGCTCGAGCGATACCCGCTCGAGGCGTCGTACTGGTGCGCGATCTCGATGCGTCCGCTGGTGCGCTGCGTGACCTCGCGAGCGAAGTGCGCGTCCGCCTCGCCCTGGATGGACGTGGCGGGATACTCGTTCGCCATCCCCCACGTGACGGTCTGGGCGCGCGCGCCGCCGGCGGCCAGCAGGACGATCCCGGCCACCAGCGCCAGTGCGGTCTTGGCAGGAGCCATCGCGGGAGCCTCCGCGGCGAGCATACCGCACCTCTCGACCCTCGGAGCAAGACGGGGTAGGATGCTGCCGCCATGCGTGCCGCCGTGATGCGGAGCCGGAAGCTCGTCGTCGCGGAGCTCCCCGCGCCCGAGCCCGGGCCCGGCGAGGTCCTGGTCAAGACGCTCGCCTGCGGCATCTGCGGCTCGGATCTGCACGCTCTCAAGCACGCGGAGCGCTTCGTGGAGGCTTCGCGGCGCGCGGGCAGCGTGTTCACGATGGATCTCGGGCGCGACGTGGTCATGGGCCACGAGTTCTGCGCGGAGATCGTCGAGCACGGCCCGGGCACCCGCCGCACGCTCCCGGTCGGCACGCGGGTCTGCTCGCGCCCGACCATCATCCGGCCGGACGGCCCGCGCAGTGTCGGCTACTCCAACGACAACCCCGGCGGCTACGCCGAGTACATGCGCCTCACCGAGGCGCTGCTGCTCCCGGTGCCGAGCGGGCTGCCGACCGAGCAGGCCGCGCTCACCGAGCCGATGGCGGTGGGCCTGCACGCGGTGGCCAAGGCCCGTCTGGACGCCGACGACGCCCCGCTGGTGATCGGCTGCGGCCCGGTCGGCCTCGCGGTGATCGCGGCGCTCCGGCTCGCCGGGACGCGGCCCATCGTGGCCGCCGACTTCTCGGCCCGCCGGCGCGAGCTGGCGGTCGCGCTGGGCGCCGACGTCGTCGTGGATCCGGCGCAGGGCACGCCCTGGTCGAGCTGGCGCGAGGCCGCGGTCTGGCGCGACGCGAGCCGGGCCCCCGTCCTGCCCCCGTGGATCCCGGGCCCGCCGGTGCGACCCGCGGTCGTCTTCGAGTGCGTGGGCGTGCCCGGCGTGCTCGACCAGCTCATGGCCGCCGCGCCGCGCGGCTCGCGCATCGTGGTGGTCGGGGTGTGCATGGAGCCCGACACCATCTACCCGATGCTCGGCATCAGCAAGGAGCTGAACCTCCAGTTCGTGCTCGGCTACACCCCCGACGAGTTCGCGGCGACGCTGCGCCACATCGCCGACGGCCGGATCCCCACCACGCCTCTCATCACCGGCAAGGTCGGCGTCGAGGGCGTGGCGGGGGCCTTCGAGGCACTCGCCTCCCCGGAGCTCCACGCCAAGATCCTCGTCGAGCCCTGGCGGGCCTGACGCCATCGCCGTCCCCGTCTCGTCCACGTTCGCCGCGCTGCGGGAACGGAACTATCGCTTCTACTGGATCGGGCTCGCGTTCTACGTCCTGGGGCACCGCGCGGAGTACCTGACCTTCGCGTGGATGGTGTGGGAGGTGACCCACGACGCGCTCTACCTGGGCTACCTGGGCATGGCGCAGGGCATCCCGTTCCTCGCGCTGCAGCTCTGGGGCGGCGTGCTGGCCGACCGGGTCAACCGGCTGCGCCTGCTGCGCGGCACCCAGCTCGTCACCACGCTGGTGCTCGCCGTGAGCTTCGTGCTCTCGGTCACCGGCGCGATCCACGTCGCCCACCTGCTCGTGCTGGCCGCGCTGTCCAACTCCTTCCGCGCCTTCGACGAGCCGAGCCGGATGTCGCTGGTGCCCCAGATCGTGGGCCGCGCGCAGCTCTCGAACGCGATCGCGCTGGGCTCGATCCCCTGGCAGGCCGGGCGCATGATCGGCCCGTCGATCACCGGGATCCTCATCGCCGCGTTCGGGGGCACCGTGGGATTCGGCCTGGCCGCCGTGTCTTCCGCGGTGGCCCTCGTGCTGTACGGGCGTCTGCGCGTGAACGCCGACGCTCCTCCGCCGAGCGGACAGCACGTCTTCCGCCAGCTCTACGACGGCCTGCACTTCGTCGCCCACGACTTCCTCTTCGCCGGCCTCATCTTTCTCGCCCTGTTCAACGCGATCTTCGGCCTCTCCTACGTGACGTTGCTGCCGATCTTCGCCGACGAGTACTTCCACGCCGGCTCCGCCGGCTACGGGCTGCTGAGCGCCGCGCACGGCATCGGGGCGCTGATCGGCACGCTCATCGTGGCCGCCATCGCCGCGAGTCTGGTCCGGCGCGGGCTGATCATCGTCGCCGGCGCCGCGATCATGGGCCTGGCTCTCATGGTCTTCTCGCGCGCGCCGGGCCTCGGCCTGGCGCTGCCGATGCTGGCGGTGGTGGGGTTCAGCAACACGTTCTACCTCACGCAGGTGAGCACGCAGCTGCAGGAGACCGTGCCCGATCACCTCCGGGGGCGCGTGATGAGCCTCTACGCGCTCTGCTGGAACCTGCTGCCGATCGGCGGGCTGCTGGGCGG
>Ga0187778_10003652_pt1 | contig 10279 bp, 10 predicted proteins | sample 1015_Q2_SP5_20_M_FD_132418 | JGI IMG/M metagenome (GOLD analysis project Ga0187778, IMG submission 132418) | Tropical peat soil microbial communities from peatlands in Department of Meta, Colombia - 1015_Q2_SP5_20_MG | ecosystem: Environmental > Terrestrial > Soil > Wetlands > Peat | place...
GGGCTTCTCTATACGTGGATCTATCGGTACCCAGTCATCTTCCGCAAGAATGATTTCGCCGCATTTTTTGCAGTACCATATTGGAATGGGTGTTCCGAAGACTCTTTGCCTCGATATTACCCAGTCCCAATCAAGAGAATTGGCCCAATCTATCATCCGATGCTTCATGTAATCGGGGTACCACTTGATCTCAAGAGCGTTCTTATCAACTTCGTCTGTTAGCGTGCGGGTTTTCATAAACCATTGCTCTTTCTCAAGAATCTCAATGGGAGTATGGCATCTCCAGCAGATGCTTACCTCCTGCCTGAGCGTTTCAATTCTGTCAACTAATCCTTCTGCTTTCAAGTCAACGAGAATAGCCTTCCGTGCTTCATCGGTTTTCATTCCTGCGTATTTGCCAGCGTTTTGGGTCATTCTTCCCTTCTCGTCAATGCACATTATTGTTTCGAGTTTGTGCTCAAAGACGCTTTTCACGTCAGCCTTGTCGCCGTACGTGCAAATCATCACGACTCCCGTGCCGAACTTCGGGTCCACCATGGCATCAGTGGTTACTTCAACAGTTCTGAGAGTTGTAGGAACTTGCGCCTTCCTTCCGACGCATTTTGAATAACGCTCATCGTTGGGATTTACCGCCACAGTGACGCAAGCAGGAATCAACTCGGGTCTCGTCGTGGCTATTTCTAGAAAGCCGTTGCCTTCAAGTTTGAACTTGATGTAATGTAGCTGAGCGTTCCTAGTTTCGTGGTTGACTTCTGCGTCGGCAATGGCGGTTTCACATCTTGGGCACCAGTTTACGGGATGTTTTCCTCGATAAACAAACCCTTTCTTGTACAAGAGAATGTATGAAAGCTGGGTGCGTCGCCAATAATCAGGATCCATCGTGCGATACTCTGTGGACCAGTCTGTGGAGCACCCAAGACGGAAAATGGATTCCTTCATGACGCCAATGTACTTGGTAACGAGTTCCATGCAAAGTTTCCGAAATTGATCGGGCGGAACGTCGGTCTTAAGAATGTTATTCTTCTTCTCTACTTCTACCTCAACAGGCAAGCCGTGGCAATCCCAGCCTTGTGGAAAAAGGACGTTATATCCTCTCATGCGTTTGAACCTAGCGACCATATCAAAATACGTCCAATTGAGCACCAGACCCATATGGAACTCGCCCGAAGTGTATGGCGGCGGAGTGTCGATAGTGAAAGCGGGACGCTTCTGGTCACTCCTATCAAAACGATTTGTGCCCATCTCCTCCCACTTGCTCTGCCATTTCTTTTCCACATCAAGAACGTTGAACTCTCTTGGAAGTTTATTCATAGCAGGTCAACCTTATTCTAACGTCATGATCGAATGGTTTTCTAGGAAAGATAAATATACGCATAAATAATAATTGTCCTTCCGTAGGTTTGGGGGAGCTGGGAATATGACCCGGCTGAGAGGACGGTTGAATACCGTCGACCCTTGGAACTTGACCCAGATAATACTGGCGGAGGGAAAAAGTGAACCAAAAAACACTCGTGTCAATATCTCGAACAAGAGTACTTGCGTTGACATCTGTTTTGGCTGCTTTGATCGCAGTAGGAACGATAACTTCCATACCGATGCCTTATCCACTGGCTGCATTAACTTTAGCCCCGATTGTAATCTTTGTGACAAGCATTCTCTTGGGGCCCGCAGCAGGACTCGTCGCGTCTGTTATTGGATCTGCGATAGGTTACTCCTTTGGCTCCACAATAGGCACTATTGCAGGTGGGTTTTCTTACTATTTCCTATTTGGAATCGTATTTGCCCGCGGTCCGATGGGTTTCATCGTTGGGCTGCTCCGTAAGAAAAATGAAATAATCGCCATGATTCTCGGTGTGGCCATTGAAACATTACTTTTCTTTGGATTAGACTTCTTTGTGTTAGGGTTCGGATATGCTATATTTGATTTCGGGACATTAGCAGACCTTGTCTTTGTTCCCGTTGCCTATGGAATTCTTGTTGCAGTGAGGAGAAATTTGGATATCACTTATCTAGCATAGATGAGCGGAATGCAAGAAGAACCCTGGTATTTGCAGGAAACAATAGTCAAGGAATACGAAGCTTATTACCAGACAAAGTATAAGCGTGCGGACGTTCTTGAGAAGAAATTGTTGACAGAGCTTCTGAATCAGTTTGGTGACATAAAGAAGGTGCTCGAAGTAGGATGCGGAACGAGTCACTTCACGAGATGGATGGAATCTCTTGGGCTAGAATGCTATGGACTTGACTTGTCACATCTGATGCTAGAACAAGCGAGGAAACTCTGGCCTAATGGACGATTAATACAAGGTGAGTCTCACAGCTTGCCCTTCAGATCCGGATCTTTTGATGTTGTAGCTTTCATAGCCTCTTTAGAGTACATGCCCAACATCGGTATAGTGTTCGAGGAAGCCGCAAGGGTCGCTCGAAAAGGATTAGTCATCGGGCTTATGAACAAATGGAGCCCAAGCACTATTCGGAGGATTGCCCAAGCGAAAATAGGAAACAACCCATTTTACAAAAACGTGAAGTTTTACTCCATCCTAGATATAGAGCGAATATTGAGGGAAACCTTTCAAAACAGGTACAGTGTTGATTATTGGAGCACAACCGTTTTCCCAAAAGTCCTCGGTGGCAAGGAATCGTCTTTTTTCCCGTTTGGTTCTTACTTGGGATTGGCAGTGAGGCTCCGTGGTGCCTATGACTAGAAATAAGATCGGAAAATTTGAGTTGGATCTAATTGAGAGAGCTGTCTATCCAAGATTAGGAGCAGAAAGGGCAGAAATCATCGTTGGGCCAGGCCATGGTCGCGATAACGCAGTCGTAAGGTTAGGTTGCGATCAGGTCCTCGTTGTGACTGCTGATCCACTATCGGTGATCCCAGAATTAGGACTCAAGGACTCAGCGCGCATCTCAGTACAATTGCTTGCCTCAGATTTGGCTACTTGTGGCTTTATGCCCCAATTTATGATGGCAAATCTCAATCTTCCCCCTAAGATGAGCGACGAAGAGTTCGAAGAATATTGGACGAACATTCATGCTGAATGCCGAAAACTGGGAATCGCCATCATTGGAGGACACACCGGCAGATACGTTGGTTCTGATTACACGATTGTTGGAGGAGGCGTAATGATGTCTGTGGTACCAGAGAGACAATACGTTTCAAGCAGCATGAGTAAACCAGGGGATCTGCTGGTAATGACGAAAGGTGTTGCGATAGCAACAACCGGAATCCTTGCAAGAATCTTCCCTCAGACAATTGAGAAGACCTATGGATCAGCTTTCCTGAAAAGAGCTCAGGGATATTTGAAACAGTTCAGCGTGGTCAAGGACGCGTTGACAGCAGCTTCCTTCGGCTTAAGAAATCAAGGAGTCACAGCCATGCATGATGTTACTGAGGGAGGCTTGTTTGGAGCTCTTTATGAATTTTCTGAAGCCTCGCATGTTGGACTGGAAATCGAGTTCGCCGATGTCATCGTGACTGAGGAAGCGAAACGCATATGCGAACTTTTCAGCCTATCGCCATATTCAACTCTTAGCGAGGGAACCCTGCTGATCAGCGCGAACCCCAAAAAAGCGGATGGAGTCCTCCACGAGTTACATTTGAAGGGAATAAGAAGCAAAGTCATCGGCAAAGTCAGACCGTTTCAATATGGCAGGTGGGTTAGAAAGGAGGGAAGAAAACAAAAACTGAAAAAACCTGCAGCTGACCCTTATTGGGCAGCCTACTGGAAGGCTCGCCACGAGGGATGGAAGTAACTAAATTGAAGAAGTTGGAAGGCCTATATCTGGTTATTACTCCTATCTTAACTTCTGGCGAACTTCTGGTTGCAGTTAAGAAAGCCCTGAACGGAGGCGTCGACTTAGTTCAATTCATCCCTGAAAGACAAACTCTTGAAACGCAAGAATTAGCCAAAAAGTTGTCGAGGCTGACGCTACAGTTCGATGTACCGTTCCTCATCAATGGCAACTGTCTCTTAGCCAAGAAGGTTAAGGCGGACGGGGTACACTTCAACAACTATCACGTTGTGCCAGACAAGGCCAGGCGGATCCTTGGTGAAAGAAGCATAGTCGGCTACACATTAGGAAATGATCTAAAAAGATTAGAGTGGGCAGAGTCCATGGGAGCCGACTACGTTTCCTTCTGCTCTGTCTTTCCACCGTCTTCGCCTATTCAATGCGAGACCGTCCCCCTTGAGACAATCAGAGCAGCAAGATCCAGAACGAGAATTACAATGTTTGCTGCTGGGGGCATAAACACGAAGAATGCCTATCTTGTTCTTGAAGCTGGAGCAGATGGAATCGCAGTTACCTCAGCCATACTCAAAGCAAAGAGCCCTGACAAAGCCGCCAGATTACTCAAGGAAATTGTTAAGAGACACAGAGCTTCCGGCTCTTGTAAGAAGACCCATTATAATCGAATTCTTTCAGGAAAAGCGTAAACATTCATGCGGTTCCCCCTCACAAACCCAACAAGCGTCAAACCAGCTTTGTTGGCAATTTCAATCCCAGAATCTATTGGTGCTGCCAAAGAAGCAACTATTGGCAGTTGCAGCATTGCTGCTTTAAATACAATGTCACCAGTGAGTCGTCCGCTCAACGCTAGAAAGCAATCGCCGAAATCGATTTTTTCAAGAGCTCCGGCTCCAATCACTTTGTCAACTGCATTGTGCCTCCCAACATCCTCTGCGAGAGCTATCTCCTCACCATGTTTATCGTAGAGGATGGCAACATGCACCCCTCCAGTTTTTCTGAACATTTCGCTTGAGTTCAGCCGACTGACACTTTCCAAGATTGTACTTGCCCGAATTGCCAGCCGAGACCTGATTTTAGGAATTCTTCGGGAATACTGATATGTTGAAGAGCTGCCGCATGTCGAACGGATGACGCGAGCAGAAAGCCTTGCTGGCACCTGTCTCTTTTCAATGTTCACTTCTGGCTTCAGCTTGACCCTGCAAGCCGACGCATCGGCCGATATTCGTAGCACTTCTATTTCTTCGATTGATTTCAATATACCTTCAGAAAGCAGATGGCCTAGGGTTAGTTCTTTGAGGTTTGTAGGAGAGCAGAAGATTGTTGCGTAGTGTTTCTTGTTGACAAAAATTTGAAGAGGTTTCTCTTCGGCGACGAAATCAATCAGTTTGAAGGCTCTACCTGCACGAACGTCCATTCTAGTGATTTCAATTTCTAACATGCGCTTCACTTCTTCAATTCCGCCAGTATGAAATCGATGATTTTCTCTGCCAAGTTTGTCTTCGTAACAGACTGCAAGCCCTTCCATCCAGGTTGACTATTAACGTCTACGATGGCTGGCCCTTTTTGGCTTTCGAGGACGTCTATACCAGCTATTTTGCATTCGATGCACTTGGCTGATTTGATGGCCATATCCTCAATCTCCTTGGTGAGTTTTGCGTGTTCAGGTCTGCCCCCTTGACTGTAGTTGGTTTTCCAGCCTTCTGCAATGCGGTTCATGGCTGATACTACTTGATCGCCAATAACAAAGGCTCGAATGTCTGAGAAACCATGAGGCACAAATTCTTGCAGGTATACTACGCCATGATAGTACCTAATGGCCCTGAACACTGTGGCGGCTATTTCTGCATCTGTAATTCTCGTGGAGCCTATTCCTCTGCTTCCGAACAGTGGCTTGACAACCACGTCTTTACCAAGTTCATAGAAAGCTTGTAAGGCTTCGTTGATGCTTTCGGTTGCTGCCGTCCGAGGCACAGGTATACCGTTTTCCTCAAGTATCGTGAGAACATCATACTTGTCGACACAGTGCTCGATCGCTTCAGGCGGGTTTATGATGTACAGACCCAAACGTTGGAGCCTATAGAGCGTGTCCATCCTGAAAACTAGTTCCTCTATCGATCCGCGCCCGACAGGACGAACAATCAAGGCATTTAAATCCTCCAAAAGTCCCGTCTCTTCTATTCTGAATCGTGGTCTATATCCAATATGCGCGATCAACTTTGGGAAGCTGAAGCACATGCATGTGATGCCACGCTTGACGATTGCTTCTTGGAGCTGGGTTGAACTCCAAGAGTTGCTGTTTCGCGTCACGATTCCAAACTTCAAAACAGACCTTCCATGCGAGTATGAACTTGTGAGATGCTAGCTGAGATGCGTTCTTAAAGTTTCCCTCTTTGCTGTTGCACGTCAGAATCTGTGAATCCACTTCACCAGTTGCTCAGCATTTTCCAGCTTTTCGCTCAGATTAACATCCAAGTACGCACCAAAGGCATTGAAGTAGGGTGTACCTTTCCTTGAAAACAGAGTCAATATCTTCCCGTTGTGATCGATCTTGAACCCTTCGGGACATGGCTCGTGGCCTCTGATCAGAATCTTTACGTGGAATTTTCCTAGAAACTTGCTGGTTACGCTTGCGCTAAAGAGTTTGCCTGCGCCTCTCGGTGATGCTGAAGTTTCTTTAACCATGTCGCTCGGATCACTCCACAGCATGTCTTCCAAGAGACGTTGCTTCGGATGCAAGTCGTGCGCATAGGCGAGATCCTCGATTCCGTTCGCGGCCGTCGGTGGTCCTCCATGAATCATAAGGTATCTTTCTTTCACAACCACCGCATTGTACAAGCAGGCAAATAGCCGTCTAATCCTCGTGTATGTTTCGCTCCAGCCTTTCTCAAACCTCGCCTGAAGTTGTGCAGGCAAATCATGAGGTTCAGCCATAAGGTCATCTGGTCCTTCGTGGTTTCCACGCATCAAGATTATCTGTCTTGGATAAAGAAGCTTCAGTTTCAAGAGCACATAGTAGATTTCTATTGAAAATGGTCCTCTATCTCCGTAGTCTCCGAGGAAAATCATGACAGAATCTGTGGTTCGTTGAAGCTGATCGAAAAAGTCGCTCTGTCTGAATATGTCAATGAGACTTTCTAAGTCTCCGTGCAGGTCGCCAACGACTAGAGCTCTCCCTGCAGGGTCTAATTTCACGAGTCTTCCTAGGATGTTGAGTTTTCCGACTCTTCCATCCTCCGCGCAGATCAAACGCGCGCCCTCTTCAACCAATTTGTTGAAGGCTTCAGGTTTGACTTCTAGAGACTCCTTTACGATTTGACTGAAGTCTGTGAACACGGAGGTCGCCTGCGCTATTCAAGCTTGATTTTTTTGTCTGTGGAGTCGAGCACGTTTTTTTCGATCTCGGCTTTATGATTTCGAATTTTCTCCGAAGTTTCACCAATTGCTCGTTCAAGGGTGATTCGTTCGCCATCCAATGCATTCCTTCTTCTCTCCAATCCTTCCAACTGCTCCCCGAGTTTCGACAGATTCCTTCCAGTCTCCGTGACTTGATCAGAGGCTGAAAGTTGCCTGTGAAGCATAATGGTTTTCGTACTCTTTTCGTGCAGGCTTACTAGAGAGTTCTTAGAAAGTATGTTTTCCATGACCTGCTCTGCTTTACGTATTTTTTCTGGTTTAAGCTTGAGTTTGCCTTCAGACATGGCGCGATTCATTTTCTCAAGGATCTGCCGCAGCACAGGATGATTCGCCGGTTCTGTTGCAAGAGCCTGGAACGGATCCGTGATGTACTGGTTCAGCTTGTTGAGCTCCTCTGGATTTAAGCCGCTTCCTTCACCGTGAAGAGCTAACGATTGGAGTTTGATGAAGGGCTTTTGAAGATGTTGTAGACTCTGCTTCACTTCGCTACTTAGGCCACGTATTTCAGCGTCCATCTGACTTAGCTGATCGAGTCCGCCCTTGCTTTTCGCGTCAGCGATTGTCCTTTGGACCTCTGCAATTTCGGCTTCAACGTGAATCTTATCGTTTCCAACTTTGGCCAATTGTTCTTTAAGGTTTTGGAGCTCTTCTTCTAAGGTCTGAAGTTTGTCTATGAGCTGGAACGTTTTTTCTAAGGTCTTAGCTTTGACGTATTCTTTTGTCAGGAAACCGTCGAGATCCTTAAGCGTTATCTTTGCCCTTTCAAACACTGCCTGAAATTTTCTTCTATCCAAGATGAAAAACGGCGAAACCAAAGGAAACCAGTTTCTAATGTCCACGTCTGTTACATTGAAAGCTTTCTGAGTTCCCTGGACAAATTCTTGGAAACTGTCGTAAGAGACGTCTTCGGGGACATTTATCTGCCGCATTCGGTCAACGAATATGCGAGCGAGCTTGTTCAACGCTCTGGCTCGCTTGTAGATCTTCATATTTCGTTTTTCGATTTCTTTTTGGCTGTTGTCCAGAAGCATTTTAGAATTGCTTGAAAGGCTATCAGTGCATTTACGCATCTCAACAAGCAGCTTCTCAGCCTTCGAATGAATAGGAACAAGAAGCGGACCTGTCTCGTGCTCAAGCCAGTCCTTGATATTCTTTGAGGAGCACTTCACCACTTCAGACAAGTGTTTTCCCATTAGAAAGTGCGCACAGGATATATTTATTTCTCGAGGAAATGGCTCAAGTGCGAGGTTTGCCCAAATTGCGTCTTCGGCTCGCCTGCACACGGAAAACATTTAGTAGAGATCTTCAAAGAAGCAAAACATGATTTCTTCAAGATATCGCGGACCAATTTGCTTCTGCAACCATCACAATCACAGCAAAAAACAAGGGAACTAGCTTTCAGAGCCGGAGTAAGAGTTTGTAAATGCTAATAGAATCGTTTCATTGAAGAAAACACTTTTGCGCGATAAACATGCGACTCTTTCATCTGGAAAGCCTGAGGTAACGAGTCACGACCTGCGCAAGCGAGTAGCTGATCGGGATAGTGTAGAGAGCCAACGTTGCATTGAAAAATGCAATCAGCGGAACATCAACAAGGATTGCAGATTCAGGCATGCTGTAACCAACAGGCGACGGGTAACGAAGGACCACATAATTGACGAGGCTCATAATTGATGTTCTGAAGAAAATTCCGAATCCAGTGAACAGAGTAGCCGTGGCAACGACATTCTTCAGAGCATGTCTTCCGAGCAGGATCTTTATGAGGCCTATACCCGCCATCATGCTTAACCATGCTATCAACCAGTAGAGGGGACCGAGCGGAAGACCGCCTTGGAAGAATGCAAAAAGAATTAGAGTGTTTACGGCTGTCACCAATAGCATTACGGTCGTTCCGAAGAGGAAAAAAGCTACCAACAGGGGGATCTCCCATATTTGATAGTACAGAAAATTCGCGAAGGGATCAGGGATTCTGATCAAGAAGTTGAGAACGGCGCCGAGCGCGCTGAAGACTGCCGCAGCCGCAAGATCCCTTGTGTTCATGCGTTTTCCCTGATTTCGGATTAGTCTATGTTTCGGGTAATTATTTAAGAGTAGCTACTCATTGAGGAGTAGCTCAATCAAGCCTCCGGGTCATTAGGCACCCTGAGGTTCAACAAAGAAATAAATGACGCGTGGATGGAAGATAATTGGATCCGTACGCGGTGATACGTGGCGACCTGATTGAAGGTTAATCCTGACGGTGTAAAACTTGCGGTCGAAGTCAAGAAAATCGCTCTTGATTATGGTGCTTCACTAGCTGGATTTGTGTGTGCGAAAGATGTTGATTCATTCCCCAGAATATGGGTTGGGTGGAAGCAGCAGCATTACACGAAAAAAACTACTGAAATCATGCCAGATGCAAAGTCCGTCATTGTATTAGCCTATCACGTTTGGGACGACATGCTTGAATTGGCCATTACGAAAGGCGAAGAATGGATTTATCCAGGCTACTTGCCGCTAGACACGATAACCGTGGCCATAATGAAACTCCTTGGAGAAAGAGGCTTTAACACGGCCTATGCTAATTCGATCTCTCACAAGAGATTAGCTCAATTGGCTGGATTTGGAAATTATGGAAAGAATTCTTTGATAATAAACCCTGTTTTTGGTCCTTGGTTGCGTTTTGCTGCACTCTTAACGAACGCCGAGATTCCGAAGGACAAGCCTTTTGAACTGGATCTTTGTGGAGACTGTGAAGCCTGTATCCAGGCGTGCCCTGCAGGTGCGCTGACGCCCCACAAAGTTGATGATAGCAAGTGTCTGTTGGGAATTCATATTTCCAACAAAAAAGACTTTGAGAAGAACTCGAAATGGTTACAGATCGAACCTTCTCTCACGAAAAACTCGCATCTGATGTGCATGCGATGTCAGAAGTCTTGTAGGTACGGAAGAGACAAACATTGAGATGAGATTATAATGAAGAGAGTAATTTTTAGCAAACTTTGAAGCCTAGTGATTTTGCTAGGGTTTCAGAGTTTATTTCTCCGTTCTTGAATGTGTTGCCCGTCTTTGCGTTGTTTATCGTTATTTCGGCTGGAGCGAACAGGTTTGGGTCTATCTTATAGAAGTCGTA
>Ga0187778_10003656_pt1 | contig 10275 bp, 8 predicted proteins | sample 1015_Q2_SP5_20_M_FD_132418 | JGI IMG/M metagenome (GOLD analysis project Ga0187778, IMG submission 132418) | Tropical peat soil microbial communities from peatlands in Department of Meta, Colombia - 1015_Q2_SP5_20_MG | ecosystem: Environmental > Terrestrial > Soil > Wetlands > Peat | place...
CGACAACGGCGACCTACACCAACAGCGTCGGCTCGACCGAGCTCAAGACGGTGTGGACGGACCCTGAGTTCGACGCGAGCCTGCATGCCTTCTACTACGCACGCGTGCTGGAGATCCCGACGCCGCGCTGGACCCTGATCCAGGCCGTGAAGTCCGGGCTGCCCCCGCCCAACATCGTGCCGCTCACCGGACAGGAGCGCGCCTGGAGCTCGCCGATCTGGTACACGCCGTCGGCGGAGGCGCGCAAGAGCGCCCCGGCTGGCATCACCGTCACCGAGCTGAAGAAGAAGGGGGCCAGCGCCCTCGGCGACGCGCAGCTCAACGCGCTAGTCGTCGGCAAGGCCTTCTGGCTGCGCAACAACGTCACCGGAGAACAGTTCAGCCAGAACTTCACGGCCGAGGGCAGCACGATCGTATTCCGCGTCGGCTTCAACGCCGTCACGCCGAGCGCCACCGGCAAGACCGCCCAGGACGGCTACGAGGGGACGGCCGGCCGCTACCAGATCCAGGGCGGTAAGCTAATCACCTGGCTGTCGCAGGAACCGTATTCGGTCACGCTCTACAAGCTCGGCGACACCTATTACGCCGCGCGCAGCAACGAGTTCGGCTACGCCAACTACGAGGTCATTCCATCGGCACAATTTGCAGTGAACCCGCTGACTGCGCTTTCGAATCAGTTCTCGATCGAGCTCGGGCTGACCGAGCAGCAGAAACAGCAGATCGTCCCGATCCTCCAAGAGGAGATCAAGCAACTGGGAGCGTTGAAGAAGAACACCTCTCTCAGCGGCATGCAGAAGGTGGAAGAGTTGCGCAAGATCGGTGTCTCCTTCGACGAGAAGATCAAGCCGCTGCTCAACGCGCAGCAGCAGCCGAAGTTCCAGGCGATGCGCGAGCAGATGCGCAAGCGGATCATCGAGCAGATGGCGCAGAAGGCATTCGAAAAAACGAAATCGGAAGTGGAATCGTGGTTCGCCGACGTGCCCCCGGACAAGCACTGAAGAGACTGGCGGGCGCCTCCACGTTCTCCGCCGGCATGCTCATGCGATTTCACGAGTGTTCATGTGGGACGCAGCGAACGCCCTCGCGAAGCTCGCAAAGGCGTTTGGACTCGGGTAGTGATCCGGGAACTCCATTGGATCTCCAGTGGACTTGGATTCGAGATTGGCTAAGAAAGGAGGGACCATCGTGAGTTCGCGCGTTTGCCCAGTGACTTTTGCCATCGTGGTTCTCTTTGCACTCAGTGCCTGCGAGCAAAAGCCGTCTCCGGAGGACGCGGCCAAGAAGGGGACCACCGTGACGCCTGCGGCCGAGCCTGCGCCGCAACCCAACCCCGACCGCAACGCCTACTTCGGCGAAGAGCACATCCACACCAGCTGGTCGGTGGATGCCTGGCTCATGGGCAATCGCCTCACCGGGCCGGACGATGCCTTGAAGTACGCTCAGGGCGAGACCATCAAGCATCCGCTCGGCTATGACATCAAGATCGACACACCGATGGATTTCATGGGTGTGACCGATCATTCGGAATATGTGGGCGTGACCAAAGAAGCGAACACGCCGGGATCGGCCCTGAGCAAGTTGCCCGCAGCACAATCTCTAATCCTGAAGGACCCGAATGACCAGGCGGAGGTCCAGAAGACCTTCACGTACCTCGTTGGCATGATGAGCGGACCTCCGGTCAAGGCGTTCATGAGCCCCGAGGTGGCGGGCTCGATCTGGAAGGAGAACGTCAAGATCGCCGACGCGAACAACCATCCCGGCAAGTTCACCGCGTTCTGTTCCTACGAGTGGACTTCGATGCCCGACCATCGCAACCTGCACCGCAACATCTTCTTCAAGGACTGCGCGAAGGTGCCGGAAATGCCCTATAGCGCGCTGGATTCCGAGCATCCTGAAGATCTCTGGAAATGGATGGACGCGCAGCGCAAGGCGGGCAACGAACTGTTGGCCATCTCGCACAACTCCAATTTGAGCGACGGCTGGATGTATCCCATCGACTTGGACAGCTTCGGGCGCCCCATCGACGCCGCCTGGGCGGCTTCGCGCGACCGCAACGAACGCCTGGTCGAAATCAAGCAGATCAAGGGGCAATCGGAAACTCACCCCTTGCTGTCTCCCAACGATGAGTTCGCCAGCTACGAGATAGCCTCCGCTCTCCTCGGGCAGCCGGCCACCGGTGGCCGGATCGACCGCATTCAAGGCAGCTACGGGCGGCAAGCTCTGAAGGACGGCATCGCCATGCAGGATGTGCGCGGCTACAACCCGTACAAATTCGGCATGGCGGGCGGCTCCGACTCGCACAACACCGGCAGTCCTTACCGCCAGGACAACTTCTACGGCGGTCACGCCGAAATCGACGGAACCGTGGCGCGACGCATGGCCGGAGTTTTGGCGTTTGGCGCCATAGACGTGCGTTTGGAAAACCCCGGCGGGCTGACCGGTGTGTGGGCCGAGGAGAACACCCGCGCCTCCCTCTGGGATGCCATGTACCGCAAAGAGACCTTTGGCGTCAGCGGCCCGCACATCAAGGTGCGCTTCTTCGGCGGCTGGAGCTATAACAAAGACGTATTCAACGCCAAGGACTGGGTGCACCAGTCTTATGCCAATGGCGTTCCCATGGGTGGTGATCTGCCTCCGATGCCTTCGGGCAAGGGCACAGCGCCCACGTTCGTTATCTGGGCGGTGAAAGACCCGAGTTCTGCCAACCTCGACCGCATGCAGATCATCAAGGGCTGGACGAATAACGGTCAAAGCTTCGAGAGGATCTTCGACGTGGTGTGGGCAGGCGAGCGCAAGCCGGACAAGTGGTCGGGCAGGGTTCCGGCCATCAGGAGCACGGTGGACCTCGAGAAGGCCACCTACACGAACGACGAGGGTTCAACGGAGCTGAAGACCGTGTGGACCGACCCCGAGTTCAACGCCGGCCTGCATGCGTTCTATTACGCCCGCGTGCTGGAAATTCCCACTCCGCGCTGGACCCTCATTCAGGCAGTCAAGGCCGGGCTACCGCCGCCTGACGTCGTTCCGCTCACCGGGCAGGAGCGCGCCTGGACCTCGCCCATCTGGTACACCCCGAGCGCGGACGGCCGCAAGAATGCCCCGGCGGGCATGACGGTGGCACAGCTCAAAGCAAAGGGCGCGACCCAATTGAACGATGCGCAATTGAAGGCGCTTACCGTGGGCAAGGCCTTCTGGGTGCGCAACAGCGTGACCGGTGACCAGTTCAGCGAGAACTTCACTGCGGAAGGCAACACCACCGTCTTCCACGTCGGCAAAAACGCTGCCGTGCCCAGCGAATACGGCGACGTGTTCCGTGACGGCTACCTGGGAACAACGGTTCCCTACAGGATCGAGAACGGCAAGCTCATCACGCTGATCTCGCAGGCCCCGTACTCGATCACGGTGTATAAGCTCGGCGACGCCTACTACGGCGCGCGCAGCAACGAGTTGGGCTACGCCAACTACGAGATCGTTGCCTACCCGCAGTATGTGCTCAATCCAATCATAGCGATGAGCAACCAGTTCTCGCTCGAGCTGGGGCTGACCGAGCACCAGAAGCAGCAGATTGTGCCTATCCTGAAGGAGGAGGTGACGCGACTGGAGGCCTTGAAGAAAAATACTTCTCTCAGCGCAGTGCAGAAAGTCGAGCAGTTGAGGCAAATTGGCCGCTCCTTAGACGAGAAGATCACGCCGATGCTCAATGCGGAGCAACAGAAAAAGTTCCAGGAGATGCGCGAACAGATGCGACGCCATCTCATAGAGACGCTCATGGAGACGGAGGCTGACGAGGTGCTGCACAAGCTGGAGGGCAAGGTGAAGGGGAAACTGTAGAGCCAGAAGCAGGAAGAGAGAGCGCCAGGTGACGCAACGTCACGCGTTTCGCGCCGACAGGCGGGGAGCTGCTCAATCCGTTCGCGGACTGAGACGCCGGCAAGCCGGCCGATGAAACGCCTGTTGCGCGAGCCGCTGCTTCACTTCCTGCTCATCGGCGCTGCTCTGTTCGCCGCGTACGCTTACACGGAGCGCGGCCGCGTCGGCATCGAGCCGTCGAAGCAGATTCGGCTGACGCTCGACGACCTCGCGCAAATGGCCTTGCTGTTCCGGTCGCAGTGGCGGCGCGACCCGACGCCGGAGGAGTTCAACCGGATGGTCGAAAACAAGGTCCAGGAAGAAGTTCTGTACCGGGAAGGACTGGCACTGGGCCTGGACAAGGACGACACCATCGTCAAGCGCCGTATGGCGCAGAAGGTGCAGTTTCTCTCCGAGGATGTCGCCGCGGCGCGTGAGCCCACAATCGACGAGCTCAAGACATGGTACGAGAAGAACCGCGACAAGTTCGCGCAGCCGCCGCGAGTTAGCTTTCGCCATCTGTATTTTTCGCCCGACCGGCGCGGGAAGCGAGCGCGCGACGACGCGGCAGACGCGCTGCCGAAGCTCGCCGGCCAGCTCGAGGATTCAAAGCTCGCCGCGTCCCTCGCCGATAGATTCATGTTCCAGGAGTACTACCGCGATCGCGCGCCGGAGTTTCTGGGCAAGGAATTCGGGCCGCAATTCGCACTGGCCGTCGCCGCTCTTGCGCCAGGGTCGTGGCAGGGGCCGATCGCATCGGGCTTCGGTTGGCACCTGGTGTTTGTCGATACTGTGATTCCAGGCCGCGTACCAGCCTTCGAGGAGATCGAGCCGGACGTGAAGACCGCATGGCTCGCCGAACAGAAGGCGCAGGCGTGGCAGAAGGCGTACAAGGAAATGCGGGCCAAGTACACCGTGCTGCTGCCCGCGCCCCCTGACAAGCACCTCTCAGCTGCCGTCCCCGCCCCACGCAAGAAGCAAATTCCCGCGTCATCGGGTGAGGGTGGCCTGTGATTCTTTCCAGCCGCCGCTTCGGCCGGCTCTTGGCGAGCCTGCTGTTCGCGCTGGTCCTTGTTCCAGTCGCAGCGCGGGCCCATGAGGCGCGCCCCGCATATCTCGAGCTCAAGGAGACAGCGGCGGGCCAGTTCAGCGTGCTCTGGCGCATTCCAGTGCTGGCGGGTATGCGCCTGCCGGTCGTGTTGCAACTGCCCGACGACGTGAAGAACCTCAAAGAACCGTCGGTACAGGAGCTGACCGATTCGCTCCTGGAGCGGCGGTCGATCGACGCCGGGCCGAACGGCCTCTCCGGCAAGCGCATCGAGTTCCCCGGATTGCAGCTCACGATCACCGATGTGCTGGTCCGCGTCGAAATGCTCGATGGCCGGAAGTGGATGCTGGTTGCCCGCCCGCAACAACCATGGGTCGAGATCGCTCAAGCGCGCGGCACGGCGGCCACGGCCGCTATGTTCCTCACGCAGGGCATCGAGCACATTCTGGTCGGCGTCGATCATCTGCTGTTCGTTTTCGGGCTACTGCTGATCGTGCGCACGCCGTGGATGCTGGTGAAGACGATCACCGCTTTCACTGCCGCGCACAGCATTACGCTGGCGATCGCGACGCTCGGCTACGCGAGCATCCCGGTCCCGCCGCTCAATACGCTGATCGCTCTCTCCATCCTGTTCCTCGGACCCGAGATCGTACGCGCGCGGCGCGGCGAGACGAGCTTCACCATCCGCAATCCCTGGGTCGTCGCCTTCGCATTCGGATTGCTGCACGGCTTCGGGTTCGCCAGCGGGCTTGCCGCGATCGGCTTGCCGCGCGGCGAAATACCGCTCGCGCTGCTCATGTTCAACGTAGGGGTGGAGATCGGTCAACTTGCATTCGTCGCGGTGATACTGCTCCTGGTTCGCGCGTTCAAGGTACTCGAGATGCGTTGGCCACGGCCGGTAGAATTGCTGCCGGCGTACGTCGTCGGCTCACTGGGCGCGTTCTGGACCATCCAGCGCCTCGTGCTGATGGTCGAGGGCGCGTGATGAGGTTCTTATCGGGAAGCCGCGGTCTGGCAGCAGGGTGTCTCGCAGCAGTGACGCCGTCCGCGCTCGCGCACATGCAGGCGGGCCAGGCGACGGGATTTCTCACCGGGTTTCTGCACCCGATCTCGGGACTCGACCACGTGCTCGCAATGGTGGCCGTGGGATTGTGGGGTGCGCAGCTCGGCGCGCCTGCCATCTGGGTGCTGCCGGTGGCGTTTCCGCTGGTCATGGCGATGGGCGGGATGCTCGGATTCCTAGGGGTCCCGATCGCAGGCATCGAGTACGGGATTGCCGCTTCCGCGATTCTGCTCGGCGCTGCGGTGGCGTTCGAATTGCGCCTCCCCCTGGTGGTAGCAGCGTTGCTGATCGGATTCTTCGCCGTGTTTCATGGCCACGCGCACGGAACCGAACTCCCGCCAGGCCAGAGCGCGCTGCTCTACAGCATGGGCTTCGTGATGGCGACAGGCTGCTTGCACGCAGTGGGAATCGCCATCGGTGTTGTCCACCGCTGGATGTGGGGACAGAGGCTGTTGCGCGCGGCAGGCGCGGTGGTGTTGGTTGGAGGTGTCTTCTTCCTGTGGAAGGCATTGGGAGGAGCGGCGTGAGCAAACCCCGTCTTCCGAGCTGCGCCGCGGTCATATTGACGTTGGCGCTATGTTCCCGGCCGGCCGAAGCACACCTCAATTCCAGCGGCATGGGACCGATCTACGACGGGTTGATGCACTTCCTGACGAGCCCCGAAGATCTGGTCCCCGCGCTCGCGATGGCGCTGCTGGCCGGACTGCGAGGCGCGACTCATGGGCGCCGAGCATTGTTTACGCTGCCCGCGGCATGGCTGCTAGGCAGCCTCGCTGGATTGGCAGCTGCTGCAACAGGTGGAAATGCGGTCGTGGCGGCGCTCTGGTTTCTTCTGATGGGCGGACTGGTAGCATCCGACGCCAAAGTCTCGTTGCGGCTAACGACTATTCTGGCCGCGCTGCTCGGGCTGTATCACGGATATTTCAACGGATCGGGGATGGGCCAATCGGTATCGGCCATCTTGGGCGTGGTCGGGTTGGTCTCTGCGGTGTTCGTCCTGATCGCGCTTGCGGCAGCGTTCGTAGTCCAGTTGCGCGCGCAATGGGCGCGGATCGCCGTGCGAGTTGCGGGAAGCTGGATCGCCGCCAGCGGCCTTCTGCTGCTCGGCTGGGCGCTCCGTGGGGGTTGACAAGCGCACCGGTCCCATCGCGGATCAATTCGTCTCGATCGGGCCATAACCTCTGCATAGGATGAAGCGGGTACTGATTCTCGCCGCCGTCAGCGAAGCCGCGACCGGCCTGGCATTGCTCATTGTGCCGTCGCTCGTCGGGCGGTTGCTGTTCGGCGAGGAGCTGACCGGCGTCGCAATACCGATAGCGCGCGTAACCGGCATCGCCCTGATTGCGCTAGGGGTGGCCTGCTGGCCGGGGCCGGCGCGCGTCGGCATGTTGAGCTACGGTGCGGGCGCCACGCTGTATCTCGCCTACCTCGGCGTCTCGGGCGGTTTCGTTGGCGTTCTGCTCTGGCCCGCGGTCCTAGTGCACTTGATCCTGACGGCACTCATCGCTTGGGGCCTTCGCAAACGACAAGACGACGAGAACACCGGGAGATAAACTAGAGGCCCGTGGTCGTACCCGACACAGTTCGCACTTTAGACTATATGGGGCGCTTGCGTCGCCCGTCCGTTCCCTGCCTGACGAGCATGACGGGTGAGATGCACTGCATTCGTTGGCAGAGAATTTGTGGTCGTTCTGCGTTTGTGGGAGAAACGGAACCCTGCCTCATGACGATAAGGCATGGACATGGCTGTTGAACGGGGGACTGGGCCGCACAGCAAACCCCGACTGATTTCGGTCCAGTGCAAACTTAGGCGGCGGCAGCGGTATGCACGCGGAAAGTCTGCTCGAGGCCATTGCTGAGATCGGGGTCGCCCTCGCGGGGTTCGCCGGGATTGTCGGTGCGCTGGCAGGTGAGAAGCTCCGTCCCGAAGATCCAGGCCTCTGGCTGCCATTCTGGGTGATGATCTCGGGTGGCGCAGCGCATAGGAATTTCAAACGCTGCTCTTCCTTGAGGAGCACTCTAGCGCGGTGCCATTGGGTGATCAATCGCGTGAGTTGGTCCTGAAAACTTCCGGTTTTGCGGGGTTTGCTCGGCCGATTCATGAGCCAAGCTCGGCGATCTCGAGGCGCATCTGGGCGCTTGCGCCAGGTCAGGACGAGCGGGCCCGTCGGCTGAGGTGTGCAAGCCGCTTTGGGTCAGGCCGCTTGGAACAGGGGCAAGGGGCGCGCCGATGAGCGCGGCGGGGCGCGCGCGGGCAAACCCAGGTGGGTGAGGATCTGGATAATCACCTGGGGATCAACGATGGCGGCGATGATCTTCAAGCGCCCGCCACAGCGCAGGCAGCGTTCGATGTCAATATCGGATACCCGTTTGAGCCAGGGCGCGTGAGCTTATGCGTGCTGGCGCTGAGAGCGGTGGGCCGCAGCGTGGCGATGGCAACCATCAGGGATCACAATTCGGTCATGCGCCTCCCAGGGACCATCGATTGACCGTCTCAGACTCCGCCCTCCTCATCGACGCTCTTGCCTTCGCGGCTGAGAAGCACCGCGACCAGCGGCGCAAGGGTGCCGACGCGAGCCCCTACATCAATCACCCGATTGCGTTAGCCAGGATGCTGGCAGTCGAGGGCCGGGTAATGGACAACGTCGTCCTGGCCTCCGCTGTGCTCCATGACACGCTGGAGGATACCGAGACAACGTTCAATGAGCTTGAGTTGCGCTTTGGGGCCGAGATCGCGGCCGTCGTCGCAGAGGTCACCGACGACAAGAGCCTTCCGAAGCAGCGGCGCAAGGACTTGCAGGTCGAACATGCGCCGGATCTTTCCCATGCGGCGAAACTTGTGAAGCTGGCCGACAAGATCTGCAACCTGCGGGACGTGGCGAACAACCCGCCGGCCGACTGGACGCTCGAACGCAGGCGGGACTACTTCGACTGGGCGAGACGTGTTGTGGCCGGATTACGCGGCGTGCACCCCCAACTTGAGACGGTATTCGATGCGGCCTATGCGTCCAAGCCGTGACGCAATTCCGTCAAGCTAGCGTGTGACGCGATTCCGAGATCGTGGCGGTGCTGGTGGCTGACCCAGGTCGATGGCGTGCAGAGGGTTGCACCAGCGACCCTTGGCATTCGTGAAAACGTTTTCAGACGATGGGGCCCTCACGCCGCCATCGGCGCATGGCCTGCAGCTCGGGGCCGCGTAGGCGATGAGCCGATGCGACTCCGTTCCGGGCCCGGTTCGCGCGCAGCCGGCACGCTGCACCACGTCGCGCACGGTGTCGGTGGTCATCGGCCCGCCGCGCCTCGAAAAAGTGAAGACGCCTTCACGCGGATCGACCTTGGCATGGGTGCAGTCGTTTGCACGTGGGCCGCGTCGATGAGTCAGGATTAGGTCCGCCGACGAGATCAGGACAGCCACCACCGGCCTCCCGGTAATGGCGCCTCTGCCAACATCGAGTCCTGAAGAAGCCCCGTCTTCCTAGAAAATTACGACGTTCTTGACGTGCAAGCTCCTGATTGCCCAGTCACATCTGTTCTAGACGATTCCAGAAAAAAGGGGCGGCTTTTCTAGAATCCGTGCTGGAATCGCTGCACCTAAGCCCAAACAGGCTCGGAAATAGCCCAGACTAGTTGGGGTTACGATGTGCTGACTATGGCGGCTGCGCTTGTACGCGGCGGGCCGCGATTGGGACGCTCGGACATCGGCAGCATCTCGGGGCTGACCGGGGCGCAGAGCACGTCCAGTACTTCGCGACCACTTGTGTCGGTGTTGCAGTTTGCGCCGCGTGGTTCCCTCAGAGCCCCTGTACCGCACCTGCATTCCCGGTGCCGACGGGTCGCAAGGATAAATCCGGTCGGTTGAGATCCTCGATTGCGAGCGCTTGCAAAACACTTGGCAGGGTACGGTCGGTCCGCTGCCCTGGTACTCGACGCGCGAAACACAATCCGCTCATGGCCGCGGCTCGCTCGCATTTGGAATTCTGTCCCGCCATGCTCGATAGATCCCTCAGCTATGTCTTGCAGACGGCTGCAAATTTCAGCTGACAGATAGTGTCACATCGAAATCGAGCCAATCGTCTGAAGGACCGGGTTCGTTAAGGGTTGGTCGATGCCTGCCCGTGCGAGCGTGGGTGTGCGCCTGAGACGGCGTGGAGGGCAGGCGTCGTCCAAGCCTCGAGGGAGGAAACCGCGAGTTGTTCTGATATTGTCAGCAACCGCGAGGTGCTATGGGGATTGGAATTGGAGCGCGGGCTACTGAAGCCGACGGCGGTGACGCGGGTTTGGGGGCACGTGGCGTGATGCTCGCGTTGGTGCCGGC
>Ga0187778_10003658_pt1 | contig 10267 bp, 7 predicted proteins | sample 1015_Q2_SP5_20_M_FD_132418 | JGI IMG/M metagenome (GOLD analysis project Ga0187778, IMG submission 132418) | Tropical peat soil microbial communities from peatlands in Department of Meta, Colombia - 1015_Q2_SP5_20_MG | ecosystem: Environmental > Terrestrial > Soil > Wetlands > Peat | place...
ATTAAATGAGAGACTGCTTTCGGGTAACCTCGTATCCGTCGCGAACTGTGTCGACCCACAAGAGACGCTCACGTTTCCCAGGACCAGACAGTCAAACCGGGAAAAGCAGACGGTCGGAGGATGGAAACGTCATTAGGCCGGGACCGACCCGGTCATCGAGCCGGCGACCAAACTCGACCCCGAGCAGCTCCGAGATCTCATGCAAGCTTTTTAGCGCGCTTGTGACGAACGCATTGCGCGCTGGGAAAGCCACGTTGCTCGATATCTAGGCGACGCGTTAATGGTCTACTTTGGCTGGCCTCGGGCGGATGAAGACGATGCCGCGCGCACGGTGACTCACCTCGCCCAAGATTTACAGAATCCCGAAAGATCTCTTACGCGGAGCCTCGCAGCCGGCCCCCGGATCAAAGAACGTTCGGGCTCTACTTTCAGCCTCGGTTCGTTGCGCTGAGGATGCAGCGCCGCACGAGCGCATCGAAGATCGGCAACTTATAGGCGTTGCCGCCTAGCGGCATGGCACGCGCAAGTGCAGCGCGTGCCGCGCCCCGCGCACCTTGATCGGAGATTTGCTTTCCTGCGAGAAACGCCTCGGCCTCCCTGGCCCGGTACGGAACGGGCGCTGCGGCGCCCAGCACTACTGCGGCTCGCTCGCAGACGCGCCCCGCCCTCATTTCTAGCACGACTGCCACGTCCGCCAGCGGCCAGTCGAATGATTCCAACTCGCCCTGCCGCATGTGCGCCGATCGAGTATCTTGCTTGAGCGCCGGGAGCAGCACGGCGGTCAGGATCTCTCCCGGCTTCAGGTCGTTCTCGCGCTCGATGTCTTGGTCGGGCGACAAGAAGAAATCCTCGATCGCCACGACGCGTTTTCGCCCCTGCGCCCCTGCTAGCTCGATGCGGGCGTTGAATGCGACTAAGGCCGTCGCACAAGTCGACGGATGCACGATGGCGCAGCCATTGTGCCCAAATATCGCGTGATATTGGTTCTCACCGGTAAACGCGAAGCATGCCTCGCCTCCTTTGCGCACGCAGTGGTGGTCCAGCGAGCGGAAATACCAGCAGTGTGGCCGCTGCAACAGGTTGCCCCCGATCGTGGCCACCTGCCGGATTTGCGGGCTGGCCGACTGGTTGGCGGCGTCGACCAGGGCGGGGTAGCGCGCGCGAAGAAGCGGGTGCTCCGCCAGTTGCGCAAGCGTGACCATCGACCCGATTCGAATGGATCCGTTTGGCTCCTCGACGATCCCGCGGAGCTCTGCAACCGAGTGCAAATTGATGACGCGCCGCGGACTGAGCAGTCCTTCCTTCATCAAATCCAAGAGATCCACGCCGCCGGCCTTCAAGATGATAGCTTCGGTTTTGGGCTGACCGCTCTGCGACCGCATGGCGTTCGCCACTGTGTCGCTTGCTGCGCTGGTGGCTTCGGCGAGGCTACTGACGCTTACCCATTCGAACGAGTTCATCCCCGCACACTCCTTGTCGGAATGCGCCCGAGCGCAGCCAGGATCGTGGCAGGTGTCATGGGCAATTGCCGTACACGAACGCCGATGGCGTTGTAAACGGCGTTGGCAATGGCCGGTGCAGTGGCGATATTGGACGGCTCCGCGATGCCATAGGCGTCGGTAGCGCTGGTACCCTGATAGTTCTCAAGAATGATCACCTCGATCGCGGGTGTCTCGCGCGACCTTGCGATCTTGTAATGCTCAAGGTCCGCATTGAGCACATGACCCGTGTGGCGGTCAATGGTGCGATTTTCATAGAGCGCGTAAGAAAGCCCCATTAGAATGCCGCCGTGCACCTGGCTTTCGATCTGTCTTGGGTTCATCGGACGGCCGCAGTCCTGCGCCGCGACCACCCGCTCCACTCGGACGATGCCGGTCTCGACGTCGACCGCCACCTGGGCGAACTGCACGCCTCCCAGCATCCTTTGCGCGGAAGCCCTATCACCGGACTTCTGGGCGAACCCGCCGTAGTCGTCCGAGCGGCCCGCCACCGCACTGATGCGCTCGGTGCGAAGCTGCGCGGCAGCCTCTCGGAAGGTCATCCCCCGCCTGTTATCGGCCAACGCAATGCGGCCGTCGCGTGCGACTAGACTCTCTGGGCTCGTGCCGAGCGCAGGTGCCACTATCTCGAACAATTCACGCAACACCCGATATGCCGCGTTGCGCGCTGGCGGGGTGAGCGACGCCGTGGCCGAGCTGCCGCCCGATACCGCTCCGGCGGGAAAATCCGTGTCGCCGATGCGAACCACGATGTCCGCTGGACGCAGTCCCAGCTCCTCGGCGACGACCTGCGCCAGTACGGTGCCGATCCCAGTGCCGATGTCCTGCGTGCCGGAAAAAATCTCCACCGATCCATCGCGCAGGATGCGCACCTCGCAGGACGAGTTGGTGCGCACGTTGGCGCCCCAGTGAGACTGGGCCACGCCAACGCCGCGTTTGACAGAACCGGGGTCGGCGCCTGGGGGCTGCCGCCGGCTCCAGCCGAAGCGCTCCGCTCCGCGTCGCCGCTCCTCTCGACGCACGGGGTTCGGGTCGATGCGGTCACGCAGAGTGAGCGGGTCCATACCGAGCGTCTCCGCCAGCTCATCGATGATTTGCTCGAGCGCAAAGGCGCCCGGTACATTGCCCGGGGCTCGCATCGAGCAGCCGGGGCCCGCATTGATGAATACATCGGACTGAGCGATGCTGAAGTTCTCGCACGTATACAGCCCTTGAGCGACGAACCCCACGCCGGCGCCGAGCGCCACGCCCGCCGTACCGTAGGTATCGAGCGCTATCGCGCAGAGCGCGCCGTCGCGCTTGGCCCCGACTCGCATTTTCTGGACCGTGGCCGGGCGGTTGCCGCTGTCGAGCTGCTCTTCCCTGCGGTCTAGCACGATGCGCACCGGCGCCCCCGCCCGTCGCGATAGCGCGACGGCAGCGCGCACGTAGTTGCCGGCAACCAACTTGGAGCCAAAACCACCACCCATAGCACCGACCACGACGCGAACCCGGCTAAGCGGGAGCCCGAAAGCCTGCGCTAGTTCGCTGCGAACGCCTGCGATGTACTGTGTGGACAGGTGAACAGTGAGCCCCTCGGGGCGCCAATCTGCGACCACTGCGTGAGCCTCCAGGCAGCAGTGGGTCTGCACCTGGGTGCGAAACTCGCCTTCGATTGCCACGTCCGCCTGCGCGAACCCCTCCTCCACGTTTCCGCGGGACCCGCTGTGGTTCGGGCCGCGCACGTTTCTTTGCTGCGGCACGGGTGGACCGCTCTGCATGCCGGCCGCATAGGCCTGCACCGGTCGCTGGAATACGGCCGGCGCGTCGCTCTGGCGAGCGGCCTCGAGGTCCACGACAAAGGGCAGCGGCTGATAATCCACCTTGATTACGCGCAGCGCCGCATCAGCGGCAGCGGGCGTGATGGCCGCCACGCCCGCAACGACGTCGCCGACATAGAGCACGCGCCGCTGAGCGGCCTCAGGCCCGGAGGAGTCCGCCGGCGCCTCGACTGCGCGACCCACGGGCTCATCCAGGGCAAGCACGGCGCGCACACCCGGATACCTTGCCGCCGCGCTGAAATCGAGCGCCAGCACCCGTGCATGCGGATGCGGCGAGCGCAGAAGCCGCCCGTAGAGCATGCCGGGAAGCTTCACGTCGACCGTGAACTGCGCCGCACCCGTCACTTTGGCGCGGCCATCGATGCGCGCAACAGGCTTGCCGATCCAGGTAAGCTTCGCGTTGGGCGCGAGCGGCGCCGCCTCACCAGCAGGCACCCGCCGCTCGATCTCGGCAAGTGCCGACGGATCGAAGCCCACCGCATACCTTTGATCGTGCTCGTTGCCTGCAGCCACGGTCAGCCCTTCATGAACCTCGCTGCATCGAGCACCGCCTCGATCACATGCGGGTAGGTGCCGCACCGGCAAAGATGCCCGCTGATAGCCGCTTTCACCTCTTCCGCCGACGGGCTGTGATTGTTCTCGATGAGCGCTGCACAGCTCATGACCAATCCGGGCGTGCAAAAGCCGCACTGGATTGCATCGTGGCTGATGAATGCCGATTGGACGGGGTGCAGCTCCTCGCCGCGCGCCAGGCCTTCGATCGTGAGAATTTTGCGCTCACTCACGTCGACGGCGAGGAGCATGCACGAGAGAACGGGCGCACCGTCCACCCATACCGTGCAGGCCGAACAGGCGCCGCGGTCGCAGCCTACCTTAGTGCCCATCAGATGGAGCGGGCCACGCAAGGCCTCCACGAGCGTGGCCTGTGGTTCGATCTCGAGCTCTCGCTGCTGGCCGTTGACGTCGAGCACGATGCGCAACGGTGCGTCTGCGGGCCCCGACGCACTCGTTACCCTTTGGGTCGCTGCAGCGACCGTCGGTGTTATTGGCTCAAGCATCGCGCTGCCCGCGATTCCGACGCTAACGCTCTTCAAGAAATCGCGCCGTGTCACTGCGCAAGCCGCGGTCGCGTCAATGCTATCCCGTGAGGAGACCATCTGCAGAAATCTACATCGACTATGTCAACTGCCTTACCGCGAGGTTCGAGTGCCAACACAATACAGTTGTGCACGTGCCTGCAACTTGACGCAGATCAAGCGTACAGCGAGGAACGAGGGACGCGACCTCAGGTCGGGTCATTGCATTCGAGGGGGCCTCGCGCGCAAGGGCGAGGTAAAGGGCGGGTCAGTTTCGCCTAGCGAAATACGAGGTTTCATGGCACACGATCTTCGCGGCGTCTCGGCCGTTTGTTTGCGCGTTTGAGGGATCGACCAAGAGAGCGGCAACGCTCCGCCCACGTCCTCGCGTTATGGAGTCCGTCAACGCGATTTGATTTAGGCAAGACGAGCCATCGCTATGAACTTCGGTTCCAACAACACTCTAGGTCAGCAAATATTTTCACGTGCGCACCGTGTTGTTGTTCGTGGTGTCGCGCGCCTCACCCCTAGGGCCCTACTTCGCTTTCAGCGCAGGATCGTTCCAGCTTCGCCAGCCACCGCCTACCGCCACGAATAGTTGCACCGTGTCCAGGTAACGCCGGCCCTTTGCGCTGGCATAAGCGAGGCGCGCCTGCTGATAGAGGCGCTGCGCTTCTAGCACCTGCAGGAAGCTGGCCTGGCCTTCGGCGTAGCTCTCCTGGGTCAACTGTAGCGAAGATTGCGCAGTTTCCAGAGCGTTCTGTTGCGCAGCCACAGCTTCGGCGTCGTGTTGCAAAGCGCGCAGCGTGTCGGCCACTTGACCGAAGGCCTGCAACACGATCTGCCGGTAAGTTGCCAGCTGCACGGTCAGAGCGTCGATGGCGGCGCGGCGTTGTGCGTCGAGCGCGCCGCCGTGAAAGATCGGCGCGGTGAGATCGGCAGCGACACTGAAAACTCCTCCAGTGCCGTCAAAAAGCGTACCCATGTTTGCCGATAGCTGCGTCCAAGAAGCCGACAGCGTGATGTTCGGATAGAGTTGTGCGGTGGCAACTCCGATTGCCGCAGTCGCGGCATGCACCTGTGCTTCGGCAGCCAAAATGTCGGGGCGCTCGCGTGCCAGCGACGATGGCACGCTGACAGGTAAGTCCTTCGGCAGGCTAAGCGTCTCCAGGTCGAACTCCGGCGGCGACCATGTCGCTGGCGCATTGCCGACCAGGATCGACAGCGCGTGACGCGACACGCTCAGTTGCTGTCTAATTGGCGGCAGCAAAGCTTGATCACCAGCTAGCACGCTGCGTGCGCTCAGCACGTCGGCTTGCGCGGCCTTGCCGATTTCCAACTCGACGCCAACCAGCTCGAGGTTTTGCCGATCGACCGCGAGGATCTCCTGCACCGCCTTAATTTGCTCGCGTGCAGAAGCGATGTTGATCGCCTGTGTCACGGCATTACCGGTAAGCGAAAGATAAGCCGCAGCAAGCTCGTAGCGTTGGACCTCGGCCAGGGCGCTCTGTTGCTCGACCAGGCGACGCGTACCCCCGAAAACGTCCGGAGCGTAGCTCACCGTCGGTGCGACGCTGAAAACGTTCGCGGTCACCTGCGCCGAGCCCGGCACGGATTCTGTGCTGATGCGTGCCCGGGCGGCGCTGGCGGACACGTTGACTTGGGGGTAAAGCCCGCCGCGCGCCTCGATGACCACCTCCTGAGCCTGCGCCAGGCTCGCTCGTGCGGCATCGAGTGTCGGGCTGCCCGCGATCGCGAGCGCGAGTACATCGCTTAGGGGTTGCGAACGGAATAGCTCCCACCAGTGGGCCCCGATTTCGGCACCGGGGACGAGGCTTTGTTGCACATCAGCAGGTCCGGCGGTAGGTAGTGTCACGCTCGATCGCGTGTAGCTCGTCTCCTTCGGGGGTTCAGGCCGCTTGAACTCCGGACCGACGGCGCATCCGCAGAGCAGGAGCGCTACGCTACAGCCAGCCCATTGCCGCCACGGCTCCCCCTGGAATCGATCCATGGCGGTTACTCGTAGCGGAGCGCCTCGATCGGGTTTAGGCGCGAAGCTTTCCGCGCCGGGTAGTAGCCGAAGAAAATGCCGACCGCAGCCGAAAACAGAAAACCGCCCACCACCGCAGGCGCGGACAGCAGAGTGGGCCAATGGACGATTCGAGAGATTAGCTGAGAGACAATGATTCCGACCCCGATTCCGATCGTCCCACCGATCACGCTGAGGAGCGTAGCCTCGACCAGAAATTGTAGAAGTACTTGAAGACGACGGGCACCGATCGCCATGCGCAGCCCGATCTCGCGGGTGCGCTCAGTGACCGATACTAGCAGTATGTTCATTATGCCGATGCCGCCGACGATCAACGAGATTGAGGCGACGGTGGCTAACAAAAGCGCCATGACCCGACTGCTGCCTTCGGCTGCTTCCGCAATCTGGCTCAAGTTGCGTATTGCGAAGTCGGCCGTGTCGCCCGGTCGGATATGGTGCCGGCGCATCAAGATCTCGGACACCTGCTGGATTGCGGCGGCCACCAGTTCAGGGGCCTTTGCCTGCACATAGATCTGATTGACATAGCCAGTCATCCGGGCCGGCATGCCGTAGGGATTGATCGGCGGAGGATAGGTTGCTGACAGCGGGTCCAGCGCCTGGCTGGGTGCCGCGACCCCCAAGATCTTGCGCTCGGCTGTCGTGAAGGGAATGTACACGACGTCGTCCTGATCTTGACCGTAGGAGCTTTGCCCTTTGCCGACCAGCAGGCCAACGATCCGCACCGGCATGCCTTTCACAAGAACGATAGCACCCACCGGATTTTCGTTTTCGGAGAAAAGCGACCGATAGACAGTCTGGCCGATAACGCACACCATCGCTGCATTGGCATCGTCCTCAATCGATAGAGCGCGCCCCGCTGCGATCTGCCAGTTAGTGACTGCGAGATAGCTCGGAGTTACCCCTTGCAGGCTCGTGGTCCAGTTCTGGTTGCCATACTGGACCTGTCCGAGTTGGCGGATTAGATAACTGACCAGTCCGACTGCTGGCGCGTCGCGACGAATGGCTTGCACGTCTGCCACGGTCAGTGTGGAAGCGCTGCCTGAGCCAGCGCGCACGCCGCTGGTCGTGGTCGCGCCGGGCAGGACTACTAGCAGATCGGTGCCGAGGCTCTCGATCTGCTTCCTAACCGCTTCGTTGGCGCCGCGCCCCACGGCAACCATGGCAATCAATGCGGCCACGCCGATCAGCACGCCAAGCATCGTCAAAGCTGAACGGAGCTTGTTACGTCCGAGCGCCTGCGCCGCAGCGCTCAGCGTCATCAGCGCAAAACTCCAGAATCGGCCCGGGCCTGGGGCAGAACCTAGGGCGCGGCTGATCGGCCCGCGAAGAGGTGCCACGTCTCTGTCGCCGAACGTGGGTGAGGATGAAACGGAGCGGTTGACTTCGTCCGATTGAACTCGTCCGTCCCGCATGGTGATGATGCGGTCGGTATAGGCGGCGATGTCCGTCTCGTGAGTCACGACAATGATCGTGACCCCCTGTCTTCGGTTAAGCGAACACAGGGTCTCCATAATCTCATGGGAGGTCCGGCTATCGAGGTTGCCGGTGGGCTCGTCGGCGAGCAGCACGGTCGGACGGCTTATCAGAGCTCGTGCGATCGCGACGCGCTGCTGCTGCCCGCCTGAGAGCTGGCTTGGAGTGTTGTGCTCGCGTTCCCCCAAGCCCACGGCGCCCAACGCCTGACGGGCCCTCGCGAGCCGCTCGGAATGCCGGCCCGAACCGGAGCCGGCATAGAACAACGGCAGCGCGACGTTCTCGACGGCACTGGTCCGTGCGAGCAAGTTGAAACTTTGGAAGACGAACCCGATGCGCTCGCTGCGGATGCGGGCAAGCTCGGGCTCGGGGAGTTCGGCAACGTCGATGCCTTCGAACAAATAGCGGCCGCTCGTAGGCCGGTCGAGACAACCGAGCACATTCATGAGCGTGGACTTGCCCGATCCTGACGAACCCATTACGGCGATGAACTCGCCGCGGCGGACGAGGAGGCTGACGCCGTCGAGCGCACGCACTTCGACATCCCCGAGGCGGTATGTCTTTGCGAGGTCTCTCGCTTCGATGACCAGGTCTGCCATGCTCGGTTCGCGTAGGGATCAGCGGACTAGCGGATGCTGCCCAGGGGCTAGCTGTGTTGTGCCGCGCTGCTCGCCGACGATGACCCGATCGCCGACCGCGATGGCGCTTTCCATGACTTCCGAGTAGGTGTCATCATCGAGCCCGAGCGTGACGCCAATGCGCTGCGGTTGCCCATCGCGCAATACCCAGACCAAGCCGGCCCGCCCTGCCTCTTGTGACCCGGATTTTCCGGAAGGTGTGGACGCAGCCTGGCCTTGCGAAAGCCGCGATGGCGTGAAACGCAGAGCCTGGTCCGGCACCCGCATAACGTTCTCCCTGCGCGCCACGATGGTCCGTGTAGTCGCCGTCATGCCAGGTTTGAGCAGCAGCTCCTTGTTGTCCACCCCGATCACCACGTCGTAGGTGACCACGTTCTGCACTGTCTGAGGTGCCTGGCGGACTTGCACCACGCTGCCGTCGAACAAGCGGCCGGGGAAAGCTTCGACGGTGAACGTCGTGCGGTCACCCACTTTCATGCCTCCGATGTCGGCTTCGCTGATGTTGGTATCCACCTCCATCTGGGTGAGGTCAGTAGCGATGAGGAATAATGTTGGCGTCTGGAAGCTCGCTGCTACTGTCTGTCCGATGGTGATGTTTCGGGAGACCACAGTACCGCTGACGGGTGAACGGATGTTGGTGTACTCGAGATTAATCCGTGCTGCCTTGAGCGCCGCCTCCTTCTGCTGAATCGTCGCTTCGTCCAGCGCAATTTGTGCCTGACTCTGTTCATACGCGCTCTTCGCACTGTCCAGAGTATCCTGAGACACGATTCCACGTTTGAGCAATCCAACATCGCGCTCGTATGTGATCTTGAGGTAGGCCAGATTAGCGCGGTCCTTGTTCAGCTGTGCCCTGGCGGTCGCGAGATCCGCCGCGGCCTGATCGACCACTGTCTGATATGGGCGAGGATCGATCTGCGCGCAAAGCTGTCCCTTCTTTACCTGGGTGTTGTAGTCACAGTACTGCCGTACGATGACGCCCGACACGTACGAGCCAACGATGATTGTCAGTACCGGATTGACGGTACCGCTTGCTGATACCGCCCGCTCGACCGTCCCTCGGCTTACCGCAGCGGTGACGTAGCGAACGGGCTGCTCGTGGTGTGTCGCCCAATAAGCCGCAATCACCGCTCCGAAGGCCAGCAACAGCACGCCGATCAGCAGTGATCGCCGCAGATTCTTACGCGTGATGAGCTGACGATGCGAATCGAAGGACCTCGCCACCCGTTGGAGCATTGGAGGAGGGTTGCACAACTCTGGTCTGCTGCATCAGTTGCTAATGATGAAGGATAACCGATCGGGGGTGTTGATTGCGATCAAAGAGCCCCGCCCGTCGATGTTAAGGCGGGCTAAACCCTGTCGCGCGAATGTGTTCTCGGCGCGTGACACGCAGCCGGCTCTCTCGGCGAGCGCTGCCTTTGTAGAGCGACGACTTCTGGCGTCACGCCAGCGCGCCTGAAGCGACTCAGCGAATTCTCGTACGAGGTGCTTGAACAGTGACGCGTCGCACAATTCACGAGCGCCTGCTTGAGAGTTCAACGTTATCCGATCGTCTGCTGGGAAGGGCCGCTTGCGGGTCAACCGTTGCCTGAATGAACGGTTTTGGTGACTTGGTTCTGCCGCAGCTCCTGGGCCTCACGGAGACAAATGATCCGAAAACCCGCCCTCCGACAGTATGCATAGAGGACGGTGGCTCTAAGTTATCGCGAGC
>Ga0187778_10003659_pt1 | contig 10266 bp, 7 predicted proteins | sample 1015_Q2_SP5_20_M_FD_132418 | JGI IMG/M metagenome (GOLD analysis project Ga0187778, IMG submission 132418) | Tropical peat soil microbial communities from peatlands in Department of Meta, Colombia - 1015_Q2_SP5_20_MG | ecosystem: Environmental > Terrestrial > Soil > Wetlands > Peat | place...
GTCGGACTCGAGTGGGCGCCCCGATCCGGTGCAGGACGTGGAAGTGATCATGGGCGAACTGGCGAGCTTCGGTGCTGGCCTGGAGCGCAAGCCGATGATCATGGTCGCATCAAAAATTGATATCGCAAATAAAGACAAGCTGACAAAGTTAAGACGCTATTGCAAGAAGCCGGGACTTCAGCTTTTCCCCATTTCCGCCGTGACCGGCAAAGGTATCGATGACTTGAAGTATGCGATGGCGAAGGCGGTGCAAGAAGTCCGCACGCAACCACCAGCCGACAACCCTGACAATCAGCAGGTCACCGGATTGCGTGATCTAAATCACAGACCATAGTGCGCCGCGCAGATTCAAATCCCTCCTGAGGGGCCTATGGATGCCGATTTCTCCGCTATGCGGCAGAGCATTGTTGACGGCGCACCCGAAAGTGCTTCAAACCTCGCGACACAAGCTCTGGCGCAAGGACGCCACCCACTTGAAGTGATCGACGCCGGGTTTGTGCCCGGGATGGCCGAGGTGGGGGAGCTTTTCGCCAAGCACCAAATGTTCTTGCCCGACATGCTCGCTGCGGCTGAAGCCATGAAGGCCGCCATGTCTATCCTTGAGCCAGAACTGAAGCGCCAGGGTGAAGAGCGACCCGTCGCCGGAATTGTCGTTCTGGGCACGACGAAGGGCGACATTCACGAGATTGGCAAGACTCTGGTTGGAACGTTGCTTACCGCAAATGGCTTCAAGGTTCACGATCTCGGAGTGGATGTTTCTTGCGAGCGTTTCGCCGAGACTGCCCGTGAGCTCAATGCCGACATCGTCGGCGTCTCTGCTTTATTGACAACCACGATGCGCGGGCAGAAGTCGGTTGTCGATGCTTTGAACCAGGCGGGGCTGCGGCCGACGGTAAAGATAATTGTTGGCGGCGCACCTGTGACCCAGCGCTGGGCCGAGGAAATCGGCGCTGATGGATACGCCAAAGATGCGATGAGCGCGGTGGCGCTGGTGAAATCTCTGCTTGCTCGGAAAGTCGCCCCGGCCGAAATGACTTTATGAGGCCCAAGCTCGAACTTCTGGACCGTTCCCTCGTCAATCGCATCCTGGGGGAAGCGCTTGAGTTGTTGGACACCCTCGGGACAAAGGTCGGTTCCCCGGAAGCGCTTTGTCTCCTGAGTTCAGCCGGCGCACGCGTGGACGGCGACACGGCCCGCCTGCCAACGAAATTGATTCGTAGCATTCTAGACTCTGTACCCCGAGAATTTTTTCTCTACAGCCGTTCCGGCCAACCAGTGGCCCACTACGGTGGCGATGACGTCCATTTTGACCCTGGCTCATCCTGCCTGAATATTCTCGATTCGGAAAGCCAGCAGCCCCGTCCGGCGGTCTCCGCTGACTTAGTTCGGATGGTGCAGGTCGCGGAGATGCTTCCGGAATTCCCAGTGCAATCGACTGCCATGGTTTGTAACGATGTGCCGAGCGAGATTGGCGATTGGTACCGCTTGCTGCTTGTGCTCTGGCATTCCGACAAACCCATCGTAACGGGCACTTTCGGTATTCCCACTCTGCAGGTGATGACCGAGCTGCTTGTGGCGGATGCGGGCGGTGTGGAGGCGCTGAAGCAGAAGCCACGAGCTATTTTCGACGTCTGTCCTTCGCCGCCGCTGAACTGGTCTGAATTCGCATCGCAGAACATGATCGAGCTGGCGCGCGCAGGAGTCCCGGCGGAGATCGTTTCCATGCCACTGGCCGGCGCCACTGCCCCGGTGACGTTGGCGGGAGCAATCGTGCAGCATGCGGCGGAGTCCCTGGCGGGAATCACGATCCATCAGTTGGCCAACCCGGGCTCGCCGATCGTTTGGGGTGGAGCACCCGCCATTTTCGACATGAGCACGGGAAACACGCCGATGGGAGCAATCGAGACGGCCATGTTGAATATGGGATGTGCGCAGGTCGGGAAGGTTTTCGGTCTGCCTACGCACGGTTACCTGGTTGCCAGTGACAGCCGGCAAATCGATGCGCAGGCGGGAATTGAGAGCGGTGGCTCCGCGCTTCTGGGAGCCTTGGCAGGAATCAATATGATCTCGGGCGCCGGCATGCTGGACTTCCTCGCCTGCCACAGCATCGAGAAGCTGGTCATCGATGCCGAGGCGATCGCCAGCGCCCAGCGCCTGATCAGCGGAGTTCAACCGCGGACGGATAGGCTGGCTCTCGCCGCGTTTGCGCAGACCGGCTTGCATGGAGACTTCCTGAAACTGAAAGAAACGCGGCAGCTGTTTCGCAAAGAGCAACATTTCCCCTCAGCGATCACCGATCGGAGAGGCGAAGCGAGCCCGGGAGACATCCTGGTCCGGGCGCGCGATCGTGTGCAGGCACTCCTGCGCTCATATCAGAAACCAAAGATTGCTCCAGCGTGCGAGGATACCCTTCTGGCAATCGCCTCGCGCTACGGCAAAGCTGCAGGTCTGGAGCACCTTCCCGGAATCGACATCCCCATTCCCTTCCACGCATAACCACTGCGCAAAAGCGGCTTGCTCGGGATGACAATCAAAGTGCACCACTACCCGGTTGTCAGGCTTTTTTGGGGGCTTTCTCGTCCTCGGTGTACACTCTCAGTTTTGCTGAACGCTGCTGAGTCTGCATAGGGAGCCTTCTAGTGAAGCGATTTCTATTCGGCCTGATAACTCATTTTCTGCTGCTTTCGCTTGTTTTTTCCCAGTCCACCAAAACGCCGCTTAGCATCGAGGCGATCTTCGCTGAGGGAGGGATCGCTGGCCGCGCGCCCGAAACCATCAAGTGGAGCCCCGACAACACGAAGGTCTCCTTCATTCAGCGCGATGACTCGGGCGAGCATGGACAACTGTGGTACGTGGATGCAGCCACGGGCGAGAAGAAGGTATTGGTGACTGAAGTCAAACTGTCCGCTCTTGCCCCACCCGTAAGCCAAATCAAGGATGAGCGCGAGAAGGAACGAGTCACCCGCTATCACATTGCCGCTTACGAGTGGGCCCCCGATTCCAAGCACTTGCTCTTCGATTCCCAGGGCCAGCTTTGGCTGTACACGATTGAGAACGGCACGGCGGTGCAAGTCACTTCGGCTCCCGAACCCAGCGGCGACCCCAAATTCTCACCCGACGGCGAACGGTTGACATATATACGCGAGCATAACTTATATGTTCGTCCAGTAACTGGAGGCCAAGAGAAGCAACTTACCAGACCGACCGGAGACAAAGAAAAGGATGCCAATTTGCTGAACGGGGAGGTGGACTGGGTTTACGCGGAGGAACTAGACGTTCGCAGCAATTACTTCTGGTCGCCGAACGGCAAGGAACTCGTCTATCTCCAGATGGATGAGACCAAGGTTCCGAGTTATCCGATTGTGAATTGGTTGCCGTTGCAGCCGAGCCTCGACATGCAGAAGTATCCAAAGGCGGGCGATCCCAACCCAGTAGTACGGCTTGGGGTGGTCAACTCGGATGGCGGCAAAACGAAATGGATCACACTGACGGACGATTCGGATGTCTACATCCCACGGTTCGGATGGGTGCGCGACGGTTTGTTGTGGGCCGAAGTCTTGAATCGCGCGCAAGACAAGATGGACCTGTACTTCGCCGATGCGCATTCCGGGCACTCGCGCAAAGTGCTTACGGAGACTGCTTCGGATGCGTGGATTAACGTCAATGACGATTTCCGGGTCCTGAAGTCGGGTGATCGTTTTCTTTGGTCGAGTTGGAGAGATGGAACTACAGAGCTTTATCTCTACAGCTTCGACAAAGGCAACCCACTCGCGGGCGATGCCAAGCTGGAACGCCAGCTCACCAAAGGCGATTTCGAAATGCAGGGAGTCGCCGGCATTGATGAACGCAACGCGACCGTGTTTGTGACCTCCGATAAAGACCCGAGGGAGCGACAGCTCTATTCAGTGAAACTGGATGGCTCGAATTTCGAGCAGCTATCGCAGCAGGAAGGTACACACGGATCAACTTTCGCCGAGGATGGCAAGCACTATATCGATGAATATTCGGACAACCTGACGCCCCCGAACCTGTCAATCTGCATGGCAAGCGGGCCTTGCAACAAAATCTGGAATTCGCGGAGTGTTGACGAGTTTGGCCTAATGGCACCGAAGTTTCTGGATTTCACTGCCGAGGACGGGACAAGGCTTTATGGCGAGTTGCTCATGCCGACAGGGAGTGCGAACAACTCCAAGATTCCACTGATTGTCTACATTTATGGCGGACCCGCGGCGCAAACTGTGCGCAAGCAATGGATGGGGACCGGCGAATTGTTTCACCAGCTTTTGGCGCAAAAGGGCTTTGCGGTTTTCACCGTTGACAACCGCGGAACGCCCGGGCGCGATCGCAAGTTTCAGACCGCAATCCGCCATGAGTTTGGCGGGATCGAACTCAAGGACCAACTTACGGCGCTCGACCAGCTCTTTACCCAGTACCCACAACTGGACCGCAATCGAGTGGCGATCTGGGGATGGAGTAACGGAGGATCGATGACACTTTACTCCGTGACTCATTCCGAGCTTTTTAGGGCGGGAGTCTCAGTCGCTCCAGTGACTGACTGGCGCGACTATGATTCGATCTACACCGAGCGCTACCAGGGCCTACCTAAAAACAATGGCAAAGGCTATCAGGATTTGCGGCCCTCCAATATGGCTTCACAATTGCACGGAGCGTTATTGCTGGTGCATGGCACGAGTGATGACAACGTCCACTTTCAGAACAGTGTCCAGATGGTCGAAGCGTTCATTCATTCCGGTAAGCAGTTTCAGTTCATGATCTATCCCAACAAAACACATGGAATTGGCGGTTCAGAAGACCGTGATCACCTGTTCCACATGATTGAAGACCACTTTGAACGCGAGTTGAAATAGCAGATTTTGTCGGATCGCGAATGCTGCAACAAAAATCGGAAAACTTGGGCCAGAATGCACCGCATCACTCTTGGTAACTTCGAGCTCACGGTTATCTCGGATGGCATTTACAAACTTGACGGCGGAGCATTTTTCGGGGTGGTCCCGAAGCTGCTCTGGGAGAAAAAAATCGCCGCAGATGCCAACAATCACGTTCCCACCGGACTTAACTCTGTGGTCTTGCGAACCGGCGAACACACCATCCTGATTGAGACGGGCATCGGCAACAAGTTGCCGGAGCGATTGGTCAAAATCTACGGGCAGCCTGCAAAGCTGCTGGAGAATTTGTCGGCGGCCGGTTTTTCTCCGGAAGAAATTGATATTGTCATCAACACGCACTTGCACTTTGATCATTGCGGCTGGAACACGGTACGGCGCGGAGACAAGTTCCTCGCGACGTTCCCGAAAGCAAAGTATTATGTGCAAGAGGGCGAGTGGCAACATGGTCGTCGTCAACTTAAGCGGGACGCGATCAGCTATATCAGTGAGAATTACGACCCGCTGATCGACAGTGGGCAAATGCAGTTGCTGCGGGGTGATCAAGAAATCGTTGCCGGAGTTTCGGTGAAAGTCTTTCCCGGCCACACGCGGCACATGCAGGCGGTTGTCATCCAGAGCGCGGGTCAGAAAGCCTGTTACATCTCGGACCTGATTCCAACCACGGCCCATCTCGACCTGACCTGGGTAATGGCCTTCGACCTGTTCCCTCTCGACACGATTGAGAGCCGGAAAGAATATTATTCCCGCGCAGTTCCGGAGAAGTGGTTGACGATGTTCACGCACGACCCGAAAGTGCCGTGGGCATATGTGAGAAAAGATGAGCGGGGGCGGATAGTGGTGAGCGATCCACCTAACCTCTGAGCCCTTTGGAGCAATCGAGTTTATCCTTCGCGGGCGAGGGCGCCCTTGCCACACAAGTGGAGACGCGCCTCAAAGAAATCTTCGACGCGCAACAGAATCTCCGGAGCGGCTTTCGAGTCGTAGATAGACTTCCGGAGCGCAGCTCCGCCTGGCACGCCATGAGTGAACCACGACGCGAATTGTTTCATCTTGCCTGCTGCGTCAGGTAGTTCTTCTTCAATCAGCATTTGGAAATAGGTGCGGATCATATCGTAGCGGTCGGATTCGGTAGGCTGGTCATAAGGACGCACCCCCGAAGTCGGCGTTACATCTGCGCAGTACTGCTGGATTTGGCGGAAGATCCAGGGATTGGAAGGTGCGGTACGCCCGATCATCACGGCGTCACATCCAGTCTGCGCGACAATGCTGCAGGCATCTTCTGGAGTGCGAATATCTCCGTTGCCAATGACCGGAATTCTCACGGCGTCTTTGACTGCGCCGATCCAGTCCCAGCGAGCTTGTCCGCTGTAGCCTTGCTCGCGAGTGCGAGCGTGGAGCGCGACGGCGCACAAGCCGGAATCTTCGGCCATTTTGGCCAGCTCCACACAGACGATCTCCTGGTCATTCCACCCCGCCCGGAATTTCACAGTGAAAGGAATTTTGACTGCCTTGCGCACGTTTTCAAAGATTCTTCGAATGGCCGGGAGATCCCGCAGCAGACCCGAACCGCCATTGCATTTGACGACTTTTTTCGCCGGACATCCGAGATTCAAGTCGACCAGATCGAACCCCAGGCCCTCGACCATTGAGGCCGCCTCGGCCATGACTTGCGGATCGCTACCGAAGAGCTGCGCTGAAATTGGATGCTCATCTTCGTAAAAATGCAGGTATCGCCTGGCTTTCTTGTCTTTGGCCCGAAGCACACCGTCAGCGGAGGTGAATTCCGTCATGATGAGCCCGCAGCCGCCGAGATTGCGAATGAATCGCCGAAAGACCGTGTCCGTCACTCCAGCCATGGGAGCCAGTACGGTTGCGGGGGAGATTTCGACGTTTCCGATCCGCAGGCGATCGGGAACGACCACGCGATCTTCAGCAAGACTCGCACCGCCCATAGCGGAACCGGGGCTTTCACCTGGCTTTCCCGCGTTGTCCCAAAACTTGCGCACCGTACTATCTTACTGCCAGCCAGGCCGCGCGTCGGTCGGCACGCAGTTTTCCATGGCCTGAGTGACATTTTTGCTCCCGCCTATGTTCCTGATATTCTCACAGTCCGGAGACGGGGCGAATGAAACGACCTGAAATCATCTTTTATATAGCGTTGCTGTCAGGCGGTCTCTTACTTACTGGGATCGCGCACGCGCAGGGCGCTGCGTTGCGTAGCTTTCAGCAAGCGACGATCTCGCCAGATGGGAGCCGAGTCGCTTGGGTGGAGGATTCGGCCGACTCCGATGGCGGAGGCACATCAATTTACGTACAGGAGCTGCGATCGGCAGATGCTAAGCCTAGGCGTATTACGGCGGGTAGCGGCGACAATCTCAGCGAAGATCACGTCGCCTGGTCACCAGACAGCAAGCGTATCGCCTTCCTCTCCGATGCAGAGGACCACTCCCAATCCCAGCTTTATGTAGCTGACATTCCGGGAGGCACAGCCCGCAAACTGACCAGCATTAACGGCGCGTTAGCGGAGCCTTCGTGGTCGCCGGATGGGAAAACCGTCGCCTTCTTGTTCACCGAGAACGCGCCCCGGGCCAATCCTCTCATGCCGATGGCCCCAGAGACAGGGCTTATCGCGGAAAAAGTCTATGAGCAGCGGCTGGTCAGCGTGAATGTCGCATCCGGCAACTTCCGCCAGCTTTCACCGGCAGATATGTATGTTTACGAATATGACTGGTCGCCGGACAACAAGAGTTTCGCCTTGCTCGCCGCTCATGGCGCAGGTGATGCGAACTGGTACGTAGCTCAGCTGTATACGATGGCGGCGGAGGGTGGGCAACTCACTCCGGTTCATAAGCCCAAATTGCAGATCGCCGAACCGCGATGGTCGCCCGACGGCAAGTCCATTGCGTTCATTGAGGGGCTAATGAGCGACGAAGGTGTAATCGGAGGTGACATCTTCGTCGTGCCCGCAAACGGCGGAACCGCCCGAGACGTAACTCCTGACATTCAAGCATCGCCCTCGTCTCTGCGCTGGCAAACTTCTGACCAAATTTTGTTCGCAGAAAATATTGAGGGGGAAGTCGGAGTCTCCACGGTCGAAGTCTCCAGTGGCAAAACTTCGCAGGTGTGGAGGGGCGCGGGTTCGCTCAAGAGTTACAGCTTCGCGGCCACAAGCATATCGCTTGCCACCGACGGCCGTACCTCCGCGGCGTTACGCAGCAGCTCGGAACACGCTCCTGAGGTTTGGGCGGGCCCGGTAGGCGAATGGCAGCAGATCACGCATGCCAATCAGAAGATTCATGCCGATTGGGGAGAAATGAAGAGTATCCACTGGACTAGCGATGGCATGAGTATTCAAGGCTGGCTGGTGTACCCCAAGAAATACGAACGGAGTGGGCAATATCCCATGGTCGTCGTGGTGCACGGAGGCCCGGCGGGGGCGACCGAAGCAACCTGGCCTGATCACTTCTTCAACACTTACGAGCTGTCAGCCCATGGATATTTTGTTTTCTATCCCAATCCGCGGGGAAGCTTTGGCGAAGGAGAAAAATTCACGCAAGGCAACGTCAAAGACTTTGGATACGGCGACTTTCGCGACGTGATGGCAGGTGTGGATGAGGTCGAGCGAATCATGCCGATCGACAAAGAGCGGGTCGGGGTCACGGGCTGGAGCTATGGCGGATACATGACAATGTGGACTGTGACCCAAACCCATCGTTTTCGCGCCGCGATGGCTGGCGCGGGTATTGCCGACTGGCTGAGTTATTACGGAGAGAACGACATCGATGAGTGGATGATTCCCTACTTCGGCGCCTCAGTCTACGATGATCCTGCAGTCTACGCCAAAAGCGCTCCAATCAATTACATCAGGAACGTAAACACGCCGACACTGGTGCTGGTAGGAGAGAGGGACGGGGAATGTCCGGCGCCGCAGTCACGCGAGTTCTGGCACGCGCTGGAAACCTTCGGCGTAAAAACCGAACTGGTGATCTATCCCGGCGAGGGACACTCCTTTGTTCAGGCAGACCATCAACGCGACGTGATGGAGCGCGTGATCGCCTGGTTCGACCGTTACTTGAAATAGGACTCGCGACACAGTTAGGACTCTAGGCGGAAATTGAGCTCAGCGTTTTTGTTGCGTGTAAACTCACCTCATGCCCTCGATCCCTTCCCGCTTGCGCACTTTGCATCGTGATCTTTTCGAAGATGCCCGGAAGGCGCACCAGCATTACCTGGTTGCCTATATCGACGGTGGCGCACGCGGCAACCCGGGGCCTTCCGGATACGGCGTTGTGATGCAGGATGAAGGCGGGCGAAAGATTGCTACTTTGAGCCAATATCTGGGACATCAAACCAACAATTTTGCCGAATATCAGGCGCTAATTGCCGCGCTGGAGTACGCGATTCAACACGGCTGCAAGGCATTGAAGGTGATCAGCGATTCCGAGCTCCTGGTGAGGCAAATCAACGGCATTTACAAAGTGAAAAATCCGACGCTAAAGGATCTGCACGCCCGGGCCCGGCAGCTGATAGGGGAGCTTGATTGGTTCTCCATCACGCATGTGCTTCGAAACAAAAATCAGGAGGCCGATCGCCTCGCTAACGCTGCCATGGATAAAGGGATGGGGCGAGTCTAAAGCTGGGAATTTAAGGCACAGTCTCACTAGCCTCCGCAGAGCGGGCGCTTTCGTTTCCTCGAATATCTACGGCCGAAACCGAATAGAAGTAACTGTGGCGCGGCAGAACATTGGTGTCACGGAACGCCGGAACCTTTAACAACTCGGAATTGATTTTCTGCTCTGCGCCGCTTCCCTCTCGGCGGTAAATGTTGTATCCCGCCAGGTCGGCATCGGTGTCTGGAACCCAGATTAAGTCGATAAACGGCTGCTGCCGTACTCCGGAAAACACTGCCTCCAAACCGCTCGGCACCGCAGGCGGAAAGATGTCGTGAGCAAAAACTCGTACGGGTGGACTGTCGTCTCCTTCAAGTTGCGTTTTCGGCTTCCCGGGTACATCAACCTGGTCGACTATACACACACGATACTCATACGTCTTCTCCCACTCAAAACTGCGGTCCACAAGCGAATAGCTGGGAGTTGCACTAAATGGCATTTCGCCCACGACGGTGTCGACCTTTGTGCCTTCCTCGCGGCGGTATACGCGATAGAAATGGCGGAGTTCGGGAGATTCGGCTGCGTGCGAATCGCCGGTCCAAGTCAAGACGATGCCCGCTGCGCTGGCCATAGCATCGATGTCTGAAGGGAACGGCAGCGCGGCGATAGCCGGAATTGCAACTTTGTTGGACAGGCCAGCGCTCCGACCATTTTGATTCAACACAGAAACCGCATAAAAGAGATCGGCA
>Ga0187778_10003661_pt1 | contig 10260 bp, 9 predicted proteins | sample 1015_Q2_SP5_20_M_FD_132418 | JGI IMG/M metagenome (GOLD analysis project Ga0187778, IMG submission 132418) | Tropical peat soil microbial communities from peatlands in Department of Meta, Colombia - 1015_Q2_SP5_20_MG | ecosystem: Environmental > Terrestrial > Soil > Wetlands > Peat | place...
CTCCCACCAAAGAAACAGCGTCAGCCTTGCGGGAATTGGCCACGGGCGACGTCCTCTTAATGGCGGTCTCTTTGACGGGCGGTCTGGAAAATGCCGGATCCGCGGACAAAAAGAAAAAAGGCAATGCAAAGTCCATGCAAATGGACGCGCAATTCGCGGAGGTTCATCAGCTCTTGAAGGACATGGCTGAATCCACCGGAGGGCGTGCCTACTTTCCGTCCAACTCGAGCGAGTTAAAGGCGGCTTTTGCGGAAATTGCGCAGATAGCGCGCCACGAATACAGCCTGGCCTACGCCCCACCGGTTCGAGATGGGCAGGTGCACAAGATCGAAGTGCGGGTGAACGGCACTGGCCGCCACGTCAACCATCGCCAGGCGTATGTGGCCCCTCTGCCGTCCGAGCCACAGAAATAACCCCGCAGGCGAAAGAAATTTGGCGTCCCAGGGTTATTCAAATGCCTTATTACTCAAATTCCTTCAGGGTCTTGGCCATATCACGGAGCCTGTCGTCGACCAGGGCAAACACGGTTTCCACGCCAAATTTCCCGTTACCATCTTTTTCGCCCGCAGCATCGCCCGTGAGGATTTCAATCCCCTGTTCGACCTTGCAGACTGGCCAAACGTGAAATTTTCCTGAAGCCACCGCGTCCAGAACATCTTCGCGCAGCATGAGATCTTCCACGTTGGATTGCGGGATCATGACTCCCTGCTCGCCGGTGAGCCCCTTGATGCGGCACACGTCAAAAAAGCCTTCAATCTTCTCGTTCACGCCGCCGATGGCCTGAATGTCGCCCTGCTGGTTGATGGAACCGGTCACAGCGATGTCCTGGCGCAACGGCAAGCCGGAAAGTGCGGAAACGAGCGCATAAATTTCCGTGGAGCTGGCGCTGTCGCCATCCACGCCGGAATAGGACTGCTCGAAGCAAATGCTCGCGGCCAGCGAAAGCGGCTTGTCCTGCGCGAATTTGCTTCGCAAATATCCTGCGATGATGTGCACGCCCTTGTCGTGAAATCGTCCGCTCAAATTCGACTCGCGTTCGATGTTGATCAGCCCGGCTTTGCCGAGCGCCGCCGTTGCGGTAATGCGCACAGGCTTGCCGAAAGAATAGCCGCCGATCTCCAGCACGCTTAGTCCGTTTACTTGCCCGACGCGTGTGCCCGTAACATCGACCAGCAGCGTTCCTTCTTCGATCATCTCCCGGATGCGCGTTTCAATCAGGTTGTGGCGCTCCATTTTGGAAGACAACGCCGTGCGGACGTGCGCTGCGCGCACGGTGGTCTCCCCTGCAGCCGCCGTGCAATAATGCGCCTCGCGCGCCAGGTCGGCGATCTCAATAAAGCGCGCCGTCACTTTGTTGCGCCGGCCCGCCTGCCGCACTCCATACTCAAGCATGGCGGCAAACGCGCCCCGGTCGAACGGATACAAATTCTCCTTTTCCGAAAGCGCGCGCAAACGCCCCGCGTATTCGGCGATGACGCCGTCGCTCATGGCCATTTCTTCGTCGAATTCCACGCGCACTTTGAAAATTTTTCGAAAATCCTCTTCGTACTCGTAAAGCAGTTCGTACAATTCGCGGTCGCCGATGAGGATGACCTTTACATTGATGTCAATGGCTTCGGGTTTCAGAGCACTCCCACCAAAGGGGTAGAACATTTCGAGCGGTTGGATTTCGAGGCGGTTGTGATTCAGGGTGCGCTTGAGCGCTCGCCACACCCCTGCCTCAGAGAGCGCTTCCAAGGAATACATAATGAGGAAGCCACCATCGGCGCGGAGGAGCGAGCCGCCGCGCAAGTCCATGAAGTCGCTGGTCCATCCGCCACGCGCGTCGTAGGCACGCTGAATGGTTCCGAACAAATTCGCATAGGTCGGCGTCGTCTCGAAAATCACGGGAGAAGTTTCTTCATGGTTGTGCGCGAGGATTACATTGACGCCGTAGACGCGAAAAGGGTCGCGCTCAGGGCCACCGGGAGATTTTTGCGAGCCGTCCTGCGACTCTTCTTCGTGCTCGCCTTCGCCTTCGCGTTCCTTGAAAGGATCGAGATTGTCGAGCAAATGGTGGCGGACCTCCTCGAGATATTCCGCTACGCTCGGGCCGGGATATTTTTCTTTTAGCTCTTCGATAACCCCGTCCACGAGGACCGAGGCGGCTTCCTGCTCCAAATAACTCAGCTCGCTGGCCAATTCGCGGGAAAGAGTCAGAGTTTTGCGGTACACCACCGTGAATTCCTGGCGGAACTGCTCGTACTTGCGCTCGATGTCTTCCGCGACTTTAGTATCGAGCTTCCCTTCGTGCACCATCTTCGAAATGTCCTCGATAGGAACCATCTGCCCTTCGAGCACGGGAAAAATCTCCGGCAGCGCCACGGCGCCAACCTGCATGTGGCCCAACGCGAATTGTTCGCGCGCGATGCGCCGCGTGAAATCGTCCATCAATTCTTTTTCGCGAACCGTAAACCGTTCCACGATTCGGCCTTTTTGCCGCTGGAACGGTTCACCTTCAAACACCTGCGGAATGCGCCGCCGCAGGAAATCAATTCCCGCCTGCATGTCTTTTTTGAAGGAATTAGCCTGGCCGCGCGGCAACGTCAGCAGCCGGGGGCGATCGGTCAGCTTGAAATTGTTGACGTAACAGCGGTCGAGCGACTCTTTGGTTTGCGGATGAAGCTCCTGGATCATGCGCGCGATGGTGCCGCCGCGGCTGGTGCCTGCCAGTCCGCAGACAAACACGTTATAACCGGGCGCGGAAAGCTCGACGCCCATTTTCAAGGCGCGCAGCGCCCGCTCTTGCCCGACGAACCCCTCGCGCAGATCCGCCTGCGCCGTGGTTTCAAAGGGAATGCGCGAGAGCTCACACCTCCAGCGCAGTTTTGCCGGGGGGAGTTCGTTGGGTTGCGGGGCCGGCTTGATGGTCATGCAATCCTTTCGAGCGCGCTACTCTAACACACCCAGGAAGCACCCAGCGCCTGGGCTACTTCACTGTTTCGCAGGCGTTATTGTCGGACTGTCCGCCCGGTCCATGTACACGTTTAAGACTCCTGCGGCTGTAGCAACAAGGATTGGCCCAAGCACCAATCCCAGCATCCCGAACAAGCCGACACCGCCGACGACGCTGATAAAAATCACCAGTCCGCTCAATTGGGTCCGGCCGCCGAGCAGAATGGGCCGCAAGAAGTTGTCCACTAAAGTCGAGACAACCGCGCAGATCACCAACAGGAGAACAGCGCGCCCCCAGTGGCCGGTGAATCCGAGCCAGAGCGAAGCCGGTACGAATATCAGGCCCGATCCCACGACCGGCACGAGCGAAAAAAACGCCATGACCACTCCCCAGAAGATTGGCGCGGGCAACCCCACAATTGCGAAGCCCGAGCCTCCCAGCGCACCCTGAATTGCAGCGATGACTAAGCTGGTCAGCACGCTTGCGGAAATAAGGTCGCGGGCTTGGGTGAGCATGGCGTCGCGATGCTCGGCGTCAAACGGTAAGACGCTGCGGACGGCGCGGGTAATCTTCGCTGCGTCCCGAAAAAAGTAGAACATCGCAAAGATCATTACGAACAAATCGAAAATGAAGGCCGCGATGTTCCGCAACACGGTCCCCAAGCGCTCTGCCAGGAAGCCTGCTTGTTTTTCAATTCCCTGCTCGAGCATGTCGAAGACGTCGGCATTGGGATCGAGGCCCGGTACATGATGGGCGATCCAGGACCAGCTCTTCGAGATCACCGGAGCGTGCTGTTCCACCAGCGAGCTCTGCACTCCGCGCGAAATGGCAAAGGCCTCCCGGACGAACAAGGACGTAATGAGCATCGCTGGTGCGATCAGCAGAATGGTCACCGCAATCGTGCTCAGCACCGCCGCTTGCGTTTCCGAAAGCCTGCGGGACAACCGCCGGTGCAGTGGATAGAAGAAAATCGCCAGGATCGCTGCCCACCCCAGAGCCGTGAGGAACGGCTCGTAAATGCGGAACACAAGATAAATGAGCAGCAGCAGCACGCCGTACGAAAGAACCGTGGTAAGGCGGTCACTCGTCGTCGCGTTCGGTGAAGGGGAGCCGTTCATGGTCGTACTATAATCTTTGTTGGTAGGGCGGACGAAACTCTCTCGACTTTCGCATTATTTCTGATAACTTCCTAATCCGCTCCACCGGGTCGCGAACAGGTCGCTGAACAGACTGGCATGCCAACCAAGCCCATTGCGCTGAGCTCTTTCCAGATTCGACTCCTTGCTGTACTTGCTTTGACGAATTTTGTCAACTTCGCGGCGCGGCTCGCGATTGTGCCCCTCATTCCTCTCTTGCGCGATTATTTCCACGCTAGCGATGCTCAACTTGGGTCTCTGCAAACGTGGCTCCTCGTAGTCCTCGCTCTGGCCAGTTTCCCGTTTGGGTTTTTCGCAGACCGGCTTAGCCGTAAAGGCATCATCGCGGTTGGCATTTTTCTCTGGAGCGCGGCATGTTTTGCCGGTGGCCTGGTCACCACGTTTTCTGCGTTCCTGATTGCTCGCGCGCTGGTCGGACTTGGCGAAGCTGCTTACGCCCCGGCTGCGCAATCGATGATTTCCGGGGCTTTCCCGCCAGAGCGCCGCGCTTTTGCGCAAGCCATTTTCGCATCTGGAATGTTGCTCGGCGGCGCGGCGGGGCAGGCCTTTGGGGGACTCGTCGGGCCGCATTACGGATGGCAGGCTGCGCTGTTTGTTATTGCCGTTCTTGGGGTGCTGCCAGCCCTTGCCCTGATCGGCTTGGAGGATCCGCCTCGCGGCCCACGCTCGGAAGTTGTGCCGATCGTGCGGCTTCTCAGCGTACCCGCATTTCTTGCCATGATTGGCGCGGGGATTTGCATTACGTTTTCCACTGTCTCTCTCATCACCTGGGGTGTGGACTTCGCCAAGACCTACAAGGATTTCAGCTTGCGCGAAGCCTCCGTCTCGCTGGCACTGATCACGCTTTTGTCTTTGGTTTTGGGAGTGTTGGTGGGAGGGTTCGTCGCGGATTGGCTGAATCGCTCGTTCGCTTACGGGCGCATCGTCGCGGTGGCGGCAGGGTTCCTTCTCGCAGCGCCTTTTCTCTTGCTGGCTATTCAGTCGGAGGAAAAATCCACGGTGCTGGTGGGCCTGTTTGTGGCCAGCTTTTTCATGTCGTGGTATCACGGGCCGGTCACCGCCGTTCTGCATGACATGATGCCGCGACGCGCCTATGCAACTTCCGTCGGCGTGTATATGTTTGCCACGCAATTGATCGGGGGGCTGGGCCCGAACATCATCGGGAGGATTTCCGACCTACACGACCTGCAGTTCGGCCTGCAAATCGCTGTCGCCGTGATGGTGTGCGGCGCGCTGCTCATGCTGCTGGTCATTCATTTCATCCGGCGCGACGGCATTCGCCACCCGGTTCTCGAAGCCTTCCACGCCGAAGCCCACGACTGAAATCCTGACAGCTACTTGATGCCGATTTGCTGAATGAGGCGAGTGACCTCTAGCTCGGGAACATCGTAGAGCGGGCGCAAATCCTCTTCTTCGAGGCGTTCGCGCAGGAACTCGGCGGCAACAAAGCTGGCTTCGCGGTCCGTTAGATCGCGTTTGGATTTGTCGCGGAATTTCACAAAGCCGGTGTGTGCCAGCCCGACGACGTATGCCTGGCCGTCGACGAAGAATTTGGTGTCGATGGTGTCGGAGTGGCGCGTGGCGATGCCGTTCCACATGTGCGAAAAGCGGCATTGGTAGGTTTGCCCGCTCAGTTTGGAAGTGACTTCAAAGGCGCCGATGAACTGGCTCATGGCGCCGGCGTTTGCGAGGACTGGTATGGTTGTCACGCTGTCTCTCCGAATAGTTCTAAGTTCTTAGTGATAAGTTTTTAGCCGGAGAAGAAATCGAGAGGGGAGATTTGGGTTGATCTGTCCCTCGCCTCTTCTTCAACTTCTTCAACGCGTTTACCGGCTGACGGCGACAGCCGCTTCGACTTGCGAATAGTTCTTCAACGCGGCTCCGACTCCCGCGCCGCTGCCGACGCGATAGCCTTGATCCGTCAGGCACTTTTCAAGCGCCGCCAGGAACAACAGTACGTTGGACTTCTGGCTGCAGTAGCCCATCAAGCCGACCCGCCAGATTTTTCCCTTGAGCGGCCCGAACCCGCCGGCAATCTCGATGTTGAATTCGTCGAGCAACTGGCTGCGCACTTTCAGTTCATCGATGGCATTCGGCACCATGACGGCCGTGACGGTGGGGAGGCGATCCGCCGGCTTTTCGACAAGCAACCTGAGCGCCATCGCTTCGAGTCCGGCGATAAGCGCAAGTTGATTCACGCGATGGCGTTCCCACCGCGCTTCCAATCCCTCTTCGATAACGAGCCGCATGGCTTCGCGCAGCGCATAAATCAGCGAGATCGGCGGCGTGTGATGATAGAGCCGGTCCTTGCCCCAGTAATTCATCGCCGTGGTCAGGTCAAAATACCAGCTCTGCACTTTAGTCTTGCGGTTGCGAAACACTTCTTCGGCAGCAGGGCTGACGGTGATGGGCGACATGCCCGGAGGGGCGCTGATGGCTTTCTGCGAGCCACTGAAGCAGACGTCGACGCGTTCGCGGGCGACGTGCAGCGGCACGGCGGCCAAGGAAGCGACCGTGTCCACGACCAATAGAGCGCCCAAATCGTCCGCGACTTTGCGAAACCCCGCGATCTGCGTGAGCACGCCCGTGGAAGTTTCGCCTTGGGCCAGCCCGATCATTTTGATTTTTCTGCCCTGGCCCGCCCGGCGCACCTCTTCCGGGTCGACAGGTTTTCCGTAGGGCGCTTCGACTTTGGTGACTTTCGAGGTGGCCCGCGTGGCCATTTCGTACATGCGTTCGGAGAACGCACCGTTCACCGCAACGATAGCTTCCTCGCCTTGCTCAAGCACGTTCACCACCGACGCTTCGATCCCGCCCGAACCGGACGCGGAAAGCGGCATGGTGATGCGATTTTCCGTCTGGAAAATCTGCCTCATAAGAATCTGCGTATCGTCCATGCAGCCACGGAACCAGGGATCCACGTGACCTACCAACGGGGTCGCCAACGCGCGATAGACCCGGGGGTCCATCGACGACGGCCCGGGAGTCAGCATCAGTCGTACGGGGGGAGTAAGTTCTCCAACTTGTTGTGTCATGACGTTTGTCCTTCTTTTTCAGCAGCCCGTTCCCGCGGAATTGGAGCGAACCGCCAGCGGGTTGTCTCTTGGGGACTGTTCCGGCTTTGGCGGGAAGCTTAATTTTCGCGCAATCCGCCAAGTGGACGCAACGGACAAATTGTCTGGTCTCTAGTGCGGTCATGTCGTATTGGTGTTCATGGCTTTTTCCAAGTTGAGGGGGGTGCCCCCGGGTGATTTGGGCAAAGAGTGTGGAAAAGATTGAAAACACAGGAGATGCGAAATTGAAAGGCGCAAAAGAGTGCGCAAGTGATTGAAAAGAAAGGGCGACACAAAACAGAAAGTGGAAAAGTGAAAATGGGGAAGAGGCGTAAGAGCGGAAGCAGCAGGGATGGAGTCGAGAATTCACGACCCATGATAGACACAAATCGTTTGTCTTGTCAACTAAAATGATAAATATTTGAGTAGTACTGGTATTTGGAGAATGGGCACAAATGAGCCGATTGGTTCGAAGGGGATCCTAAAAGAAAGAAAACAAAGGGGTAGAGCTCACTGAGGGCGGTGACTCGTGACCCTTCGCGCACTCACAGCAAGCTGGTGATTGGTGGGTGATGGAAAAGAAGCCCCAATTCTCAGAGACTCGGCTCTCTTGCGTAAGGCACATTGCTATGGCACATTAAGTATGTGCGTAGGAGACTTTTGATGCGTTACAAGAGGGCTCATATTTTGCTACCCGAGGATTTGGCGCGGGAGATCGACGCTATCGCCGGCCGCCGCGGGCGAAGCGCGTTTTTGGTCGAGACGGCGCGTGAGGCCCTGCGCCGCCGAAGACTGCTAGACTTTCTCGAGAGGCCGGAGCCGGCCTGGAAACAGAGTGACCATCCGGATATGCCAGGCGATTCGGCGGCTTGGGTAAGGAAGTTGCGTAGGGAAAGCAATAAACGGTCCCAGACGCGAACAGGCCGAAAGAAACGCGAGCGGCGACGACCTTGAGACTCCTGCTCGACAGCTCAGTTCTGATCGATATTCTGCGCGGGAGAAAGGACAGACCGGCAATGGTTGCCGGGCTAGTGCGAGCGGGGCATTCCCTTTCGACGACGGCCTTCAATATTGCTGAGGTCTACGCGGGAATGCGTCCCGATGAAGAAGCTATTACGGAGACGCTGTTCAATGATCTGGAAAGCTATGAATTGACACCCAGCGCCGGGAGACTAGCCGGGCGATTTGTCAATGAATGGAGAAAAAAAGGCCGGACGCTGGAACTGCCCGATACTGTTGTTGCGGCCATCTGCATCGAGAAGAACTGCGTATTAGTCACTGACAATCATAAGGACTTTCCGATGCGGGAAGTGCGGATGTACGCGCTGCCGTGAACGGAGAAAGCCCGCGCGCTTTGCGTGCTGAGTTTCGTCCCCTAGTTTCGCAAAATATTAAAAAGCGCCGCGTCCCCGGGTCTCCGAGTTTCGTGCCCGAGTTTCCATCCGAGTCCCTCACCGAGTTTGACAAAACCATTCTCGCCGTCGTCATTCGAGGCGCCGTCCTTAACATGAATCGTTACGCCACGCTTCTCCTGGTCATAGAAATCCTCGTATCGGTAGAAGCCGTTTGTCACTTTGCAGTCTTTGATGCTTTGTGTCCTGCGCGTCTGGTGCCACTCGGCGAACAGTTCCGACGTCTGTTCTTGGAACTCACCGGGCTCATGGAGATACTTCGCTTCCAATTTAAATTTCACCGTGGCGGTAATCCATTCTCCGGGCCTTATCGTTAACATGCTCCCGGCCGAATGCTTCGACCCGTACAGCCATTCCGTGAAGCTCACCAGCAATACTCCGTTAGGATTGTGGTCTCTGAACGAAACGAGAAACGTTCCGACCTCCCATTCCCAGGAACTTGGGCCTTGGCCGAACTCGATTACGCTCGGGTCCAGGCTCCATGGGATTTCAATCGCCTGTTTCCCCTTGTTCAACAGTCGAACTTCTGCCTCCATCGTGCTGCCTTCTGCCGGCTCCTTTTCACTTACCCTAGTCAATTCCACGACGATCGGTCGCGCCTGGTGATCCTCCGTAAGGACGATCCCGTCTGCAATGATCCCTGGAGAAAGATTCTCGCAACCTTCCGGCAAATCCTTCTTCTCTTGTTTCTCCTCGGGCTTGCTCGAAGCGGGCGGCTGCTTCAGATCTACTGTGCCAACCTGTTGCGCAGCCGCGGGAACAGTCGCCAGGAGCAACACAATGACTTGAATTACGCTGTTCATCGTGGCACCTCTGCAACGCTCTTCATGTCATGCATGAGCGTTTCCTCGCAGACAACGTTGTTGACCGTTGGAAGCCCAAATCTGAAAATTGGTTTCCCCTTATCCGCGGGCGGGCGGGGAATAGAGATGCGGGCGACTGGGGCTAACAAGCCCAATGGCTACCTTCTGGGCTGATAGCGCATGGCTACCGCGCCCGAGGCGAACTCCAGGCGGCTCAGGAGCCTCAAGTCGAGAGGCTTCGATAGCCCGGCGAACAACGTCGGCCCGTGGCCCGCTAGTCTGGGATGCACCACGAACTCGTACTCATCGATCAAGCCCAGCTCCGCCAAGGCCAGCGGAAGCTTCACGCCTCCCGTGAACAGTCCCTTACCCGGCTCGCGCTTGAGCTGCTGAACGGCCTTGCCTAGGTCCCCGCGCACGAGCTCCGCGTTCCAATCGACGCGGTCCGGGTTGTTTAAAAGGGTGCTCGACACGACGTACTTTTTTGCGGCGTCGATCGTGCGGGCGAAGGGTTCCATCCAATCCGGCCGCGCGCCCGGCAGCGCCGGGGGCCGCCACGCTGCCTCCATCATTTCGTAAGTCACCCGGCCAAGGAGGAGGGCATCGGCCTGGGCGATGTTCTCGACCGCATGACGATGCAGGTCTTCGTCCGGGATGATTGCACGATGATCGCAGCAGCCGTCCAAGGTGACGTTGATGGAATAGCGAAGGGGTCGCATTGCGCGAGAGTACCGCCGATGGGGTAGAAAGAGGAGCGGAAAAAAGACTTAAGCGGGGGCAAAAAACGAGCTAGTGATTCTTGAGGAGGAGAGAAGAGGCTAGCGAAAAGCAGCCCCACCCTTGCAAAACCCGCAAGCATGGGCCACCCCGGATGTCTCATCGGATCGAGGGGCGGCCACC
>Ga0187778_10003662_pt1 | contig 10259 bp, 10 predicted proteins | sample 1015_Q2_SP5_20_M_FD_132418 | JGI IMG/M metagenome (GOLD analysis project Ga0187778, IMG submission 132418) | Tropical peat soil microbial communities from peatlands in Department of Meta, Colombia - 1015_Q2_SP5_20_MG | ecosystem: Environmental > Terrestrial > Soil > Wetlands > Peat | place...
GACGGACTCTTCCGGCGGGATCTCGACGCGCGGCTCGCGAGCTGGATCTTCTATGGTGGCCTGGAGGAGATCCTGACCGGCTGGGTGCTGGGTCAGCTGCCGGACGGCGACGAGGAGGTCGCAGGTGCCGAACGCACGATCGTCGACGTCGTCTGCGGCGGTCTTGGCGCCGGTGCCGGAACCGGCTAGCGACGGGCCGGCGCGCGGTCTCGTCTGGACGCTCGGGCTCGGCGCCTTCGGGCTGGCGTTCTCGCTCACGACCACGGCGGCGTACCTGCCGAGGCTCCTGCGCGGCTTCACGAGCTCGACCGGCCTGATCGGGCTGATCCTCGGCTCGGAAGGCGCGTTCGCGCTCACCTTGCCGCTCGTCATCGGGCCGTGGAGCGACACGTTCCACACGCCGATGGGACGACGCAGGCCGTTCATGCTCGCGGCGATCGGCCCCCTCGGCTTCTGCCTCGCCCTGCTCGCGTTCATGCCGAGCCTCTGGACGACCACGCTGCTCGTGCTCGCGTTCTTCTTCGCCTACTACGTCTACGAGCCGCCGTACCGCGGCCTCTACCCCGACCTGCTCCCAGGCACCGTGTACGGGCGCGCGCAGGGTGTCCAGCACCTCCTCCGCGGCACGGCTCTCGGCCTCGCCCTGATCGGTGGCGCCTGGCTGTTCAACCTCTGGCATGCGGCGCCCTTCCTCGTCGCGGCGCTCGTCGTCGTCGTCGCGTGCTCCGTGCCCACCCTGCTGGTCCACGAGGCGGGCGGGGAGGACCGGGTCTTCGAGGGCGTCGGGACGTATCTCCGTCACTCGTGGCGCGTGTTCTCGCTGGACGGGAACGTGCGCCGCTTCCTGATCGCGAACGCTGCTTGGGAGGCGACGTTCGCCGGCGCCCGCTCGTTCGTCGTCCTCTACATCACGATCGGGCTGGGCCAGCGGTCGGTCTCCGTCACGACGTCCGTCCTCGCGACGGTCGCCGGCGGCTACATCGTCGCAGCGCTCACGGCCGGGCGGCTCGGTGACCGCTTCGGCCTCGCCCGCGTGATCTGGCTCTGCTCGATCCCGTACGGGGTCGGCCTGGTCGGCGGCGGACTGGCTCGCAGCTGGCACTACTGGTACCTCGGCGTCGTCTTCGTCGTCTCGATCGCGGCCGGGGCCGTGATGACGCTTGCGTGGGGCCTCCTCTTCAAGTTGATGCCGACGAGCGACCGCGGCGCGATCTCGGGTCTCGCGACGACGACGAAGGGGTTCGGCCTGCTGATCGGGACACCGCTCGCGGGTGTCGCGATCGACCTGCTCGCCCCGCACCTGCGCTCCACGCACGGCTATCAGGCCCTCTGGCCGCTGCTCGGAATCCCGATCCTCGCGGTCATCCCACTCGTGGTGTCGCTCGAGCGCGTCGAGTCAGAAGCAGACGCCGTGGCGCGCGGTCATCAGGGCGAAGCCCCAGACATCGCCGTCGACGACGTAGACGACCGACTTCGCGTGCCCTCCCGGTAGGACGTAGGCGTCGTAGCTCCGACACGGCGTCGCCAGGGTCGTCGGGTACGTCGCTTCGACGCGGACGAGCGGGTCGCCGATGCGAAGCCCTTGCGCCGTCCGCCAACCGGGCGGCGCCCACAGCGTGAAGACCGCGTCGACGCGCCCGGCGACCAGTTCGATGCCGGCGCCCTGCGGCTGGAACGCATACCGATTGAAGTAGAACGTCTCCCTCCGGCAGTTGGCACAGCGGCCCTCGGCGCGCCCCCAGACCGCCTCGACCTGGGCCCTCGTCCACCCGAGCCGGACTCCGCCGAGGCTCACCTGCGGCACGAGCACGCCTGCGTCCGGGGTGCCTGCGAAAGCGCCTGCGCCCAGCGCGAGCGCGAGCGCGACCGTGCCGACGAGCCTGGTCACAGCCAGAGGATAGGCTCCCGGAACTCATGCCGATCTACGAGTACCGTTGTCCGAACGGGCACACGTTCGAGGTGTTCCAGCGCATGGCCGATCCCCCCGTCGAGACCTGCGAGCGGTGCGGCGCCGGGCCCGTCGAGAAGCTCCTCTTCCCCGTGGCGGTGCACTTCAAGGGGTCGGGGTTCTACTCGACCGACTACGGCCGAGGAGGCCGCAAGGCGGGGAAGGAGGGCGACGGCGGCTCCTCGGGCGACAGCGGCTCCGGGGGCGACTCGGGCTCGTCGAGCGCGGACACGTCGGACAAGGGGAGCAAGGACTCGAGCGGCGAGAAGAGCTCGAGCAGCGAGTCGAAGAAGCCTCCGTCGAAGGACGCCTGATCGGCTACGACGAGCCGACGGTGCAGCCCGGCGCGTACGGCACGCCCTTCGGCGGCGGGAGCGGCGCGGAGGTTCCCATGAACATCGAGATGGTCGCGGCATTGTCCTCGGAGCCGACGATCACCGACTCCCCGCCGACAGACTGCGGCTCGCCGCCGAGCCGGCAGTGGAGCGCGTGGCCCGTGTCGGAGCGGAAATAGGTCCAGCCGAGCTGCAGGAGCTGCCAGGCGGACAGGTCCGTCGCGAGCGGCCGGACGATCTTGGAGCCGTTGAACGGCAGCTTCAGCGCCGAGCCGAAGCTCGTCAGCTTCGCCGCAGTGGCCTGGATCACCTGCTGCTGCCGCGCCTGCCGGTCGAAGTCGGTCTCCGACGGGTCGAGCTTGTTCTCCCTGATCCGCGAGTAGATCAGCGCCCTCTGCCCGTTCATGTGCTGCAGGCCCCGGTGGAACCGCCAGCCGGGCCAGGCGTCGCAGCGCGCCTGCGTCGCGTACGGGCAGTCGAACTTGTTGGAGAGGATCGGCTTCTCGACGTCGATGTCGACTCCGCCGACCGCGTCGATCAACTCCTTGAAATGGGCGAAGTCGACGAACGCGACGTGGTTGACGTCCAGTCCGGTCAGTTCCTTGACCGTGCGGAGCGCGAGCGTCGGTCCGCCGAACTGGAACGCGGCGTTGATCTTTTCCGTCCCGTAGCCGGGGATCTCGACCCGCAGGTCGCGCGGGATCGAGAGGTACGCGATGCGGTGCTTCCCCGGGTCGGTGTGGACGAGCATGATCGAGTCCGAGTGGCGCGAGCCCGCCCGGCCGGCCTCGCCGCCGTCGGTGCCGAAGACGAGGATCGTCGTCGGGGTGGAGATGAGCAGCCCGCCCTGGCTCGTCAGCTCGTGGCGGACGCTCGCCGGAACGCGGTCGTTGGCCGCGCGGATCCCGCGCGAGAACGCGAGGTAGCTCGCAAGGCCCCAGACGACCGCGAGCAGGAGCAGCGCCGGAAGGACGAGGGCCAGCACGAGCTTCCACCGGATCCTGCCGAGCATCCGTCGCGCATGCCGCGGGGCGCCGGCGGCGGCCGATTTCGACGCGGCCTCCGCCGCCTTGGAGCCGGCGGCATGCCGCTGCAGCGGAACCCTGCCCTTGACCCGGCCGCCTCGGTAGAGGCGATAGGGCTTCTCCTGGTCGGGCATCCGGGACGTTATGGTAGCCGCGCTGTGTCGACGGACACCGTGATCGGAGTCGACCTCGGCGGGACGAAGATCCTGGCCGGCGTCGTCGACCGCGAGGGTCGCATCGGGGAGACGAAGGAGATCCCGACCCCGACCGATTCGCAGGACGCGGTCCTCGACGGGATCAACGCGGCGATCGCAGCGGTTGCCACGGATGGGGTGACCGCGGTCGGGCTCGGCGCGCCGCTGAACTTCGACCGGCGCACCGGCCTCGGCGTGCGGGCGACGAACCTCCCGCTGCAGGACGTCGATTTCGCGACGGGGATCCGGAGCCGCTTCGGTGTCCCGGTGGGCGTCGAGAACGACGGGAACGCGGCCGCGCTCGCCGAATGGCGACTCGGCGCCGGCCGAGGCACGAGCAACCTGATCATGCTCACGCTCGGCACGGGCGTCGGCGGCGGCATCGTGATCGACGACCACCTCTACCGCGGCTGGGCCGAGCTCGGTCACATCGTCGTCGAGGCCGGCGGCCCTCCGTGCCAGGGGAACTGCCACGGCCGAGGGCACCTCGAGGCCGTCGCGTCGGGCCACGCCGCCGATCGGGTTGCGCGCGGCCTGTGGGGCGACGGCGCCGACGCGCACCTGCTCGTCTCGAAGGCCCGTGCCGGAGACGACGCCGCAATCGCCGCGCTGGCCAGGCTCGGAGAGTTGCTCGGGGCGGCGGTCGGCTCGCTCGTCAACATCTTCGACCCCGAGGTCGTCGTCGTCGGTGGCGGCTTCGGCGCCGCCGCCTCGGAGCTGATCCTCGAGCCGGCGCGCGTGTCCGCCCGCCGTGAGGCGATCCAGCCGGCCGACGAGCAGCTCACGATCGTCGAGGCGCAGCTCGGGGAGGAGGCCGGGTTGATCGGCGCCGCGCTCGTCGGGTTCGAGACCCTCGACGGCGTGCGCTGAGACTCATGCCGCTCGCGGTCTGCGCGACGCCGATCGGGAATCTCCAGGACGTCACGCTCCGCGTCCTCGACGAACTGCGCGACGCCGAACTCGTCCTCTGCGAGGACACGCGTCACACCGCGATGCTGCTCGACCGCCACGGGATCAGCCCGGGCGGCCGGTTGCGCAGCTACCACCAGCACAACGAGGCGGCCCGGGTGGTCGAGGTTCTGCCCCTGCTCGAGTCGGGCGCGCGCGTGGCACTCGTCTCCGATGCGGGCCTGCCCGGACTGAACGATCCCGGTGGCCGCCTCATCGCAGCGGCGCTGGAGCGGGGAATTCCGCTGACGGTCCTGCCGGGCCCGTCGGCGATCGAGACGGCGCTCGTCGCGAGCGGGCTCGCCGGCGAGCAGTACCGGTTCGTCGGCTATCTGCCCCGTCGCGAGGGTGAGCGGGCGAAACTCTGGGCCGAGCTCGCGTCCTGGCCGTATCCCGTCGTGGCGTTCGAGTCGCCGAAGCGTCTGGCCAGCTCGCTGGCGAGCCTTGCCCACACGTTCCCGGATCGACAGGTGGCCGTCTGTCGCGAGCTGACGAAGCTCCACGAGGAAGTCGTGCGCGGAACTGCGCAGGACGTTGCGGGGCGCTTCGTCGAACCAGCTCGGGGGGAGGTTGTCGTCGTCCTCGGTGGGTCTCAGGTCTCCCGGCGGGTGGACGCCGACGGCGTCGCCGCGGTTCGCGAGCTCGTCTCAGCAGGCGTGCCGCGGCGACGGGCCTCAGTCGTCGTCGCGCGACTGACGGGCGCGTCGTCGAGCGATCTCTACGACGCCTCTCTGTAGACAAGATTGACAACTGAGGAACGATCCGCTACGGTGCTCGTGGTGTTGTCGATACAGACGACAAGGCTCGGCCAGCAAGGCGACGAGTCCGTTGAGGCGACGAGAGGAGACGGTGATGCGGGACGCGCGACGTGGGTTCGCGGAGACCGAGGCTGGACGTGGGCGCCGGGCGGCGGCATTCGCCATCCTTGCGCTCGCGCTCGTCGTCCCGGGGAGGGCGGCTGCCTGGTCCTGGCCGACGAGCGGCGAGGTGCTGCGGCCGTTCAGCTTCGGCACGAACCCGTACGCCGCGGGTGAGCATCGCGGCATCGACATCGGCGGTGCGCAGGGGGAGAAGGTTCACGCCGCGGCTGGCGGCCGCATCACGTTCGTGGGGATCGTGCCCTCGAGCGGATTGGTCGTCTCGCTTCTCACGCCGGACGGATACGCCGTGACGCTCACGCATCTCGGCTCGGCCTCCGTCTCGAAAGGAACGACCGTCGAGGACGGGGACGTCGTCGGCGCGGTTGGCCCGAGCGGCGATCCGGAGGTACCGCAGCCGTACGTCCATCTCGGCGTTCGCATCGCAGCGGACGAGCAGGGCTACGTCGATCCGCTCGGGCTCCTGCCGCCCCGAGGCGCACCGATGCGGGACTCCACTCCGACCCCGGCTCCCCAACCGACCCCGACTCCGGCCCCGGCCCCGGCTTCGACCCCGGCTTCGACCCCGGCTTCTTCGGCGGCGTCGGACCCGGCGCCGGTCTCGCAGCCGACGCCGGCCGCTCCGCCCACCGAGACCCCGGTGCCCGTTCCCTCCGCGGCTCCGGCGGCGACCGCAGCGTCGACGGCAACGGGCGCGGGCCCGGATCCGACGGAGGACGCAGCGGAGGACGACGACTCCCCTGGGATCACCGTCACGGCCTCGAAGCCCGCCTCGCAACCGACCGGAGCGGTGCGCTCGCACGCCGCGACTCGTGGGGAGGCGGACCGAGCCTCGGGCGCCGCCCTTTCGGCGCCACGAGTCGCCGCCGGCAGCGTCGGGTCGATGGGCCTGGCCGCCGTTCCGAAACGCAGCCGCACACGAGCCGTGCGCCCGGCCGAGCGGCTGGAGTTCGAATCGCCCAAGCGAGCGCGACGCGAGCGCGCGCCTCTGCCGCTCGCCGCCCATGACCGCCGTCGAGCCGGCACTCACCCGACACACGCGACAGAGCAGGCCTCGAGCGTGGCGGTGGGGCCGCGGGCGTCCCGTGGGATCCCGCGGCCGCCCGCCTGGACGGTGCTCCTCGCCGCTTTCGCCGTCCTCTCCGTGACGCTGGTCGGGACGGTCGCCGCGCTGAGGCGCGTTGCCTCGCTCCGTACAATCGACGGAGATGAGCTACTACCTGACAACGCCGATCTACTACGTGAACTCGACGCCCCACATCGGGCACGCGTACACGACGATCGCTGCCGACATCCTCGTGCGGCACCAGCGCCAGCGTGGCCAGGATACGTTCTTCCTGACGGGCGTGGACGAGCATGCGGACAAGGTCGCGCGCGTCGCGGCCCAGCAGGGCCTCACGCCGCAGGAGTACGTCGACGAGATCGTGGTCGCCTGGCACGAGCTCCCCGCGCGGCTCGGAGCCTCGCCGGACTTCTTCATCAGGACCTCTGACGAGGGCCACAAGGCGTTCGTCCAGGACTTCCTCGAGCGGATCCGCAACAACGGTCGCGACGACATCTACCAGGACGTCTACGCCGGCCTCTACTGCTTCGGCTGCGAGGCGTTCAAGACCGAAGAGGAGCTCGTCGACGGGAAGTGCCCCGACCACGGCGTCGAGCCCGAGTGGATCGAGGAGAAGAACTGGTTCTTCCGGCTCTCCGCCTACCAGGGCGCACTCCTCGAGCTCTACGACGCTCGGCCGGAGATCGTCCTCCCAGGCTTCCGCTTCAACGAGGCGCGCAGCTTCATCGCCGGCGGCCTCCACGACTTCTCGATCTCCCGCGCCGGTCAGACATGGGGTGTACCGATCCCCTGGGATCCGGATCAGGTCGCCTACGTCTGGGCGGACGCGCTCGTCAACTACCTCAGCGCCCTGACGTACGCGCGGCCCGGGGAGGATCTTCGGCCGCGGTTCTGGCCGAGCGTCCACCACCTGCTGGCCAAGGACATCCTCCGGTTTCACTGCGTCTACTGGCCGGCGATGCTCCTGGCTGCCGGGTACGAGGTGCCGCAGCAGCTGTTCGTCCACGGGTACCTGCTCCTCGACAACCGCAAGATCTCGAAGTCGCTCGGAAACGTCGTCGACCCGCTCGACCTGATCGACGTCTACGGCTCGGATGCGGTGCGCTTCTGGTCTGCGCGCGCGATCTCGTTCGGTCAGGACGGGACCGCCTCGCTCGCCGGGCTGCACGAGCGCTACGAGCGAGAACTCGGCAACGACCTCGGCAACCTCGTCTCGAGGACGACGGCGATGGTCGCGCGCTACCGGGACGGCGAGCTTCGGGCCGTTCCGTCCGACGACTCCGAGGTCAAGGCGGTGCTCGATCCGCTCGGCGGGGATATCGCCGCCCGGCTCGACGTGTTCGACATCAGCGGGGCCCTGGAACGCATCTGGGACGTCGTCCGCTACCTGAACCGGCACGTGGAGGCGACCGCTCCCTGGCTGCTCGCGAAGGACGATGCGAAGGCCGACGAGCTCGATCGAGTCCTCTACGACCTCGTCGACGGGCTCCGGGCGGTGACGATCGCGCTTGCCGCGTACCTGCCCGAGACGTCCGAACGGATCCTGGATGCGCTCGGCCAGCCCCGCGATCTCACGTGGGACGGCGTCGCCTACGGTCGGACGAGCGACGTCACGGGGATAGCGCCGGCGGAGCCGCTCTTCCCACGGATCGACGCCCCGGCCGTCACGGCGTGACGGATTCGCACGCGCACCTCGACGCGTGCGACGGCGTGGCGGCGCTGCTCGGGCGGGCTCGCGCAGCCGGTGTCGGCACCGTCGTCACGATCGGAACCGGCATCGCCTCGTGCCACGCCGCCCTCGCGATCGCAGAGCAGCACGCAGGCGTCGTCGCGGCGCTCGGCATCGACCCGCACCAGGCCGCGTCCGCGGAGGCCGACCGGGTCGACGAGCTCCGCCCGCTCCTGGGGTATCCGAAGGCGGTGGCGGTCGGCGAGACGGGACTCGACGCGCGCCATCAGTTCGCCTCGCTCGCACAGCAGCGGCGGCTGCTCGAGGCGCAGCTCGCGCTTGCGGACGAGCTCGACAAGCCGGTCGTGATCCACAGCCGCGATGCGCCCATCGAGACCGCTGACGCGCTGGCCGCGTTTCGCGGCACGGTGATCCTGCACTGCTTCTCGTCGCCGGAGCTGTTGCCCGCCGCGCTCGAGCGCGGCTACTACGTCTCGTTCGCCGGCAACGTGACGTACCCACGGGCGGCTGAGCTGCGCGAAGCGGCGGCGCGCGTTCCCGCCGATCGGCTGCTCGCAGAGACCGACAGCCCGTACCTTGCGCCGCAGCCCGTGCGGGGCCGGCCGAACGAGCCAGCGAACATCGTCCACACGCTGCAGGTGCTGGCCGAGGTGCGCAGCGACGATCCGTCGAAGCTCGCCGAGCAGATCGACCGGAATGCCGCTGCCGCCTTCGGGCTCACGACGGAGGTCGGGCCTTGAGAGCGGTCGCGAAGAAGGCGTACGGGCAGCATTTCCTCGCCGACCCGAACATCCTCGAGGTCACGGGGCGCCTCGCCGCTCTGACCGCAGCCGACGTCGTGCTCGAGATCGGCCCCGGGCTCGGCGTCCTGACCGTCTTTCTCGCCGAGCGCGTCGCGTACGTCCACGCCGTCGAGGTCGATCGTGCGTTGGCTCCCGAACTCGAGTCCGCGCTCGCCGGCCGCACGAACGTCAACCTGGTCTGGGGCGATGCGCTCCGGCTCGATCTCGCACGTCTGCAGCCCGTGCCGCGCAAGCTGGTCGCAAATCTGCCCTACAACGTGGCCACTTCGCTCGTCGTCGAGAGCCTGACGGGGCTGCCGTCGATCGACTCCTGGTGCGTCATGGTGCAGCGCGAGGTCGCCGACCGCTTCTTCGCCGAGCCCGGGACGAAGGCGTACGGCGCCGTCTCGGTGCTCGTCCAGCTCGCTGCCGAGCGCACCGGGTTCCACGCCGTGTCGCGCCACGTCTTCCGGCCCGAGCCGGCCGTCGAGTCGGCGCTCGTCGCCTTCCGCCGAGTCGCACTGCCGGCCGAGTTCGCGAGGATCAAGCTGGTCGTCGAGGGGGCGTTCTCGCATCGGCGGAAGACGCTCGCAAACGCTCTGCAGCTCGCCGCGCTGGCCGAGCGCAAACGCACCGTCTCCGCGCTGCACTCGATCGGACGAGCGCCCGACGTACGCGCCGAGGCGCTCTCTCCGGGTGAGTTCGCCGCGCTGACGAAGGCGCTGAACGCGTGAGCGTCGCGCCGGCGACCGCAAAGGTCAATCTCGCCCTCCTGGTCGGCCCGCCCCGGGAGGACGGCAAGCACGAGGTCGCGACGGTGCTGCAGCGCGTCGATCTCGCCGATCGCATCACGGTCGAGCCTTCGGATCGAACGGAGGTGACCGGCTTTCCGGGCGACACGCTCGTCCGGGGGGCGCTGGCGGCGCTCGCCGAGCGAGCCGGTGGCGGTGCGTGGAAGGCGAGGATCGAGAAGCGCATTCCGGTCGCCGCCGGTCTCGGCGGCGGCAGCTCCGATGCTGCGACCGCGTTGCTGCTCGCAAACGCGATGCTGCCGAGGCCGTGTCCGGACCACGCGCTGCACGAGCTCGCGAGCGGCATCGGGGCGGACGTTCCGTTCTTCCTGCGCTCGGGGCCGCAGCTCGGGACCGGGGACGGCGCCGACCTGGCGGAGCTCGCTCTCCCGCAGGACTACGTCGTCCTCCTCCTGCTTCCGGACGGCGCACGCAAGGAGTCGACGGCCGCGGTGTATCGCTCGTTCGACGAGCGGGACGGCGCGCGCGGCTTCGCCGAGCGCCTGGCGGAGCTCCGGTCGGCGCTCTCGGCGGTGCGACACCCCGAGGATCTCGCGCGGCTGCCGCGCAGCGACCTCGCGTCGTCGCCGCTTGCCGTGCGGATC
>Ga0187778_10003663_pt1 | contig 10258 bp, 6 predicted proteins | sample 1015_Q2_SP5_20_M_FD_132418 | JGI IMG/M metagenome (GOLD analysis project Ga0187778, IMG submission 132418) | Tropical peat soil microbial communities from peatlands in Department of Meta, Colombia - 1015_Q2_SP5_20_MG | ecosystem: Environmental > Terrestrial > Soil > Wetlands > Peat | place...
CCGACATTGTCCGGGCGGCGATAGAGTTCATCTCGGCCATGTCGAAGGGCGACGCGCCAGCCGTCAAGGCGTTGCTGCAGCACTACGTGGTGATTAGCCCGCCCATTCGTGAGGTGTTGGCGAGACTCGGACCTGCGCCGCCGTTGCAGCGAGAAGTCTACGTCACCGCGAATCGCCTGAGCCCGCCGGTGCCGTAGCTCGGGGTCAAGACATCTCTCCGTTACCCGCAGCGGTGTCCGCTTTGGAGAAAGTCAAGACTCGCTGCGTCCGGCTGCCTTATGGCCGACTGCAGCGGTTCTCGGCGCTCTGGCGCAAAGCGTTGCATAGTGTCCCACTACGTTGTTTTGAGGCTGGCTAGGACGGCCCCAACCTGGATAGGGTGCACGCCATAAAACTCAGAGTAGCCCCACGCTACCAAACACTTACAATACGAATCTCGAATTGCTCCCGACCACACAGGTCGCGGAAGCCAATAATTGGAGACTGCAACGTAGCTGCCTCATTCCTCCATCGGCACCGAGTGCTCTCGTAGCGTGAAGATGAGCTCTCCCAGATGTCGTTCGTACCTGCGCCAGCGTCCCGTGGAGCTGCCATAGATCGGGCGGCGCACCTGGGAAGCGCTCGCGGTCAGCGACACGGACTTGTTCTGCTGAATGTCGACGGCGGCATCGCTCCATGTGAGCCCGCAGTGTGCGGCCACCCCCGCGCCGATGCGCTTCGGCTGCGCGACGAGGTCGCGGTAACGGATTTCGCAGAGTTGCTCGCCGAGCGTCACACGCCAGTGCCTGATCAGTCGAGCATACGCAGCGTAGTAGCGGCCGAGATCCTTCAGGTCGTAGCTGAAGGGGTACCCCGCGGCAAAGAGCGTTCGATACATCGCGAAGCAGCTGTCGAGAGGTGAGCGGCTCACCAGGATGAGCCTCGCCTCGGGCAGCGCACGACGAATCGCGCCTACATAGAGATAGTTGAGGGGCAGCTTCTCGATCACGGCCGTCGCCGGCGCGCCCGGTAGCGCGAGGCGCGCGTATTCGGTCGCGACCGATTGCGCATCGGCGCGAGCAGCTCGCGCGAACACATCCCCGTCGCCCTGCAGACCACCCATGAGCGCCTGCGAAAAATTGTCAGTCTCGCCGTTCGAGCGAACGCCGGAGAGTCCAGTGAGGATCCGCTCGAGGAGAGTTGTCCCGGAGCGCGGCAAGCCCACTATAAATATGAATCGCGAGGAATCGACCGGCTCCCGAGTAGCTGCCGAGTCCGCTCCAGCCCTGAGAGCGTCCCGGTCGTAAACCTCCGCAATGCGCCGGAGCTTCGCCTCGTCGACCGCGACGTCATAGTTGAGTCTCTCCCGCCGTGCCCGAGCCGCGGTGGAGAAGGCCGAGAATGCCTCATCGAAACGCTCGAGGTCATCCAGCTCCTTACCGAGCGCATAACCGAGGAAAACACGTGCGCGATAGTCGTCAGACCGGCGTGACAGGAGCGCTTGCAGCTCCTCGATGTGGTTGGCCGAAGGCGTCTGAACCCGGAGCTCGGACCGCAGCAGATAGCTCGCGAACTGTCCGGCATCGATCCCGATCGCGCGATCGCACGCTGCCTCGGCCTGCTCCAGCCGCCCGAAGCTCCTCTCACTGCACGCGAGGTTGTACCAGAACTTGGGATCTCCCGGCGCAATCTCGGTCGCACGTCGATAGAGCGCATTGGCGCGCTCGTGCTCACCCAGGTGCAAGGAGACAAAAGCGAGTCCATCGTAGGCGTCCGCTGAGCCGGTCTCGAGCCTCAGTGCGCGTGTCACCGACTCGTCGGCCTCCGCAGCACGGCCGAGCCTCATGAGCACGAAGGCGCGGACGCCGTGCTCCGGCCGCAGCACGCGCGCACCCTCCACCGCCTGCTCTGCACGCCGCAGCGCCTCTTCGAGCTGCCGCGCGCTCATCGGCGCCGGAGCGGGGCTCGGAGAATGTCCGGGTGCGTCGATCATCGCGGACCTAGGTAGCATTCGTGAGTACCGAGTGTCCGGGTGGCCGCCCCGGCGGGTCAACCCGATCTCGCGTCGCACCAGGCCGGGCCGATCTGTGGCGCCCAGCGCGCACAACAAAATGGGATCTCCTAAGAACTCGCGCGACCGGACGAAGAATCCTCATAGACGACGTCACGAACGTGTCACATAGTGAAGCGGCCACTTAGGCCCGTAACATCCTAAGTGATTGAGCCAGCGGCCAGAGGGGGCCGCGAGCAGGGGGGATTTCAGCCATGCGCCAGCACTCGAACAAGGGCCGAAAGCAGCCGGGCGCCTTGCGGGCCCTGAAGACGATTACTCCGGTACGAGCCGCGGTGTGCGCGGCTCTCTACGGGCTGTCGCCTGCGGCGCACGCCCAGCAGGCACCCGCTAGCGCCGCTCCCCAGGATCAGGCTCCGGCGGCGCTCCAGGAAGTGACCGTTACCGCGACGCGCCGTACCCAGACGCTGGAAGCGGTGCCGTACAGCATGTCCGTGGTGAGCGCGGACCGCCTCGCGGAGAGTGGGGTGACGGACTTGAGCTCGCTCGCCTCGGAGGTGCCGGGCCTGAGCATGTACGAGTACGGTGCGCGTTTCATCACGGCCACCGTGCCGATCATTCGCGGCATCAATGCGACCGGTGAGCCGACGCGCGGCTTCCGCGCCTTCGAGCAGGCGCCGGTGGGGACCTATATCGGCAACTCACCGGTCGATGGCTACTTTCAGCTGGACGATCTGAAGCAGGTCGAGGTTCTGCGCGGTCCGCAGGGGACGCTCTACGGTGCCGGCACACTCGCCGGGGCCTTGCGGCTCATCCCCAACTCGCCGGAGCTCGGCAGGTGGGAGGGCCAGATCGAGGGCAGCGGCGGGAAGATCGACCACTCGAGTGGGATTCCGTATTACGTCCGGGGCCTGGCGAATGTGCCGCTCGGCGACGTGCTGGCTTTCCGGGTGTCGGCGAAGTACGACTACGAGCCGGGATGGGTCAACACCTACGGACTCTTCCAGCGCACCAACAACGGCCTGTCCGGAATCCCGCTGCTCGCCAACCCGGCGCAACCGGTAACGAGTCCCGCAATCTATCAGGACAAGCCGGACTGGAACTTCCAGAAGACTTTCACGGGGCGTGCGAGTCTGCTCTTCAAGCCCACCGACGCGTTCAGCGCCGAAGTCGCCATCCTGCACTCGAACGCGCAGGGTGACGGTGGGCCGCAGGTCAATCCGGATTTCCCGGGCGGCGTCTCACCGCTCGACCCCGCAACGAACCTGCCGGCCGGCGGACCGTACCGCGAGTTCTCGCAGATCGACCAGCCATGGTCGCGCTACACGAACCTGACGAGCGCGGATCTCACCTATGACGCCGGATTCGCGACCATCGCCTCGACGAGCTCCTACTACACGACCTCAGGCTCGGCGCTGCAGGACAACACCTACAGCCTGGCCGGCCTCGCCAGCGGCGGATACCTCCCGTACTACGCGGGCGTGCCGACCAACCCGCGGTTCATCTATGACCAGGTGTTCTCCGATTCCGCACACACCTTCACCGAAGAGGTGCGCCTGGTGTCGAAGAGCAGCCCGGACAACATGTTCGACTACGTGCTGGGCGTGTTCTACGAGAACCAGACGAGCGCGGGCTCGTGGACGATCGCGGTCCCTGGAACGCCGGAATACCAGGTGGCACAGGGATGCCTGCCGAACTGCTTCTTCGACGTCGGCGTCGCTCCCGGGGACGTGACCTTCCAGCAGGTCGATACGCAGAACTTCGAGGACAAGTCCGAGTTCGGGGAGCTCACATGGCACTTCGTCAAGGGCGGCCAGGTCACCGTCGGAGCCCGTCACTTCAGCCAGCAGTTCACCGACGCCCAGTCCTACGATGATTACAATTTCCCAACTCATCTGCCCGCGACCCCTCACGAGTCGCCGGCCTCGAAGACGGTCGGCAAGGTGAATCCGTCCTACGAGTACGCGCCGAATCAGTATGTCTACGCGGCGTGGTCGCAGGGCTTCCGCCGCGGCGGCGCGAACTCGGTGCCGCTCGTAGGTCCGTTCCGCGAGAGCCCGCTGCTCTCGACCTACGCGCCCGACAGCACCAACAACTACGAGGCCGGTCTCAAGGGCCGCTTCAGCAATGGCCTCTCGTACACGATCGCGGTGTTCGACATAAAGTGGGACAAGCCACAGATCTCATCCAGCCTGCCGTCCGGGAATCTCGCCGTGTACAACGGCAGCACGGCCGAGTCGAAAGGCTTTGAGATCGAATCGAGCGGTCCGCTGTTCGTGCCGCAGCTCATCTACTCCGTGAGCTTCGCGTACGCCGACGCCCACCTGACGAGTGACTTTTCGCTCCCGGCGAACGATGGCACCCAGACCGGCACCATCGTGCCAGGCCTGATCCACGGCAGCAGCGGCGAACAGATGCCTGGGAGCCCCAAGGAGAGCGCGAGCCTCGCTCTGGACTACGACATGGCGCTCTCGGCGGGCTACGACCTCGCCTTGATGGCCAACTACGTCTATCGGAGCGGCGCGCCGATGCAGCTGACGCCGACACTCGGCGTCACCACGGTGCAGTATTCCGGGACTTACGACATGGTGAATTTCAACGCGGCCCTCAATCACGCGCCGTGGCGAACGACGCTGTTCATCACTAACGTCTTCGACCGGCAGAACATCCTGGTGCCGCCGACGCAGTTCAACGAGCTCGGCAATCTGACCAACGACTATCTGGTGAGCGTGCCGCGCGAGGTCGGTGTGCGGGTGTCCTACACGTTCAAGTAAGACTTGCGTGCCGCCCGCCGGCGCATAATGTGGAGCTCACCCGTCCGATGGGGGTTCTCCCGATGGTAACGCCAGGCCTCGATTCGGCGTCGTATCAATCCCCGCGGATGCAGCGGGCCTCGGACGCGTGCCGGCGCGGGCGGGCCCGCTGCCTCTGGATTGCAGCGCTTGCGGTGCTCGCAACAGACCCCGCGGGCGCACTCGAGCAGACCACGGCCCCGGCAAGCTGCGATACGCCGCAGCACCACCAGCTGGATTTCTGGCTGGGAGACTGGCAGGTGTTCGACGGCGAGACGAAGCAGCTGGTCGCTTACGACCGGGTCGTCAAGGAATACGAAGGCTGCATCGTTGAGGAGTCCCTCACCTTCCTTACCGATATGTACCGGCGCCCGGGCGTCAAAGTGCGGCTCGCCGGCATTGCGGTCAATCGCTTCGACGGCGAGAGCTGGCTGCAGATGTGGGCGGACAATCAGTGGGGCGCGATCCTCCTGCGCGGAGCGCCGAACGCGGATGGCAACATGGAGTTTGTGACGGTCATTCCGTCCCGGCATCGGGACGTGAAGGTCGTGTATGAGAGGCACGATGATGGGACGCTGCGGGTTCTGCAGTACGTGGCTCCCGCCGGCAGTGGCAAATGGTCGCAGTACGGCGACCTCATCTACCGTCCGAATCGATGATGCCGGTACAGATTCACGAACACCTGTGGATCACGCTGAGCGACGGCTGCCGTCTCGGGGCGCGGCTGTGGCTTCCGGAGGCGGCCTCCCGCGGCAAGGTCCCTGCCATTCTTGAGTACATCCCCTACCGCAAGCGCGACGGCACGCGTGCGCGCGATGACCCTATGCATGGCTACTTTGCCGAGCACGGCTACGCGGCTCTCCGCGTCGACATGCGGGGGTCGGGTGAGTCCGACGGGCACCTGGCGGACGAGTACCTGAAGCAGGAGCAGGACGATGCGCTCGAGGTGATTGCCTGGATTGCCAGGCAACCATGGTGCAGCGGCGCCGTCGGCATGCAGGGCAAGTCCTGGGGCGGATTCAACGCGCTGCAGATCGCCGCCCGCCGCCCGCCCGCGCTCAAGGCGATCATCACGACGTTTTCCACCGACCATCGCTACGCCGACGACATCCACTACATGGGTGGGTGTCTCCTCAACGACAATCTCTGGTGGGGCAGTATCATGCTCGCCTACCAGAGCCGCCCGCTCGACCCTGTCATCGTCGGTGACGGCTGGCGTCAATGCTGGCTCGAGCGCATCGACAAGCTCCCCTTCTTTCCCGCGCTGTGGTTGCAACATCAGCGCTACGACGACTACTGGAAGCACGGCTCGGTGTGCGAGGACTTCGCCGCTATCGAGTGCCCCGTGCTCGCAATCGGCGGCTGGACCGACGCCTACACCAACGCAGTGCCGCGGCTCCTCGAGGGTCTGAAGGTTCCGCGGCTCGGCATCATCGGCCCGTGGGGGCACCTTTATCCGCACGATGGCGTGCCGGGCCCCGCGATCGGCTACCTGCAGGAGGCGGTGCGCTGGTGGGATCAGTGGCTGAAGGGCGTGGACTCGGGAATCATGCAGGAGCCGATGCTCCGGGCGTACCTGGAAGACCCGGTGCCACCCGAAGGCACCCGCGTGTTCACGCCCGGACGCTGGGTCGGCGAGCGCTCGTACCCCTCGGCGAATATCCAGCCGAAGCGCTTTCACCTGCGCGCCGACCGCAGTCTCGGAGAGCAGGAGGAAGGCAGGGCAGTCTTCTCCATCCGCTCGCCGCAGAGCCACGGCAAGGCGGCTGGGGAGTGGATGGGGGTCGGCTGTCCGGGGGAGCAGCCGATCGACCAGCGCCTCGATGACGGTGGAGCGCTCGTGTTCGACACCGGCATCCTCGACCGTGAGCTCGAGGTGCTGGGCGCGCCGATGCTGCATCTCAAGCTTGCATCCGATGCGCCGGTCGCGCAGCTTGCCGTGCGGCTGTCCGAGGTGGCGCCGAATCAACGCGTTACGCGCATCAGCTACCAGGTGCTCAATCTCACCCATCGTGAGAGTCACGAGCACCCGTCCGGGCTCGAGCCGGGGCGCTACTACGATATTGCCGTGACCCTCAACGCCTGCGGTCATCGCTTCCTCCCGGGCCACCGGTTGCGTTTGTCGATCGCCAGCGCCTATTGGCCGATCGTCTGGCCCGCGCCCTATTCCGCGACGCTGTCGGTGCGCGTCGACGAGAGTTCGCTCGACCTGCCGGTGCGTCAGGGTGCCGGCCATCAGGCGATTTCGTTTCCGCCACCGCTGCACGGCCCGCGCACCCCGATCACGGTCGTCGACCCGGGCGTCGTGCGGCGATTCACGGCGCAGGACCACGTCAGCGGCGCGACTACCTACGTGACCGAGGGCATCGGCGGGGTCTTCGGCGAGGGAATTCTCCGCTTTGACGCCGTCGACGTGCAGATCGCTCACGGTCTCAAGCGCGAGCTGACGATCAAGGACGACGATCCGCTGTCGGCGCGTTACCTGCTGACCCAGTCGTACGAGATGGGCCGCGAGGGCTGGCGCACGCTGGTCGACACGCGGGCGCAGATGACCAGCGACCGGAGCAACTTCTACCTCTCCGCCACGCTGACCGCGCGACTGAACGGCGAGCTCGTGGCGCAGCGCCAATGGGACGTCGCGATTCCCCGTGATCTCGTCTGAGGTCTATGCGCTCGAGCGGGCGGACCGCGAGGATCAGGGGCGCATCAGGCGCCGCAGGAGCGGGGCGAGGCAGAGCATCGCGGCGCCGGCGATGAGACACCAGCTCACGGTGCGCAGCAGCACCGCCGGCATCGACGCCACATTGCTCGAGTCGTAGCCGGCTGCAACCTGACCCGCGAGATCATTCCCGAGCGCGATCGCCAGGAACCAGATCCCCATGACCTGACCGGCGAAGCGGGGCGTAGCCAGCTTGGTCATCGAGGACAGTCCGACCGGGCCGAGGCACAGGTCGCCGCACATCTGCACACCGTAGGAGAACACCAGCCAGGTCGGCAACACCAGGTGCCCCGCGAGCACACGCTGTGAGGCGACGTACATGACCAGGAAGCCGGCGCCCATGAGTATCAGGCCGAGGGCGAACTTCACCGGTGTCGACGGGTCGTGTCCGCGCCGGTCGAGTGCGATCCACAGTGCACTGAAAACCGGCGCGAGCAGCAGGATGTAGATGGAGCTCACGCTCTGGAACACTCCGGCCGGGATGCGCCAGCCGAGCACGTACCGGTCGGTATAGCGCTCAGCAAACAGTGTCAGCGAGGTTGCGGTCTGCTCCTGTGCCGCGTAGTACAGGGTCGCCGCGCAGAACAGCGCGATCATGACGAGAACGCGCGCGCGCTCATGCGCCGTCAGCCCGGCGAACAGCAGCAGATAGAGGAAATATCCCGCCGCCAGCAGACCGATCAGCCAGGAAGTCGCCAGCGCGGCCGCTTCCGGCGCGACGCGAATCAGTCCCGTGCCGGCGAGCGCTGCCATGAGGCCCGTCGTGCCGAGCAGTGCTGCCACCGGCAGCCAGGACCGCAGGCGCACGTCCCGCGGGGCCTGGCCGGCGCCGCCCAGGGTCCGGCGGGTGAGGAGAAACAGCACGAGCCCGAGCAGCATGCCGAAGGTGGGCAGGACGAAGCCCGAGCGCCAGCCGAAGCGGGCCGCGCATACCGGCACCAGGAACGCCCCGAGCAGGGCACCGACGTTGATGCCCATGTAGAACAGCGAAAATCCCGCGTCGCGGCGCGCGCCACCCTCTGGATAAAGCGCGCCCACCAGCACGCTGACGTTGGGCTTGAGGAGACCCACGCCGAGTGCGATCACGGTGAGTCCGAGAAAGAACACCCGCGGCGTACCGAGCGCCAGCATGCCGTTACCGAGGGTGATGAGAGCGGCGCCGCAGAGCACGGCGCGCTGCGCGCCGAGCAGCCGATCGGCCATCCACCCACCGAGCAGAGACAGCAGGTAGCAGCCCGCAACGAACAGACCGTAGATCGAGCTTGCTGCCTTATCGCCGATGCCGAGACCGCCCTCGGCGAGCCCCGCGACCATGAACAGCACCAGAATGGCGCGCATGCCATAGTGGGTGAAGCGCTCCCACATCTCGGTGAGGAACAACGTGGCAAGGCCGAGCGGGTGGCCAAAGAGCGTTGCGCGCGTCGAGGCCCCGGGTGCTGCGGTTGCCTCGATGGAGTCGAGCGCGCTCACGGCGCTGCTTTGCTGAGCTGCACGCTGAGACGCTCGGCCACCCACGCGTGAAAATGATGCGTGGCGGTATCCATCGCGGGCGAAAACACGCCACCGTCGTAGCCGGGCGAGGCGCGACCGAGCTGCAGCTGCTCTACGGCAGTGAGGTCCTGCTCGAAGACGATGCGCCACGCGGACAGAGTCGCCGCACGACAGGCGCGGTAGGCGTCGTCGGTCGCCCCGTCGCCGACATAGAAGATGCGCAGCTCCTCGCGCGTGCGCTCCGGCGTTTCCGGGATGAGGAGGATGGCGAAGGCATGATCGGCCTGGAACCCGAGCAGGACGTTGGGATAGAGGGTCGGATACTCGGCGACCTGCATCCGCTCCTGGGGCCATCCCGCGAGGTGCGGCAGATGGGCGCCGGCGATGTCGCTGCCGCGGTAGCTCAGCGACCCCTGGCCGGAGAAGTTGGCGGCGAGGAAACAGTAGTGGTCCTCGAGCCGCGAGTAGCTGTTGAGCTCCGGGTGCACCCACGGCAGGTGATAGGCCTCGCAGTAGTTCTCGACGGCGAGCTTCCAGTTGCAGGGGACGGTGAGGCTCAGACGCGAATCGGTCACGCCGGCGTGCAGCTGCGACCAGCCGTCGGCGCCCAGCAACTCTTCGGCGCGGCGCTTGAGCTCACCCGCATGCTGCTCGAAGTCGGCGGCGTCGCCGCTCAGGTTGACGAACAGGATCCCCATGAAGACGGCGCTGCGCACCGGCTTCAGCCCATGCGCCGAGTTGTCAAAGCCGCTCGCGTGATGCTGCTCGACGCCACCGATGTGGGGCGTCGCCTTCAGGTCGCCGTTGGTCGCGTAGGCCCAGCAATGATAGCGGCAGGTAATGAGTCCCTTGACCTCGGCGGGCTCACTCACGAGCTTCATGCCACGGTGGCTGCAGACGTTGTGAAACACCCGCAGTGCTCCGTGCCGGTCGCGCACCACGAGAAGCGGCAGGCCCATGAATTCCACAGGCTGCGCAAAGGGACGGCTCGGGATCGAGTCCGTGAATGCAATGCCCGCCCAGCTGGGTCCCAACACCGCGTCGCGCTCGAGGCGGAAGCAGTCCTGGTCGATGTAAGTGATGTTGGGGAGGCCCGTCGCCTCCCCGATCGGCCGCATAACCTCCCTGAGACGCTCCGGTGTGAGGCGTGCTGAGGGTTGGGGTGCCGACATTACGTGCGCGCTCACCAGCCGGGACGCTGCGACGCAGCGTATCATCTTTCGACCCGGGGGAACCTGCGTTCCCCGGCCGTGGCGGCAGCTCAAA
>Ga0187778_10003665_pt1 | contig 10253 bp, 8 predicted proteins | sample 1015_Q2_SP5_20_M_FD_132418 | JGI IMG/M metagenome (GOLD analysis project Ga0187778, IMG submission 132418) | Tropical peat soil microbial communities from peatlands in Department of Meta, Colombia - 1015_Q2_SP5_20_MG | ecosystem: Environmental > Terrestrial > Soil > Wetlands > Peat | place...
TAGCAGGTCAGGTGGAAGGCTGCGACCACTCTTCTAGATTTGGAAAGATCGTTGTATGTGTCGCATGCTTTCTCAGTCTTGGCGGATATTAGTTCGATTCCGGAAGAGTTTAGAAACTTTTCAGTTTGTGAGTGAATCTTCATCTGTCCTGAATAACCAGTTCCTACGACGATGACCTCCGGCTTGGCCTCGATGATCTGCTTGATATCTTCAACGCATAGCATGTGTCCTTCTTTTCGCCACCAGTTCCCTTGTATCCTATCGGGAAAGATGATTAGGTCGCGTTCAAACTTCCTGCCGTCGATTATGATTGTACCAAAATCATACGAGTCAATTACCGCTGCCAAAGCGCTGCCTCCCGGAATGAAGGCCCTAACGGCTCAGGGGTAGCCCACAATGCCAGCAAAACCTATCGCCGTATTGCAAAGGGGCGTAGCATCGTGGGCAATACATAGCTGTAGGAGGAACGTGTGGAACGGCTCCGTATGGCGGATAAATGAATCCCAACGGTCTTCTGGCCAGCAATTTTCATAGACGCTAATAATCGTAACGTTATCGTGGGCTGGCCGGACCCGATCCGTCTAGGCTTGGAAATTTAGTTGGGAAGCTCTCGACCGCAGTCTCCGCAGAATGTTGCGTGGTGGGGGTTGACTGTGCTGCAGTAGGAGCACGTACGCGTTGAGAGAGACTTGCCACAGCTCCAACAGTGTTTGTTGGTAGTTGGGTTTCCCAACCCACAGTAAGTGCAGAAGACTACATCCGGCTTCGGAGCAGTATGCTGCATGAAAACACCAAGGAGATACCTCAATCATAGCTTAATGAGGGTTTTCTCTTCTACTCTGGGTAGAGCCAGAATTCGTTTCCGTCGGGATCCTTGAACATGGCGTATGTGCCCCACTCCGTCTTCTTTGGCTTGGTAGTGAACTCGACGCCTTTGCCGCTCAACTCTTTGTATGTCTTATCAAGGTCGTTTACTAGAAAAGCGATGCCGGTGTTGCCTTTCTCCGGTGGGGTAGTCTCGCAAAGGTGTAGCAAAACGTTTGAGCCCTTCGGCCCGACCGTAATCCAGTGTCCTTCACTATCCCGTACCTCTAGGCCCAGTTTTTCCTTATACCATTGCGCCGACTTCTTCGCGTCCGAAACAACTACCGCTACGTCCATAATCGACTTGATCATCCGGTCAACCTCGATACAGTAGCGTTGAGGTGATGACTTAAAGCATTACGCAACATCTACGTGGCGATTCAAAATGGCCCCTTTCCGAACCGGGAAAATCCCTACAGAGGTCCTGGTTCGTAATGTGTTCCGGTATAGAGGAGCTAGAGACCTTTCCGTAATTCTTGGTTCGTCGGTTGGCGAGGACGCTGCTTTGGTATCTTTCGGGAAAGAGGTGTTGGTTTTGACCACGGACCCTGTTACCGGGACGGGGTCCAACGTTGGGTGGCTGGCGGTTCATGTAAACGCCAACGACGTGGCTTGCAGGGGTGCGAAACCGCGGTGGTTCTTATGCGATCTGCTCCTACCCGAAAAGTCCAGCGCCACTACGGTTGATACGATTATGAGACAAATCGATGGCGCTGCACGCGGGATAGGTGTTGCCGTTGTGGGCGGCCACACGGAGGTTACGCCGGGGTTGAAACGCCCAATTGTGGTAGGGTATATGGTTGGTGTGGCCGCTAGAAGACGATATGTCACATCTCATACGGCTCGCCGGGGAGATCAGATCATCATGACAAAAACCGCGGGCATAGAGGGAACCGCGGTCTTGGCTACGGACTTTGCATACCGACTTCGACGGAAGATCGGCTTGAGGTCGCTGAGGCGAGCCCAAAAACTTTGGAAGCTGATTAGCGTAGTACAGGACGCCTTAATTGCCGTCGACGCCGGGGGCGTCAGAGCTATGCACGACCCGACGGAAGGGGGCTTGCTGCAAGGTGCTTGGGAACTCGCAGAAGCATCCAAGGTTGGACTGGTGATATATGAGTCGCGCATCCCGATTCGGCCTGAAACAAGGGAAGTGTGTTCTGCGGCCCAAGTGGATCCTTTGCGGCTGATGAGTTCGGGGTGCCTTCTCATCGTCGCCGATAAACGAAAGAGTGCTGGAATTTTGCGCAAGCTTAGAAGGCATGGTATCCCGGCGAGCATTATCGGGGCCATGACCCGGCTGAGTGAAGGGCGAAAACTGGTAAAGGTTGACGGGACTGTGAAGAGAATTCGGCCATCGGAACGTGATGAGCTTTACAGGGTTATTGAATTATATCGAACAGACTGAAGCTGACGGTCTAGAAATTTAATGTAGCCAGTCAATCAGTTTCACCTTCCTCTCCTACTTTTATCGGTTGAATAACAAACCACATAATATGGTGGTCAAGACCATGTCGAGGGTAGGGGCTCTCGTTCAGTTGTCTTCGGACATAGTGAAAGAAACGTTAGAGAGGCCAACAGTCTTCAAGGACGAAACGCCCCTTTCGTTAGAGTTCATACCCCACACCCTTCCGCACCGTGAGGAACAGATGCGTTTCCTCACGCAACTTTTCCGTTTCTCCCTCGACAGCCCATTCTCAACAAGCCAACGTGTACTCATAACAGGCGATGTTGGAACCGGAAAAACGGTTCTAGCCCAACGCTTCGGCTCAGACATAGTCAAAGCCGCAAGGAGCCGCAAAGTCAACCTTCACTATGTACACGTAAACTGCCGCGAATCGAAAGGTAGCCTCTTCATGATCATAAAACGAATCCTAACGCAGTTCGAACCTGAATTTCCGAAACGCGGCTTCGCACCCGAAGAACTCCTCCACACCCTCATGGACATGCTTGACGACAAAGGCATACACCTCATACTCGGCTTGGATGAGGTTGAGCACCTGATTAGAGTTGAGGAGTCAACCCCAATCTATAACCTAACCCGCATCCAAGAGGAACGCGTTGGAAAACCAATCCGCCTATCACTCATCTTCATACTCAGAGAACTGGAATACCTACAAAAACTCGACAAGAGCACTATCGACACATTACAACGAAATATAATCAAGCTCGACAAGTACAGTTCCCGCCAGCTGATCGACATACTTCGAGACCGCGTCAACCTAGCTTTCAAAGAAAACGCCGTAACCGACGAAGCCTTGGAACTCGTCGCGGATATAGGAGGACAAAGCGGCGATGCCCGATATGCTATTGAACTCCTCTGGCGGGCGGGAAAATATGCGGATTCAGAACCATCAAACCAAGTTCTAACCGACCATGTTCGGAAATCTGCGGGAAGCGTATACCCGATGCTACGCGGCGAATATATTGCCGCACTGTCTCCCCACGAAAAATACATACTGTTAGCCTTAGCAAGGATCCTTGAGGAATCACAGGAAGCCTACGCAAACATCGGAGCCGTTGAACGCGAATACAAAGCCGTCTGTGAAGAATACAACGACAAACCCAGAAAACATACTCAAATCTGGAAATACACGCGCAGCCTAGGCGCTATAGGTGTCATAGCGGCCTCGAAATCGGGCGAAGGCATCCGCGGCAAAACAACCCTGCTCGGACTACAAAACATACCAGCCTCCACCATGCGCAAACAGTTAGAGACGGCACTAACCAAAGGACGCAAGAAAACGACACGAAACTAAGTAAACTCAACTCAACGCCCGCCTGCGGACGAACGGCGCAACAAATAACTTCCAATGGGCCTCTAAAGGACATTAGAGGCTAACTGAAATGCGGCGGTTCTCAATGGTAGATATCTCGCCAAAAGATGTAGTTCTCAGAGAAGCATTTGCTGTCGGCGAGATTCGATTGAAACCTAGTACGATAAACCGGCTGCGGACCAAGCGACTAGAAAAAGGCGACGCCATAGGAGCCGCGGAAGTCGCGGCAATCATGGCCGCTAAGAATACGCCGAATACCCTACCCTTCTGCCACTCCATACCCATAACAACCATCCACACAAATCACAGCTACGGACGCGACAAATTGAAAGTTGAATCCTACGTGAAAGGCCACGCGAAGACCGGTGTCGAGATGGAGGCGCTTACTGCCGTATCAACGTACCTTCTCACAATCTGGGACATGGTAAAACAATACGAAAAGGACTCGAACGGTCAATACCCCTCAACCGCGATTCTGAATATCCGAGTGACCAAGAAAGTTAAGCGATGAGAAATGAGTAAGGTCACTAAACTTCACAAGGAATCTTCGCCTACCTCTGTTGGGGTGTATGTGTTGACGTGCAGTACGTCGAAATTCAGACAGCTCAACGCTAAGCAAGAGCCGGATGACGAGTCCGGCAACGCGATTGCGCAGCTCGCCACGGATGCTGGTCATAGAATTGCTGGACGTAAGCTAATCGCGGACTCCAAGCCCATGATCCGGAGGGCGGTAAAGTCTGCGTTAGCGAACCGAGACGTCGACGTGGTAATCGTGACCGGAGGTACCGGCCTGTCGCAAACAGATGTCACGTTCGAAAGCATCTCGCCTCTATTGGACAGGCAGATCCCCGGCTTCGGAGAAATATTCAGAAGAGTCAGCTATGACGAGATTGGTTCCGCTGCTATGATGAGCCGGGCATTCGCGGGCACGATCCGAGACAAGGCAGTATTCTGCCTACCGGGTTCGCCAAACGGGGTGCGGACGGCAATGGAGAAGCTAATTCTGCCTGAGCTAGGTCACATTATCGGCCTTGCACGCGTGGCCTAGCGTTTCTTGTGCGCAGAAGCGCGCTTTGCGGGCTTCACTGCTTTCGGCGCGGCGTTTGGCGCCGACACGTTCTTCGATATGTATTGCTCATAGCTTCTCGGGTCAGCAAGTGTCTCGTCGCATAAGCAAAATTTCAGCTCACGTATGACGTGAGTTGGACAGGCTTGTAGGAACTCGCATTTGTCGCAGGGAACCTTTCGTCCGTCAACGTAGCATTCTTGGACCCAGCTTTCCTCCAGCACAGTGACTTGTTGGCCGGGCCTTGCAAACTTCACCGGCCTCATTAGTATGCCTGCGAGCCTCTCCTCTACGGTGTCTAGACTGTCGAGCCGTCTGACTGCGAACTTTCCGGCGTTGCGGTCGTAGCTGATTCCGGCCCTCATGAGTTGTATGAATTTGTCTTTGCCCATAAATGGGAGCTTGAAGCCGGTTGGGTCCAGCAGCTCCAGGGGGCCAGATGGTACTGATTGTATTTTTGATTCGGAGACGAGAAAGTCGATATCTCTTTCTTCACATTCCAGTTGGGCTGCGATTTTTCTTCCCTGGTCTTCGTCTATCCGGAAGATTTCCACTAGGGTTGGGACGATGCTTTGGAGTGCTTTGCGCTTTGACAGGTGACATGCTCTGGCCACGCGTCCGGATAGATGGTCGAGCGCCCAAAGCCTGTATTGGAATCTGTCTATGACCTTGTTTGAGGTTCGAGGTGCAACCTCCATTGCGTGGTTGATGTCCTCATCTGGTTCTTGCAAGCCAACCGTGGCTAGTTCGTTCAAGGCATTGGGTAGGAGACTCCACTCCGGAGGGCGGTCTCTGCGCGGAAGGTTGAATGGTGGTGGGGTCATTCCTCGTGACCTAGTGGCTCCCACCTTGGCGTATCCTATGTCTGCGCGCGACAGGGCCTCGTACGCCCTGGCCAATTTTTCTTTTGATGTGTAAATGTATGGAAGCAAGTCGTGAACGAGTAGTAGGAGTTCGTCGCGGTAGAGAGGGATCTCCGTCTCGTTCAAAGCTTGACGTGATCGGGTTGGCCCGTTCCCCGCGAATATTGCCCTTACGGTTTCCTTCTCGTCCAGCTCCTTAGTTCGAGTCGAATGGAGGGTTGTAAGGTTGCTAGTGGCCATGGTTTGTGCGTCGTTGATCGCGGACCTCAGGTCGCCATAACTCTCAATGGCCAGTCGCTTCACGACGGACGGATCTAACGATTTACTCTCTGCTGAGAGGATGAAGTTGATTAGAGAGACAATTAGGCGGGGTCGGATTTCATACATTGTCAGGACTGTACATGCTTTCTTGAGGTCGTCAAATTTGTCGTCGTCAACGTTGTTCGCGGTGAGTACGATAGGGAGTGGAGTGGCTTTTATAGCTGATAGAATGGCACCGAGTCCTCCGCGGTCCTCACGTCCGAAGACGCCATCCACTTCGTCGAGGAGAATGAGGTTGCCACGGCCACCCTTTGAGAATACATCGAGGGACGTAGAAGCGGTGGCTGGTGTTAGAATGTTTTTGATGGCCTTTTCTGTTCGGACATCGCTCGCGTTCATCTCCACTACTCTGAAGCCGTAGTCGTTCGCTGCGGCCCTTGTGAGCGTCGTCTTGCCCACGCCCGGAGGCCCTTCCAGAAGGCAGGCTTTAGTTGGCTTCTTCTTGAGCGTCCACTGTTTGATCCACGCCTTGAATGCTTGCACAGTCTCCTCGTTACCGAGGACCGTTGCTGTGGTCTTGGGACGATATTTTTCTGTCCATGCAAGCTTCTGTTCGAGTTGCACGTTACTTTCTTCCAATTTGGGCGATTTGAGCGAGCATAGCGCTTAATTGAATGTCTTCGTTCGCCCCCTGCGTTAACCTAAAGTCGTAATCGCCTAAGGCTCGAACGATCTCTACTTGCTTCTCCTTGAATTCGGGTACGCGGCTGACTTCGCGGTTGGCCGCGCGGATGATTTCTCTTCCGCTCACACCATATTTTCCCATTAACTCATACATCACGTCCCTTGCCTTGATGAACTCTCCCTGCTCGGCCAGCTTCAGCATGCTGCGGATTAGATCGCTTTGAGTCTCCGGCAGGAAACCCTTCAGGTTTGAAAGTCCAACTCGTCTGTCCTCCGAGCTTGTCGCGATCACCTGAAGGAAGTTAACCGCACGACGAAGATCTCCATCCGAGAGCTCAACTATTCGTGTAAGAAGTTTCGGGTCGGCTTGAATCTTTTCCGCTTCGCAAATTCGGTTCAGGTAACTGCCGGCTTCAGTTTCATCCAGTTGTCTGAACCTGAACACGGAGCATCTGCTTTGAATTGGTTCAATTATGCCGCTTTGGTAGTTGCAAATTAGTATGAACCGGCAGGTTCGGGAGGCGGTCTCCATGATCCTTCTGAGAGCCGTCTGCGCGTCCTTCGTCATCTCATCGCATTCATCGAGGATCACTAGGCCGAATTGAACTCCGGACGGTGTGGATTGAATTATCTGCGAGAACCCTTTGATCCTTTCGCGTACCACCCCAATACCACGTTCGTCGGACGCGTTGAGTTCCAAAACCAGTTTCCTAAGCTCCTCCCCCATGAGTTGACGGGCAATGCAGAGGGCCACAGTGCTTTTCCCGGTGCCCGGCGGTCCCGCGAACAAGAAATGTGGCATCGTGGCAGGAGTCTTCAGCAACGCTTTGATTCCGTTGACTGTCTCGCTCTGGTTGACGACTTCGTCTAGCGTCCTGGGCCGGTACTTCTCAATCCACATAAGATTGTTCTCGCTCATTCCTCCATCCTCGTTGGTTTCCTTTGGATTTCCAGTGCAGCTGAGATTCACTGGCGTCATTCAAAAGCCTTGGCCCGCCGGCGAGGGATGAATGACGAGGCGGACAGGTTTCGCGGATTCGCATCTCACTTTCACTCATCTCTCTTGACGCTAATTTCTCTCCACAGGAAATCTCGACGAACCCGGTTGAAAAAATCGTCATAAGCAATATAACGGAGATAGAGGGGCGAATGCGGCTTGGTGGTTCCTTGTGGCGGCCGTGATGACAGTAGACGACATCGACTTTGACTTCGAAAACTCTCCAGTCAGAATCGTGCTAACCCGTGAATTGCCAGAATTGCCGCCGAAACTTTCTCGCACGCTAAGCGCAAGAATCGGACAGGAAGTCGAAGTACCCTACTGGACGGCCAGGGAACTCGTGCAGTTAGGCTACGCGAAGTTCCGGGAAGAAGACGTGCTCAACTACAATTCGATCTCAAAGATTCACTGGCGCGAAACCATTCCAGCCTCAAGGCAATTACCCGCCCTCCAACCAAACTTTTACTGCCTACTCAGGCGGCACGTAGCCGACCTCAAGGCGGTAAGTAAACAGGATCAAGTCAAATTGAGAGAATTGGAGAGAACGGAGAGCCTGGTCAGGGACATAGTAAACTGCAGAATTCGGAAGATCGTCTCCTTAGCGGCCTCACCAACCCCCTCTGAAGAATTAATCCAAGGTTTGACGTATGAGGAGAGAACGCTCTACACGGTACTGAACAGGACGATAATCGATTGGAAAGGTAAACTTCTAGGAAGCGAGCTTAGAACATGACCGCTTCACAAAGCCCGGAGGAACGGTTCCAGGACTTCCTGCGTTCATTTGCAGTCGAGGAAGAATACAAGTATAGGAAGCGGCTTGGCCATGTAGCACTCTCCGGAACGCGGTCGCTGGTCGTCGATTTCGAGGACCTAATCGCTTTCGACCCGGAACTGGCCCGCTTCATACTCGACAAACCGGACGAGTACCTTGAGTATTTGGACCGAAGCGCTTGGGCCCAACTCAAAATTGAAGATCCGGAATACGCCGAGATCATAAAGAGGCTTCGAGTCAGATTCAGGAAACTACCAGAGAAACAGTCGCTCCGCGTAATAGGCTCAGAGAACATAGGGCGAATGCTGTGCATCGATGGAATCATAGTTAGATCAACCTCCGTGAAACCGCTGCTGATTAAGGCGGCATTCCAATGCCGGAAATGCAATGCAATGACCTACGTTGAACAGGCAGGAATCTTGATGCGCGGCCCCGGCGTCTGTGCGCATTGCAGATCGCGTGTGTTCGAGTTCATGGAGAAGCTGTCCACATTCATGAATTCACAAGAGATCCGAATCCAAGAGCGGCCGGAGGACTTGCCTCCCGGCCAGCTCCCACGAGCCATGGACATCAAACTCTCCGAGGACTTGGTGGACATCGCGCGGCCAGGGGACCGCGTATCTATAACCGGAGTGGCTCGCGCACAGCAAGAGTACGTGGGAAGGAAAGCTAGGTTGAGAACCTTCGACTTACTCCTTGACGCCAACTACGTTGACATCGTTGGCAAAGAGGTTGAAGTCGTTGAGATAACCCCGGAGGACGAGCGACAGATTCGAGAGCTAGCGAAAGACCCCTTCATCCACCGCAAACTCATCGCCTCGCTCGCACCCTCAATTTACGGATACGGAGACATCAAGGAAGCCGTCCTCTACCTCCTCTTCGGAGGCGTCCCCAAGAAACTACCCGACGGAGTAATGATCCGAAGCGAAGTAAACGTACTTCTCGTTGGAGATCCTGGAACTGCGAAGAGCCAGTTACTTCAATACGTTTCCCGGATCGCTCCCCGCGGCTTGTACACGAGCGGGCGTGGTACAACGGCGGCTGGACTCACAGCCGCAGTGGTACGCGAAAAATCTGGAGGGATGGTGTTAGAAGCGGGAGCCCTTGTCCTCGCCGATAAGGGGATCGCCTGCATAGATGAAATAGACAAGATGCGCCCCGAAGACCGTGTCGCCATTCACGAAAGCCTTGAGCAGCACACGGTCAGTGTCGCGAAGGGTGGGATCGTTGCGACATTGAATGCACGGGCGGCGGTGTTGGCCGCCGCAAACCCCAGCCTTGGCAGGTACGATCCGTACCGTAATATTACCGATAACATCAACCTTCCCGTCACGTTACTGACTCGTTTTGATCTCCTCTTCATCATGAAGGATATCCCCGAGCCTGATGCGGACGGCCGAATGTCCGACCATATCCTAACTCTCCATAGGATGAAAAGCACCCCTGAGGAACCGCCGCTACTCCCGGAATTGCTCCGCAAATACATAGCGTACGCAAAACGAGTAGACCCCGTACTCACAGAGGATTCCGTCAATGCCATACGGCAATACTACCTCAAAATGCGCTCTTTATCTGGTTCTGCCGAATCTCCGGTCGCCATAACCCCGAGACAGCTCGAAGCGTTGGTTAGGCTAGCGGAGGCGCGAGCGCGAAGTTTTCTACGCGATCGAGTGGAAGCGGAAGACGCCCAAGCCATAATTCGATTAATGACCTTATCGCTGCAAGACGTCGGCATAGACACAACAACCGGCAAGATCGACATCGATGTAATAATGACCGGGAAACCTAAGAGCCTAAGGGACAAGATGCAGGAGGTACTGGGTACCTTCGCGGAACTGGAGAAACAACTTGGAATCGTTGAAGACTCTACCCTCTACCAAGCATTAACAAGAAAACCAGACATCACCGAAGACGACGCAAGACGCCTCGTCGATCAACTCGTCAGAGAGGGCATACTTTATTCGCCGAA
>Ga0187778_10003666_pt1 | contig 10251 bp, 12 predicted proteins | sample 1015_Q2_SP5_20_M_FD_132418 | JGI IMG/M metagenome (GOLD analysis project Ga0187778, IMG submission 132418) | Tropical peat soil microbial communities from peatlands in Department of Meta, Colombia - 1015_Q2_SP5_20_MG | ecosystem: Environmental > Terrestrial > Soil > Wetlands > Peat | place...
GTCACGTAGGCAGCTCCGACGATTACCGGCTCCAACGTTTTGTGAATCACGAATGCGACCGCAGGAGCCAAGCCCCCGAATGCTGAAAGAATGTCCTGGGCGGGTGTGGATGCTGCGACCGAAGTGAAAGCAGCCCCCTCTCCGAGCCCGTGGATTCCGACGGCGAGTGCGACCAGGAGGGGGACCCCCAGCCCCGGGGCCTGGGCTTCCATGCCTGAAAAGAAAGGTTTCCTGTCGACATAAAAGAGGACCAGGACGCCCGCCGCGAAGAAGACCAGGAGAGCAGCCTGCTCCACCCCACCGGAGAATCCTGAGTTGACACCGAGGTAAGCAGAATCGCCGAGGGTGTCGGAGAAGAACCAGAAGTAGACCCCGAGGGCGAAGGCGGAGATGTACCGAGGGCTAACGGCCCTTGAGCTACCAAAGACGACGCACAGGCTTAGAAGCGCAGGGATAGCAAACGCAGCTGCGATGGCAACGAATGCGACCGCAAATGAAATCACAGACAATCCCCAAGGAAAGGCGGGTTTTATTCGTTGAGGAGAGAATGAGCCTTGGTTGGAGTCAGGTCGTGAAACCCTTAAGATATCTCCGGGGGTCGGCGGACCGTCCCGCGATAGCTCAGCCTGGTAGACCCGAAGAGGGGCCATTAGCTTCCGGCTGTAGAGGTCGGCTATCGGCTGACCCGTTCAGCCTACTCAGGCCACAGTCACCGGAGTGTCGTCGGCTCAAATCCGACTCGCGGGACGGTTCTTTCAATGAGACAGTCTGACTTGGACTGCAACAGCATATAGAGAGGTACCGAGAGGGCAGGCGAACAATGAAGGTGTGGGTCCCTGTCGCTATCGGAGCCATGATTGTTGGCGCCTACGCCTTCTTCTATCTCCTAAGCGTATCCGAAACTCAGGGGGCGACATCCATAGGGCTGGCAAATTCCGTAGGGCTGTTGGCTGTCTTCGTCGGCCTGGTTGCCGCAGGGCTGATGATGCGTAGAGCGACGCCCCACCAATGAATCGCTCGTACTCGAGAAACGCTTAAGAAACGTAGAAGCCCCAGAAGCATCGACCTTTGGACAAGGACTTCCTAGCCCTCTCCGTCGTTTTCATGCTGTTGGGAGTGACCGGAATCCTGATGTTCGGGAGCCTGTTCACCCAGTACCATTCAGTATTCCCGGTGATGACGACCTCAGGGGACTCCTGCTATTGCCTGATCTCTAGCCCCGAACCGGGGGCGGCCCAGGGGACTTCGAGCATCATACTAGCGCTCGGTGTCATGTTCTTCCCCATGGGGCTGATGAAAGGAGGACTCCCGTCGTTCAGCAGGGCGCCGACGACTTCCGCTCCCATCACGCTTCCAAGCGGGAGGGTGGTCACACCTGTCAAGATCTTCAGCGGCAGCTTCTTCGTCTTCGGACTCGTGCTCCTCCTCTTCGGCGCCGACGCGGTCCTGATACCGGGGTACCTCGTCTACAAGAACGTCTATGTCGAGCTCGCGGGAGCCTTGCTCACGGCCGCCGGTGCCATATCGATGGCCTGGGGCATAAGGACGCCGAAGTCGTAGAGGAAGGCGCCTCCATCCGCAGAACTGTTTTAACCTCCACCTAGACGGGTTCGAAAGACCTTGAGCTCCAAGCAGAGGAAGAAGACCCCGAAGCCCAAGGCGGCCCTCAAAGAGGAGGTCGCGCCGAGGCGACCAGTCGGAAAGCCCCTTGTCGCCATGGTGTCTTCCAGGAACGGCACCGAGATGGTTGAACGCGAGGGGAGAGGGTTTTCTCTGGGCGAACTACAGAAGGCGGGCTGGGAGCCGAGGCTTGCCAGAGATTGGGGGTACCGCATTGATTCCAGAAGGCGGAGCGTCCTGGACTCGAACGTGAGCGCACTTGCCACGAAGAGCGGGGCCATGGCTGCTCCGAAGAAGACGGAGGGCGAGATCAGAGAGGACATCGAGCGGGTTGAGAAGGCCATCGAGAAGGAAGCGGAGGAGCTGAAGGAGGAGGTTGTCAAGGTTGAGAAGGCCGCCAAGAAGGAAGTCGCCAAGGCAGAAAAAGTAGTGAAGGCAAAGGTCGAAAAGCCGAAGCCCAAACCCAAGTCGAAGAAGAAAGCAGAATCCTAGGTCAAACCAGCTCTTCTCGGGCCGCCATGAACAAGTATTGCTGTGCGAAGCCTGCGTAGGGCCCGAAGTGGGACCTCGCCCTTTCTGAGATCCGACTGTAATCGGCCGCCGATAGCTTCACCTTCCTTTCCTTGGCGTACTTCAGTCTAAGCGCGGGGCCGAGGAGGCGGGGATACGACTTGGCCAGCACCCGGGCTATCCACACGTCGATGGGGAACGCCTCGTCTTTGCCGCACGAGTAGAGCAGCACGCAGTCTGCAACTTTCGGTCCGACTCCGAGGAGGACCTTCTCCCCCGAGAGCTCGGAAAGGAGCAGCTTCCTCGCGTCTTCGTATTCCATCGAGTCGAAGGAGGACAACTCTATCCTGCCTCCCGCGACGGCTGCGGAGACCCGCTTCAGGAAGGCCGACCGATATCCGAGCCCGAGGGAGGTCAGGTCGGAGACCGTGGCGGACGAGAGCTTCTCCGCCCTAGGGAAGCTGAAGTACCTCTCGCCCTCGAAGTCAAAAGGGTCTCCGTACCTCTCGCAAATTGCCGACACCATCTTGGATATCCTTGGTATGTTGGCGTTCGTGGCGAGCACGAAGGAGGCAAGGCACTCCCACCTTTCTTGCCTCACCAATCGGAGGCCGTACAGCCGCTGGACAGCGCGCGTGATAATCTCATCCTTGGTCAGGGTGGCGAGGACATGCTCCAGGTCTTCGTCGAGGCGGAAGTAACGCGTCACGTAGGAGCTGTCAAGCTGGTCTGAACCCGAAGCGCACATGAGGACCTCGCTCTCCTGCTTGATCTTCAAAACGGACCCACCAATGACGCCGAACCACCACTCACCTCTTTTCGCCCATCGGAACAGCTGCCCGCTTTCGAGGGTGTAGTCTAGGCTGAAGGGGGACGTGAGGGCGACAGTGAACTCCATGCTTGCGACCGTCGGTAATGCGGGCGATAATTTACCCTTGCGCGAAGCATGGCAGTTGATATATTCGGCTCGCCGGCCGACAGGCCGTTGTCCCGCGAGTACTATCGCAGAACCGCAAAGTCGAAGCGCCTCTTCGAGCGAGCCAGGGAGGTATTCGCCGGCGGGGTCAACCACAACGCAAGGTTCTATGAGCCCTACCCCATCTTCGTCAAGAAGGCAAAGGGTCAGCACTTCTGGGACGAGGACGGGAACAGGTACACCGACTACTGGATGGGGCACATGGCCCTGATCCTTGGGCATTCGCCCAAGGTCGTTACCGACGCATTGCGTCCACAGATTGGCCGGGGGACTCACTATGGAATGGGGAGCGAACTCTCCGTGGAACTCGGAGAGGAGATCCAGAAGGCTGTCCCCTGCGCCGAGTTGGTAAGGTTCTGTAACACAGGGGCCGAGGCTACAATGTATCTGGTGAGGTTAGCAAGGGCATACACCGGGAAGAAGGTCGTCATCAAGATGGCGGGGGGATGGCATGGGTACAACACCGAACTGAACAAAGGGGTCCACCGCCCCTTCGACCGGGCCGAGAGCGCAGGTATCCTGGAGGAAGAGCAATCGCACGTTAGGAACGTCAGGTTCAACGACCTGGAGGCGGTCGAAGCCGAGGTCAGGAAGAACCGGGGAAACGTGGCAACAATCTTCCTAGAACCAGTCCTGGGAGCGGGAGGGTGCATTCCGGCGGATAGGGAATACCTTACCGGCCTGAGGGAGCTGGCTGACAGGCAAGGGATTCTCCTCGCTTTTGACGAGATAATCACAGGTTTCCGACTTGGATTGGGAGGCGCCCAGGAGTTCTACGGAGTCGAACCCGACCTCGCCAGCCTCGGAAAGATAGCTGGCGGCGGCTTGCCCATCGGCCTCGTCTGCGGAAGAAGGGAGGTGCTTGCCCTCGCTGACCCCACAAACAAGGACAGGTTCGTCTCAATCGGCGGAGGCACCTTCTCCGAGAATCCGCTGACGATGACAGCGGGCCTAGCCACGGTAAGGTACCTGAGAAGGAACGCCTCGAGTGTCTATCCGAAGCTCAACCAGATGGGCAAGGAGATTCGTACCGAGGTGGACAGCGCCTTTGGAGAGGCTGGGGTGGAGACACACACGACCGGGGTCGGGTCGCTGTTCCTTACTCACTTTGGTGCTGAGCCACGAAGCGCGGAAGACACTGTCACAGAGGCAAGGCAGACAAGGATAGATTACGACCTCTCGTTGATTTCCCGAGGGACGTTCATTCTTCCTGGACACCCCGGAGGGATTTCAACGTGTCACACTGAGAAGGACCTAATCAGCCTCGTCGAGCAGAGCGCCGGCTTCGCCAAATCAATCAGAAAGAACAGAAAATAGGGACGCAGTGCAACTTTCGGACAAAATGGAGTTACCAGTACAGTTTCGGGTTACTCCCCCGTCACGATTGGACACACTGACATTCCATTCAATAGGCTGAGCTGCGATTCGTGGTCTGTGCTTCACGACTATGGCGTACCTCGTCTAGCCAAACGTTTAGCCGCATATCGCAGGTTCCAAGAGCTTCGAGGTCTTAGTCAGAGGAGGGAGGTCGTCAAATCAATCGCCGCTGCGTATGGTGTGGCAGAGACGACCGTATACCAATGGTACGGGGGTGTAAACCCACTTGGACATCGCGCTGGAAGGGTTCTTCATGTGCCGCAGCTCCTCTACGTATTGGGCGCACTCTTGGGAGATGGTTGCGTCTACTTTTGGCGGGGGAACTTCCAAGTTTGGCTTGTGGGAGAAGAAGCGTTCACGGCGAAGTTTGCGGCCAAGATTTCGGTCTGTCTCGGCCGGCAGGTCAAGTACTACAAATACGGAAGGAAGAACGCGTGGTTCGTCCGAGTTGGAAATGCCGAGCTCTTCTTTCTCCTCGAGTCAGTGCGGAAGGATTATTCGCTAATCCCCAAGCTCATCCGCGAAATTGACCCGAGCCGAGGTTGGATAGAGTTCATCGAAGGCCTCTTTGATGCGGAAGGATGCGTGAAGATAATCCGGGGAAAGGAAAGGCGGACGCCAAAGATCTGCCTTGACTTCTGCAATACTGACTTGGCGTTGCTCGGGGTAGCAAGAGAAGGACTGTCAAATCTCGGCATCGACGCAAGGATATCGAGCCAAGCGGCCAATCCTCCGAGGCGTGCTTCGCACCACCTGAGAATCTACTCGAAAGCAGGGATTAATCGGTTCCTAGCAATGATGAAGACGACCAAGCTGACGCAGCCCAAGCAACTCCTTTTCGAGAACTGGCTAGCAAAAAGCCGGTGGGGAAAGTCCCTACTTCGAGACTTTCCCAAGACGTGAGTCGACGTCGGACCAATTCACCACGTTCCACCATGCTTCGATGTACTTCGGCCTGTCGGTTCCGTAGTCAAACACCCAAGCGTGCTCCCAAGTGTCCAGACCTAGCAGAATCGGCATGCCGGCAAGATGCATGAAGTTCTGCTTTTCAATCTGGGTCATGACAAGCCGGTCTATTTCTCCGTCGTAGAGGAGAAGCGCCCATCCATTCCCTTCGACTGTCTTGGCAGCATCGCTGAACTGGGCCTTGAACTTGTCGAACCCTCCGAAGTCGGCGTTGATTTTATCCGCGAGACCTCCGCCGGGAGTCCCACCGCCCTTTCCAGGCGGCGCCATGTTAGGCCAGAATATCGAGTGAAGTATGTGACCATCGACAGCGAAGCTGTAATCTCTTAGGACTGCTCTCATGTCAACCTGAAGCTCGCCCTTTCTAGCTTTCTCAAGCTTCTCAAGGGCGGCGTTGGCGTTGTTGACGTATGCTTGGTGGTTCTTCGTGTGATGGAGCGTCATCGTCCTTTCTGAGATGTAGGGCTGTAGGTCACTGTATCCATATGGTAGAGGTGGAAGTGAGTATGTTTTAGCCATTGGAACTGTCGGAACTTAACCCGCTAAAAAGTTGCTGTTCTTCTAGACAGTTATGGAGGCTTTCGCTTTCCTTGCCCTCTCCCAGTCGTCCAGGAACCTTTTGAGGCCTGAGTCAGTGAGAGGGTGCTGCATCATCTTCTCCATTACTTCGGCAGGCATTGTGGCGATGTCCGCGCCGACCTTCGCGGCCTCGATCACGTGCTGAGGATGCCTTATGCTTCCGACGAGGACTTCAAATTTCATATGCTTGTAGTTGTCCCTGATCTTGACAAGGTCCTCCACAAGCTCCATCCCCCGCTGGCCGATATCGTCGAGCCTCCCGATGAATGGGCTTACGAAGGAGGCGCCCGCCTTCGCCGCCAAAAGACCCTGGTTAGCAGAGAAGACGAGAGTCATGTTGACGCGGATCCCCATCTGTGTGACTGCCTTGGTTGCCCGGAGCCCCTCGGGAATGATTGGTATCTTCACCACGACGTTTGGGGCAATCGTCGAGAGATGCTTTGCCTCGGCGACCATGCCCTCGAACCCAGTCGACACGACCTCTGCGCTGACGTCCCCTTTCACCTCTTTGCAGATGGCGGAGACTATGTCCTCGAACTCGCCTGGCTCCTTGGCCACCAACGTAGGGTTCGTTGTGACGCCGTCGACAATTCCCATCAGGTTGAACTTCTTGATCTGCGCCAGGTTAGCAGTGTCGAGGAAGAGCTTCAATTCGGGGGCCGACTTCTTCGCTTGATATTAAAAACCTATTTCGATTGAAGAGTCGCTAGTGCCGCCTGCTCTATCTCCGCTGAGGTCAGGCCATACTTCTTCATCAGGGCAGCCGCATCCCCGCTCTCGCCGAAGGTGTCCATGACCCCGACCCGCCTCATAGGCGTGGGGCGATTCTCTCCGAGCACCTCTGCTACTGCGGAGCCCATCCCCCCGAGGATGTTGTGCTCCTCGGCCGTGACGACCCTCCCGCACTGGCTGGCGAACTTCACCACGGTTCCCGAATCGATGGGCTTGATGGTATGAAGGTCGATGACTGCGGCTGAAGTCCCCTTTGCCTTCAGGGATTCGGCCGCCTTGAGAGCCTCCGGGACCATTATTCCGCATGCGAAGACAGCGACGTCGGACCCGTCCTGGAGGACCTTGGCCTCGCCGTTGCCGTATTCGAAGCCAGAATCGTAGACCACTGGTGTAGAGGACCTGGTCAGACGGACGTACCATGGGCCCGGAATCGTGGCGATGGCCTTGATGCTCCCCTTCGTCGACGGAGCGTCGGCTGGAACTATGACCTTCATCCTGGGGATCGCGCGCATTATGGCTATGTCCTCCACCTGCTGATGCGAGGCGCCGTCGGGTCCGACCGAGATGCCTCCGTGGGAGCAGACAATCTTCACGTTGAGGTTCGGGTAGCAGATGTTGTTGCGTATCTGGTCCACGGACTTGCCCGGAACGAATATTGCATATGTTCCCGCATAGGCGACCTTCCCGGCAAGGGCCAGCCCCGCCGCTATGGAGACCAGGTTCTGCTCGGCGATACCTACGTTGAAGAACCGCTCCGGGAACTTGGTGGCAAAGACGCCGGACTTGAGAGAACTGGTAGTGTCGGCTCCGACCACGACCACGTCCGGGTTGGAGGCACCCAGCTCGAGGAGTGCGTCGCCGTAGGCGTCCCTCATGGCTGCCTGCTTCGAGAGCATCAGGTTGGCCCCTTCACCATCTCTGCCTTCTTCCTGAGGGTCGCGATCGCCTCGACCGGGTCCTTCTTAGCGTACACGCCAGCACCTGCGACGAGCACGTTGCCACCCCTCTTAACGACTTCGTGTACGTTTTCCGGCTCGACGCCCCCGTCAATCTCGATGTCTGTCTTCAATCCCCTCTTATTCACCAAGCCGCTCACCTTCTCGAGCTTCGGCATCACGGACATGTCCATGGACTGGCCGCTGAAGCCAGGGTTGACCGTCATGACTACTAGCGTGGATATTCTGTCGAGGCGCTCGGCTGCCCAGTCAGGAAGTGGGGTCCCGGGCTTGATGGCGAGGCCAACCTCCTTACCCTTGGCCGACACCGTGCTGTGGAGCTCGTCGAAAGTCTTACCGCTGAGGACCTCGGCGTGAAAGGTCAGCAGGTCCGACCCCGCGTCGAGGAACTTCTCGACGTAGAGGTGCGGGCTGTCAATCATGAGGTGGGTGTCGAACTTCAGGTCTGTCCTCCTTCGCAGCGCCTTCACAGTGCCTGGACCGAATGTGATGTTGGGCGCGAAGTGGCCGTCAATCACGTCGAGGTGGAGCTGATCTGCCTTGCCCTCGACGGAAATCTCAACCGCGCGCTCGAGGTCCCCGAGGTCCCAGGCGAGTATCGATGGGGCTATGCGAATCCGGTTCAAGAGATCACTTCAGTTCGCTGAGGACGTCGGAGAGTTTGTCCTTGGTAGGCGGCGTCCCGTGGTAAGTAGGTGACCACTCCATGAAGGAGATCCCCTTGCCCTTCACCGTGTGGGCGATGATTACGGTAGGCCTGTTCCGAGTGCTTGTTGCTAGGTCGAACCCGTCCACTATCTGAGAAAAGTCGTAGCCGTCCACTTCTATTACGTTCCAATTGAATGCGCGCCACTTGGCAGCCAGGGGCTCCAGTGGCATTATCTGCTCGGTGAGCCCGTCCTGCTGGATGCCGTTTCTGTCGATGATTGCCGTGAGGTTGTCGAGCCTGTACTTGGAAGCAGCCATCGCCGCCTCCCAGACCTGTCCCTCCTGCTGCTCGCCGTCCCCCATCAGCACGTAGGTCCTGTATGACTTCCGGTCGAGCTTCGCGGCAAGTGACGTCCCGACTCCGAGTGAAAGACCGATCCCCTCGGACCCCGCGGGCGCCTCGATTCCGGGGATCCCCATTGAGGGGTGCCCCTGGAGGCGCGAGCCAATCTTCCTGAGCGTCATCAGCTCCTCGACAGGGAAGTAGCCAGCCTGGGCGAGGATCGAGTAGAGCAGCGGAGCGGCGTGCCCTTTGCTGAGGAAGAACCTGTCGCGCTCCGGCCACTTCGGGTTCTTGGGGTCGTAGCGCATCACCCTGAAGTACAGGGTAACGAGCAACTCGACTGCCGAGAGCGACCCACCCGGGTGCCCCGAGCCTGCTTCCGCGAGCGCTTCGAGTATGAGCCTCCTTGTGTTCTTTGCGATTTCCTTCAGCCTGACTATTTCCTGAGCTGTCTCCATCAGCGCCTCACCGGGACCTGCACTATCCGCCTGGAGAAGTCTTCTGCCTCCTGGGCTTTGGCTTCGAGGTCGGGCATCGAGAGCGAGGCGATGCGCGGCAGTTCGCTCCTCGCTTCTCCAGCGACATTGCTCAAGAGTGCGGCCTGGTATGGGTTCCCTCCTGAGGCTATCACTAGGCTGAAGACGCCCGTCATAGCGTCCCTGACCCCGACCTTGCTGAACAGGTTCTTCTTACCTCCGATGGGCGGGAAGAGGGTCACGTGCTCTTTGTCGAAGAGGGTCACCCCCTGTTCCCCGCGGGTGATCAGAATCGCCTTTGAGTCGAGCCTGCTCAGAAGGTTGACCCCCATGTTCCTCAGGCTGGTCTCGTTCACCATGGCCATACCCGTCGCGTGCTCTGCCTCCTCCAGGTTGGACTTCACGTAGGTCACCCCGGAGAAGTCGAGATAGTGGTGCATCTTCGGCTGTCCCACCATGATCTTGCCAGCGTCATGGGCCGCGGAGACGACCCCCCCGATGAGGTAGCTTGTTATTGCTCCCCTGTCATAGTCGGACAGTATTACACAGTCTACGTCCTTGATCTTGAGTTCTGCTGCTGTGAGGAGCTTCTTCGACATAGCCAACGGCGTGTCGCTCCTGTCCTCCTTGTCGACTCGCAGGGCGTGGTATCCGTTGACCATGTACCAAGTCCTGAGCGAGGTCGGCCTCCCCGAGTCGGAGACCCCTTCGAAGGCTACCCCGTACTTGGAGAACTCCGATTGCAGCCAGGTTCCATACTCATCGGAGCCCAGAAGGCCCACCAGGCTGACGGACGCGCCAAGGGATGCCAGCTCCCTCGAAAGATTTGCAGCGCCACCGGGGAGGAGCGTCTGCCCCACGAAGTCTCCGGCAGGTACCGGTGCCTCCCTGGAGAGCTTGCGTGCCGCGACCTCGACGAAACGGCTGACCAAGAGGTCGCCGATAACCAGAATTCTACGCCCCTGGAATTGATGAAGTACGGCGGTCAGCCTCTCTTTGTCCACCGTTTCGAGGGGCATCCTTTTTCGAAATTCCTCAGGCCGCTGCCCTCTTTAAAGCTTGGGAGAA
>Ga0187778_10003667_pt1 | contig 10250 bp, 7 predicted proteins | sample 1015_Q2_SP5_20_M_FD_132418 | JGI IMG/M metagenome (GOLD analysis project Ga0187778, IMG submission 132418) | Tropical peat soil microbial communities from peatlands in Department of Meta, Colombia - 1015_Q2_SP5_20_MG | ecosystem: Environmental > Terrestrial > Soil > Wetlands > Peat | place...
GCTGCCATCCTGCCGACAAGATAGCCTGCAAGGGTGGCTGATTGAAATACTTTTCGACTGCGGCGGAGGGCATGCGATCAATTCCGGCGCCCAGCGCTTGATTGGGAATAAAGGAGTTGGTTGCGTGATCGGGAGCCGCGTCGATGTGTACGGTTTGCGCGTTAGCGGATGGAAGCACCTTCGCAGAGGCAATCAGCGAGAGGAGAGTGACAAGCCAGCGAATGGCCCAATTCTTTGACATGCTGTTTCCTGTTCTTCGATTTCTACCGGTGTAAGCCGTCCAGATAGGGCACATAGCCCCGCACTTTTGTCTTTAACCGATATACCGATGTAGTCGCTGTGATGTAGAGCGTGCTGTAGTCTTTGTCTCCCCAGTTGAGGTTCGCAGGCTGCTCGGGCAAGATGATGGTTCCCAGATGGTGACCCTGCGGATCCCACACCCAGATGCCTTTCGGACCGGTGACGAAGATATTGCCGTTCCTGTCGACTCTCATGCCATCGGGCACGCCTTCCTCTTTTCCACCCGGTTCCTCGCCGAAAATCCGCCCGTTGCTGAGCGCCGCGTCAGCGGCAAAATCATAAACGTGGATGTTCCTTTGTTCGTCTTCATCGACGTAGAGGTGTTTGCCATCAGGCGAAAAGGCGAGGCCGTTGGGCTGAGCCAGCTCCTTGGTCAGCAGCGTGAGCTTGCCCTTGTCGTCGAGCCGATAAACGCCTTGGTAAAAGAGTTCTGTCTTTGCTCCCGGAAAGAAATCACTCGTTGGATCGGTAAAGTAAAGAGCGCCATCCGGCCCGACGATCACATCGTTCGGAGTATTGAGCTTTTTACCGTCATAGTGGTCGGCCAGGATCTTGTATTTTCCATCCGGCGTCACTTCAATAACGGCGCGCAATTCGCTGGCACAATCAATGAGCCGATGTTGGCGGTCGAACGTGTTTCCGTCGGGATCGCCCAGCGCGATCACAGCTTCTTTCTTCCCGTCGGGATAGACTCGGAAAATTTTGTTGAGAGTCTCGTCGCTGACGTAGAGGAACCCCTGTTCGTCCCACACTGGTCCTTCCGTGAAGCCAAAGCCCGTGGCCATGACGCTAAGCTGAGCATCGTGGTCGATCAGGTTCCAGAACTCCGGCGACTCGGCTTGGAGTGCGAACTGGCGGGAAGCATCGGCGCCGCTGGCTGAGCCCAAGGTGAATGCAAGCAAAGTTGCCGCCAGGCAGATGGCTGAGATTCTCATTCCCGTTCCTCAGTTCTTTCCGTTGGCGTGGATTCGCTGGTCTTCGCCGAAACCATGAGATAGCTAATCAAGTCATCGAATTCTCTCGAATTGAGAGTTGAAGCATAGTCAGTGGGCATAAGAGTTTGCGGATCGATCTCCAGGTGCTCGATATCAGACCTGGCAAGAAAGTGGAACGCGCCATCGAGGGTTTGCAATTGCAGGGAGAAGTTACCCTCGCTGCGGATTCTGCCGGAATACTTCCTGCCATCGCGAGTGGTCACTACTACGCTGGGTCGATCCGTGCTCCCGCTGGGTCTGGTGATGGCCGTGCGTGAAATTAGGCGCGCTCCTAGTTGGGATTGCATCTGCGGAAGACGCTCGCCTTCCGCAGACGCTTTCAACGGCAATCAGAAGAGGAACTTCGCTCCCACCTGCATGATGCGCGGATCGCGCGCCGTAGTCACCAGCCCGAACTGGGTGGAGTTGATCTCCCCGGTCGGATTAACAAACTGAGCATGGTTGAACAGATTAAATGCTTCAAAACGCAGCTGCAGTTCCTTGGATTCGGTAACCTTTGTAGTTTTCAGCAGCGCCATATTGAAGTTGTTCAGCCCCGGCCCGTGAAAGAACCGCCGCCGGGAATCCCCGAATTGCCCAAGTTGCTCGTTGCTGAAAAGAGAGGTGTTGAAGTATGGTTTGCCGTCGCGGGGATTGGTGTCGGCCAGCACTTTACCCGGAGTGTAGTTCGGCACGTCAACCGGCGCGGCATTGGCGCCAATCAGAGAATTGTCATCGTTCTCAGTCAAGGAAATCGGCAGGCCGGTCGCGAAGTTCGTCACTCCCGACAAGCTCCATCCCCCGGCCACCTTTCTGGCCCAGCCCGGGCTGACGAACCTGTCGAACGGCATCAGCCAGTTGTAGCTGAAAACGAAATTGTGCATGACATCGAAGTTGCAGAGGGCTTCGCTGAGAGCAGGATTAAACGGATTCGTCGAATCCTGCAATCCGGAAGCGTTGTCCATGCACTTGCTGAAGGTGTACCCGGCAAGAAAGCTCAGCGATCCGGTGTTGTGGCTCACACTCACCTGCAGCGAGTTGTAGCGCGAATTAGCTACAGTTGAGACATAGGGGTTGGTGTCCACCAGTGGACCAAACGGCCGAGCCGAAGGGACCACTTGTCCGGAGTTGAGCACCCAAGGCGTGCTGGTTCCGATCGACCGTCCGTTCACGACGCTCACCGTGAATGGCGGAGTCTCGCTGAAGGGCCCACAACTCGGCGCACCTGCCGGCGTATTGTTCATCACGAACAGGCAAAGCGCCTGGTTGGTAGGATTCGATTCAACAGCGGCAACCAGTCGGTGTCCTTCATTCCCGACGTAGCTGGTGGTGATCATGGTGTTCGATGCAATCTGGCGCTGGATGGAAAATTCGTAGTGCTCGGAATAGGGCAGCTTGTTCCGATTATCAAACGACCAATCGTAGGACAGCGGCTCTACTTGTGCCCACGGGAAAGTAGAATCCGGGTGCGTCGGAGAAACATTCAATGGCGGAAACGGGAACGGAAAACGTTGTCCTACGCTCGTGTCGGTCGAGCGGATTAGGTACGGCGCCTCAAGAAGCGGTGGGTTGGCGCTGCCGTAGTACAACCCGTATGGCGGATCCCCGACTTCCAGGAATTGCGAAAGATCTTCCACCGACGTGTAGTAGAGCCCGGCGCCGAGGCGAATGCTGGTGCGGCCCGGCCCTCCAAATAGTTTGCCGAAGATCCCCGAGGAGGCGCTGGGGGAATAAGCCAGACCGAGCCGCGGCGAGAAATTGTGCCATTGCGTCGGTCCCAGGGTTCGCGGAACACCGGGATCGCCGGCAACCACATAGCCCAGGGGCGCACCTGGAAATTTCACCGACTGCCGGCCCGGGATAAACGTTTCGGTCTTGTTCTGCGTGTCGTACCATGGCATGCTCGCTTCCCACCGCAGCCCATAATTGAAGACCAGGTTGGAAGTGGCCCGCCAGCTGTCCTGCGCAAACAACCCGTAATATTTGCTGCGGGAATCCAGTAGTTGCAGGCTTGCCTGGGTCAAACTGTCGGGCGCACCGATCAGAAAGTCTGCAAAATCGATACCGGTCTCAGTTCCCGTAAATGAATATTGGCCGTTGGGCGCTGCCAGGTTTCTTTCATCAATTTGGTCGTAATGAAACTGCCCGCCGAACTTCAGCGAGTGCGTCCCGATGACTTTGGAGAAATTATCCAGCCACTGGAACGAATTGTTGTATTGCCGGGTGGTGACCTCAGGCACTCCGACAACGAAATTATTGAAAACGAAGGTAGGCACGCCTTCCAGCGCCGGTACGACGGGACTGATTCCGCCGGTGACTGCATTCCAGGGTGTAACAAAACCCAAGTTGGACAAGCTGTAATTGGGTCCCAGTCCGCCCTGGGGTGTGGCAAGGTGAAGAGTGTTGCGCACATAGCTGAAGCGAAACTCGTTGACCGCATAAGCTCCAAAGTTCTTCGTGTCGCCGAGGTTTATGAGCTGGGCTCGTCCAGCAGTGTCGGCATTGTAGTCGAAACTGGAAGCCGGAACTGGAACGGCCGACCCAGCACCGCTATTAGGATATGGATCGTTTAGCAAGTAGTCATCAGCAAAGTAGTAAGCGAACAACGTCCCGAATCGCGAATTCTGATCGATCCGAATGCCACCTTTGTCGTCACGTAATTGTCGAGCGTATGCGGAAGTGTCGAAGAAATTGCCGGGAGCATTCGGTTGCGGAATAAGGCCGAGCTTCGACATATTCGCTGCGACGGGCGACCACGCGCTTTTGGGAATTTGGGCATTTGGAAAAACACACTGACTTTGATTTGCACATCCGGCAAAATAGTAGGGTTCACCGCTAAAGATCGTGCTGCCCAAATTCATTCGTTTATCGAGAACGGCAGCAAAGCCGGACCCGTTTACAGAATTAGTAAGTGCCGCAGCCGAATCCGAAAAGTCGCCATTAAGGTTGGCCACCGACGGCATCTGCACATTTACCGTTGGCGCCTGGGTCTGCCGAGTGCCCTGATAGTCCACGAAGAAGAATGTCTTGTCCTTCCTGATTGGCCCACCTAACGTGCCCCCGAACTGGTTCTGGCGGAACACTGGTGTCTTGTCGGTGGGCAGCGAGAAATAATTCTTGGCGTCGAGCGCCGTATTGCGCAGGAACTCAAATCCACTTCCATGAAGCGCGTTGGTCCCGGATTTCGTGACCACGTTGACCTGCCCGCCGCTGTAGTTTCCATACTCGGCGTCGAAGTTGTTGGTGATGATACGAAACTCCGAGATCGAGTCGAGATTGGGAATGATGGCAGCTCCGTTGTCCTTGCCTTCTTCTACGTTGGAGCCGTTTACCATAAAGCCGTTGGCGGCTTCACGTTGACCATTGACCGACTGGCTCCCTGAATTTAGGCCCCCATCGACGGGACGGTCATTAATACCGGTCATGCCCGTGCCAGTGCCGTTTGCGGAGGTGTAGGGAGAAACGCCCGGCTGCAGCGCCAGCAAGTCGGTGAAGGCGCGGCCGTTCAGTGGAACCGCCGTCATTGTCTTGCCGGTGATTACTTCACCCATCTGGGTGCTTTCTGTCTCCACGTGAACGGTATCGCTGGTGACTTCAATCTTCTCGTTTACGGCTCCCACCTTTAGAGCGGCGTCAGCCCGAATCACTGAATTGGCATCCACCACCAAACCGCTCTTGCGATAACTGTTGAAGCCGATCTGGCTGATCTCCAAGTTATAGGCGCCGACCGGCAGAGCCTGGAAGCTGTAGAAGCCCTTGGCATCGGTGGACAGCGTAGTTCTGACTCCGGTCTGTGTGTTGACGGCAACCACTTGGGCGCCAGAGATCACGGCGCCGCTGGGGTCGGTCACAACTCCGGAAATGCTGCCGTCGATGCTGGCCCACACCAGTCCCGATGCCAGAAACAGGAAAAGAATTGCCGCGGCGCTTGCCTGACGATGATGCATAACTGACCTCCTGAGACCGAGTCTTGAAGCGACGGAACCGGTTATTCTCGATCTGGCAAAAGGGACATTTTGCTTTGCCAAAATCGTTTTAATTGTATATTGAGGGATTTATCTCAAATCATAGAGCAATGTCAACCTTTTATTGCGCCGGCGAGGAGCTTTTACCAACAGTGTTTGCCTCCCCCCCCAAGAATGCGGCGCGTAACTCTGTGATCGCACCTCTTCCCTGCAGAGAAAAACGGTGTTAGAGTCCGCCCACGTATTGCCGACAGGAGGACAGAATGGACAGAACGTATCGCTTCGCGAGGTCCCAGCAAAAACCCATATGCGTGTGGTTGTTTTGTATGTTTTGCATCGCCCTCAGTCACGAGGGGTTGCAAGCTCGCTCTGTTCCCGATGCGACTTCAGCGGATGCCCACAATGCGCTGATCGCCGAGTTTCGCCGGGTGGAAGCCGCCTCTGTGTCGGACGCGCTCGAGCAACTTACGGGTAAGCGCATGTACATGAGCCACCACATGCAGCCGATTTTCACCACCAAGTTCGCCGGTTTCGCGCGCACGGTCCTGTTGAAGAAAGACGAAGGCAACAGCGATCCGGCGGCGCTGAACGGGATGCTGGCGGCGATCGATGAAGGCTCAACCAACTCGGTCTATGTCATGTCCGTCGAAGACGGGGGCGACATCGCCGGCATGGGCGGGCTGATGGGCACGGCCATGGCCGCGCGAGGATATGCAGGAGCGGTCATCGACGGCGGAGTGCGGGATGTGGCCTACCTGCGCAAAATCGGCTTCCCGGTCTACGCCACCGGCATTGTCCCCTCCACCTCCGTCCATCACTACCGCTTTGCGGGCGCGCAGATCCCGGTGTTGTGCGACGGCGTGACCGTGAACCCCGGGGATATTGTGGTCGCAGACAGCGACGGGGTTGTGGTCGTGCCCATTGCCAAGGCGGACGAAGTTCTAAAGCTGGCGCAGGAGATGGATTTCAAGGAACATACCATGTACCCACAGATCGAGCAGTTGAAATCCATCCAGGAGGCAGTGAAGAAATTTGGAAGGCTATAGAGCAACTCCCTATTGCAGAGAATGAATTTTCATCAGATAATTCGCACTTTCATTTTTGTACGCTGACAGCTGGGCGTGCCGACCGTCATCAACGCCGAAGGCACCATGACCATGCTCGGTGGTTCGCTGATCCGCCACGATGTCGAACTGGTGATAGCGCAGGCGTTGCGGCACTTCGTCAGCATCCCAGCTCTCGAGGAGGCGGCGGGAAAGCGCATCGCGCAGATGCTCAAGCTTCCGGAGGGATACAGCGCTCTAGTGACCTCAGGCGCCGCTCGTGTCCCCGGCGTGACTACATCGTTCTTCACTCCGGACATCGCGAACCACGTTCCTCAGATGCGAATCACCTGGGATTCGCGGATAGCGCTTACGCCGCAGCAAGTTTCGCAATCGCTGCGGAACTCGAAGCCGTCGATCGCGATGGGAGGCAGTGAAGGCAAATAGCCGGGGTTGGCGATGAACTCGTTCATGTTGCAGCCGGGGGAGGATCAGATCATCGCCGACCAGTTGTCCCGGATTTTGCGCGGGCAGGCGTCTTAAGCGCGCCCGCTGGGAAGGCTCGGGAGAACCTTGCAGCCGATGACATGCCGGATTCACAAGACGAGATCTTGCAGTCTAGGGCACCGGCATGCGAAGCTTCGATCCCTTTTTCTCCAGCCAGGCATTGAACTCCTCGACCATTGTTTTTGTCCAGCGGGCGTCGATCTGCCCAGGCGTGTACCTGCCTTGGCGCAGCATCGCGTGGCCCCATTCGTCGACCAGGTGGTCCATTTCCGTGTCGTCGGCGACCTTCTCAGCGAGCTGCGGAGGAATGAAAGTGACTCCCTCGGGATCGCCCAGCGCGATATCGCCGGGCATCACCGTAACTTCTCCGATGCGAATGGGGACATTGATTCCGGTGAGCATGACATTTTCCAGAGCCGAGGGATCGACGCCACGCACGTAACACTGGAACCCGGGAATCTCCTGCAAGCCGGTCACATCACGCACCGCGCCGTTCACGATCAGGCCATTGTGGCTCTTGGAGTAGATGGCGGTGCCGAGGTTGTCCCCGATGATCGTGCCGAAACGAATCTTTCCAAACAGATCGACGACCAAAACGTCGCCCGGCCGCAGGATGTCGATAATCCAGGAATTCTCGTCTCCAATACGCTTCTCTTTTTTGCCGTTGGACCGAATGACGGAATCCACGTCAGGGCGTCGCGGCAGAAAAACCGCTGTGACCACGCGGCCCACCAGTCGCTGTCCCGGATTGATCACCTTCCATCCCCCTTCGAACTGGTTGCGGTAGCCGGCGTCTTGCAGCACATCCCAGGCCTCGTCTGCGGTGACGTCGGTGAGGCGGGCGAGCACCACATCCGGAACGTTGGGACGTCCGTCGGGGAAGCGGTCGCCGTGCCACTCGGGCGTGAATTCCACGCGCTGCTCTTGGGAAAAAAGATCGAGCTGGCCATGGGCCGAAACCGCCATAGCAAACGCCAGAAAAATCACGAGACTGGAAAAGCGAATTGTTCTTCTCATAGAACTCCGCACAGATTCAGCGTGACGGCGAAAGTATCACAGCATGGCCCAGCAGACAATCGCCCATCTCTTTCCGGTGAAGGCCTCGGTTCGCCGGCCCGGGAGCCGCGATGACCGACAAGCTAACCACACACGTGCGCTGGCTGCTTGTCTTCTGGTTGTTCGTATTGAGCGCAGTGTCATACCTGGACCGAGTGAACATCGCGATAGCCGGAGACAAGCTGAGGTTCGCTTATGGCTTCACCCTGGTTCAACTTGGCTGGATCTTCAGCGCATTTCCGGTCAGCTACGCTCTATTTCAAACCGTCGGCGGGCGGCTGGCGGACCGACTGGGATCGCGCCGTGTGCTGACCATTGGCGTGCTGTGGTGGGGTGTCTTCACTGCTCTGACGGCAGCATTACCATTGCGGATCGCCGGAGCGTTGGCCCTGTTGATGGCGATTCGTTTTTCCTTGGGCGCGGGCGAAGCGGTCCTGTATCCCGCCTCTAGTCAGTTTGTCGCCCGCTGGATTCCCTCTTGTGAACGCGGTATCGCGAACGGCTGGATCTTCGCCGGCGTCGGCGCGGGTGCAGGCCTTTCGCCACCGTTGATCAGTTACGTCATGCTGCACTACGGTTGGCGCTGGTCGTTTTGGGTGTGCGCGCTGGTCGGAGTCGCGGTTGGCGCGGCCTGGTACGTCATCGCGCGCGACGAACCGGCCGAACATCCCCGGGTTTCGTCCTCCGAGTTGGCCCTGATTCGCTCCGGACTGACACTAGCCGATCACGGCGGCCCAAAGTCACGAGATGGCAGACCTGAAGTTGTGCCCTGGGCAATGGTTCTAGAGAGCCGCTGTGTGCGCGCGATAACCTTCAGCTATTTTTGTTTCGGCTACGTGGCCTGGATTTTCTTCAGCTGGTTCTACATTTACCTGGCTCGGGTGCGCGGCCTGAATCTGAAAGAAAGCGCGTTCTACGCCATGCTTCCATTTCTTGCCATGGCGGTTTGCAGCGCTCTGGGTGGGACCTTGAGCGATCGGCTAACGCGATGGCGGGGCCCGCGCTTTGGACGCTGCACCATGGCCAGCTTCGCCATGATCATCGCCGCCACGTTTTTGGCGTTCGGGTCCTTGGTCCAAAGCGCCCGCTTTGCCAGCGTCATACTGGCGGGTGGCGCCGGAGCTTTGTATCTGGCGCAGAGTTCATTCTGGGCCGTGACGACGGACATTGCAGGGGCATCTTCCGGATCGGTTTCGGGATTTATGAATATGGGCGGGCAAATCGGAGGCGCCGTGACCGCATCGTTGACCCCATGGATCGCCGTACGTCTCGGTTGGACGGCATCGTTTCTCGTGGCGGCTGCGCTGTGCCTGGTGGGAGCGGTTACTTGGCTGATCGTCGATCCGGCCAGGACTCTTGCTCTGCGCCCAGAATCTCATCGCTCAACATCGGTCTCCGATCGTTCGATGAGCAGGATTATTACAACAGCGAGTTCGTGAAACCATGGCAAAACTGAACATCAAATCAAAGTGTGATTGGGATCTGGTGAGCCTCGGCGAAGTAATGCTCCGTCTCGATCCGGGCGACGTTCGCATTTCCACAACGCGTCATTTTCGCGCATGGGAAGGCGGCGGCGAGTACAACGTGGCCCGCGGCCTCAGGCGCTGTTTTGGCATGAACACGGCGGTGGTTACTGCCCTCGCCGACAACCCGGTGGGTCGTCTCATTGAAGACCTGATGCTGCAGGGTGGGGTGAACCTGACATACCTGCGCTGGGTGCCCTTCGACGGAGTTGGCAGAAGCGTGCGTAACGGGCTGAACTTCACGGAACGTGGGTTCGGTGTGCGTGCTGCTGTCGGGTGCTCCGATCGCGGACACACCGCCGTCTCGCAGATCAAACCTGGCGAGATCGACTGGGAAAAAGTCTTCTCTAAGGATGGCGCCCGCTGGTTTCACACTGGCGGAATCTTTTGTGCGCTTTCGGAAACCGCCCCCTTGGTGGCCCGCGAAGCCATGGAAGCGGCGAAACGCGCAGGCACGATTGTTTCCTACGATCTCAATTACCGTTCATCGCTATGGAAGGCAATCGGAGGAAAAGCGAAGGCGCAGGAGGTGAATCGAAGCCTTGTGCCGATGATCGATGTACTGTTCGGCAATGAGGAAGACTTCACGGCCGCACTTGGTTTTTCCGTAGCTGGCCTGGATGAGCACCATGCCAAGCTCGATCCAGCAAACTTTCGACGAATGATCGAGAAGGTAGTCCAGGAATTCCCCGGACTCGCGGTTGTCGCCACGACTCTGCGGCATGCGAAGACTGCAACCCTGAACGACTGGGGCGCCGTGTGCTACTGTGACGGCCACTTTTACCAGGCGCCCACACGGGAGAATCTGGAAATTTACGACCGCGTCGGTGGAGGCGATTCGTTTGCTTCTGGATTGATTTACGGATTCCTGTCCGGCAAGGA
>Ga0187778_10003668_pt1 | contig 10249 bp, 9 predicted proteins | sample 1015_Q2_SP5_20_M_FD_132418 | JGI IMG/M metagenome (GOLD analysis project Ga0187778, IMG submission 132418) | Tropical peat soil microbial communities from peatlands in Department of Meta, Colombia - 1015_Q2_SP5_20_MG | ecosystem: Environmental > Terrestrial > Soil > Wetlands > Peat | place...
ATAGTCAGCAACAAATCCTTCTTCAACCAATGCTTGAACAACTTCTAAAGTTTCACTCGAACCTCAGCTCTTGCCGCAACAATGTAATCCTCAGGCTCATCTACCATCGTTGCCCCGTCAAAAGCGTATTCCAACCGTATCAAAGATTCGAAGACCTCGAACAAATTCCAACAAGAAAGTATCATGAATTTTCTATGTTCACGAATGTTCACAAGTCGATCAGTTTAAAGCAATACTTAAATGTGAATGCAGAATACTGAGTTTACTCCAAAAAATGATGTTGAGGAGAGACGAAAAATGACTGAACGTGTACATAAAAACAGTGCTTACCTAAACGGCAAATCAACCACCGGAACACAAACTCGCGTCAAGGACACAAGCCCAACCAGCGGAATGTGTCCCATTTGTATACGTGACTGCCCATTCCTTTGTGAAATAAGCATGTCAGCATTCAGAGGAAGAGAAGCGCTCTATCCAGAACCAGTGCAATTTGGCTACAGCACAGCGGGAGCCCTGAAAGACTTCGGCTTAGACTGGTCACATTTCAACATACAAGCAGGCCTCTTCGAAGCAGATGGAATCGAGCCGGACTCTGATAAGACAATATTTCCAAATGTGAACATAGAATCAAAGGTCGGGGGTATACCACTTAAGGTCCCTATCCTGAACGGCGCATTCGGCTCAACTGACGTTGCAAGGCTGAATTGGGAAGGCCTAGCAGTAGGTGCAGCAATCTCTGGCACATCCATAATCGTAGGAGAAAACGTCTGCGGCATGGATGCAGAAGCACAAATCACGAACGGAAAAGTCACCCAGTCAAAAGAGCTAAAACGAAGAGTTGACCTGTTCAGAAAGTTCTGGGATGGAAAATACGGCGACATAGTCGTGCAGACAAACGTTGAGGATCAGAGACTAGGCGTCGACGTCTACGCTATTTCGAAGCTCGAAGTGAACGTCATCGAAAGAAAATGGGGACAAGGCGCAAAAGCAATTGGCGGCGAAGTTCGAGTAAGAGACCTTGAAAAAGCAAAATTGCTGAAGAAAAGAGGGTACATTGTTATCCCTGATCCAGAAGACCCAACAGTCCAACAAGCCTTCAAAGAAGGAGTGTTCAAATCCTTCGAGAGACACAGCAGAGTCGGCATTCCAAAAGAAAAAGGCTTCCTCGAAGACATAGAATGGCTGAGAAAACAAGGCGCGAAACACGTAACGCTGAAGACAGGAGCATACAGACCCTCTGCAGTTGCCTACACGATGAAGATGGCATCAGAAGCCAAAATCGACTACGTATCGTTCGATGGAGCAGCAGGCGGAACAGGCATGAGCCCCGTGCCAATGATGGACGAAATGAGCATACCCACAATCTACCTAGAAGCCATAGTCCTTAAGTGCGCTCAAATGTTGAAAAAGAAAGGACGCTACGTTCCAGACCTGATCATGGCAGGAGGTTTCATAGAGGAAACATCCATCTTCAAGTCCATCGCAATGAGCAATTTCGGAGACGGCCCGTTCATAAAAGCCGTGCTGATGGGACGATCCCCAATAACCGCGGCGTTCAAGGGCAGCTACTTCAAACAGCTCTCTGACGAGGGCAAATTGCCAAAAGCCTTCGCAGACAGATTCGGCGCCACACCAGAAAAGTTCTTCATCGCAGCACCTGAATTAAAGAAAAAATACGGTGAACGCTTCAAGGAAATACCATGGGAGGCCGTTGGAGTCTACACGTACTTGACAGATCGCGTCGGCGTCGGACTCAAACAGATGTTAGCTGGCAACAGGAAATGGAAGCTGGATCTCGCAAACAGAAACGATCTGATGAGCCTTTCCGAAAGAGCATCAAAAGTCACAGGCATACCCATGCCGGACGAAGTCGAAAAAGGCGCAATCGAGAAAATCCTGGGTTAGCACCCCTCACCTTTTCTTTTTTTCTGCAAGAAAATGGCAAGCTTTAGATTTCCAATGCTTTAGCTTGTATGGAGAAGATTAGTGCAAAGCAAGCCATGTTATAATACTAAGCGAAGAGCGTGTATTTTATAAGGGAGTCTTGATCAAAGGTTCGTTATCAATTTGGAACGGTGCAAAACGTGAAAGCCTACATACTGATAACAGCAAGACGTGGGACGGCAGACAAGTTGGCCGAAACTATCAGGAAGGTCAAATTTGTCAAGAGTTCTGAATGTGTGTACGGCAGGTTTGACGTGATCGCAATCGTAGAAAGCCCGGAAATGAAGAGCCTCAGCCGCATCGTTAATCAGATCCAAAAATACCCGCAGATTATTCATACAGAGACTGCTTTCTCGCACCACGCGGAAGACTCAGAATGTGAGATATCGGAATAGCAAGGTACAGTTGAATAGAGTGCGGGCTCTCAAACTAAGCGACGTAGAAGACGCTGATCACTCTAATTCTATCGTCGTGAGATAGTTCCTCTCTGATCCTTTGTCCTTTTTTCTTGGTTTCTTCCCCGTTCTTCGCTTTGTGCTAACGCTGACCATTGAACCGCGCACCGGATGTTCGATTGATGAGCATAAGTAACCAGGAAAGAATGAGGATAAAAATAAATATGGGACGGTTGGAGTTACTGCGAGGCGCTGAAATTTGGAAAAATACACAGAAGGTATCTACGACAGTATAGTTGCCAAGGATCCTCTTCAAAGAGAGTTCCATCAGGCAGCCTATGAGGTGCTCGCTACCATTGAGCCTGCTATTGAGAAGTTCCCGAAATACCAAGAGAACGCGATTCTCGAACGCATTGTTGAACCTGAAAGAATCATACAGTTCCGTGTCCCGTGGAAGGACAAGGATGGAAAAGTACAGGTAAACCGCGGTTACCGTGTGCAGTTCAACTCGGCAATCGGACCCTACAAGGGCGGCTTTCGATTTCATCCCACAGTGAACCTCGGAGTCTTAAAGTTCCTGGGTTTCGAACAGACGTTCAAGAACAGCCTTACCACTCTTCCCATGGGCGGTGCCAAGGGCGGCTCCGACTTCGACCCTAAAGGAAAAACTGACCAGGAAGTCGAGGCTTTCTGCACGAGCTTCATGATCGAAATCTATAGGCACATCGGCCAGTTCGTCGACGTGCCAGCAGGCGACATCGGGGTTGGAGCACGAGAAATCGGCTACATGTACGGCGCCTACCGAAAGATTACCAACAACCATGGAACAGGAGTACTCACCGGCAAAGGCCTAACCTTCGGCGGCAGCCTCGTTAGAACTGAAGCCACAGGTTATGGTGCGGTCTATTTCAGCGAGGAGATGCTCAAGACCAAGAAAGAAGAGATCAAAGGCATGACCGCGATCATCTCGGGGTCTGGCAACGTTGCCCAATATGCAGCTCAGAAGCTTATTCAGCTCGGTGCCAAAGTACTCACCATGAGCGACTCCGACGGGTACATCTATGACCCAGCTGGAATCGATGAAAAGAAACTAGACTACGTGCTCGAACTCAAGAACGTAAGAAGAGGACGCATCCGCGAATACGCTGAGAAATTCAAGGGAATAACGTATGAGGCGAAGAAAACTCCATGGGGCGTCAAGGGAGATCTCGCATACCCCTGCGCGACCCAGAACGAACTCAACGATAAAGACGCGGATACGCTTGTGAACAACGGCGTCAAAGCAGTCACCGAAGGCGCAAACATGCCCTGCACTCTAGAAGCCATCAAAGTCTTCCAAGATGCAGGCGTACTCTACGCGCCTGGCAAGGCCAGCAATGCAGGAGGCGTTGCAACGAGCGGTCTCGAAATGGTCCAGAACAGTCAACGCTACTTTTGGAGCTTCGATGAGGTTGACCAGAAACTTCACACTATCATGATCAACATTCACAAAAACGCCTACGACACTGCTACACTGTTCGGCCAACCAGGCAACTACGTGATGGGTGCCAACATTGCTGGTTTCCTTAAAGTAGCCGACGCAATGATAGCCCAAGGCATATACGCATAAACTCCTTTTGTTTTCGTCAAAGAATAAGATTTGAATGCTGTTGCAAGATTCTTGCAAATAGGGTATAGGTTCTTAGACTAGGGCTCTTATATCTGCAAACGATATAACTTGAAAGAGAGGGGGAGGAGTTACGCCGAGAACAGTCTCGTCAAGGATCAACTGTCTGGACTTCGATTTCGAACACGAACCCAAGAAAATCGTTGCAAACAGGAACTGTCAAGAAATCAAACTCGCAGGTTTGAATGTTGGTCCTTTCGAAGAGGGAAACGAATACGAGATTTACAATTGGACCGCCTGCGAATTGGAGAAGTCGGGAATCGTCCACTTCCGCGAAGACGAAAATTTGAATTTGGCGAAGCTTAACAAGCTTCAATGGTCCGAACGTGTCCAGACGGTTGGGCAAATCCCGCAATTGCCCGTAGATTTCTATCCTAGACTTCGAAGATATCTTGCAAGCCTAAGAAAGGAGGCTTCCAGAAGCCCCGAGAAAATGCTCGAAAATGAGAAGGCGCGGCAGTTAACGCGCGATATCGTAAATTCGAGGCTGAAAAGGATTGTTTCAATTGCCTCTGCTCCCGCACAAACGGAACAAACACTCAAAAACCTGGCAGCCGAAGAGCGGTTCCTTTATGATCAGCTTTACACGTTTATCAATCGGTGGCGCACGCAGATACTGCAGCACGAGGATGGAGAAGAATGAGTGAAGGGCTAGAAACCGTAGACCCACAAGAGCAGTTCCAAGAATTTCTGAAAACTGAGAAATATCGCCAGAGAATATCCCAGATGGCAGTAGGCGGCAAAACATCCATCACGGTAGATTTTGAGGACCTCTTGGCTTTCGACCAAAGATTGGCTGATCAACTTCTCGAGAGACCTGAGGAGTACCTGAAGCACGCGAACAACGCGGCGTATGATCAGCTTCGGATAGAAGACTTGGAATACGCGGAAAAGCTGGAAGCAGAAGCGATCACCGCTAGAATAGTGAGACTATTGCAGCCTGCGCCGCTGCGTCGACTCGGCTCAGACCATATTGGAAGGCTCGTGATGGTTGAGGGAATAGTTGTCCGTTCAACACCGGTTCGCCCGATGGTGATGCAGGCAGCCTTCAAATGCAAGCGGTGCGGCGAAATCACCCCCATCAACCAAACCGGCCAATTCGTCAAAGCTCCATTCGTCTGCAGTAACCCTTCATGCGGCGCAAAAGGACCATTCGACTTCGTCCAAGAAGAATCCTCATTCATAGATTCCCAGGATCTTCGCCTCCAAGAAAGACCGGAAGATCTTCCTCCCGGGCAGCTTCCGCGTGTGCTAAATGCCAAGCTAGTAGGCAGCGAAATAGTTGATGTTGCAAGACCTGGAGATCACGTTTCCATCGTCGGTATCGTTCGAGCGTTCGCACCTGCGCGGCCAGGAGTCGGAAAACTCCGCACCTTCGTACTATTCTTGGACGTCAACTCAGTTGAAGTTCTAGGAAAAGAACCCGAAACATCGATGCCGTCTCCAGAAGAAGAAGAGAAAATCCTTGAACTTGCAAAAGATCCGTGGATACATAGGAAAATCATAAGCTCAATCGCACCATCCATCTTTGGATATGACCATGTGAAGGAAGCGATAATGTACCTTCTTTTCGGCGGCGTGCACAAAACGCTGCCTGACATAGCGATAAGGGGAGAAATCAACTCGCTCTTGGTCGGAGACCCGGGAACAGCGAAATCCCAACTGCTTCAATACGTGGCCAGAATCGCGCCGCGCGGCTTATACACTTCAGGGCGCGGAACAACCGCGGCAGGTCTAACAGCGGCCGTCATAAGAGAAAGAGGCGGGGGCATGACTCTCGAAGCAGGCGCACTCGTGCTAGCTGACAAGGGAATCGCATGCATCGACGAAATGGACAAAATGCGTCCAGAAGACAGAGTAGCCATACACGAAGCGATGGAGCAGCACACGGTCTCAGTGGCCAAAGGCGGTATCGTTGCAACGTTGAATGCCAGAACAGCGATACTTGCAGCTTCTAACCCTTCTTTAGGCAGATATGAGCCGCATCGCACCGTTGCTGAGAACATTTCGCTCCCAGTGACGATCCTTTCAAGGTTTGATTTGATCTTCGTCCTGAGAGATGTGCCGAACAAGGAGTCAGACGGCAAAATGTCCGCGCACATACTTGAAATCCACAGAAAAGGACTGAGCCCTGCAGAGGCTCCCATACCAGTGGACATTCTGCGAAAATACGTGACCTACGCGAAGGCCATCAGACCTGCTCTTACGCCAGAGGCGATACAGCGCATAAACGACTTCTACTTGGCAATGCGTGGGGCGAGCGAAGCTGAAGGCTCGCCTGTGGCAATCACTGCACGCCAATTGGAATCCCTCGTTCGTATAGCTGAAGCGAGAGCCCGCTCAGCACTCAGAAAAGAAGTTACAGCTGAGGACGCTGAAGCCTCTATTTCGATGATGAAAAGATCGCTTGAAGAGGTTGGGATAGACCTTTCCTCGTACAAGATGGACATCGACATAATAATGACTGGAAAACCCAAGAGCGTCAGAGATAAACTGCAGACTGTGCTGTCGACCCTGATGGAATTGGAGAGAGAAACAGGCATGGTTGAGCGAACGGCACTCTTGAATGAGCTGGAAGACAAATACAAGGTTCCTAGAGGTGAAGCAGAAAAATTGATGGGACAACTGCTACGCGAAGGAACAATCTACGAACCCAGAGAAGGATACCTGAAGAAGACATAACGAATCTCCATGAAGCCGTCGAGAAACAAGTCTAGTCATGTTGAACAGTGAAGGAAATATGAAGACGCTGATGGTTGTAGTTGGCACACGCCCAGAAATTGTAAAAATGGCGCCGATCATAAAAGGATTGGAAGAACGCAAAGCTGATTACATCTTCGTGCACTGCGGCCAACACTATGATTATAACATGTCAGCACAATTCATTGAGAATCTAAGGTTGCCCAAGCCCGATTTTGAACTCAGAATCAGAGCATATTCACAAGGCGAACAGACCGCGCGTATAATGATCCGCATGGAACAGTTGATGAAGAAAGCTCGTCCCGCCACGGTTTTGGTTGAAGGAGACACAAACGGCGTACTAGCAACGTCCATTGCATCCCTCAAACTTGGAATAGACATAAGCCACATTGAGGCCGGACTAAGAAGCTTCGACTTGCGCATGCCTGAGGAACATAATAGACGCTTGACTGATCACATGTCAAAGTATCTTTTTTCACCAACTGAAACAGCAGCGAGTAACTTGAAGAGGGAAAATGTTTGGGGAAACATCTACCTGACTGGCAACACCGTCATCGACGCAGTGGGCCAGCATTTGCCGATAGCTGAAGAAGAATCAAGAATATTAGAAGCCATCAGGTTTGACAAGTTCGCTTTGGCAACGGCCCACAGAGCAGAGAACGTAGATAATTTGAAGGTTCTTGCCAATTTCATCGAAGCCTTCACAGCAGCTCCTATACCAGTCGTCTTTCCTATACATCCTCGAACAAAGAAGAGACTGAAACAAAACAGGGTATACAACAGGGTGAAAGAGCACGGGAATCTGCAGATTCTGCCGCCGCTCGGCTATCTTGACTTTCTGCTTCTCATGAAAAAATGCGAAATGATAGTGACAGATTCCGGCGGAATACAAGAGGAAGCCACGTCGCCTTATTTGCGAAAACCAGTACTTGTCATTCGAATGTCCACTGAAAGACCAGAGGCCGTCGAAGCAGGATTCGCGGAGGTTATTGGAACAGACAAGCATAAGATACTTGAAGCCATAGATAGAACGTTGCGAAAACGAAAAGAACTGCCCTCAACGTCTCCTTACGGCGACGGCAAAGCAGCCGAAAAGATCTTGTCGATAATCGATAAAGAGCTAAACCTTTAATGCGATCACGTGTTCCCATGTTTATTTTCCAAGCACAACGGAACAGGGATTTATCTGTTCTAATGTTCTCCCCCCGCCGGAGCATAGATCGTTGTCGCGACGGGTTGCTCAGTGGTTTGTAGGCGATGCCTACCTACAGGCCTAAAAGTCTTTTGAAGCTGTCTGATCAAGGTGTTCTTACGAAATGTATGTTATCTTTTTGTCTTCTTCTTTTCGAGTCTCCTCAGCTTGTAGAGCTCTTTTTTCTTCAATTTTCTGCAGGCGCGTGACCATTTTTTCTGCTTTCACGATTTCGTCGTCCAAGCCTGTCAGGTTCACGTCGAACTTGAACATGGCGTGCAGCACTTCTAGCACGCTTTTGGCCGCATCTGGATCTGGCAGGTACCCGCGTGTTTCGCCTAGGAGGCAGAGAGCATCGACTTTTTTGAAGCGTGCCATCCCCAACACTAGGCCAGCGGTGCCCACGATTGGGCTTCCCATAGGGCTTAAGATTGCGCCAGCTTGTAGGGCTCTGTCCAAGAGGGTTTTGTCCGTGGCTGCTGCCAAGACCTTTGGTTTTTCTTTTGTTTCTACCCTGTAACCGCCTATTGTGATGATCATTTTGACTTTGCGTTTCTCAGCGAAATTCAATAGTTGATCAGATATTTCGTATTGTCCTTCGATTGTTTGTGCCTGACTATCCCCGGTGAAGAATATGAGATCGCTCTTCGCATTTTTATTCTTCCAATAGTAGAATGCCCCGCTGAGGAGCCTGACGCCGCCCTTCTTTCCAACGAGGACAAAATAGGGAAAATGTGGTGAGTAAAGGTTTGCGAATCTTTCGGCTTTCAATTGTCTGACCAAGTACCGCACGGCAATCTTCCCTACGAGGCCTAGGCCTGGAAGACCTTCGATCAAGACGGGATTGTCCAGATCTACGGTTGCTGTCTCCCTGATGAAAGTCTCTTTCACTCCGTTTAACTCTCCCACTTGAGGCGCATCTTGTATTTGAGGTACTTGTCGTCAGGCGAAAATTTCGGCGGATGCGGCACACGAGTTTTTCCTCCACAGTATGGGCATACATCCTTCTTCAAAGTGTAGCTTCCACATTTCTCGCATTTTCTCAGAAGCCAAACCACTACTTTTCCCTTCTGAAGCTACCATGTCCACCTGCTTGAGTGACGTTTGAAACCACAGTCTCCGCCACTTTCTGCAAGATTTCTTCTCCATGCTTATAGTTGTCAGCTAGGACTTCTATTCTATACTTTGGAGCAGCTACAACGTAGAAGCGAAGCTTGGCATTTCGAAGTTTTTCAGCTTTCTTAGCGTTTAGGAAGGCCTCCTTGATGACGTTGACGCCGTTCGGCTTCATACAGCTGACTTCGACGATGCCTTTCATTTTGACCATGGGAATATTGATTCTCTCTTGTGCAACTGTTGCGAAAGCTTCTGCGAGGTCCTCAGGTATGCCGATTTTGGTCAGAACTTCTGTGCCTTCTTTGACGACTTTTTCGAAACCCTCGTACAGTCCGTACTCTTTTTCGATGACTGCGCCAGCCTTTTCATACACCTGTTCAGGCGATGACCCCACTTTCTCAGCTACATCCCGAAGAAGAGTTTCGCCTTTCCGGTCTTTCTTCCACGCCATCATCTTTTCAATTTTTTCTCTCTTCGTAACCCTTCTCAGCGACAGGTCTATGTGCCCTTTTTCTGCGTTCACATGTAAGACTTTCAGAACGACTTTTTGACCTTCCCTCACGAAGTCACGAATGTTCCTGATCCAAGAAGAGGATATTTCGGAAACGTGAAGTAATCCCTGTTTGTCGTATTCATCGAGCTTCGCGTAGGCACCGTAATCTGTGACATTCTGTATCGTTGCAATCACTAGGTCTCCAGCTTCAGGCCACTCTTGTTTGGTCCGAACTGCCATGTGCGCTTTTCTCCCTACTCGAAAACTGCGACTATTTCGCCTTTGATCTTAGCCTTGCCACCGGCTGGCTCAGCTAATTCAGTTCCGCAGACGTTGCAGTTAACCTTGTTGACGGCGCTGCTGAAGACTATCTGCTCGTTTCCACATTTTAGGCATTTGACACGAACAAAACTGCTTCTCGGCCTCGGAATCAACTTTTCCCAGTCTGACACAACATAAACCTCCAAACTAAGCAATCACTAATTTCCTTAATCGTATGCCATCCTTATGTCTCATGTAACCGCAGACCTTGCATTTCAGTTTCAAAGTCTGTTTCTTAGTAGTCTTAGAAAATTCCCTCTGAAGCGGATACTTCTGCCCGCCGTAACCTCTTTTCTCCCTCGCATGAGCCCGTTCCCCTTTGGCCATAGCCCTACGCTTTCCAGCCTTGTAAAGAGAAACAGAATGAGCCTGATGCTTCTTGCATTTGGGACAGAAAGTTGTCACTTCTTTAGGAACATTCA
>Ga0187778_10003669_pt1 | contig 10248 bp, 8 predicted proteins | sample 1015_Q2_SP5_20_M_FD_132418 | JGI IMG/M metagenome (GOLD analysis project Ga0187778, IMG submission 132418) | Tropical peat soil microbial communities from peatlands in Department of Meta, Colombia - 1015_Q2_SP5_20_MG | ecosystem: Environmental > Terrestrial > Soil > Wetlands > Peat | place...
CGTGAGTTACTACGCGCTCTTCTACGAAGTCGTCGACGATTTTGTAGCCCGCCGCGCCGCTTTCCGGGACGACCACCTCCGGCTCGCCCGCGAGGCTTGCCAGCGGGGCGAGATTGTTCTTGCCGGCGCGCTCGCTGAGCCTGCTGACCGCGCCTTGCTCGTTTTCAACGTCGACGACAAAAGCAAAGTGGAGGCATTCGCTCGAAAAGATCCCTACGTCACGAACGGCCTCGTCAAAAGATGGGAAATTCGTCCGTGGAACGTGGTCATCGGCAACGAACCGCCCTCCAAGCCCGCGCAACCCGCACCCACAACGATCCTCCGCCAGTGGACCGCGCGCACTTCTCAGGAACAATGGCCCCGCTACCGCGCCTACTTTTCTCGAAAAGTGCTCCCGGACTTGCGTGCGCTCGAAGGCTTCCTTGGCGCCAACCTTTTTGTGCGCCACACCGACAACGACGTCGAAATCCTCGTGGAAACAACCTGGCGTTCTCCGGACGCGATTCGTGCCTTCGCCGGACCCGACCTTGAGGCTGCCGTCGTCTCAGAAGAAGCCATCGCCATGCTCACCGAATTCGATGGCCGCGTCCGCCATTACGAAATCTCCAACCCTGCTGCCGTCTAGATCCCCCCACAACTGGCCTCAACGCCGCCGTCTTGGCCTTCCCTCTCCGGCGTTTAATCTCAGTGCAATCTCCCTGTAACTCGCTTGGTTCATTGTCTCTACCCGGCGAGAGAGTCCTGTTTCTAAATCCGTTGGAGAAAGTGAGAAAACTGCATGTCTTTGAAGCAAATGGCAACACAATGCCTGCGCGGCCTTCGTGACGTTGCGATCGCCGTAACGGTATTTCAGTTCAGCTTGGGCGGCCCGCTGGCCGGCTCGCTCGAAGCGCACGAGAAAGGTTCGACTCGTACTCCCATCAAGCACGTCATCGTGCTGATCGGCGAAAACCGCACCTTCGATCACCTCTTTGCGACTTATGTTTCAAAGAGCGGAGACTCGGTGAAGAATTTGCTGTCGGAAGGCATCATCAACGCGGATGGCACGCCCGGTCCGCATTTCAAGAAGGCTCAGCAATCCCAGGCGGTTGCGCCGTTCCGCTCGAAGTATTACATCAGCCTGAGCGAAGAGGAGAAAGCTCCCTACACAACGCTGCCGGAGCCGACGCTGAACTTTTCCCCTAGCCCTGCCACCGGTGAGCCACCCCCTTTCCCGTCCGCGACTCCTCTTGCTCTTTTGGGAGCCATCGAGCCGTCTTTGGAGGCAGCCGATCTGCCCCTGCTGACCACCGGAGCGTCTGGAGCCTCACAAAGTGCCGAGCTTCCAGATTTCGATTCGCGCATAGAAAACTTCGACCATCTCAAGAACGGACCCTACCCGCTAGAGGGAGGAAATCTCCCTTACGATTCCTACACGGGCGACACCACGCACCGGCTGTTCGAGATGTGGCAGCAATCGGATTGCAACATCAGGAACTCCACCCGACACAATCCCTCGGGCTGCCTGAGCGACTTGTACCCCTTCGTGATCACCAGCTATACCAGCGAAATTGATCCCAATAGCTTCCCGCTTCCCAATCAGGTGGATGACAACGGCGGCGGAAACTCGATGGCCTTCTACAACATGCAAAAAGGCGACGTTCCCATTCTGAAGGCCTTGGCTGACGAATACGCAATGAGTGACAATTACCACCAGGCGGTCATGGGTGGCACCGGCGCCAATCACGTGATGATGGGCACCGGCGACGCCATCTTCTGGAGTGATGGCCAGGGCAATCCGACCGTTCCGCCGTCGCACATTGCCAATCCGAATCCTCTGCCAGGCTCGAACAACCAGTACACGGTGGACATCAACTTTGACGGGAACTTCACCGAATGCGCGGATTCCTCACAACCAGGAATAGACCCGATCCGCGACTACCTCGCTTCGCTGCCCTACCACCCGAGGCCGAATTGCGAGTCCGCCCACTTCTACATGGTCAATAATGACAATCCTGGCTTTTTGCCAGACGGCACGGTAGACACAAAAGGAATCGCCAAAGGCGGCTCGGTTCCGCCGTCCAACGTTCGCACCACCGGCGAAGCTCTCAACGAAAAGGGCATCTCCTGGGCTTACTATGGAGGGGCCTACAATGCAGCAGTGGCGCTCACGCAAGACCCAACCAGCACGAACCCGCTCGTGCAGATTGGCGCAGCCTACTGCAACATTTGCAACTTTGAGTCCTACACCAACGCCATCATGGGCGACCCGGCGCAGCGCGCCGCTCACATTAAGGACGCGACGGATTTCTTCGCGGCCGTCGATGACGGCACTCTGCCCGCCGTTTCCTTTGTGAAGCCGGACGGCCTGCTCGACGGCCACCCAGCGTCTTCCAAGGAAGACCTCTTCGAGGGCATGGTCAAGAAAATCATGGACCATCTCACAGCCAACCAGGAACTTTTTGCTTCGACTGTTTTGTTCATCACCATGGATGAAGGCGGCGGTTACTACGACTCCGGCTACATTCAGCCACTGGACTTCTTCGGCGATGGTCCGCGCATCCCGCTGATCGCCGTCTCGCCGTTCAGCAAGGGCGGCCACATCAGCCACACTTACTCCGACCACGTCTCGATCCTGAAGTTCATCGAGCGGAACTGGGATCTCAAGCCGCTAACTCATCGCAGCCGCGATAATTTCCCCAATCCGGTGGCCGACGAAGACAATCCCTATGTGCCACAGAACAGCCCGGCCATTGGCGACCTCTTCGACCTCTTCCACTTCGATAAGGATGGGGATCACGACGGCGGCCGCTAAGCCACGTTCTGTTTCTCGTCGGACATGTCTCAACGACAAGAGGGCAGCGTTTCCGCTGCCCTCTCTTTTTCTTTGTTGTCGGGCCGCGATTCAGTTCACCCTGAGGAAGGGCGCGCCCCTCTCGCCCGCTTCACAGCGAAGCAGCTTTCGCCGCGTTCGCTTCGCTGGTCAGTTCTGTCACAAGAAATTCCATCACCGTGCGAGCATCTTCCCTTCCGCCCTTGAGGCGGTCATCGGCGCGTCGCAGCGCGTTCAATCCGCCGAGCAGCCGCGGCTTCGAAATTCTTCGCGCACTTTGCAACGCCAGTTCCGCCTGCTCCGGCCGCATGCCCAGCGCCCGCGCGGCCTGCCAGCCATTCGCCACGCCTCTGACTTCGCTGGCTTCGATGAGCTTGCGGTACATCCATGTGATAGCGCCCAGCATTTGAATCGGCTCTTCGCCGCCACGCAGCAACCGGTCCAGGAATTCCAGCGCCAGCTCCGATTTTCTTGATGCCAATAGGTCCGCCAACTCCCAAACCGTCGTGGTTTTCTCTGAAACCACCAGCGCGCTCACGTCTTCGCGCCGTATCAGCTTTCTCTCCGCTACGTATGTCGCCAACTTTTCAATTTCCATTTTCAACCGCATCAAGTCCGCGGCCACAAATTCCCCCAAATCTTCCGCGGCGCCTTTTTCAAATTCCACGCCTTGCTCTTTCGCAATCGTACGCGCCAACAGCACAGCGCTGGCAAGGCGCTCGTCGAGGTTCTCGCCCAGCGCGCAATCGACGACCAGGGTCTTCTCCATCAGCAGCTTGCCCAGTTTCATGCGCTGATCCAGCGCCGTCGCTTCGATCACCAGAACCGTGAAAGGCGCAGGATTTTCGAGGTAAGCATCCAACTGCGCCACAGCCAAGTCGCGATTCTTCTCTCCGAGTTCTTCGATGGCTTCCGCGTCTTCGAGAAATACGACTTGCTGCGGCGAGAGCATCGCCATGGTCTGCGCCTGGTCGAGCGCGGCCCGTGTTTCACCGCGGCCCGCCGAGTAGCGTGAAATCGCCCATGCGCGCGCCGCTTCTGGCACGAACCGCTCGATCAAATGTGTGCGGCAGCTATCCCGCAAATACGGCTCATCGCCCAGCAGCAAAAGCGCTGCAATGGGCTTTCCCTTCTGCAGCCGCGCCAGGAATTCCTGTTGTGAAACTCGCGCCACTCGATGCTCTCCCGTAGGGGTAGGCTTGCCCCACCCAACGTCAATAATTCTCGATCACTGCCGCCACCAACCGCGCCGCAAAATCCTGGGCCAGGCGGTCCAGCGCTGGATCCTGCTCCTGAAAAAAACCCGCAACCGTTGTCGGATCGACGCTGCTTGTGCTTGGATTTAAGACGCTGGCAATCTCGTACTGATTCCGAAACACGAAGTTGTCCGAGTGATAGAAGATCTTGCCGGTTTCCCGCTCTTCCAGCGTGACCTCGCACTTCATCGTCACAAGCATGGTGGTCGCGCGCCCCGTCGCCGTGTCGAAAAGCAGTGGCACCGCTTCGATGCTCAACACTTTGCCCCGAAGCACGGCATCCGCGTTTGCCGGATCCGGCACGATGCGGTACTGCGTTTTGGCCAGGAACTCGTGCACCGTGGCATTCGTCAGTCTTTGCTCAATACGGTACACCGTCGTCTTGTTTTCCAGCGCCGGAACCGCAATCACGTGAATGCTCTTCGGCAGCGTACTGCTCTTCCCCGCGACGTGATACCCGCACCCGGTCAACAGCAGGGAGACCAATGCGACGCAGTACGTTATCGCGCAGGCGACGATTGTCTTCGACTCGCCACCCGCTTGCCCCGAGCTTCGAGGGGCCACTCGCCGCTCGCCACTTCTTCTCACGCCAACCTCTCCGCAAGCTTCACCGCATTCGCCGCCGGTAACCGGATATTATCCGCCGCGCCCCAGAACCACCAACTTTTCTCTTGGCACGGGTCCTGCTCCGGGGCCGCTAGTTGAATTGTCTGCTCTCCCGCGACGCTAAGGTTGTTGGGCCCGCTTTCCCCTGGAGCAATCAGCGCGAAACCCGCATGCGCGCAGGCTTTTGCAATTTTTTCACGGGGCACGTCGGAATCGAACTCCGCGCAGGCGGAAAAAGCTGTTCCGTAAAACACCGGTGCATGAATCAATTGAACTGCCGGCATCCTCCCTTTCGCCCCCAGACTGGCTTTTATTTCCGCGCGCACCCGCGTTCGAATCGACTCAAGTTTCTGGCCGCTTTCTGGCCCGTAGTGGTCCAACAAGTTAAATGCGACCTGAGCATCAAAAACCGGCTGCCCCACACTTTGAAACGAGAGCAGTTGCCCGGTCTGGTGTTCCAATTCTTCGATGCCCGCTCGCCCTACTTCCGAGACGGGCTGAAAGCATGTAATCGTCAGTCCTCGGAGTCCGCAATCCGCCAAAGCCAACGTGAGCGCGGCCGCTGCCGTTGCAGATGCGGAAGGAATCGCATACGTGGGAGCGTTCGCTGGAAATGGCCGGTGGAGAAGTTCGTCCAGTTTCGGGAACCATGCGACCGTTGCCGCGTCCGACACAAGAGAGCCCGAAAGATCAACCACTTTCGCGCCGCTTGCGCCCGCGGCGGCCAAATTCGTGCGCGTAAATTCCCCGGAACCTGCAAAGAAAACAAACCGCGCGTGCTCGAAGGTCCCCTCTTCCACCGGCTGAATCACCGCCGGCTCGCCGCCCGCTTCGGTAAGTGTCCCTGCGGCTTCCTCTTCATCCGCTAGCCGAAAATCCCAATCCGCAAACTTGCTTTCTTCGAGCAGCGACTTCAGCTCGGCGCCCAACAGAGAAGACGCACCTGCAATCACAATCCGTTTGGATTCCCGTTCGAAAGAAGGCATGAATCACGCGGTCCGAGTAGCCATCCGGTGGCGCGCGAAGCGGACGATGTGCAGGGCCAGCCCCACCGCCGCATACGTCGAGGCCAGTATCACCAGTGCATACTCCGAATAACGCCAAATCACGGCAACCAGAAGGCAAAGCAGCACGATCGCCAACGAAGGCTGCTTTCGCGTCAGTGGAATGTCTTTGAAGCTGTAGTAGCGAATCGTGCTGGTCATTAGCGCGCCAAGCCCCGCCGCCAGCAGGAACCAGGCCACCGACCAGCGCCAATCATGCAACGGCTCTTTGAACCCGTGCACCAACGCCGCGAGCATGCCCGCTGCCGCGGGCGTCGGCATGCCAACAAAATACTTCGACCCGCCCGGGGCCATTCCTTGCACGTTGAAGCGCGCCAGCCGCCACGCGCAGCAAATCAGGAAGGCAAGGCAGCAGACCCATGCAAATTCTCCCATTTGCTGAAACGCAACGCTCCCATCACCCGGCAGACCGCGCAGTCCCCAGGCATATGCGAGCACCGCTGGAGCAATCCCGAAACTCACCACATCCGCCAGCGAATCGAATTGCACGCCAAAATCCGTGTTGGCTTTCAGCAGCCGCGCCAGCCGCCCGTCGAGCGAATCAAACAAAATCGCGAAGCCAATCGCTTTCGCTGCATGGTCAAAATTTTCTGCCCCGCCTAGAAGCGACGCCACCACCGCATAGTAGCCGCACAACAGGTTCGCGACCGTGAACAGGCTCGGAATCAAAAAGATTCCGCGGCGGCGAAGTTTGTGGTTCTTCAAGCCTCGCCCTTCGAACGGAATCTCGTGTTGTTCCGGCTCCGGCATCGTTACGACCGCTTCCCTGCTTCCGTCAAATTCTCTTCTCTCTCTTTGCTCCGCGAGTCAACCAATTTCTGTTCCGCAGCTTTGGCAGGCCACCGTGCCAGCACGCTCGACCCGCCCTTCACGTTCTCTCCCACCTTGACCAAGATCTCCGCGTCTTTCGGCAGCCAGACGTCAACGCGCGAGCCAAAGCGCACCAGGCCAATTCGCTCTCCTCTTGCAACCGCCTCCCCGGCTTTCTTCCAAGAGACTACTCGCCGCGCAATGAGTCCCGCAATCTGCTTGAACACCATTTCGCCGGCCTCGGTCGAAAGCGTAAACACGTTCTGCTCATTCTCGAGCGAAGCGCGTTCCAGCATCGCCGCGAGGAACTTCCCGGGGCGGTATTCCATTTTTGTGATTGTTCCTGCCGCCGGCGCACGGTTCACGTGCACGTTCCAAATCGCCAGAAAAATGCTGACGCGCTGACCGGGCCGCCCCGCATTTTCTTCTTGGGTGACCACCACCACCCGTCCATCTGCCGGAGACACCACGGCGCCCGGTTCACTCGGAATCGTGCGCTCCGGATCGCGGAAAAAAGAAAACACGAACAAGGCGAGAAGAACGAGAATGACAGCGGCGACATTCCACCGCAACAAAAAGGCCGCGCCGCCTACCGCCAGGAGGGGCAAACCGAAGTAGTAGCCTTCTTTGACCATGCTCTGCTGGGTAAGCCTCAGCGTTGCCGCCCGCCTCCTTGCGGAGCGAGCGTCCATGGTCATTCTACGACAGATTGACTGGCAGTAGCGCCGTTATTGCGGGTAGTTAGACCGCGACTATCGCGCGCAACCGGCACCAGCGCGTCATTGCGGCGCACACCTGTAGCACGTACTTGGCCCGCACGCCGCTATTGACGATCGTCGCTGGGGAAGAGTTATTGCGGGTAGCCAGCCCGCGCGCGCTGGATACGTGCGGCAATCCGCTCCATTTCATCCTTGCACTGGAGCTTCATCTTCTTCAGCTTGATTTCTTCGATGAGATCTTCGGAATTCAGGTAGGGGGATTTGGAGATTCTCTGCAGTTCCGCGTCGTACTGTTGATGCTGCTGGGCGAGATGCTGGTATTCGGCGTCCGCTTCCAGGAGTACGTCCCGAGGTGCCCGCTGCGCTGTGGCCATGCGTTCCTCCTCACGACATTGTGAATGGAATGTGAATACTACATGGCCGAAAGATACCACTCCGGCGGGCTACGTCAAGGGGCAACTAGTAGTATTTCCGTCCTAGTGCCGTTTCAACCCGGGAGCTCTATTTTCGGAGAGCCAGGAGGCAAGGCGCTGTTTAATGTAGCGCCCACCTTTTCCGGACTTCAAGTATCTCTCACGGCGTCGGGCGTCTTCTTTGCTCAAGCAAGCTTCATAGTAAATCAACCGTAGTGGCCGCCGGTGAGATGTGGAACGCACAAATCCTTTGTTGTGTTGTTGCATCCGTTCTCGCAAGTCGCTCGTGCTTCCGATATAAAGTCTACCGTCCTTCTGGCTCAGCAGAACATAGGTGTAATTCATCAAAACTCCTCGAGAGGACAGCAGAAGGTTGGAACGGCACTAGCCTGTGGGTTTCGTTGAAGGGGCGCTAGTCAGCAAGGGGCACGAAGTTCAATTTGCCGGAGCGCTCCCTGGCCCCGGCGGCAAGTGCTCCTCAAAATAGCCCAGAATATTCGTATAAACATCCAGGTTCGTGCCCTTACCTTCCGAGATTCCGTGCGTGCGCCCCGGGTACACGCGCATGTCAAACGGCTTCCCCAGCGAGATCAACTTGTTCACCAGCAGCTCAAACCCCTGGAAATGCACGTTGTCATCTCCCGAGCCGTGAATCACCAGCAACTCTCCACGCAGGCCCGAAGCAAAATTGATCGCAGAACTTTGTTCGTACGCTTTCGGGCTGTCCTGCGGCAGTCCCAAGTACCGTTCCTGATAGATAGAGTCATACAGCCGCTGGTCGGGCACCGACGCCACCGATACTCCCACGCTGTAAACCTCGGGATACCGAAACATCAGATTGAGCGTCTCGGTTCCGCCTCCGCTCCATCCCCACACGCCAACGCGTTTCGCATCGATGTACGGGTGGGTTTTCTCCAGCGATTGCAGTGCCGCCGCTTGCTGTTGCGACGACAGTGGCCCCACGTTTCCGTAAACAACCTTGCGCCACTCGCGGCCCCGAGGCGCGGGAGTGCCCTGGTTGTCAAAGCTCGCTACCAGATACCCCGAGTTGGTCAACGCCCGGAGAAACATCGATTGCCAGCGGTCCGCGGTGGTCTGACCGGCCGGCTCGGAATACACGTACACGATCAGCGCATACTTTTTTGCAGCATCGAAATCCGGCGGCTTCATCAGCCAGGCGTCCACCATCAACCCGCCGCCTGCATCAACCTTCACGAATTCCGCAGGCCCTCCCGACAGAGGCTTCACGCGCTCGCCAATCGCGGTGTTATCCGCGGTGTTGCGCATCACTTTGTGGTCGGGAAGGTGCACGACTTCCGAGACCGGCGGCGCATCGAACGAAGAGTACGTGTGAAAGGCCCAGTCCGCATTCGGCGAAATCGTGTACGAGTGGGTCCCCGGGACATTGGGTGTCACCCGCTCTGGGGCAGCCGTGCCGTCCAGTCGCGCGCGGTAGAGGTAGCGCTGCGTGGCATTCTCCGGCGAAGCGATGAAGTACACCCACTTCTCGTCCGGGCTGACGCGGTCCAAACTCAACACGTCGAACTCACCTCGCGTGATCAACTGCATTTTGCCGCTATCGCGCGCCACTCGATACAAATGCCGCCAGCCGTCGCGCTCGCTCGGCACCAGAAATTCGCGCCCCTGATTGATCCACAAAACATCCCGGTCCACTTCCACCCAGGCGCGGTCTTCGTCCACTAAAACCGTCCGCGAGACTCCGGTTGCCGCGTCCGACAGCAAAAACTCATTGTTGTTTTGCAGCCGGTTCATGTGTTGCAGCAGCACATGATTGGAATCCGCCCAGCCCATCGCCGGCATGTAATTGTCATGCGGGTCTCCCGCTGTCTGCATCCACACAACTGGCCCGCCCGCGGTGTTCGCCACGCCAACGCGAACCGCGGAGTTCGGCGTTCCCGCCAACGGATACTGGTATTCCAGCGTTTTGGGATACACACCGACGTTGGGATAGGGAATTCCCGTGATGATCTCTCCCCTGGGTTGGCCGAGGTCGTAAATCAGCGTGTACGTTTGCACCCCGCTGGTGTTGAACTGCCAAAAGGCGATGGCGTGGCTATCCGGGCTCCAGGCAAAGCCGTCCCGGATATCGAACTCCTCCTCATTCACCCAGTCGGACGTTCCATTGATGACCGTGTCGGAGCCGTCCTGGGTCAATTGTGTGATTTTCCCACTGGCCAGATCTTCCACATAAATGTTGTTCCCGCGAACGTAACCGACCTTGCTGTTGTCTGGCGAGAACTTGGCAAACATCAGGCTCGATGCCGGAGCGTCACCGCCGAGTTTGCGTAACGCTCCGTTCGTCAGGTCGAGCACCCAATAATCTCCCCGAGTGTTTTGCCGCCACACCGTCTTGGAGTTCGTGAACACCAAAACGCGGTGGCCGTCCGAAGAGAGGCTGTAACCCTCGACAGACAACGGCGCCTTCTCGCCCGCTGGAATGAGGCGCTCCGAGGCAACGAGAATCTCTCTCGTGCCTGTCGCGGTCTGGTAGCGCACGATGTCGGTGCCCTTCCCTGAGGCGGATGGCTCCAGCGCCATGTACCAATC
>Ga0187778_10003670_pt1 | contig 10247 bp, 5 predicted proteins | sample 1015_Q2_SP5_20_M_FD_132418 | JGI IMG/M metagenome (GOLD analysis project Ga0187778, IMG submission 132418) | Tropical peat soil microbial communities from peatlands in Department of Meta, Colombia - 1015_Q2_SP5_20_MG | ecosystem: Environmental > Terrestrial > Soil > Wetlands > Peat | place...
GACGGCGAAGAACACGGGTACTTGCTGACGCCGCAGTAGAGCGCGTGGCGAAAATCCCACTTCGGGTGCAGCCGGCCAGGAATGGGGCACCCAAGGATCTTAGGTCTTCATCACCTTCTGGAAAGCGGCCTGGAATTTCTCCATCTCTTCCGCCGTACCCACTGTAATGCGGGCGTGGGTCGGCATGATCGGCCAAGCGCGCCCGATGAGGACATTTTCCTTCGCCATGGCTTCCCGCACATCTTTTGCGTTGCGCCTGGTATCGAGCAGGAAGCAGTTCGACTGAGAAGGAATGTAGGAATAGCCGTTGCGGTCGAGCCACTCGAACGTCCTCTGGCGCACGGTGGCGTTGATGCGCCGCCGCTCCGGAACCAGTTGGGGATCGTTCAGGCTGGCCGTTGCCGCGACGACCGCCGTGACCGGCATCGGGTTGAATCCGCCGCGCTGCATAACCTTGGTCAGCAGATCGGGCCGGGCAATCACGAATCCGCAGCGCAAGCCGGCCAGCCCGTAGATTTTCGAGAAGGTTCGCAGCAGGATCACATCTTTGCCGTCTTTCACCAGATCGAGCACCGATGGCGCTTCGCTGAAGTGAATGTAGGCCTCATCAACGAGGACGATCGAATCCTTGGGCTTGTTGGCGACGAGATACTCGATGTCCGAGTGTGGAGTGAGCGTGCCCGTGGGGTTGTTGGGAGTGCAGATATAAAAGAGTCCTGCATCCGGCGCTGCGGCCAGCATGGCCTTAACGTCGTGGGCGTAGTTTTTCGTCAGTGGAACGTTCACCACCCGCACGCCACTGTTGTTGGCCGTGTTGAATCCATATTCGTAGCCGGGGTCGGCGGTCACGTAGCTCCGCGTAGGAGAAGTGAAAGCCAGAACGGTGAGACCCAAGCCAGGAGTCGAACCTACCGTAGCCCGCACCCACTCTGGACTGAGGCCTTCGATTTTTGCGAAGGTGGTCGCGAGATCCCGGGTGAGATTAAATGCGTAACGCCCCCCATTCGGGATGACGGCAGCGACGGCGTCACGGGCAGCCTGGCTCGGTCCGAGAGGATTCTCGTTGGCGTCGATGATCACCGCGTCGACAGAGTGCGTCGCAGGACGCGCAGCCGCGGCCATCTGCGCCTCACCCTGGCCACGAAATATCGCTGCCACTGATGCGGCCGCGGACAAGTGCAGGAAGGAACGCCGGGAGAAACGAGGCATGGCAACCTCCACGGGGAAGGAGTGTATCAGAGATGCGGGCGCGCGGCGGGACTCGATCATGAGCGGTGATCGCCTGGCTTCGCCAATTGATGGGTGTCCCCCGGCAGGGAAGCTTCGATCCTCGGGCTTGGCTACTCGCAGATGTGCTGACGCCTCCCACTCAGCGCGAACGGCCTCGTGGCATTGTAGAGGCCAATTCCTTCAAACACCGAACTGGTCCTGCCAACCCGCCGAAAATATATTGGCGTTGCGGAGAGGGTTGCACGTAGAATGCTGCGGTCCGGTCTGGGGCTCTTCAATTGCGTACGAAGAGGGGGAGTAAATGCGTTACACATCCAGAGGATATTTCTACGTCTACCTACTGGCAGCAGTACTGATTGCAGGTCTGGCAGTTCCGGCTGCAGCCCAGAGCCAGAATCAAAATCCGATTCAATCACTTAAGAACGTCTGGAACAAGAACCCGCAGCCCCAACAGCAACCGGCCAAGGGCCAGCCGAACAGCCCGCAGGCGAAACCGGGGCAAGCGGCGGCACAGGGTTCGGTGAACGATAAGGGGCCATTTACGCCGCCGCCGGGAACAAAAATTGATCCGGTAGTCATGGCGCCAATTGAGCAGGGTGCCGCCTTTGCCGTGAGTCCGCATGGCGTGCATGTGGCGACGGTTTCGCACGCCGGAAGCCGGGTACTGATCATCTATGACGGCGTGCCCGGGCCGAAGTTCGACCAGCTCTTCCTGCAGGATGGAGCGCACGGGGTGGTGTTCAGCCCCGACGGCAGTCACTGGGCATATTGCGGCGCCCAGGGAGCAGAGTGGGTGGTCATGCGCGACGGGCAGGAATTCGTGCGCGGGCACGGAGCGGCGAATGGCATGGTAAACATGGGCTACTGCCATGACATTCACTTCACTTCCAACAGCAAGCACTTGTATTTCCTGTCTCAGGCGGATGTAAGCAGTGTGTCGACGCCTACCAGTTTCGTTCTTGACGGCAAGGCGAGCCCACCGGGCGCGGATACCGACTTGAGGAATTACACCTTCAGCCGCGATGGCGATCACTACGCTTATATCTGGAATGATCCGAGTTCGCGGACGCCACGCTCGATGATGATTGTAGATGGGCAGCCGTCCTCGTTTCCGGGCAGCTATCCGCAATGGAGCGCGGACAGCAAGCATCTGTTCACGAAGAGAATCGTACCGGCAGGCGGCCCACGCGGTGGAAACATCCATGAGGTATTTCTCGACGGCAAGCCGTGGCTGCGGGCGGACGACGTCACGCTGAACATCCCTCCGGTCGGCGACATGGTGGTGGCACTGATCCGGCGCAGCGCCCAGCCCCAGAATCAGTTCCTGGTCATTGGCGGAAAGGAGGTGCCGGGCAGCGAACTGCCGGGAAACAAGATCGGCAGCATAACGTTCAGCCCCGATGGCCGGCACGTGGGGGCAGTCTTCACCAATGCCAACCTGCAGCAGGCGGCGTTCATTGACGGCAAAAAGGGGCAGGACTACACGCGGCTCGAGGGAAACAACCTGACCGGAAACAATTCTCCGCTGATGTTTACGGCGGACTCGGCGCACTCGGCGTATCTGGGCTACGCCGCCCAGGCCAGCGGGGAGTTCATGGTATTTGACGGGCAGGAGCTTGGACCGCTGATGGGGTTGACGTATGCGGTGTTGGCTCCGGTGGGAGGCCACCTTTTGACGGCAGGCTATGGGCAGATGGCGCTGGATGGGAAGATCATGAAGTTGCCGAGCGATCCCCGCACCGCTCAAGCCTATAACCTGAGCTTCAGCCCGGACGGCAACCACTATGCCTTCGTGATGAGGGACCGGGGCGGATTGCTTTTATATCTGGATGGAACGCTGCAGACTGCATATTCGCCGATCATGCCGGGCCAGCTGGGTAAGGGCAACGCGTCCTATATCTGGAGCCCGGACGGCAAGCATATTGCCTACTTCTGTCGTTCTTCGAGTCCGGGGGCGAACGACGACATGTACCTGTGCCTCGACGGCAAAGGTGCGCACTTGGGGAGTATGGGCGACTATGGATATCTGACGTTCACCTCAGACAGCAACCATTTGCTGTGGATGAAGAAAGGTCCGCAAGCTTCGACGTTCCGCGCATTTGCTGATGGGCAGCCGGTAATAGAAGGGTTCATGCCGGGGTTCTTTTTCGCGGATGAGACCTGGCAGGCAACGCCAGATGGCGGACTGGCGCTGCTGATGGAGGATCAGACTACGATGAAACGGGTGACGATCACGCCGACGGCAAACACGAGTCTGGCAACTTTGTTTGGCGGCGCTACTACCATGGCGAGCGGGAAGTAGGGCGTGCGCATTCGCAGTACGCTGGCGTAGTTGGTGAGAAATCCCAGGTATTCCTCGCTGACGAGAATCCGCGTCAATCCTCGCTGCGGCTGGCGTAGTATCCGGCGCGGGCCTGGATTTTGTAGTCCTGCTTGTTTTTGATCTGCAGCTTGCGATAGCCGCCGTCGAGTTTTGTATTGGTGGGCGTGTAGCCGATGTTGTATTGGCTGCGCAGTTCTGTAGCGATCTGGTCAAAAGCTTCTCTGAGCTTGTCAAACTTGTTGCCCACGTTGATCACACGGCCCCCGGTTTGTTCGGTCAGCTTCTTCATGTCGCCTTCACCCTCGTAATAGGCGCCTTGGGAAAAATAGAAGCCGCGGTCGGCGCAGAGCAACACGTAGACAATGGCGTCGGCCTTCTGGGCGGCCTCGATGGCGTCCTGGATCTTCAGCTTGCTGCCTTCGTCCTGGCCATCGGTGAGCAGAATCATGGCCTTGCGCCCGACTTCCTTCGCCAGCATGTCGTGTGCCGACAGGTAAACGGCATCGAACAGGACGGTGCCCCGCATGGCGCCGGGCGCAGTAGGGACGGGGCCACCGCCAGCTCCCGGCAGGGGTCCAGTCGTGTAGCCGGTGTTGATCTTCACCTTGTTGAGGGCGGCCTGAAGGCGGTGAACGTCGCGGGTGTAATCCTGGACCAGTTCCGCATCAATGTTGAAGTCCATGACATAGGCCAGGTCTTTGTCGGTCAGGATTTGTTTCAGGAACGCGCCGCCGACCTCCTTCTCCATGTCGAGTACCCTTAACTGGCTGCCGGAAGAATCGATGAGAATACCGAGCGTAAGGGGCAAATCAGATTCTGCCTTAAAGTATTTGATGGTCTGCTGCTTGCCGTCTTCGTAGACTTCAAAGTCGTCCTTGCTGAGGTTGGGGATGAGCGCCCCATGTTTGTCCTTGACGTTGAAGAACAACTGCACCACGTTGACGTTGACTTTGAGGGTCTCGGTGGGCTGTTGAGATTCATCGGACTTCTGGCCTGATGCGTCTGGCTGCTGGCTGGAAGCGGACTGCTGGGCAAAAGTACTCGGCACCGCCAGAGCGGCCAGGGCCAATGCAGTCAGGATTTTGGCTGGGAAACTAGCAAGTTTCGACATGCGAGGACTCTCTCGGGATTCTTTGTTAGTCTAATCCTGAAGCTTAGATGCACCAAATCGTCTGGTTCGGGCATCCCAGAATGCAAGCACGGCGGTTTTTGGGGCGGGAAGGGGCAACGAATGAAACCGTTGAACCGGAATCGCAGGCGGACCGGGGCGGCAACCATACTGACGGCCCTGGCAATGGCGTTTTGTGTAGTTCCTACCCTGGCGGGCCAGTCCGGAGCCGGGCAGACCCAGCCGCCGACTGCCGGTTCTCAACCGGCGCAGAACGTCCCCGATGCACCATCGGCGGTGCAACCACCTCCCAAACCCGAGTTCCCCGCTACGAGCCCGGCTAACCCGCTCCCAAACGCAAAGCCAGATCAGACCTCGGACAGTGATTCCCAGGGGCAGGCGGCGGAGGAGAAGCCGACACCGCCTCCCATGCCCCCAATCGAGACGATCCCTCCCGGGAGCGCTCCGCGGAACCAGATCAATCCAGCCGAGGACCTCTACAAGCTGGTGGTGCCAGTCAATTTCGTGCAGATTCCGGTGATGGTCAAAGATGGGAGCGGGCGGCGCGTAGATGGCCTCCTTCCCAAGGACTTCACGGTGCTGGAAAACGGCAAGAAGCAGACCCTGACCTTCTTCAGCGCCGATCCCTTCGTGCTTTCGGTGGCGATCTTGCTCGATATCGGCATGCCCGATGTAGCCGTACAGAAAGTGGAACAGACATATTCTGCGCTGGTTGGATCTCTCAGCCCGTACGATGAAGCGGCTCTCTATACCTACAGCAGCACAGTCAGCCAGGTGGCGGACTTTACCCAGAACAGCGAAAAGCTGACCGCGACGCTGAACGAATTAAAACTTGTTCGGGGACACAACAACGGTCCCGCGGTCCTGGGCGGACCATTCGGTCCACAGCCTCCAACGGTCAATGGGATTCCTGTCGGCACTTCGGGTCCGCCGCCGGTTTACACTCCGCCCAAAGAGGCGCACGTTCTGAATGACGCCATTCTGCGGGCAGCGCTCGACCTGAGCAAGCGCGACCGCACCCGCCGCAAGGCCATCCTCGTCATCAGCGATGGACGCGAGTTGGGCAGTAAAGCCAGCTACCGCGATGTCCTCAGGGTGTTCGAGACCTACGGTATTCAGGTGAAGGCGGTGGTGGTGGATACCGGCGCCCTGCCGCTTTTCCGACAAGTCGAAAAGATCCGCATTAAGGGCCAGGGGTACAGCGACATTCTCCCGAGATATTCATCGGCCACGGGAGGGGGAAAAGTCTTCTCCGAACTCTCGCGCAACTCCATCGAAGACGCATATGCGGAGATCACGTCCGAGGCGCGCAACCAGTACACGCTGGGATATAACCCGAAGGCCACCACCGGCAGCGCGGCCTATCGCAGCATTGAAGTTCTGGTGGACAAGAAAGTCAGCGTGTATTCCAAGGATGGCTACTATCCAACGCCGCCGGCCCGCTGAGCTCGCCCGATGGTCTCGGATTCGAGTCGGATGGCACCACTTTGCCCCCGGGGGTCACCTGAGTAACCTGCCGTCGGTACCCCCCGTATGATATAAAAGCCGCGAGCCCACATTTTGGATATTTGTGTGCGCGGAAGCACCCGCGAGGGCGCACCCGCCTACAGAGGAAGCCTTTGAGTTTCATTAACTTCGCAGCCCGCGAGATCAACTGCAAGATCGTCTACTATGGCGCCGGACTGGGCGGCAAGACTACGAATCTGCAGGTCATTTATCAGAAGACCGCAGACCAGCAGAAGGGCAAGATGATCTCGTTGGCTACCGAGACCGAACGTACGCTGTTCTTCGACTTCTTACCACTCGATTTGGGCACCGTGCGTGGCTTCAAGACGCGCATCCATCTCTACACCGTTCCCGGGCAGGTTTTCTACGACGCCAGCCGCAAACTGATTCTGCGCGGTGTGGACGGCATTGTGTTTGTGGCTGACTCGCAGGAGCAGCGCATGGACGCCAATGTCGAAGCGCTCGACAACCTCATGTCGAATTTGAAAGAGCACGGTTACGACTTCAATAAGATTCCCTACGTTTTGCAGCTCAACAAACGCGACCTCCCCAACGTCCTTCCCGTGGACATGCTGACGACCGAACTACGCCGCAAGACCGAGCCGGTGGTGGAGGCGGTTGCGTTTCAGGGGATCGGCGTGTTTGAAACCCTCAAGGAAATTGCCAAGCAAGTGCTGACGGAACTCAAGGCAGGCGGGTAACGGAAAAGGCACGCCTCCGTCCACCACAAGGAGCTGAATCCCAGCTGTTCCATTACCAGCAGAGGTTACCGAAGGTTACTAGCGACATTAGATTCTTCTTCATATAATTGCGGCCAAATCCACAATTTTTCTTAGAGGGACCGACCCATGAGCCGCGCCGTCCGCTTTGTGCAAACCGTCATTTTCCACCTCGCTACGTTATTGATGCTAACGAGGATAGCGCTCGCGCAAGATACCCTCCCAAGCGCTGGCACAGAGAAGCCGCAGGTGGATCCGGTAGTACAGCGCAACATCGAGGATTGGGCGTTCCAGCAACGCGGTTTGGCCGACGATTGGACTCACCACTATCTGGTTTTCAGCAATCCCGGCAGCGAGCAACAGGCGATCGAAAGTGGCCAGTATGATCAGTGGCTCACTATTGTCAACGACCCCCGCTTCACTCTGCAGCAAATCAAACGCAGCGGGCGCGCAAAGCCGCTGGAGGGCGCGGTTGTCTTTCCCGCCAGCACACCAAGCGCGGAAGTTTTTGAAGTTGGCGTAACGAACCCGGGGTTAGGCGACTTTTGGAACCTGAGAAGAGCAAAACATCCTCTGAAGAAAGACTGGAGTGTAGCGTTCGGCGGGGTTGCGGCGAGCGGGACAGGCACAATCACCACCAACAACGCGAGCGGTACTTCAACCGTGACCGTCGATGGCCAGACCTTGACAGGCAGCGCGCCTACCACAGCGGGCGGCTCGGGAATCTTCACAGGTGCGCCCGGCCCTGGTCAGGGCGTCACCATCACCTACGGCGCAAACGTGTTGAACCTTACGACGAATGGAACTGCGTCCTCGGTCGTGGGTACCGTGTCAGGTCTACCAACCTCCACCATCGCTCCTACCATCACCCTTACCAACTCGGCAGGAAGCAATCCGAACACATTGACCTTGACGACCAGCGCGACGGGGGCGACGGCCACGGGGACCTTCTCCGGTACCGGCTCCATTTCCGGCCAGACCATCACCATCACCAACACCAACGGCACCACCAATATGCTGACCTTGACCGCGATGAATGGAACGTATGGCACGGGCACGGTGGATGTTAATAATGCCAACGCCGCTGCCAATGGCGACACCGTTACCATAGGGCCGGTCACGTACTGGTTTGAGGAGACCACATCGGCATATTCTGGCCAGCAATTTACGGGCACGCAATATTACTGCCCCGATACGACCATCCCCTGCGTGTGGTGGGGAACCAGCGAGGCCAACCAAACGCAGGCTTTCTACGCAGCGATCACGAATACCCCGTCAGCCTGTCCGACGGCCGCAAACGGACTCTACGGCACCTGGCAGTCCACGTGTTACTCGTATATCACGGCAGCGAATCCGAGCGTGACTGCGACCGAGACGTACACCTATGCGCCAACCAACACCGGGTTCGTCACTGTGACCAACATTACGGGCAACAGCATACCCTTTGCCGCCACCTCCTCTCAGACCGCTTGGGCGTTGAATCCGAATACGGGCTCGATTCCCGGCTATACGGTTGGAACGAACGGATGCACCAGTTCGACAGCCGGAAGTTTTATTGTAAGTACCTATCCGACCACTTCGGCCACCAACCTGGCAAACGCCATCAATGCCTGTAACGCCGCGTATCCCGCGGTTGGGGTCACCGCGACCGTGACTGGCAACGTCGTCACAGTCAGCAGCACGACTTTGGGAAGTCCTGCCAGCTCGCTTACGCTTACCAACACCGCCAGCAACTTCGTTTGGAGCGCCGTGACCACCGGCTCGGGCAGCAACGGCTGCACCAGCTCCACTACCGGGACCTTTGCTGCCGGCGGCAGCAACGCGGCTACGGCCGCAAATATCGCAACCGCCATTAATGCCTGCAACAGTTCGTATCCGGCTGTCGGCGTCACCGCAAACTATACCTCTGGCAACACGTTTACGGTTTCTGGCACGGCTGCCGGACCTTACCTGGCGGTCAACGCATCGAATAACGCCGGCCTTTTCACGTGGGGAGCTGTAACCGCCGGAACTGCCGGAACGAACACTTGTACGAGTTCGACCTCGGGAACCTTCGCCAGCAGCAATAACACCACCACGCTGGCGACAAACCTGAGGACGGCAATTGCCGCCTGCCCCGCTGCGGCGGGAGTCACCGCAACTTCAACCCTTGCTACCGTTATTTTGACGGCGCGCACAGCCGGATCAACCGCAGACGGCATCGCTCTGGGGACTACGATGCCCAACTTTCAATGGGCGGGCACGGACCTGAGCGGCGGCAGCGACGGCACAACATCGGGGACGACGTTCGCTTACTGGTCGGGCGCCGCCGCGGCAAGCACGGCCCAAGTAGCCGCTAATATCGCGGCGGCCATCAACCAGAACACCACGCTCCAAACGGTTGTTTCCGCGACTTCGAGTGGGTCTACGGTTATCGTCACCGCCAACACCCCGGGAACGGCCGGAAACGCCTACGGAACCACCAAAGCTAATTTCGCCGGTTTCACGTGGGGAGGCGGTACGCTGAGTGGCGGGGTTGCCGGTGCTGTCGTACAGCCGAACGTGTATCCAGCCATGTACTCGGCTAGCTTCACCACGGCCAGTTGCAGCGACTTTGTGGTGTATCCCACAGGCACCGCGGGTGCGACCGGGGCGGCGAGTATTGTCGCGTTCTCCAATCTTTACACGGGTGGATGTTCGGGCACGGTCCCATCTGTCAACTGGGCCTATAACACGGGGGGAATGGTCACGACTTCCCCCGTGCTCTCCCTGGATGGCACACAACTAATGTTCGTTCAGGTGAGCGGCACTACAGCCAGCCTGGTTCTGCTGAAACCGTCGGCGAACGGCGGAACCCCCACACTGCCTGTGACCCCGACGACCGCCGCGTCGCTTGCTGCCTATCGGACTTGCACGGCCCCCTGCATGGTGACCCTGGCCTTCAGCGGTAACCACAATGATACTTTCTCGTCTCCGTTTTATTTCTATAACGGCGACACAGCCTACGTAGGCGATGATAACGGCCATCTGCACGAGTTCACCGGAGTGTTTGAAGGAACCCCCGCCGAGACGGGGGGCGTCTGGCCGGTGAATCTGAGCGGGCAGAAACTCTCATCGCCCGTCTACGACCCTCCCACCGGGCATGTGATTGTCGGCGACTTTGGAGGGATCCTCTATTCGATAACGGCGTCGAGCGGAGCCATATTCGGCAAAACGGTCAGCCTTGGAGACGTCATTGCCGACGCGCCTTTGCTGGACAGCAATGCGGGGGAAGTCTACGCCTTTGTCACAACCGCCAATGTCACTGGCGACAACGCGGTGTATGAACTCTCGACCAATTTCACCAGCATTACCGGTGCAA
>Ga0187778_10003671_pt1 | contig 10246 bp, 4 predicted proteins | sample 1015_Q2_SP5_20_M_FD_132418 | JGI IMG/M metagenome (GOLD analysis project Ga0187778, IMG submission 132418) | Tropical peat soil microbial communities from peatlands in Department of Meta, Colombia - 1015_Q2_SP5_20_MG | ecosystem: Environmental > Terrestrial > Soil > Wetlands > Peat | place...
ATCGAAAGTCGTGCTGATGCCTCCTGCCTGAGGATGTTGTACATCGCTTATGCCAACCGTATCGGCATGTGTAGGCAGTGACGAAATCAACAGCGCAAACGCGCCAAGGCATTTGTAAAGAATCATGATCCGTCGCATTGCACGTTCCGTGTTCTGAGCATGAACTCAGAATCACTACCAGAAGCTGCGGTTGCACGGGAAGTGGCATTACTTAATCAACAACAGTATTACGATTGGGCTACAGAACTGTGACCGTACGATGAATTTCTGATTAATGACTGGCGGGCTATACCGGCACACGTCATGTTGGTTTGTGCGCCGTGCATCTGTTTCGCCCACGAATCGCTTGCGAACTAGCCGAATTATTGTGCCCGGTGATCTCCGCGTGCCACTCCTGCACGGCGGAATCTCGCGGAACAGTCTTACCTACGGCCGTCGTAACCAGGTAAGAGCTCGGCGTGCTGAACTGAAGTTTGGGTCAAGCGTTAGAGCCCGCTCGTAGGCTGATTGTGCCTGGGAGACTTGACCAGTGCCCTCCAGCAGAAGTCCCAGGCGGAAATATCCGGCTGGCGCTGGATGAGCAGAAACGATTGTGTTCATCTGATGGATCATCGCCAGGACGGTGTCCGGGTTGAGCTGTACTGCCTTCCCTATGCTTTCGCGCACTCGTGGTTCATCTCCCAACTGACCGTAGATGATGCCAAGATTCGCATAACTGAACGCTTGCACGTCGGGCTTAGGTCTGGTGCGCAAAACAAGCTCGTACTCCTGAATAGCCTGCGTAAACTCACCGCGATCTTGTAGACTCGCAGCCACAGCTCCGTGACTGATGGGGTCCCAGGGCGCCAACCGGGCTGCAGCCTCGTAGTAGCGGAGGGCCTCTGGTCGGCCCTCCTTGATCAACAAATCAGCCATCCCATCGTCAGCAATAAAATTCTCCTGGGTGACGTTCAGGGCGTGTGCCCAAAGGTTGTAACTGCTCTGCCAGAAACGGAGTTGCCTGAAAGTCACGATTGAGAGAATCAGCAAAATCACGACCGCCACCGATACTACCAAGCCGCGGTTCGCAACCGACCGCTCTGCTATATCGGCGCATCCCCACACAAGCATCAAACACAGGCCGATGATCGGAAGATACGCATAACGGTCCGCCATTCCTTGGCCGCCTACCTGAATGATTCCGATCACAGGAACTAAAGTGCCAAGGAACCAAAACCATCCGACGAGTAAATATGGGAATTTCTCGCGCCTGTACCAAGCAGTCGCAGTCACAACAAGCAGGAAGAAGAGGGCAAGAGAGATCTGGAGGATGGTTAGCTTGTCCCGCGGATGGGGATAGATTACTGCCAATCGGCTCGGCCAAAAAAACTTTACCACGTACATGGCGTACGAATACGCCGCGTTATCGACGCGGATACTAAGGGGCAAATCCCCCAACGGTTCGACCGCTCGACCCAGGCGCTGCGCGAGTATAGTCACGATCGCACTCCCAGCCGACAGCGCAAACAATGGAAGCTTCTCCGCTAATAACATTCCCAAAGGTAGGTGACTGGAAGATTGACCTTGGGAAGGCTTCTCCGATCTGAGTACCCGTCGCAACGGCCAATAATCGAGCAAGAGGAGAACGCAGGGTAGTGTTATGACCATAGGTTTTGAGGCTAACCCCAGAACAAACAGGGCCGCCACGCCACAATAGCGCTTCAAGTTTGGTCGGCGAACATACCAGGTGTAGGCAGCGAGCGTAAACAGAAAAAAAAATGTGCTCAATACATTCTTTCGTTCTGCAATCCATGCGACGGACTCTACGTTGAAGGGGTGCAGAGCGAAGATTGCAGCAACTGTTGCGCTTCGGCCCACTGCTCCAGTCAGTTGCGCCAACACGATGAATAGAAGAATCACGTTAAGGACATGAAAGGACAGACTGGTTACGTGATGGCCACCGGCATTCATTCCGTAGAGTTGGTAATCGAACGCGTGCGAGAGCCAAGTGAGCGGATGCCAATTGGACTGTTCGGTAGCGCTCAGAGCCCAAGCGATCGTTCTGATCCCCAAGCCCTGCTGGATATGCGGATTCTGTACAACGTAGTTCGGGTCGTCATAGTTGATGAACGGATCGCTGGAGACCGGGCTGTACAAACCCACGGTGACTGTAGCCAGAACGAAAATCAATGCGGAATATGTCCATCGACTTGAGCTGGCCAGCTTAGCGGGAACCGGAATTCGTGCGGCCGGTGCATCGCTGGTTCCCTGCCGCCGATTCTTGCGCCGCCGGCGTTTTGACAGCACTTGAGCCATAAAACGATGGACAAGGAAGCAAAGGTCGCTTAAGGGACTTGTCGACGAGTAGCTTTGCTCAGATAGTCCTTCAATCCCCAATCCTCATACCTGTCTGGGATCGTAAGGCTGATAAGGCAATCGGTTTTACAAACGCGGTGGATCCTACTGCTTTAATAGCAATCCGACATTGGCAAGAGTTTCGTAGTCGAATACCATGAGCGACTTCGCTGTTCCTGTGTAAGCACCAGTCAGATCGTAATATCCAAGCAACGACAGAGCTTTTCCAGCAACTGTTCCAGAGATGAACATCACGTTTCCGATGGCATTTCCGGAAAAGGTGTAACTTCCGTTGTCCACAGGGCCATTCAGCGCCGCAATAACCTTCAGCGTTTTGTCTTTCGCTTCCGTAAGGGTGAGAGCCGCGTTATCGGTTCCACTGGGCAGTGTTAACTGACCGGAAAATCCGCCATTTAAAGCCGGCACTTGATTGCCTATAAAACCGCCTGAGTCAAACCCCGCAGGAAAACCTACTACATTGATCAGATCAGGGCACTTGCTATTGCTTACAGAGTAATTACCAGTAACTGTCGTCCCTGTCAGGACTCCCTCCCCGGAAAAGCTGTTCCCTCCTTCATTGAAGGTCACGCCGATGTTGTTCCCACTAAGGTTTGCCGCCAAACTGTTCTGGCCAGGAGTCGCACCGAAACAAATGCCATTGACGTACCAGATTTTGTTTTCTTTGGTCAGGATTTGCACCTGACTCGGACCCTTCGCGCTGCTTTGGCTACCGCTGGCCGTCAAGTTCGCTTCTACCAGTGTGATTCCACCGGTGACATTGGAGGTCACCACGAACTCATAGGCGCCCGAGACCTGGGATCCCGATATGGGCGTATTACCTCCTCCGCCGCACGCTAAGGTCAGCCCGAGCAATAACACCGCCGAGATGACGCCTATTCTCATTTGCTCGCTCCCAGATCGCGTTACAAAAGCCTGCTTAAGTTAAATGGCCACCGTAAGTTAATACGCCCACCATGGTGGTGGAACGATACCTGGCACTGTAGATCCGTCAATCGCCGTGTAAACATTGCGCCCGTAGAAAAAAGGCAGACCCCAGTCGAAAGAGCATGCGGTGCCAGCGTGGGGGCAAGTATTGTCGCTCCCCTCGGGCCCCGCGAGCGCAGGAAATGCGGCGTCTTTGGTCGATAACAGATCGTCGGCATTTCCAACCGCAAAATCCACTGTGTTCCGTCCGGTCGTTGCCCCTTCCATCACGGCAGAGACCTGCGTTGTAGATTTCGGACAGAAGAACTCGTCATTCTTGGCACAGCTGGGGATCGAATCAGGAAAGTACAGTGCCTTCGATCCGCTGTCGATGAAGCTCTTAGTGAGAGTTTTGCCCTGGAAGACGGTCGTGAAGTTATCGTTGGAATCCATGTTGAAAATGGTCGCGCTACCCAATTTGTTGTTGTTTTCAGTACCAATGCCAAAAACCATCGTACCGGCCACCGTTTTTTCTGCCCCTGAAACAGGAGGGAGTTGCAGGATTACACCGTTGTTGTCGGAGGTGAACAATGTCACCGGATTAATGACCTGTTGGCTCTTGGTGACGATTACGGGAGTGTCCGTCACGGCGCATCCAATACTCGGGCATGCGAAATACAGATTGGGCGGCGTAGGTTGACTGCTGCCATCGCAGAAATTGATCCCTGAGAGAACACAATCGGTGGGTTCTGGCCCGACCCCCAAGATGCCGTTGGCCCCTAACAACTGGGGCGTGTTCGCATTGGCCGTGCCACCGTTCGAGCAGCCCTCGGGTACTGAAGAATTTGCACTAGTTATCACTTGAACCAACGCGGACGGTGCCGCTTCTCCGGAGACATAGATATCGGCCTCTGATACTGGACCCCAGAGGTAGGAGCCATCCACGGACGAGGCGCAATTCTCTAAAGTATTTCCGTTGCCATCCTTGAGAGTGGGGAGTTTCAGCAAAGGTATTTGCGACTGCAGAATCCTCAGGCCGTACGAGCCGGTATCAACCAGAATTCCATTCACCGTCTGGCATGAAGTGCTGCCTGGATTGCAGAGAGTGATGCTGGTGAAGGCACCGTTCGCATAGACTTGGCCGGGCACAGGTCCGCCGTCCACGTTAATGATCGCAACGTTGGGTCCTGCCCCGGAAGGGAGCACTGTGACTTGCACAGTCGAAATCGCGTTGGGGTTGGTTACAGAAGTGGCTGTGATGGTCACGTTCATAGGCGACGATACCGCGTTCGGGGCAAGGTAAGTAACTGAAATGGGTCCCGCGCCGGTGAGCGTACCTTCACCCGCAGGAGAGACCGACCAGGTCACACCTTTACTGGGAGGAGTGTCATTAGATACCACAGCCAACAGCGAGAGTTGATCGCCTTGATTGATGTTTTGAACGGCACTGGGAACAACCGCACCTGTGGGTAAGTTGACAAGGACTACCACCGCTATCGGAGAAACAGTGAGTTGTATTGAAGCCTGAATTTGTGAATTTGTGATTGAAGTGGCGGTGATTGTCACAGTTGTTTTCGTGGAAAAATTAGTGGGAGCCGTGTACGTTACTGATGCCATAGTTTGGTCGCTCGATGGCGTGTTCGTCGAGGTTTCGTGGCTCAGGCCGCCGAAGTGGAGAGGAGCTATAGTCCATGTGACGCCCTGGTTGTGTTGGTCATAGACCGTGGCCGTGAGGTCCACTGACGTTCCAGGAGTCAGCGACGCAATACTAGAAAACAATTCGATGGCAACAGCTCCCGTGGTTGGAGTGGTACTGCCACCACCGCAAGCGGTCAAGATTGTCAATCCTACCTGCAAGGCGACAATGGCGAGAACTCGCACATTTACTCGGTCAGCGAATGTCATCGGCGCTAACTCCTTCGGGCAACAGTCCAGGATCGTAGGCCCGACCGGAAAAGGAGCGCATGTGCCCAGCGGTCTGAACCACCAATCCCGACTCCCAAATATCAAGTGGCACACGTCCAACGTGACTCTCCCGGTGTGCCCTTGCAGCCCGTGAATATTGCTCAAAATAGCTACCCAACAGCATTCGCATTTCCGGAACGAACGGTCCCTGCCAAGTGACCGCAAAAACTTGTCCGGCCGGTGAAACGTATTCCCGCACTACTGTGCCGGCAGGTGAGGTCATTTCCTGTATTGCGTACCTCTCGGCAACAATGATTTTCAGTTTAGCGTTCAGACGAACCTGATCAGCCTGAACCGATTCCAGGGGACCGCCAAGTGCGGCGAAAGCTGGCAAGGACATTGCAAACAGCAATATGAAAACAGCCGCCAGGCTTCGAGTCCGAGTTTTGCCGAACTCCCTCTCGCCATGAACGTAAGCCTTCATAGTGACCAGATCCTTTTCAATGTGGTTGCCAGTCCAATTTGCTCAGAAAATATACTTGACCCCAAACTGGAGCGTCCGGGCCCGATGGGCATCAACCGGGTGTAGAAACGAGCTCCCGGTAAGGCAATCAGTACCACCAAGCGGGAGATTCCCGGGGCCGAGCTGGCCAACCGTGGAGAATCCCGCTGTGTAATTCGGTCCGCCGTAGCAGCTGATCGTATTACTGCCCGTATTCCCCAAGTCAGAGTTGTAGATGCGAAATTGTGTGTGATTGAAAATATTGAAAGCTTCGGCGCGGAACTCAATGACGCTGCCTTCGGTCACCTTGAAGTTCTTCAGTAGCGTCATATCGAAATTTAGACGGCCTGGGTTATTCAAGAAGTTTCTACCCGCATCTCCGAAAGTGAGCCCTCGCGGTGCGGCAAAGGCATTGGGATTTAGTAGCAGTGGTCCGAAGCTCTCCGAGTTATTGCCGGCCCGCGGGGGAGGCGAGTGTGGATTTCCGACGACATCCGGATACGATCCCAAACCGACGCCATTTGCCACGCCAGCGTTGTCGGAAACGGAGATTCCGGTACTGCTGGCACCGTTGATAACACTGAATGGAGTTCCCGATTGGTACACGGTAATTCCTGACCATTGCCAACCATCCCCCAATATCTGTAGAAATCGGGACGGCGAAGAATCTCCCACATCTAAACCATCTCCGGTCGGCTCCCCAGCGCGGCCGCTGGTCCACGTGTGAAATGCCTGACTCAAATTCGGCAAGCTGTAAATGTAACTGACACTCAGAAGGTGGCGCTGATCGAAATTCGAGCTTGCGCGGTTGGAACGCAAATCGTACGAGTCCACAAATGTGGAATCCGAGCGGTCTGAAGAGTCGTCGATCGAATGGCTATAGGAATACGAAGCGCCTACCGTGAGAGAGCCTTTGGTACGGCGCATTGTAGCTTGCACAGCGTGGTAGCTCGAGTCAGCCCCATTCTGTAGCGAGAAGATTTCAGCCAAGCCTGGGTAAGGACGCAAGGTATTTACGTTTGGCGTAGAGGGAATGGGAGAAATGTTCTCTCCGAAGCACGCCGCTTCCAGGTTTATGTAAGCTGGGTTCTGCGTTCCTATAGCCGTACCGTTTAGCAATTGAAAGACACTTGGCACTCCTGGCGACGGCGGGATGTATCCGCTGCAGTCCCCGGAGGCTCCTGAAACAATTGGCGACTGGGGAATAATGGGCTCGTGCAAGCCAAAAGGATTTAGAGCGGCCGGTAACGGCTTCAATTGGTTGAGCTGGCGTTCGACCGTCAGGTGCGTCCCTTTGCTTCCGACGTATGCGAGCGTGGCCACAAAGGATTTCGGCAATTCTCGCTGTGCGCTCAGGCTCCACTGTTGCGCGTAGGACCAAACCGCATGTGTTGGGATAGCGGTGACATTTAAGGGGAACGCGCCGGGTTGAACCGGGCAATATGTTTGTGAACCGCCGATGCACGCGTAACTCAAGGGAAAACTCTGCGTCATGTTAAGCACGAGAGGCGCACTGCCCTCGAGAGATCCGGTATTGGACTCATCTCCAGTGCCATGTTCAAAGAACATTCCGTATCCCGCCCGGATAGAAGTCTTGCCGTTGCCGCGCGGATCCCAAGCAAAACCGACACGAGGTGCCGGATTGAAGAGATGTCCAGTCATGCATCCATCCGGCACGCCGTTCACTCCGCAACGCACGATCCCATTCAAGATACGCGGATCCGGATTATTGAGATTGATAGGAATGGGTGTCTGCTGGGGAACACTAATAAGCTGCCCCGAGTTCGGATCGACACTGAGCTGCGCCGCCAAGGCTGGATTGTAGGTGGACGGAGTCCAGTTGTACGCCCTCAAATACTTTTCATGGTAGAGACCAAACAGACTGAAGCGTACTCCGAGATTTAGGGTGAGCCGGGAATTCAGCTTCCAATCGTCCTGTGCGTACGGTTCAGCAATTCGATAGCGGTTGTAGTATCGGTACTGGGCGCTATCCTGTGTGTAGCTCTGAATGGCATTAAGCCCGGCGCTCAAGCCAGCCCCACCGGAGACGCCATAACTCTTTGCAGCAAGAAGAAGAAAATTAGCAAATGAGTTGCCAGTATTCGTCGTCCCGCCATTGACATTATCGAAGGTCAGTAGACCCTGCAGGTCTCCGGTGGCGGCTCCAATGGCGGCGTTCGTCTCGTTCTTTTGCGCAAAAACCATTTGGAATCCAAATTGAAGCGTATGTTTTCCAATGGCTTTGCTGACATCGTCGCGGAAACTGAAGACAGGATTCGTGTGCGACCAGGGCATGTATGCCGGATCGACTGCAAATCCGCTCCCGCCGTACGCCAGATTGTTTCCGGCAATGATAATTCCTGGTGCCTTGCCGCCAAAACCGTTCTTAAACAATGATCCGAGCGGACAGTCAACGACGGTTACAAGGCTGGGAAGGGATGCGCAAGAAAACTCCAAAGCTGCAGGCCGTTGGTAGTTTGCGCCTCCCGGGCCGTTGGTATTAGTAAGTGTAATGTGAGAGTTCGTGAAGCTGGCAGTAAAGTCATTCAGGAAGGTCGGACTAATGGTTTGGGTCAGGCGCGCCACGCCGCTGACACCCGGCCCCACAAACCGATTCTGCACCGTAGGAAAACTGTCTTCGATATTGGATTCGTGAAGATACGACCATTGCGGAACGGGAACGGTCGTGTTCCAGGCGTCGTGGATAAAGCGGAACGAGCCGCGAATTTTTGTACTGAAATTCTGATCAAGCCGAATCAACTCCTCCCGCCAATGTGTAGGTTCAGAGATCACAGCGTCATAGCAGGAGCCAATGCTTGAGTTACAGCCGGTGGTGGCGTTGGGTAGGGGAATAAGACTGGTACTCAGCAACGCCAAAGCATTCTTGTCGAGGACGCCATATGTTTGGAAGATCTGGTTATTGGGAAACGCTACCAGAGCTCCTGCAACCTGATCCGTCGTTCCCGCGCTGGGGCAGTCGGGCCATCTAGAGCGGAAAAACAGGCCCGGGGCCGGGTTGGTTGGATCGTTATTGGCTGGGCAAACGTCGCTAAAATCTCCCTGGCGCTCTGCTAGTGAAGGTACCGCGTGATTGAAGTCGGGATGAAGATCGTTGGGAGATCTCTCCAAACGAAATTCTTCGGACCAAAAAATGAACGTCTTATCCTTATTGGCGTTGTACGTATTGGGAATGTAGAGCGGGCCCCCGATGCTGAATCCGAAATCGTTCCTGCGATATAGAGGCGCGCTCTTCGTCTGATCGAAGTAGTTGCGCGCATTCAAGGCCTCATTGCGTACGAATTCATAGGCATCGCCGTGCCATTGAGCACCACCACTCTTCGTGGTTACCAACACCGTACCGGATGCGGTCCGCCCGTACATCGCGCCGTAATTCGAAGTAAGCACCTTCACTTCCTGAATTGCGTCCAGGCTCGGATACACAACCAGCGTACTCTCCGCGCGATTCAAACCCGCATTCAGTACATCGCTGCCATCGACTTCGAACGTGTTGTACTCGACGCGACCGCCGTTTACGCTGTATTTCACGCTGCCCACGACACCCACCTTAGCTTCATCCTGGCCGGTTTGATTGCTCACTCCTGGGGTCAGAGCAATCAGCTGCGTAAAATTGCGCCCGTTTAAGCCCAGATTGACGACCTCTTTCTCCGTGATTGTGCCTGAGACTTGTGCCGTCTCGGTCTCTACCTGGGCGACTTTCTGTCCTTCGACGGTGACTTCAGTCTTTTCTCCACCCGGCTCCAACGAAGCGTCGAGAGGTAAACTCTGATCGGCGGCGAACGCGATACCAGGGGCCTCGAAGGGCTTAAATCCCTTCATGGTTACTTTGAGCGTGTAGGTACCTGCCGACAGCCCCCGGAACGCGTAGTTGCCCTTATCGTCCGAGACTGTCGTCTGAACGACGCCAGATGCGTTATTAATGGTGACCGTGGCGCCGACTAGCACCGCACCAGTCTGATCTGTCACTAGCCCGCCGATACCAGTGCCACTGAAAGCGCCGCCCGCGGATACCGTCGGCGTCTGTGCCGGGGCAGACGCTTCCTGTGGCGAGGACGAAGGAGGTGCAGGGGCCGCGGGAGCTGTCGAGGAGGGCGGTGTCGTCTCCGTTGCCGCAGCGGGTGAGGTTAGTGTGGCAGGTATTGCCGGCGCAGAAGGAGGCGGCGCGCTAGTGGATGGAACAGAAGGCGGAGTTGTGGGTGCGGCAGATGCTGGCGACGTTTCCTTCGGCTGTGTGGCAGGCGCTTGGGATCCGGCATTCTGACTCGGAGCGGATGCTGGCGGAGCCGCAGATGGCGGTGGCTGTGATGGCGGAGCAGCTTGACCTGCTTGTGATGGCGGTTCAGGTTGCGCGATTGGCGCGCCGGCCACGCTTAACGTCAATACTTGTCCTGGGCTCAACTCCACTTTGCCCTGAAAAAGCCTGGTACCGTGCAAGACGACGGAGATCGTGTACGATCCGGCAGAAAGATCTGTGATCGCGTAAAGTCCCTGATCGTCCGTGGTAACGCTGGGGGCTGAACCAGCGCCGTTGTCCGCGGTTACCGTCGCGCCACCCACGCCCGC